>Ga0105046_10015919_pt1 | contig 11552 bp, 6 predicted proteins | sample MAT03_FD_78385 | JGI IMG/M metagenome (GOLD analysis project Ga0105046, IMG submission 78385) | Freshwater microbial communities from Lake Fryxell liftoff mats and glacier meltwater in Antarctica - MAT-03 (megahit assembly) | ecosystem: Environmental > Aquatic > Freshwater > Ice > Liftoff...
CGCCGTACACAAAGATGGTCGGATCAAGTTCGTGAAGGGCTTTGGTGACGGCATTCATGGTTTCGATGTCGTGTATGCCCATGAGATCAAATCGGAATCCGTCAATGTGGTACTCGCGTGCCCAATAAAGCACCGACTCAACAATGTATTTGCGCACCATGGGTCGTTCGGAGGCTGTTTCATTGCCACACGCAGAGGCGTCGGAATACGATCCATCGGGCCGCTGCCGGTAGTAATACCCGGGTACGGTACGGTCGAAAACCGATCCTCCAGTTGCGCCCGTATGGTTGTACACCACATCCATAACCACACGGATGCCATTTTGGTGGAGCGACTGCACCATTTGTTTGAATTCGCGGATGCGTACGGCCCCATCGTCGGCATTGGATGCGTAACTGCCTTCGGGAACATTGTAGTTCTCAGGGTCGTAACCCCAGTTGTACTGCCCGTCGGAAGGGCGACTTTCATCCACCGAGCGGTAATCGAACACTGGCAGCAGGTGCACATGGGTGATGCCCAGGTCGCGCAGGTGGTCGATGCCGGTGGACAGGCCTTCCAGACTGCGGGTTCCTTTTTCGGTAAATGCGAGGTATTTGCCTTTGTTATTAAGTCCGGAATTGGGGTTGGAAGAGAAATCGCGTACGTGCAATTCGTACAAAACGATGTCGGTGGGTTGTTTAAGTTCGGGACTTTTGTCCTCCGTCCAGCCTACTGGATTGGTCATTGTGAGGTCTACGATTTGTGCCCTTCGACCATTCACACCTACTGCTTTGGCATAAGGATCGGGTGTTTCTTCAATCCAGCCCATGTTGGGTCGTTGGATCTGGATGGTGTAGTACCGTTCTTTGAAATCACCATTGAGGCGAATGCTCCAAACACCTGTGGATTTGTCGGACTCAAGATTGATCATTTGTTCAGGAAGGCCACCTTCACCTTCGGCATACAGGTACAGGCGCACCCCAACAGCCGACGGAGCCCAAACTTTGAAACTGATTCCGGAAGGCGTGTAGGTCATGCCCAAATCAGAGCCGTCGTACACAGGAAAATTGAATTCGGTTTCGGGTTGCTTGTTTTGGCCGAGCAGGCGCATAAAAGTGGCGAATACCAGAATAAACAACAGGACGAGAAACAAACGAATCATCATAACAGGATACGATTTTTTAAAAACACCCAATGATAAGCCATAATCACAAAATAGGCCATTAGTTGCCATCAATGTTCAACGACTTTTTAGTCGAAATCGATCGTGTCTCCCGGTTTGAACGTTGAGGATTTTTTATCCGGTTCTGCCTTTGGAGGCGGTGTTTGTTTGGGTTCATCTACAACATCGAAGAGGGTAGGTTCTATGGCATCGTTTTTGGCGGTTGGCGCAGCCGGAGCAGGTTTGTTATCAGGTTCAGCAACCTGGCTGACGCCTGTCAGTAGCTGGTCGGACAAGCGGTTGCCGACGGCTTTCCAGCCTTTAACGTCCATAAACTCACCAAGGCTGACTTCTCCTTTCATGGCTTTGCCTTTGATCTTGATGGTGTAACGGATGCGTGGGTTCGCTTCGGTACTCACGAACAGCAGTTTTGATTTGTTGTGTTCGGTGAGGTAAGTATACCGTTCGCGCAGTTTGTTGGTTTCAATGCGGAAACGTTTGATCATCGTCAGGCCTTTGATGCCGTCGAAATACACAGCATTCACCACCAATTCGGGGGTAGCTTTGCCCAACCATACGATTTCCTTAGGATCGAAACGTTGCAGAAGTTCGGTGTCGGTGAGCTCGTAGGTACCGTCGTTGAAAAGCACAAGTATGTTGTCGCCGGTATCGAATTCGCCGATCAGGCGGCCCCGTTCCTGGATGTTGAGGCGGCCGGTGATGTCGTCGTACCAGAGTTTTTGAGCACCGATGGTACTTTTGCCAACTTCTTTTTGGCGTATTTGTTTGACGGGGTATTTGGTGAGGATGTTGCCCTGCGAGTCGCGTCCTTTGATGCCCAATTCAGCAAAATCGTAATCAAAAATTTTGATTTTGGCCGTACTACCTGGACTTAGAGTGACGGTGACGACTTCGCTTTCGCCATTGGGATTTACGGTGAGGTAAAGCAGTCGCGAACCTTTGGTGTCGGAGCCGAGCTGGTAATCCTTATCGCGGGTGATGGCTGTAACGTTGAAACGTTTCACAAAGCTGCGCCCTGTTTTGGCGTCGGCATAGCCCATGTTGTAAGTTGTGCGTTCGTCGTTTTTTTTCCAAACGGCTACGTGTATGATGTCTTTGCCAACAAAGGCTTTTTCATCTATGCGCACCACTTTCATCACACCGTCGCGGCGGAAAATAATCACGTCATCGATGTCGGAGCAGTCTTGAACAAACTCATCTTTTTTCAAGCTGGTTCCGAGGAATCCGTCGGCGCGGTTCACATACAGTTTGGCGTTGTTGGCCACCACGGCGCTGGCCTGGATGGTGTCAAAAGCGGCTATTTCAGTTTTGCGTTCCCGACCCTTGCTGTACTTGCTGAGCAAGGTTTCGAAATAGGCAATGGCGTATTCGGTGAGGCGCTCAAGGTGGTGCAATGTTACCTCGAGTTCGGCGTTCAGTTTGGCTATTTCTTCATCGGCTTTGAACGTATTGAACTTTGAAATGCGTTTGATTCGGATTTCGGTGAGTCGCAGCAGGTCTTCTTTGGTAAGCTCCCGCAGTAAGCGAATTTTACTGGTTACGGCTTTTTCCGATGGGGTGGTGACGTACTTTCGAAGTCCGGCCTCGATGGCTACCAAAACCGCTTCCCACGTTTCGCATTCTTCGATGTCGCGGTAGATGCGTTTTTCAATAAAAATACGCTCCAACGAAGCGAAGTGCAGTTTTCCCTCAAGATCATTTTTTTGGATCTCGAGTTCCATGCGCAGCAGCTCCTTCGTGTTTTCCGTGCAGATGCGCAGCAACTCGTTTACGTTGGTGAACATGGGTTTGTTCTCCACGATGATGCAGCAGTTGGGACTGATGCTCACCTCGCAGTCGGTAAAAGCATAAAGGGCGTCGATGGTTACATCGGGACTAACGCCGGGCTGCAATTCTATTTCAATATCAACATCGGCGGCTGTTTTATCAATCACCTTTTTGATCTTGATTTGTCCTTTGTCGTTGGCTTTGAGGATGGACTCGATCAGGTCGCTGACGTACACACTGAAAGGGATCTCGACGATTTGCAGCGTTTTTTTATCTATTTCCTTGATTCTTGCCCGCACGCGGATTTTGCCGCCGCGCCCGCCGCCGTTGTAGTTGCTTACATCGACCATCCCGCCCGTGGGGAAATCGGGGAAGAGGTCCGATTTGCGGCCTTTCAACTGAGCTATGGAGGCTTTAATGAGCTCGATGAAGTTGTGGGGCATGATTTTCGTACTCAGACCGACGGCGATGCCTTCGGCACCCTGTGCGAGCACGAGTGGGAATTTCATGGGCAGGTTGACGGGCTCGCGTTTGCGGCCGTCGTACGTAAGTTGCCAAACAGTGGTATCGGGGTTGAAGGCTACGTCGAGCGCAAACTTGGTGAGGCGAGCTTCGATGTAACGCGCCGCTGCCGCCGAGTCGCCGGTGCGGTAATCGCCCCAGTTGCCCTGGCAGTCGATGAGCAGTTCTTTCTGGCCCATGTTCACCAGGGCTTCACCGATTGCAGCGTCGCCGTGGGGGTGGTACTGCATGGTTTGCCCGATAAGGTTCGCCACCTTGTGGTACCGACCGTCGTGCTGCTCGAACATGGCGTGCAGGATGCGCCTTTGCACAGGTTTGAGCCCGTCTTCAACAGCGGGCACGGCACGTTCGAGAATAACGTACGACGCATAATCGAGGAAGTAGTTTTGGTACATCCCCGATAGGGTAATCACACTGTCTTCGTTGTACGCCGAAATGGTAGGCGGTACGGAGGTATCTTTTTTGGACTTGGCCATTTTTGAATGCGGAATGCAGAATTCGGAATGCGGAATTGTCATCCCAGCAACACCTGGGATCTACACAAAATATTATGGAACAGTGGCAAAAATACGAATTTTTAATTTAATCTTAAAACAAATTGTTTTTTAAACATTTTTTGCAAAAAAATCCGTTTTTTATCCATGTTCGAAGATAGGTGTACCATTGCAATATCTGATGGTACACCTAATCTTAGAACACGGATAAAAAACGGATTTTATCAAGTTTCCCCTATAAGGTGTATTTTTGCCGGGATCCCACACCTTGCTGGGTAAATCCCACGCGTTGCTGGGATAAATTCCGCATTCCGCATTCTGCATTCCGCATTCAAAAATGGCCAAGAGCAAAAGAGGACAATTAAGTTTCAATTTCGACGACGAGCGCGTATCGAAGCTCATTGGCATGGTGTTTCTGTTTCTTGCCTTTTACCTATTCGTAGCCTTCACTTCTTATTTCTTTACCTGGGAAATAGACCACGATCTGGTTTTCCGGTTTTCTTGGGAAGTATTTTTGAGCGACACACAGGTTGACAACTGGCTCGGTCGTCTCGGCGCATTTTTGTCGGATTCCATCATGTATTGGGGTTTCGGCATCGCTTCTTACGGGTTGGTTTACCTGCTTTACAAATACGGCCTGTCGCTCATCCGCCGTTCGCCGCTGCATTACCTCACCTCAACCCTGCAACGCACGGCCATCTGGATGGTGGTGGTTTCGGTACTGGCATCTTTTTTCCTGCAATCGTTTGAATTTCCTTTCGGAGGTGTGTTTGGACAAGCGGTGAGCACCTACATCCAAAACTTTTTGGGCGTCCCCGGCACACTTGCTCTGCTGTTGTTTTCGCTTACGGCCGTGTTTGTATGGAACAACAATCCCAACCTCGACGAATTTACCTGGCGCCAGCTTTGGTTTGAAACCAAACAAGCCTGGAACGACCTGCTTTCCGGCAACTATGGAAAACGACGTGCGAGTATGCGCCCACCACCGCGTGCCACCGGCGCAACCTTCAGGGATACCGTCAACAACAAACCCGGTCCGGAAGCATCGCCCGCGCCCGAACGCGCCGAACCTTTCGAAATGCCTGTGGGGCAACTTGCGCTCGACCTGAGCAAGCGCAGCGCCCTGTTTGCCGATGTGCCCAAAAAAGAAGTGGTAAGAAACGGAGCCCTGGACCCCGACGATGCGGAGATGGAAATCAACATACCTTCCACGACGGCCCCTCCACCCGTTGAACCCGAAGACGCCAATGCTTACAAACCGCCTGTGCTGGCCGTCCAGGAAGACAACCCCAACCTCACCGAGCCCTACGACCCGACACTCGAATTGTCGCACTACGAGTACCCGCACCTGCAACTGCTTGCGGAGTATGAGCAACGCCTCGAAATAGACCGCGAAGAGCTGGAAAGCAACAAAAAGCAGATCATCGAGACGTTGCTGTATTTTAAAATTGAAATTGAAAAAATCAGGGCAACGATCGGTCCAACCGTCACCCTGTACGAAATCATACCTGCACGCGGTGTGCGTATTTCCAAAATCAAAAACCTGGAAGACGACATCGCGCTCAACCTTTCGGCTCTGGGCATCCGCATCATTGCGCCCATCCCTGGTAAAGGAACCATTGGTATCGAAGTGCCCAACAAAAACCGCCAGACGGTGGGCATGCGCGAAGTATTGATGAGCGACAAATTCAAACGCGCCAAAATGGAACTGCCTGTCGCACTTGGCAAAACCATTCAGGACGAGGTGTTTGTGGCCGACCTCACCAAAATGCCCCACTTGCTCATCGCAGGCGCTACTGGCCAAGGCAAATCGGTGGGCATCAACGTGGTGCTTATGTCGCTGCTGTACAAAAAGCACCCCTCGCAGGTCAAACTCATCCTCATAGACCCGAAAAAGGTGGAGCTTTTCCCCTACGCCCACCTCGAAAACCACTTCCTGGGTTATTTGCCCGATCAGCTTGAGCCCATCGTGACCGACACAACCAAAGTGGTGCACACGCTCAACTCGCTCATCATCGAAATGGAAACGCGCTACGACCTGCTCAAAAAAGCCGAAGTGCGCAACATTGCGGAGTACAACGACAAGTTCGTGGCACGCCGCCTCAACCCCAACAAAGGCCACCGTTTCCTGCCCTACATCGTGCTCATCATCGATGAATTTGCCGATCTCATCATGACCGCAGGCAAAGAAGTGGAGCTGCCCATCGGACGCCTCGCGCAGCTTGCCCGCGCCGTAGGCATCCACCTCATCATCGCCACCCAACGCCCATCGGTAAACATCATCACGGGTGTGATCAAGGCCAACTTCCCGGCCCGAATAGCCTTTAAAGTAGCCTCCAAAGTCGACTCACGCACCATACTCGACACAGGCGGTGCCGAACAACTCACCGGCCGAGGCGACATGCTACTCAATGTGGGAGGCGACATCATCCGATTGCAATCGGCTTTCGTAGATACGCCCGAAGTGGAACGTGTAATCGATTTCATTTCCAATCAACAAGGCTTCCCTGAACCATTCTTCCTGCCCGAATTCCATCCCGACAAAGATGGATCAGGTGGTGGTGCCAACTCCAAACAAATAAGTCTGAAAGACCTCGACGAAATGATGGAGGACGCCGCGCGCCTCATCGTGGAAACCCAGCACGGCAGTACCAGCATGATCCAACGCCGTATGAAACTCGGCTACAACCGCGCAGGCCGCATCATGGACCAGCTCGAAGGGCTCGGCATCGTTGGCCCTGCAGAAGGCTCCAAACCAAGGGAGGTTTTGTATTACGGCATGGATGAATTGGAAAGGTTCCTGACGGAGTTGAAGAACCGGAAGTAAATCAGGATTTTCAGGATTTGAGGATATTCAGGATGGATTAAATTGATTTTTGAGGATTTTACGCACTTTCCGTAAGGTTAAATGGAAAAACTACTAAAAATGGATTGGTTTGAGGCGTATTTTTCCAAACTGGAAATAAACCTCAATGATGCTTTTGTTACCGTAAAAAAACGGGAATGGACGCCTGATAATTTTAAGTTTGCTACCGCAGTATCGGTTATGGCTTCATCGCGCATTGAAGGTGAAACGCTGGAAGTGGAGAGCTATGTAAAGCATAAGGTTTTGGATGTAGAATACCTGCCCAACCTAACCGAAAAGCCCAATGATTTGTATGCCGCTTATGAGTTTGCCAGAGATCACAAGCTGAGTCTTTCCAATTTTTATACAGCTCATGGCATTGCTACACAGCATCTATTGCCTGAAACACAAAGAGGCAAAGTCCGTACAGGCAATATGCTCATTATGGACCACCAAGCAAAGCGTGTGCAATACGAAGCGGCGCCTTCGGCCATCGTAAAAGAGGAGTTTGAACTTTTTTGGAAAGAAGTAGATGACTTGCTTGCAGCAAAATTGAGTTTGGAGGAGGTTTTCTATTTTGCTTCAACCATCCATTTGGTCTTTGCAAAAATCCATCCTTTCAATGATGGAAACGGCAGGACAGCACGACTTTTAGAAAAGTGGTTTTTGAACAGTCATTTGGGTAAAAAAGCATGGTATGTTACAAGTGAACTCTACTATTACAACAACATACAAGTCTACTACAACAACCTGGAACGCATTGGTTTATTCTATGATGCGTTGAAATACGATCAATCACTGCCCTTTTTGCTTATGCTTCCAAAGGCATTGGAATCACAATACAACAGCATCTAAAACCTCCAAATATCATGAATAATCACCCCCACAATAATCGCTGAGGGTATGTAAAAAATCTTCGTCTGCAAGGCAGGGAATACCGCAACACTCAACATGGCACCACCCAGGAAACTAACCATAATGATTAGGCGCAACGAAGCTTCGCGTTGGATGATCCGGCGTTTTTCGCCTTCGGAATGGAAAAGTTCCGCAATGTCCACCCCGAGTTCGTTCACCACCCCTGTTATTTGACTGGCTTTAATGAGTGACGATGTGGTGAGGCTCACCATCGCGTTTTGTATGCCAATGGAAAAAAGCACCATGGCCGGGAAAATGACGGGGTGCAGGGTGGTCGATTCACTTGGCGCGTAAGCCACCCAAGCAAAAATAAACGAAACAACCAATAAAGGAAACAGGTGCAGGTAGCGTGATTTGTTGAGTTTTTCGCGCTCAACGCAAAAGCCGGCAAAAAAGCCACCCATGAAAAAAGCGAACAGCCACAAAAAAATGGATCCGGCGGTATTGAGGCGGCCCAGGTAAAGGTCTTGGGCGATCTGCGGCAACAAACCTGTGATGTTGGTTACCACCACCGAAAAAGTCATCAAACCCGCATAAATCACGATGCCCGAGCTGAATGGGTAGATGAAGGCAAAAAACATTTTGACACGGAACGACTGTCGCCGCGTCTTGGGCAGATCGCGCAGAAGCGACCACAACTGAAAGCTTGTTTTTTTCTCTGTTTCCATCATTTCTACAAAGGAAACGATTTTTTCAACAAAGCGTTTACCTCTCTGTTAACGAACCCTTTAAGATTTTAACAATATTTCATAAAACCATAACAACCTTTAAGAACAAAGTTGCATCCTTGCCCCCAATCTTGTGGTCATATTCAATACAATACTGGAAAATCATGAAAACTTTCTTTCGTTTCGCCCTCTTGTTCGTAGCCGTAGCCATTACCGTACCCGCTTGCCGCAGCAGCCAGAAAATGATTGAAAACGGCGACTACGACGCCGCCATCGATTTCTGCGTGCAAAAACTGCGTGGCAAAAAGAATAAAAAATACGATTACGTGAAAGGCCTGGAAATGGCTTTTCAAAAAGCCAATGCCCGCGACATAGCCAACATCGATCGCCTGAAATTGCAAAACCGCGAAGAAAACTGGACGCAGATCCACGACAAGTACAAGGGCATCGAGAGGCGCCAAAACAAAGTTCGCCCATTCATGCCCCTGCGTGCGAAAAACGGCTACACCGCCCGTTTCAACTTCATCGACGTGAGCCGTGGGGAAAATGAAAGCCGCGAACAAGCCGCAGCTTTCCTCTACACCAAAGCAGAAGCCCTGCTCGAACGCGGCAAACGCGGCGAAAAACTTGCAGCCCGCGACGCGTATTACACCCTGCGCGACATCGAAAAAAAGTACTACAACACTTACCGCGAGAAGGACAGGCTTATGCGCGAAGCGCGCAATTGGGGCACTTCGTTTGTTTTGTTCGAAATGAAAAACCAATCGGGTAAAATCCTGCCCTCCCACCTCAACGACCGCTTGGGCGCCGTAGCCGACCCAAGCCTGAACGAGGAATGGAAACAGTTCATCTTCGAAGCCGAAGAAGGAGTAGATTACGACTACTTCGCCACCCTGCGTTTCCGCAACATCGATGTGAGCCCCGAACGTGTGCACGAACGCAGCTATGTGGATGAAAAACGCATCAAGGATGGCTGGGAATACGAATACGACGCCAAAGGGAATGTGAAGAAAGACTCGTCTGGCAACGACATCAAAAATCCTAAATACATGATCATTCGTGCCGAAGTGCTCGAAGTTTTCCAGTCCAAAGCAGCCCGCGTAGGCGCTACCCTCGACATCGTGGACGGCCCTACCCGCAAACGCCTTGACTCGGACGACATGGCCACCGAAGTGATTTTTGAAAACTACGCCTCCACCTTCCGCGGCGACGAACGTGCGCTCAGCGACGAATCGAGACTGCGCATAGGCAACCGTCCACTGCCGTTCCCCACCGACGCCGACATGATCCTACAGGCCGCCGATCGGTTGAGGCCGCAACTGCGGGATGTGTTGAGAAGGAACAATGCGATTTTTTAAGGTGACTTCTCCGACAATGGAGGAGAAGTCATCTCGTCCTATCCGTCACAAACGCCACCAAATCCCTCAACGCCGTCCGGTATTCCGACTCGGGCGCTTTTTCCAGCAACGCAAAAGCTTCGTCGCGGTAGCGGTACATGGCGGCCTGAGCGTATTCGAGACCTCCACTGTTGCGTACGAGGTGAATAACCTCGTCCACCTTATCCCGTTCCTCGCTGTGGTTTTTCACGATGTTGAGGATGTGGCGGCGGGTAGTGCGGTCGGCGTGGGAGAGGGTGTAGATGAGGGGCAGGGTCATTTTTTTTTCCTTGATGTCGATGCCGAGGGGTTTACCTACGTTGTCGGTGCCAAAATCGAAGAGGTCGTCGCGGATTTGGAACGCCATGCCTGTTTTTTCTCCAAAGAGCCACATGTTGCGGCGTGTTTCGTCGTCAGATGCGGTACTGGTGGCACCAGCGCAGCAGGCTGCGGCAATGAGCGAGGCTGTTTTTTGGCGAATGATTTCGAAATAAACGTCTTCACGGATGTCGAGTTTCCGTGCTTTTTCCATTTGCAGGAGCTCCCCTTCGGCCATGTCGCGCACGGCCTGGCTCACGATTTCGAGCAGGCGTACTTCCCCGTGCCGAATGCTGAGCAAGAGGCCCTGGGAGAGTAGGAAATCGCCTACGAGCACGGCGATTTTGTTTTTCCAGAGGGCGTTGACGGAGAAAAAGCCGCGGCGTTCGTTGGCGTCGTCCACCACGTCGTCGTGCACGAGCGTGGCGGTATGCAGCAGTTCGACAAGCGATGCGGCGGTGTATGAAGCTTCGTTGATGGGACCGAAAAGGCGGGCGCTGAGCAAAACAAGCATGGGACGCACCTGTTTGCCTTTGCGTTGCACGATGTACCAAGTGATTTTGTCGAGCAAGGGCGTCTTGCTGCGCATGGCGTCGCGGAAGCGGTCTTCAAAAATATCGAGTTCGCGGGCGATGGGCTGTTTGATGGCTTCCAGAGACATATCGCGCAGGGGCGGGAATTTTCAAAAAAAATTGAAAGTAATGAAAGAATAACAGACGTGAAGGTAGGAAGGTTGTGTGAAATGGTTGGATTAGTTCGGTGTGGCTGGCTGAATGTTTTGTCTTTTGGCGATATCGGCTCGGAAAGCAGACAAGTTTTTTAAGGTTTTTTCATTTTTCTGGCGTTCGTCCAGCGTTGTGGGGTTGGGTATGGTGTCTACTTTGTCGAGCCAGGATTCGGCTTTTTGAAAATCGCCGAGTTGCGTCCAGCCGTAAGCGAGGTTGAATTTACCTTCGTCGTAACGCGGGTTGATGTCGATGGCTTTTTCGAGCAGGGGAATGGCTTCCTGGTTTCTTTTCAGTGTCAGCAAGGCTGAAGCGTAGTTGTTGATCACCTGAAACGACCAGGGGTTGAGGTGGTAGGCGCGTTCGAGGTGGTTGAGGGCTTCTTCAGGTTTGTTGTTTTTGAACGCTGCAAAACCTGCATACCAAGCCATGGGGACCACCACTTCATTGTATTTGTTCCAGGTATTTTCGGCTAGCAGGGCTTCTTTTTCCACTTCAGTCCATTTGCCCTTGGCTTGAGCGTTGAAAGCTTTCAAATAATGCCTTTCGCTTTCGTATCGTTTCCAACCCATCAATAGGTTGAAAAGCAATCCGAAAGTCGCGAGGGAAAGCAGCAGCATCCGCATGTCGGCTCCGGGCTTCCAGATGCTGCGCAACAATCTGGTGTTGCGGCATTCGTAAGCCACGAGGGCCAGGAAAATTGCCCAATACGCCTGCATGTCGATGCGTTCGCGTGGAAAATCAAAAGACTGAATCACCG
>Ga0105046_10015920_pt1 | contig 11552 bp, 10 predicted proteins | sample MAT03_FD_78385 | JGI IMG/M metagenome (GOLD analysis project Ga0105046, IMG submission 78385) | Freshwater microbial communities from Lake Fryxell liftoff mats and glacier meltwater in Antarctica - MAT-03 (megahit assembly) | ecosystem: Environmental > Aquatic > Freshwater > Ice > Liftoff...
CCACCAACAGGTCGATGTCGCCACCCTTGGCGCCGTCGTCGGTGCGAACCGAACAAGAACACCCCCGCCTGAGGGCCCGCCACTGCACTGACCGTCTGGCGAATGGTCGATTGCTCGGAGGCGGATAAGCGCATCAAGTCACTATAGGTCGGCACCGCAAGGGGTCAGGGCATGGTCCCGACGGACTCACGCCGCCCGGAGCCGTGGCACCGCCGCCAGCAACTCGCGCGTGTAGGCCTGCTGTGGCGCGGCGAGCACCGCTTCGCAGTCACCGGCCTCGACGACCTTCCCGGCGCGCATCACCACCACCTGGTCGGCGATGGCTTCGACGACGCCGATGTTGTGGGTGATGAACAGGTAGGCCAGCCCGTGGGCACGCTGCAGATCGCGCAGCAGGTTGAGGATCTGCGCCTGCACCGACACATCCAGCGCCGAGGTCGGCTCGTCGCAGACGATCAGATCGGGCTGCACGGCCAGCGCGCGCGCGATGGCGATGCGCTGGCGCTGGCCGCCGCTGAACTCGTGCGGCCAACGCTGCAATGCCTCGGGGCGCAGGCCGACCTGGTCAGCCAGTGTCTCGATGCGCTGGCGCCGCTCGGAGACCTTCAGATCGGGTTGCAGCGCGGCCAGGCCCTCCTCCAGCAGCTCGGCCACGCGCATGCGCGGGTTGAGCGAGGCGAATGGGTCCTGGAAGATGATCTGCACGCGCCGCCGCGCTGCCTGCAGCGCCGCGCCTTCCGCCAGCAGCAGGTCCTGGCCGTCGAGCAGCACGCGGCCGCTGACCTGCGCGCGCCCGCGCAGCAACTGAACCAGCGCCTTGCCGATGGTGGTCTTGCCGCAGCCTGACTCGCCCACCAGCGCGAGCGTCTGCCCGCGCGCCAGCGTGAAGGAGACGCCGGCGACGGCGTCGAAGCCGGCGCCTCGGCGCTGCAGCAGGCCGGTCTTGAGAGCGAAGCGCACACGCAGGTCCTGCACCTCGAGCAGGGGCACGGCGGTCGAGGCCGCGACGGCCGCAACGACTTGCGCGGCTGCAGACGCCGGTGCGGCAGGCTGCGCGACAACCGGCGCAACGGCGCCCGGCTCGTAGAGCAGGCAACGTACCGCGTGCGCCGAGCCCACATCGAACAGCGCCACCGGGGTGCTTGCGCAGCGCGGCATCACCTGCGTGCAGCGCGGGGCGAAGCGGCAGCCGGTGAACGCCTGCGCCAGCGAGGGCACGCTGCCGGCGATGGCCTCCAGCGGCTGACCGCGGCGTGAGGCATCGGGCAGCGCACGCAGCAGTGCCTGCGCATAGGGGTGGCGGGGATGCGCGAAGAACTCGGCGGAGGGCGCGCTCTCGACGATCTGCCCGGCATACATCAGCGCCACGCGGTCGGCCATGCCGGCGACCACCGCCAGGTCGTGCGTGATGAGCAAGAGGCCCATGCGCTGGCTGTGCTGCAGGTCTTTCAGCAGGGCCAGGATCTGCGCCTGGATGGTCACGTCCAGCGCGGTGGTCGGCTCGTCGGCCAGCAGCACATCGGGCTCGGCGGCCAGCGTCATGGCGATCATCACGCGCTGCTTCTGGCCGCCTGACAGGCGAAACGGGTAGTCGTCGATACGCCGTTCCGGGTCGGGGATGCCGACGCGCGCCAGCCACTCGATGGCCTTGGCGCGGGCGGCTGCGCCGCGCAGCGCGGTGTGCGTCTCGATGGCCTCGACGATCTGCGTGCCGACACGCAGCACAGGGTTCAGGCTGGTGGCGGGCTCCTGGAAGATCATGCCGATGCGGCGCCCGCGGATGCGGCGCATGCCGCTCTCGGGCAGGTCGAGAAGTTCCTGCCCGGCCAGCCGCACCGAGCCGCCGCTGACGCGTCCGCTCTCGGGCAGCAGGCGCAGCAAGGCCAGCGCCGTCATGCTCTTGCCGCAGCCCGATTCACCGACCAGCGCGAAGGTCTCGCCGCGCTCGATGGCGAGCGTGAGGCCGTCGAGTGCGCGAACGACGCCGGCGTCGGCGTCGAGTTCGACGGCCAGGTCTTCGACCCGGATCACGTGTCGACGCCGTCGGCCAGGGCCAGGCCGAGCAGTCGCGCAGCGCGGTTCAGGCAATGGTCGAAGCAGACAAAGCGCAGAGGCTCGCCGGCGCGCAAGTGGACGGTTTGCGCAGCCGCCAGATGCACCGCGTCGCAGGCGCGCAGGGCGAAGGCCTCGGCCAGTTCGCCGGCCTTGAGGACCAATGCCTGGGTCACATCGACGACCCGCAGCGACGGCCAATCCTGGGCCAATGCCTGGCGAGCTGCAGACCAGGCCAGTGCGCTGGCCGGCAGCTCGCGTTCACGCCGAGCCAGCGCCGCCGAGGCCTCGACCCAGGTCACCCGGCAGGTGGCCAACGCAACGCCGCCCACGGCCTGCCAGGTCAGATCGCTGCCGGGTTTCTCAACGTAAAGCTTGAGCAGCGCCGAGGTGTCGAGATAGGCGATCAACCGCGACCTTCGATGACGGCGTCAGACAGCGTGCCAGACCCTGCCGGCAGCGGGTTGGACCGGCGCGGCGCAAGGCCGCCCGGGCGCGGCCGCTCTGAGATCACGCCCGCCGCGAGCAGGCGGTCGACGTCGTCGGTGCCGGTCGGCAGCGGCGGCATCAATCGGGCCACCGGCTTGCGATGCGAGGTCACCACGGCGGTCTCGCCGGCCTGCACCCGCCGCACCACTGCCGAGAGATTGGCCTTCAAATCACGCAGAGAGACTTCCATTTGAGACCTCTTTTCGTCCAAAAAAAAACTTGTAGTCTCATTAAGCCGACGGCGCCCTGACCCGACGGCGCGGCCGCAGCACCCGCGAGCGCGGATCGAAGGCATCCTGCACACCATCGGCGAACAGGTTGGCCGCCAGCACCAGGGTCACCATGAAGCCGAAAGCCGAGGCGAAGCTCCACCAGACCAGCGGGTCGCGGCTCATCTCGCTGCGCGCCAGGTTGATCATGCCGCCGAAGCTGTTCATCGACGGGTCGACGCCGACGCCGACGTAGCTGAGCACCGCCTCGTAGAGCACCAGCGCGCAGAAGTCGAGCACGGTGGTGATGAGCATCAGGTGCACGACGTTGGGGAAGATGTGCCGCGCCATGATGCGCCAGCGGCCGACGCCGAAGGCCTGCGCGGCCTGCACGTAATCCAGTTCGCGCAGCTTCATGGTCTCGGCGCGCAACAGCCGGCACAGCCCGGCCCAGCCGCTGAGGCCGAGGATGGCGCAGAGGACGAAGAGCTTCAGGTCGGCGCGCTCGGCGCTGGTATCGAACAGGTCGGGGTGACGGTCCAGCAGGCCCTGCACCATCAGCACGCAGGCCGCGATCAGCAGCACGTTGGGCACCGACGACAGCAACGTGTAGAGGTACTGCACGAGTTCGTCCACCCAGCCGCGCAGATAGCCCGCGGCAATGCCCAGCACCACCGCCAGCGGCAGCGTGGCAATGGTCGACAGCGTGCCGATGACGAAGGCCGTGCGGACGCTCTTGAGCGACTGCACCAGCACGTCGTTGCCGGTGCGGTCGGTGCCCAGCACGTGGTAGTGCGGCATCAGGGCCGCGGCAGCGCCGCCCAGCAGGCACATGAGCCACAACGTGACGAGGGCCGGCCGCCAGGGCAGCGTGGTGCCGCCCTGGGCCAGAGCCGCAAACGACGCAGCCAGGCCACCGCCCTGCCCCCGCGCCATCAGTGCCGCCAGCAGCAGACACAGCAGCGCCCACAGCGCGGTGCCCGCCAGCGCACCCGCAGCAGCCCGCGCGGCCACGTCGCCCGCCCAGTCACGCTCGGGGTCGGCCAGGTGCGCGCCGGCGAACCCGAGCCGCGGCTGCTGACGCTGCACCACGCCATCCACCGTGATGCTCTCGCGCGTGAAGCCCTGCCAGGCCAGAGGCACCGAGTACGACGACTCGCGCATCGCGATCTGCCGCGCGAGCAGCGCGTCGAGCAGCGACAGCGTGCGCGTGTCGTAGGCGGCAGCCTGCCCCGGCGCCGCCGCGAGTTGCGGGCGGTAGTGCACGCTGTCCAGCGCAGTCAGCAGCAGGCCGGCCAGCAGCACCATGCTGGAGGCCAGCGCGGGGGCGTTCTGGAACACGCGCCGCCACGATGAGCGCAGGTTGGCGTTGCCGCGCACATGCCACACCGCCCAGAGCAGCGCCAGCAGCAACGCCCAGACGACGACATCGGTCCACAGCACGACCAGCTTGGGCATCGCTGCGCCTACTCGCTACTGCAGCCGCACCCGGGGGTCGACCCAGGTGTAGACGATGTCGATCACCACATAGCTCGCGATGTACAGCAGCGAGCCGAGGAAGACCATCGTGCGCACGATGGCGAAGTCCTGCGCTGCGATGGCGTCGATCACATAGGCGCCCAGGCCGGGGATGCCGAAGAAGCTCTCGAAGACCAGGCTGCCGAGGAACACATAGGGCAGGTACGAGCCGGCGCTGGTGATGATGGGGATCAACGCGTTGCGCAGCACATGGCGCCACAGCACGGCCATCTCGGACAGGCCCTTGGCGCGTGCGGTACGCACATAGTCCTTGCCGGTCTCTTCGAGCAGCATGGCGCGGTACAGCCGGGCCTCGCCACCCAGCCGTGCCAGCAGCCCCAGCAGGACAGGCAGCACGAGGAACTTGATCGCGTCCCAGCCGGGCGCGAAGCCCGAGATCGGCGCCAGCCTGAACACCTTGGAGAACAGGAACTGGCCGACGATGATGTAGAAGAGACTGCTGATCGACAACATCAGCACACACAGCACCACGCCCCAGAAGTCCAGCGCGCTGTGGCGGAACATCACCAGCAGCAGTGCGAACAGCGTGCTCGCCAGCACCTGCAGCAAGAACAGCGGCAGCGCCAGTTGCAGGCTGGCCAGCATGCGCGTCTGCACCTGGTGGCCGATGTCGCCGGCGCTCTCGCTGTCGGCACGGCCGAAGTCGAACGCGAACAGGCTCACCGAGCGCTCCCAGAAGATGGTCTCGGTCAGTCGGGCCCCGCCGCCTTCGTCGGCGTTCCAGTACAGCGGCTTGTCGTAGCCGCGCTCGGCCTTCCACTTCTGCACCTGCTCTTGCGTCACGCGCTTGCCGCCGATGTTCAAGCGCGCCATGTCGTCGGGCGTGTTGATGGTGAAGAAGAGCATGAAGGTGGCCAGGTTCACGCCCAGCAGCACCAGCAGGCCGTAGCCGAGCCTGCGGACGATGAAACCAGTCACGCCGAGACCTCGGGGCGTGACCGCGTCACGCCGTGACCTCGCCGCGTGCATTCATGCGCTCGCGCCGCCGGTGGCTGCGCCAGCCCAGTGCCAGCACCGCCAGCGCCAGGGCGGCCAGCGCGGCCAGCGGCCACCACACAGGCGCGTTCCACTCGGCCTGGCGGCGCATCCGCTCGGGTACGTCCAGCCGGTAGTAGCGGCCCATGTCGCGGATCAGGATCGCAGGCTTGCCGTTCTGCACCCAGCTCTGGAAGGCCCCCGAGGCAAACGGGAAGTAGCCGAAGGCCCAGGGCGCATCGTCCTGCAGCAGGCTCACCATGCGGTCGATCAGCACCTGCTTGGCCGGACCGTCCTCGAGCAGCCGGGCCTGCGCGAACAGACGGTCGTACTCGGGGTTCTCGTAATTCGAAGTGTTCTCGCCGTCAGCGCGTGTCTTGCCGTTCGGGCCGTAGAGCAGGAAGAGGAAGTTCTCGGCATCCGGGTAGTCGGCCAGCCAGCCCGACCAGTAGATCTGGTGCTTGCCCTTGCGCACCTTGTCCTGAAACTGGTTGTTGTCGGTGGCGCGGATCTCGAGCTGGATGCCCAGCTTGGCGAACTGCCGTGTCATCCAGTCGAACTCGGCCTTGCGCTCGGGCGTGGGCTGGCCGTAGAAGTCGTAGTTCAACACCAGCGGGCGGCCGCTCTGCGCGTCGCGCCCGTCGGGATAGCCGGCCTGGGCCAGCAGCTGCCGGGCGTCGTCGACGGGCCGACGGCGGATCTCGTCACCCTGCACCCGGTGCGTCACCGCGTTCACGCCGGCAGTCGTGCCGTGGCGCGAGCCGAACAGACCCGCGGGCAACGGCCCCATCGCCGTCTCGCCGCCCTTCTTCGGAAAGATGCGCGTGAACTCCTCCCAGTCGATGGCGATGGACAGCGCCTGGCGCAGCTTGCGGTTCTTCGCCTGCCGCTCGGGCGTGTCGCCGCGGCCGACCACCGGGTCGAGCATGTTGAAGCCCAGGTACCAGCTCGACAGGTCCACCACCTTGGGCAGCTTGAAACCCTTGGCGGTGTACTCGCGGCGCACCGATTCGGAATCATCCATGTCGACCAGGTACTCCACGCCGTGGTCGGTGCGCTCGATCTCGGGCACGTCGTACCAGCCCTGGCGGAACTTGGCTTTCAGCGGCACCGACTCTTTCTCGATGGTGAAGATCATGCGGTCGATGAAGGGTGTCTTCTTGCCGCAGTCGGCCAGCAAGCCGGCCGGGCCGTCCTCGGGCATGCCCTCGCAGGGATAGGGCTCGCCGCGGTAGTTGGGGTTGCGCACCAGCACATGGCGGCGGTCCTGCACGTACTCCTTCATCATGTAGGGGCCGGTGCCCACCGGCCACACGTCCAGCGTCAGCCCGCGTGCGGCCAAGCCGGGCTGGGCGTAGAAGGCATCGGCCTCCCACGGCACCGGGGCCATGAAGGTCAGCGTCATCCAGTACTTCCACTGCGGATACTTGCCGGCGATGCGGATGCGCAGCGTGTGCGAGTCGGGCGCGCTGGCCCCCGCCAGCGGCCAGCGGCGGAAGTCGAGAAAGGGCTTGTCCGGGCTGGCCGGGTCGAGACCCGCGCGCAGCTTGGCGTCTTCGGCCTTGATCAGCGGGCCGTAGTCCTTCAGGCCCAGCACGTACTCGCTGAAGATGCCGTAGATCGGCGTCGTGATGCGCGTGGTGGCGTGGCGCTTGAGCGCGTAGACATAGTCCTCGGCCACCAGCTGACGCGTGCCCTGGTGCTCGAAATCCCAGGGCGAGCGGCGCTCGGCCAGGGCTGCCGCGCTGAGCGTGTTCTCGCTGTGATAACGGTAGCGCCCCTGGGCGTCGCGCGCAAAGGCCGGGTGCGGCTGGTACAGGATGCCGGGCTTGATGCGCACGTCGTACACGCTCTCGGCCACCTGCTCGCCCGGCGCATCGGAGGGCAGCGTGCGTCCGTCCTTGTCCAGATAGCGCGGCGCGGCGATCTCCACCGCCGTCTTGGGCACCAGCGTGTACGGCCGCAGCAGGTAGTGGTAGCCGTAGGGCGGCTCGTAGATCTGGTAGGTGTAGGGCGTCTCGTTGTTCCAGTAGCTGGCCGTCGGGTCGAGATGGCGCGGCGAACGCTCGCTGAAAGCGCTGACCAGCGTATTGCTGCCCGCCACGTCGGCCGGCAGCGGGTTGTTGCTGCAGCCCGCGGCCAGCCCGAGCAAGGCCAGCGCAGCCGCTCGCAGGTGTCGGCTCAGACCCATGCCAAGCGCCGTCTCACCAGCCCACCAGCACGTTGCGCCCGTCCACCACCAGTTGCACCCTGGCGCCCACCGGCATCGTGACGTGGGTGGCGACATGGCCGAAGGGCAATCCCGTCAGCACCGGCGTGGTGGTGCGCGCGCGCAGCGCCGCGATGGCGTCCTTCAGACCGTACCCGCGATCCAGCGGCGACGGCTTCCAGCCTCTGAACTCGCCCAGCAGTACCGCCTTCTGCGCGCCGATGACGCCTGCCTGCAGCAACTGAAGCAGTTGCCGCTCGATGCGATAAGGGTGCTCGTTGACATCCTCCAGGAACAGGATGCCGCCCTTCACGCGCGGCCAGTGCGGTGTGCCCAGCAGCGAGCACAGCACCGTCAGATTGCCGCCCCACAGCGTGCCACGAGCCGCCAGCCCGTCGAAGCCGGCGCCGGTGCGAAAGCCCACCGCCTCCAGCGTGCCGTCCATCGCCTCCACGAAGCAGGCAGGTGTCACCTCGTCCAGCGTCTCGCGGCCGAAGTCATCCACGGCCAGCGGGCCGGCCCAGGTGGATGCGCCGGTGTGCGCCAACAGGCCCAGTTGCAGGGCCGTGAGATCGCTGTAGCCGACCCAGCGTGTGCCGCGCTCGACGCCTCGCGCAAGGCGCGCCCAGTCGATGCCGTCGAGCAGCCGGGTCATGCCGTAACCGCCGCGGGTGGCCATGGCGACGGACGGCGTGGCGTCGGCCACGCGGTGCAGCGCGGCCAGCCGGGTGGCGTCGTCGCCGGCGAATCGGCGGTGCCGGGCCAGCGCGGACTCGTCGACCTGCACCTCGAAGCCCAGCGTGCTCAGACGCTTGACGGCCAGGCGCAAGGGGGCAGCGCGGGCCACCACGCCGGCGGGGGTGAACAACGTGAGCGTGGTCATCGAGGGCAGCGTGGCAGCGCGATTCAGGGGCCGGCCGCCGTGTGCGGCAGCTCGATCGCTTCGCCCGCCGGGATCGGCTCGGGATCGGCCACCGTGCTCGGCTCTGCATCTCCAGCCGAGGCCCGCTGCGCCCTGCGCCGGTCGGCGAAGAAGCCGCGCAGCAGCGCCCCGCACGGCTCGGCCAGGACGCCGCCGAGCACCTGAGTGCGGTGGTTCAGCCGCGGCTCGGCGAAGAGGTCGAGCACCGAGCCGGCGGCGCCGGTCTTGGGGTCGGCCGCGCCGAAGACGACACGGCCCACCCGCGCGTGCAGCAGCGCCATCGCGCACATCGCGCACGGCTCCAGCGTCACGTACAGCTCGCAGCCGGGCAGCCGGTAGTTGCCCAGCAGCGTGGCGGCATGGCGCAGGGCCACCAGTTCGGCATGCGCGCTCGGGTCGTGCGTGGTGATCGGCCGGTTGTAGCCGGTGGCCACCACCTGCAATGCGCCGTCGGCGGGGTCGCGGCGAAACACCACCGCGCCGACCGGCACCTCGCCGGCCAGCTGCGCATTCAGCGCCTGATCCAGCGCCAGACGCATCGCCCAGTCGTCGCGCGGGTCGGGCGCGGCAGGCTCACGCATCGCGGCGGGCGGTGGCCTGCTCGGGCTGTCCTCCCTGCTGTCCTCCCTGCTGTGCCCAGGCGGCGCGGCGATCAGCGCGCGCGCTCATCGCCCTGGCCTGCTCTGCCGCCACCCAGGCCGGCAGGTCCAGCCCAGCCAGCGCCTGTTGCATCGGCTGCAGCACCGCCGGCAGATCGTCGGCAGCACGCCGCCGGTAGGCACGGCCGAAGCCGTCGCGCTGCCACCAGCCGGTGTCCACCAGCCAGCGCCGCAGCTCGACATGGTCGGTGTCGAGGAACGCCGTCTCGGCCGTCAGGCATCGCTTGAGCGCCGCATTGACCTGCGCCTCGGAGTGCTCCACATCCACCGGGATGGCCGCTGCGGCCACCGCCAATGCGAGCTGGCGCTGGGCTTCGCTCAGGCCGCCCAGCATCACGCCGGTCTTCACGACCAGCATGGACAGCGACGACACGGTGGGCTTCATCGACCAGCTCCTTTCGGGTCCACACAGGCATCGATTCTGCGCCCCGCCGGACGTCGCAGTCGGCGGCCTCAGCGTCGACGGAACCCGAAGAACTCTGCGCTGCAATCGGTCAACCGGCGCCGGCATCGCGAACGATAGCCAGATGCCTGTCACGCCGATGTCGGGCCGAGCCTGCGGGTAGGCCGTCGAGCCTGTCCAGGCCCTGAGAGGCTGAGAGTCTTTCCATCATGCCCACTCATCACGCCAAAAGACGCCCGCTCGTCGTTGCAAATGCGCGCCATAGCCCGAGCCATGGCTGTGCCTTGCGCCTAGATCGGACGCCTTTTGACGCGCTGCTCGGTCACGCTCGAAAAACTCTCAGCCTCTGAGCTGTCGACGCCCGTCCTGACAAACCGGATGGATCTGGCCTACAGCGGCCTGAACCACCTGAGCGAGGCCACGCCTGAATCGCTGCGCTCTATCGAGGCGCTGCTGCACACTGAAGCCCGCCTGAGCACCGCCCTCGGGCCGGTTCAGCCCAGATCGGCGCCATCGTCGCGCAAACGCTGCTGCAGCGCGGCCAGCGTGAACTCTCCGCGCACCCGCAGCGCCGCAGCAGTGCCCGCAGCCTGGCCCATGACGAAGCAGGCGCCGCTGGCGCGCGCAGCGCTCTGGCCCAGGTGCTCCATGCCGGCGCAGCGGCCGGCGACCAGCAGGTTCTGCACCGCCACCGGCACCAGCATGCGCCAGGGCAGCTGGTTGTGCGCGTTGGCTGCATCAGAGGCAAAGCGCCACTGCACCCCGCCCGCGACATGCTGCTCGAGCGGCCAGGCGTTGAGGCCGATGCTGTCGTCAAAGCGCGCGCCGTCGAGCACCTCGTCGCCGCTCAGCATGTGCTGGCAGTGCACGCGGCGGGTTTCGCGCACCCCCACCTGCGCGGCAATCTCGCTGATTTCCGCCGCCTCGAAGCCCGGCACCTCGGCACGCAGGAAACGCATGTACTCGACGATCTGGCGCCGGCCTTCAACCTCTGCCGCGCTGAGCTCGGCGGCGTCGGTGGCGTTGGCGGCCTGTCCGGCAGCGTTGCGCAGTTGCGTGACGTTGGCGCGCCACTCGCTCGGGTTGCGCTGTGGTCTGAGGATCGCGCCGCGGCGGGCAAAGGCGTAGCGGCCCGCGGCCTGGTCCATCAGCGTCTCGATGGCCTTGAACTCGCCGACGGCCGCCTGGGCACGCGCTGCATCAACCTGCCCGATGCGGAACATCGTGCTCGGGTAAAGCGCGTTGCCGGCCCCGTCGCCGTAAGTGCAGGGCACAGCGGCAAAGTGCGCCACGTCGGCGTCGCCGCTGCAGTCGATCACCTGCAGTGCGCGCACCGCGATGCGCCCGGACTTGGTCTCCAGCAGCACCGCGGCGATCTGCGGCCCATCCATCACCACACCCGCCGCCCAGGCGTGGAACAGCAGCTGCGCGCCGGCGTCCAGCACCAGCGCGTCGGCCGCGCACTTGTAGGCCGACACGTCGTACGAGCGCACGCGGATGCGGCCCTGCATGCCGTCTTGCGGCGCATTCAGGCCGCCCAACGCGGCGATGCGCTCCAGCAACTGCTCGGCGACGCCGCGCACCAGCACCTGCATCTGGCCGTTGCGGGTGCCATACAGCCCGGCAAAGTTGGTCACGCCGCCGGCTGTGCCCATGCCGCCCAGAAAGCCGTAGCGCTCCACCAGCAGCGTGCGCACTCCCCCGCGCGCCGCGCTGACCGCAGCGGCCAGGCCCGCGGGGCCGCCGCCGACCACCAGCACGTCCACCTCGGCATGAACCGGCGTCTGCCGTGCCGGCTCGGCGACGGTGCGAAGGCTCATGCGCATCCGCAAGACCCGCCGGTCTCATCCGCTCCATGGGCCACTGGCAGGAAGACGGCGACGGCAAGGCAGTGGGCGAGTGACTTCAACGTATGCGGTGTCGCTGGGTTGCACGAAGCATAGCAACGGGCCGCGTCAGGCGGCCTGCGCCTCGGGTCAGGCGACCGATGCTGGCCTGCGCGTGCAGCGTGGATCGCCAGCCGCGTCCATCGCGGCCATCTGGCCGACACCAGCCGGCGATGGGGCGTCGCCCCCGCCACAGGGGCCTGGCGGAC
>Ga0105046_10015925_pt1 | contig 11550 bp, 6 predicted proteins | sample MAT03_FD_78385 | JGI IMG/M metagenome (GOLD analysis project Ga0105046, IMG submission 78385) | Freshwater microbial communities from Lake Fryxell liftoff mats and glacier meltwater in Antarctica - MAT-03 (megahit assembly) | ecosystem: Environmental > Aquatic > Freshwater > Ice > Liftoff...
CCGAGTCGTTACCGGAGGTGGACTACATTATTGGTGGGCCAACGGGTCAGATGTTGGCTCCCTCCAACGTAGGGCCGGTCACCATCATGTCGGCAACAAACAAAGGAAAGTTTCTGGCCAGGATTGAATTGCAGCAAGAAGGAACAATTTGGAAGGCAACAAAACGGGGTGCGATCGAGGTGTCGAGCTCGTTTGATCGCGATCCGTTGCAGACCGAGAACCTTGAGCAATACTTGAGCGAGTTGGAGGATCGAGATTTCCAAGCTACCGAAACGGGCCTCACGAACAGCCTTAGTTTAACTGTTTCTCATGCGATGGAATATCAGATTGCGGGCTCTCAGACATGCACCGGATGCCATCCTCAGGCGGACCAATCATGGCATTCTTCTAAGCATTCGCACGCATGGAAGACGTTGGTTGATAAACGCTCGCACGTGGATCCGAGCTGTCAGCAGTGCCACACGACCGGCTACGGAATACCTGGCGGCTTCGTGCAAGTCGCTAGGTCGGAACCGCTCGTCAACGTGGGCTGCGAGAGCTGTCATGGTCCATCCAAGTCGCATGGTCTCGATCCCAAGATCAAGACAACTTTTCTCTCTCGCGAGCAATGTGTCCGATGCCACGATCATGAGAATAGCCCCGAGTTCGATTACGCAAAGTACTGGGCCAAGATTTTACACGGCAAATGAAGTAGGCCGTAAGGGCGCACCTGCCAGGCCTGGGGCTTGTTGATTTGGTAACCCGAAACGTAAGTGAGGGACGAGATACATCCACTCGCTTACGCTTCGGGTTTCCATAACTGCACTATTTCTCCGAACGACCTTAAATCAACAAGCCCCCTGCCCGGCGGGTGTGACCCTACGATGCCTGACGGCCAACGGAGTCGAGAAGTTGACAGGAGTTGATAGCCACGAATTGGCACGTCACTCGACGGAGTCGAATGCTTCACACCAGTTCGACCACGCTGATTTCTGGAAAGCAATTCAATCTCATTTTCCGCAATGAACCAACGCCTTTGGTAATGTGCAACCAATGCTTCTTCCACTGATGTAATCCCCTCACAAACCTCTTGTCTACGACAGGAGCAAATGGCGCGCTACCCCAAGGAAGGGTCAATTGACCACCATGGGTGTGGCCAGAAAGCATCAAGTCCCAATCGTCGCGTTCGATATGGTCTTTGGTGTCAGGATTGTGCGACATCACTACACGTGGCAGGTGATCTTGATCTCGCTCAAGCAGTCCCCTTGGTTTAAAATCGCTGGCCCATAGGTCGCCCAATCCGATCAATTCAAACGGGGCTTTACTTGGCAGCGAAAGTTCATGCCGCTCGTTCATAAGGACTTTAATGTTCGCCTTTTCCAGCATCTCCATTACCTTGGTCGGTCGATTGTAACCACCGTACTGGACCATCCATTTGCTGCCGTCGTGATTGCCTGTACTTGCGAAAGTCGGAGCCGCTTTGGAAAGCCTTTCCAGGATACGCGAATAAGCATTCCACTCGTCCCAATGATGGGTGATGAAATCACCGGTAAGGCAAACCACGTCCGGTTTTTCTTTCAATGCCAAGTCAATTGCATATTCGATGAAATTGAGCGGGACTTCGTCCGAGGCATGCAAATCGGCCAGTTGGACGATTCGGATTGGAGAAGACCCTTGCGGCAAAATCGGGACGCGGTGCTTGCCAACTCCAATCCAGTTTGGCTCAATGAATCTCATTTCGGTGTAAACAGCAGCGGCGAGCACTCCCATGCTCTGCAACATTCGGCGCCTGGTGAATAGCCTAGAAGATTTTTTGTTAAGTTCGATAGTGCTCATAGGTTCGATGGTACGATGACGATTGGAATAGGTACGGCTCGCTTCAATCTTAGCTCAAAGGAACTTCCTTTTCCCAAGATACTGGAAACGTGAATTTCGGCGGACATGCTCTGGACCAAATGCTTGACGATCGACAGCCCGAGTCCCGTGCCTCCGGAGTCCTGGCTGCGAGCTTTTTCAACGCGATAGAACCGTTCGAAGATTCGGTCCAAATCCTCTGGCGGGATACCAATGCCACTGTCCGCAATGACCAAGACAACGTATTGGGACTCCCGACGCGTCGAGACACGAACCCAACCTTCATCGCGGTTGTAGCGAACGGCATTTCCTAACAGATTGCCGATCACGGTACGAAGGGATTCCAAGTCGGCTTCCACGTGGCATTTGTACTCGACTCCAGAGATATCGATCGAAACTCTTTTGGCTTGGCCAATCGTTCGATGCTCTTCAACGCATGTTTTCAGAACGTCGTCGAGCAATAAATCCGAAAGTTGTGGTTTATCTGGCTGGGACTGGAGTCGGGTTAAATGCAGTAGGTCGCGAATAAGCGAGTCGAGTCGGTTGGCTTGCTCAGCAATACGTTGCACGAATCGTTGACGGGCCTCCTCGTCTTCTAACGCGCCCATTAAGAGAGTTTCAGCATAGGCCTTGATGGCAGAGAGCGGTGTTTTCAACTCATGGGAAACATTGGCAGTAAAGTCGCGTCTGGCATTCTCCAATTGTTTGAGTCGGGTCTCATCGGTGAGCGTCAACAGTACACCGCACGAGGCCATCGCTCCTGCCGATTGATCTGGGTTGGACAAGGGATGAGCCCGAAGCCTCAGCGTAGCTTTTCTGAGCGGCAGTTCTAGCTCTACTTCTTGGGTCTGCGGCTCAGCAGACACTTGTTGTATGAGATTGACCACGTTGGGCTGGCGAATCACCTCAATCATGGATTGTCCAAATTCAACAGTACTACCCAAGCCAAGCAGTGCGCTACCGGCACGATTGACGAACAACAACTTGAGGTTCTGATCAAAGGCCAAGACACCCACCGGCATCGCTGACATGACACGCGACGATTGCTCGACCGATTGCTGTATGGATTCAAGCCGCTGATTAATAACTGCGGAAGCTCGTTGAAGGATATTTGCAATCGTGGGGTCCAGGTCCTCCATCGCGTTTACTGCTTCGTTGTCGCCAGGTGCCGAAGTTTGCGATGCAAGTTTGGACCAGGCTGAAAGTGAGTCAAGAAATCGCATACGGACCAATTTTCTATTTGCCTTCCGCAATCCAATGAACACTGGGACTAGGCATACCGCAATGGCACATAGCCAATCCAATGCACCAAGCGTTGGCACTTCATTCACTGCAAATCGACGCGCGAGGCTTAGTTCATTTCCCTCTGACTCTTTCGCACCAAGCGGACAGGTCAACGTCAATCGATTGAAGCCGCTTGGTTCGACGCTCCAGCTCGAAGTGATTTCAGACTGTTTGACGCGGTTTGTTGCTTCAGACGGAGTCGGCTCAGGCAAAATCGAATCGGAAGACAGCGAACCGAGCAACTCGCCCCCTTTGGCAAGTTGCTCGATGGTGAATTTTGCCTTCGACTCTAGTCCGGCCAGCATGGCAGGTTCCGAATCCTGGCCGGACCGACCGATCGTTGCCAACTGGTACACAGCTTTGATGGCCGACAGATCCGACGTGCCGATAGCCAGTTGGCTTTCGCGCCATGACGCTAGGATCGTGTCCGATCGGCCAGAAACGAATGCAAAGGATAAGCCAAGCCCAATCAACGACGCGAGGAGCAGTCTTTGCCAAGCGACGCTGAGCAATTCGTTTAGAAAGGGTTGTTTGGACTGGGACAATGTTGCAACTAGGAAAAGACTGGACTTGGATTCTTGAATGGTAGAACGGAATTTGGTTCGCTGTTGAACGTAAACCTAACGCGCAGCCAGAATTCTGGCGAGTTCCAACCCACCAGTTTTCAACGGTTACTTGAATTTTGATAAATCACCGCTGATCGCCACCATCTTCGGAGACTGCCGAGTTTCGTCCGAGTTTCCTCCAATCGCGTTGTAAAGTACCACTGCGACGGAGATTGTGAAATAAAGTTCTAATGAATAATGTTTTTGGTAACCCGGTGCGTAAGCCAGGGATTTTGTTGCCGGTCCCCCGCTTACGCGTCGGTTTATAAATAATCCAGGCTAGCCGCGAGAGAAATCGTCGACGTCACGTACGCTGATAGCGCCCGCGGCGCAGGCTTAGAAGGTATGATAATGACCGGCTGGACTCGCCCCATTTTTGTGATCACAACAGACCCTACTTCCTTCATTTGTACCCATGAACTTTCTGCACCTATGGGCTCTTGGAATTGGTGCAGTTTCACTAGCTATCCCGGTAGCAGTTCATTTCTTGACCAAGCCGCGGCCAAGTACTTATCCACTTTCCACTATTCGCTTTCTACGCGAGGTGATCGAAGAGAAGCGATCGCGAAGTCGCTTGCGAGACTTAATCGTGTTGCTTTTGCGAATGCTCGCGATAGGGCTACTCGCCATGGCATTGGCACGACCATGGCTAAGCAACTCGCAAGCCATTGAAGCGATACCAAACGAAGCCACAGCCCGGGTGATCGTCATCGATATTAGCCAGAGCATGGCGGTGAAGTCAGCAGGAACGACTGCAATCTCGCGAGCACAGACGCTCGCATTGAAATACTTGGAGTACTCGCCAAGCCTTCAGGCAAACGTGGTTCTCGTAGGCGCGAAAGCGAGACCAGTCTTCAAGTTGGTGTCTCCGAATCTTGCAATCGTACGCGAATCGGTGCTTACGGCTGTTGCTCGATGCGAAAGAGCAGATGTCAAATCCGCAATGAACCTGATCGGCTCGATGTTGCTGGAATCCAATGCGACCAACACCGAACTCATCATCATCAGCGATTTTCAACGGTCGAACTGGAGTAATCTGCACCTTGATTCCATTCCAAACAACACCAAAATTCAACTGGAATCTGTGGCTTCGGAAATCGTGTCCAATATCGGTATTACAGGATTTCGATTGTCTGGGCGCGCAATCGTGGATTCCGACGTGATTTTGCAAATCGATGTGGCAAACTATACCGACCAGGATTCTGAGATACGCGTTAATGTCGATTTGGGGGAGGTCCGAACGGACGTGCGCGGCAACGTGAGTGCTCAAAGCGTCGGAACCCTTACCGCCTCGATGAAATTCACGCAACCACAATGGGTGACTGGATGGATTGAATTGCAAGGTAACAACGATGCGATGCCCTTGGATGACTTGCGTCCCGTCGCATTCAGGATTGAGCAACCGCCGAGAGTTTTGATTCTAACAAAGTCAAATAGCAATAAAGAGTCAAACAGCGCATTTTTCATTCGGCAAGCGCTGGAGGTCATCGCTGGCCCATCGCGATCCAATGAAACCAAAACCAACCAAGCTCGTCGATACCAAACAATCGACCCAGCGCTGGCCAGCGAAGAGAGCCTCAACGACGCCGATCTCTTTTTGGTGAATCATGCCGGGGCTTTGGATCGCACGGCGATAGACATCATCGCTTCGCGTGTTCGACGAGGGAAAGGATTGTTTTACATCGCCAGCGAGTTGGTGGACGCAGTCAACCTAGACCTGTTTGCGACGGCCGTGGGCACCGGATACCAACCCCCTATCCAATTGGTCCCATCCGAAAATGACATCAAAAGAAAAGAACTTTTTGTAAGGGATGTCCGATACCGTCAACCGCCATTCGATATTTTTGGTGAGCAGGCGATTGCCGCGATGCAAACGGTTCGAGTGGGCGGTGGGCTCGCATCGCGTGCGTTGGATACTGGACTACGCGATCAAGTACTAGCCGAGTTAAGCGATTCCTCCGCACTTTTGTTCCTGACCAGTTGCGATGCGGGTACCGTCGCAGTTCTCAATGCGGACCTGGACCAAAGCAATTGGTGTTCGCAGCCGAGTTTTTTCCCGGTATTCAATGAATTGATCAATGCCACGTTTAGCAACCGCAACTCCAATCCAGAGGCATATGGCGGCGAGCCTCTGTTGCGACAACTCTCCAGCAGTATTCCTGAAACCGCAATACTGACCGCGGATACGACCGACAAACGCTCAGCAGAGGCAGAGAGTTTGGGCAAGTGGGAGTGGAACACAGTGCAGAGTTCCTATGTGTGGTCATGGCCGGATCCCGTGGGACCTGGAATCTACCAGTTGCTGAACAAACGCGAACCTGCCATTGCGACCTCGGTCGCCGCGCCTCCTGCCGAGTCTGACCCAAAGACCTTGACGGCAGACGTATTGCAAGGACGCTTGGCTGGTGCACGCTCAATCGGTTTCCGCGACGCTAAGTCAGCGGACCAAAAATCCGACCAGTGGTGGAACTGGCTGATTGTGGCCTGCATCCTCGGCTTGGTTAGCGAAATCATTACACTGAGATGGTTTTCAGCATGATGATTGCTTGGTGGAGTTTTGAGCCTAGGATCCCGATCGCTTTTTGGTGGAGCTTAGTTGTTGTCTGCACCGTGGCGTTGGCTGCCTACTGCTTTCGCCACGACCAGTCAATGAGCTCTTGGCGCCGCTCGCTTTTGACGGTCCTATTGGGACTCAGCATAGTTGGGCCATTGCTCATCGCCCTCAACCCAACATGGATTGAGGAAATCCCTCCGACACCGGGGAAGCCATTGGTTACGGTCTATGTGGATCAAACCATGAGCATGGACATCGTCGACGTGGATGATCGCCCCAATCAGACGCGTCAACAATCGGCAGTCTTGGCTTCGCAACAGATCGGTGAAAGCACGGAAACGGTGGATGTTCGCAAAAACGCATTTGATTCCGAAATTCACCCCTTAATTGTTGCCGATTCGAATGCCAAATCGAAGGACAAGCTCACTTCACAGACGCAACGTGGGCATCGAAGCGATCTGAGTTCGGTCTTGCGAGAGGGAATTCGCAACAACACCGAATCGGGACAAGCCATCGTTTTGATAAGCGACGGTGCCCACAATGTTGGCAATGTCGATTCCGTTCTTGCTGCAGCTTATGAGGCCAAGGCGTTAGACATACCGATCTACACCGTAACGCTCGGCAAAGCCGTAGGGGCACAGAACCTATCGCTCGCGGCGAGAAGCCCACGCATGGTAGCGTTCGCGGACCACCCACTTTCATTGAAGATTCGAGTCGGTCATTCAGGGCTCGAAGGGGAATCGACGCAAATCGCATTGATGCAGGGAGAGGAGATCCTTCAGACCAAGACGGTTCGGCTCGGCAAGGATCCCACGCAAGAAGTGCGGTTCATTATGGAAAGGCCTCCTTCTCAGCCGTTGACCCGATTTCGGATCATGGCGACGCCGATAGCTGGGGAAGCGACCGACTTGGACAACCAGACTTCGGTGGTCGTTCAACGATTGGATGAGCCCATTGGTGCGATCCTGTTGGAGGGCAAGCCGTACTGGGATAGCAAGTTCCTGGCTGCGAACTTGGGCACAAATCCAACGATACAATTGACGAGTTTGATTCGAGTCAGCGACAAGCGTTACTTGCGCAAGAGGTATCCGCGACCTGAATTGAAAAAAACAGATACCACGTCTGCGAACGCAGAGGAGCCCGAAATTGATATTCGAGCCGCTGTCGAGACCGTCGCGACCGACTGGATGATCCTCGATCAATTGGAGTCACCCCTCGAAGACATGCAGACGCTGGAGCAGTATCGCGTCGTTATTCTTGGTCGAGATTCGGAGGTGTTCTTGTCCGAGAAAGGACTGCAAAACCTAAACGAATGGATCAACATCAAGGGCGGATGTTTGGTATGCTCGCGAGGTGAACCGGTGAGATTGGGCAACTCCAAACTCAACGGGTTGCTCCCCATTCAGTGGAGCGAGCAAGCGGAGGCGAGGTTCCGCACCAAGATCAGCCAATATGGTTTTGACTCGGCAGTCTTCGATTCGTTGACCATCGAAGGGGACCCTTTGGCTCAGTTACCATCGTTGTCGACTGCGAACAAGCCGACACCACGATCCGGACTACCACAGGTTCTCTTGCAGAGCATTTCAGATGCAACCGGAAAGAACATCCCGGTCGTCACGTATCAACCGGTTGGTAGCGGCCAAACGATTGTTGTTGAGGGAGCTGGGATGTGGCGCTGGGCTTTTCTTGCCCCTCAGTATGCGGACAAAGAAAAGCTCTATGCAACACTTTGGCAATCGCTGGTGCAGTGGATCGTTTCCCAGCAAGATCTGATGCCCGGACAAAACGTGGCGATTAGGCCGGACCGGGCTACGTTTCTTGCAGGCGATAAAGTGACCGCGACGTGCTGGTTCGCAACCGCGAGCAATTTGTGGATGAGGCTGGGAAACGGAATCTGGCCGTATTGTTGTACCGGGATGCGAATTCCTTGCCCAAGCGAGTTGTGCCGATTCCCACGAACCAACCGGAGATGTTTCGATTGGAATTGGGTGTTATGGACGTTGGTTACTTCAGTGCGACGGTGGTTCAGGGAGACAAGGAAACCGTCCTGGCGGAAACGGCTATCGAGGTTCGCGACCCATGGTTTGAGAAATTGGAAGCGGATGCTCGACCCGATCTGATGAAGCGTATCGCAACGATTAGTGGTGGCGAAGTGCTGCGACTCGATCAAGTGAAGACGGTAGTCGATCGGTTCGAGCAAAGACTTTATGAAAATCGCCCGCCACAGATCATTAGAACCACGATTTGGGATCGTCCGATCGTGATGTTGACGATCCTAGGGGCATGGATTACAAGCTGGATAGTGCGCCGCAGGAATGGGGCCATCTAGCGCGTTGCTCATCGCGTGTGAAGGAGCATTACCCACCGACTCTCTCGGTGCGTGTATTAGATCTGTCTGCTAGCTGTCAGATCTTACGCTCGACCTCTATCCTATGTAGCCGCTTTGATCATAATAGAGCTCCTTGCCATAACCAGCACAAAACGACCGTCCCATCCCTCCGCTGTTTTAGAAAGCGATCGAAGAGCCATGAACGATCCTCTGCATTCTTCCAATCATTCGCGTCGCTCCGCTATGACTGGAGACTTTAATTTGCCCATCGCTTTCAAGTGATTCACGAGACTTCGAGTCTGGAGATACACGTGTAAGCTTTCGCACTGCGAAAGAACATTAGCACCATGATCAACACCCTATTTCTTCCAGAACTTCGAGAAATGCTTGCAGACAAGCTTGCTGAGGAAATGCGCGAGTTTTGCGTGGCGTTGCATCCTGCCAGGACAGCAGAGTTCATGGAGGGGCTGGACAACTCCGAAACTTGGGAAGTACTTCAGCACGCCGCCCCAGGTCTTCAATCCGAGATCTTTCAGTATTTCGAGTGGGATCGACAGGTAGAATTGCTTGCCACGCAGGATGACAAGCAAGTAGCAGTCCTGGTGACCCATTTGCCCGCTGACGATGCCGTCGACTTGCTGCATGAAGTCGCCACGGAGCGGGTCGATCAACTATTGGCCTTGGTGCCGGCTACCGATCGCAGAGATATTCGCCGACTGCAAACGTTTGCAGAGGGAACTGCCGGGGCAATGATGACGACCGAGGCCGCTTGCCTCTCTGAATCGTTAACCCTGCGACAAGCACTAGACCAACTCAGCCGGCAAGCCGAGCGGCTCGAGATGATCTACTACATCTATGTTACTGACGATACAAACCACTTGCGAGGTGTTGTCAGTACTCGTGCGCTCGTATCTGCAATCGGCCGACCCGAAACCAAACTCGTCGACCTGATGAAGACCGACTTGGTGACCGCGAATGTTCAAGATGACCAAGAGCAGGTGGCACAGAAAGTAGCGTTTTATAATCTGCTTGCGATACCGGTCGTTGACGATCAGCGCCACATGCTTGGTATCATCACCCATGACGACGTTATCGACGTGGTTAGGGCCGAGGCGACCGAAGACGTTCAGCGTATCGCGGCAGTGGAGCCTCTCAAAGACTCCTACATGCGAACCGCCTTGACAACGTTGTGTTGGAAGCGAGGAATCTGGTTGACGATCTTGTTCTTCGCAGCTCTAACGACTGCCTTCTTGCTAAAGAGCTATCAATTGGAGCTCGAACGCTATGAATGGTTGGTTCTATTCATACCATTGATCATCAGCAGCGGTGGCAATTCGGGTAGCCAATCGTCAACTTTGGTCATTACAGCTTTGACGACCAAGGATGTGTTTGGTCGCGAATGGGCAACCGTCCTAAAACGCGAAGCTATCATGGGCGTTGTCCTGGGAAGCTTCATGGGCGTGATCGGTTTTTTCTGCGCGCTGTTTCTCGCGCCGTCAATTTACGCGGCCATGGTGATACCGATCACAGTTTTGTGCGTCGTTGTCTGCGGGACCTGCATGGGCAGCATGTTGCCATTGATCTTTCAACGCCTCGGATTGGATCCGGCCATGATGAGCAATCCATTCGTCGCAGGACTCAGCGACATTCTCGGCATTCTCATCTATGTCAATGTCGCGATGATTTTATTGGGATAAGTGTTTGCCATCAAGCTCAGCCAGAACGTGTGGCACGCTCTGAGGCTGTGGTTTTATAGTACCCGTCACACTCCGCGTGACGTCCGCAGTTCAAAAACCTTTGGTTTTTGATGTGACGTCACACTCCGTGTGACGGGTACTTTCTCTGGGCTCAAAAAAATCACAGCCCCTCTGAGGAACGAAGTGCGTGTGTCGAGTTGCAACTATTGCATGGTGAGCCCGCACCTACTCCGGCAATTGTTTCTCGCGGTACTTTTCTCTGCCAGCCGCATAGACTCGTTTGTCCGGCGAGCGATCTCTCAGCCATGCCTCGATATCGCACGCGTCAGGCGGCACTTCGTTTACCTCAATGGAAAGCTTTTCCAGTTGTTTACGACACCATCCACAACCGGTGCCAGCCCCGCCACATTCGTTGAGCAAGCTCGGAGTCTTGACGCGATGGATACGAATGTAATTTATCACTTTACGCCATGAAATATGGAAACACAAACAGAGTTCGTCGTCAGCCTCCATTTTAGCACTAATCCTGACGGTATTTGTCTAGTTTGCGATAAAGCGTTCGGGCTCCAATATCGAGAATCTTCGCTGCTTCCTCGCGGTTCCCTGCTGTCATCTTAAGTGTCTCTTCGATGGCCCAGCGCTCGATGTCATCCATCGTCTTGCCGATGAGTTCAGGGGGCAAATGAAGCCCAGAAATCGATTCTGAGACTCCCATTTCACGGATCGCACCTGCGAGTACTTCGTTCGAAACGTCCATTCCTGGCTCGATCAGTTCAGGCGGTAAGTCGTCTAGATCCAATCGACCATCCGTATCGAGTACGACCATCGTCTCGACAAAGTTTCTTAGTTGGCGAATATTACCCGGCCAATCATAAGAATAGAACTTGCGGGTTACTGCCGGTGAAAAATTACATGGGCCATGGCTATGGCGTTTGATAAACGTCTTACGGAAATGATCCATCAATGGGATGATGTCATCGCGTCGTTCTCGCAATGCGGGCAAATGAACCGTGACAACCTTGAGCCGGTAATAGAGATCGTTGCGAAACTCCCCCGCCTCAATCATATTCTCAAGCGGCCGGTTAGTCGCCGAGATCAATCGTACGTTGACCTTGATCGGCTTGTTATCACCAACCCGCGTGATTTGATGTTCCTCGAGCACGCGCAGCAGTTTTATTTGAGTGCTCATTGGCATATCGCCAACTTCATCGAGAAACAAGGTACCACCGTCAGCGTATTGAAATGCAC
>Ga0105046_10015928_pt1 | contig 11549 bp, 8 predicted proteins | sample MAT03_FD_78385 | JGI IMG/M metagenome (GOLD analysis project Ga0105046, IMG submission 78385) | Freshwater microbial communities from Lake Fryxell liftoff mats and glacier meltwater in Antarctica - MAT-03 (megahit assembly) | ecosystem: Environmental > Aquatic > Freshwater > Ice > Liftoff...
ACTTTTCAGTTCTAAACACATTCCGCATATGGACAAAAACCAGGATGATTTTGCTCGATTTCAGAATGCATCGGGCAGGTTTAAATTTCTTCCGGCTCGTTTGGTTGATTTTTTGGTGGATACGATGTCCGCAACAATTTGGATGATTCACATAGCCATTTTAATGAACTTTTTATATTACAAATCTAAGCTGGGAATTATTAGATACTGAAAGGTGTATTAAATTTGCAATCTGCAATCTTTAATACACCTTTATTCGATTTTCAGAGTTCTAACTCTGTATTTTAATATTCGCGCTTGCCCATTATATAAGTTTCTTTGATGTTGCGATCATCTCCTAAAACCATGAGAAGGAATAATTTATCCTTCAATTCAGTCGCTTCTTCTAGCCGAAATGACATTAAAGGAGTGGCCCCTACATTCATAACCACAAAATCAGCTTCTTTGCCAGCTTCAAAATTTCCTACATATTGATCGATATATAATGCCTTAGCTCCCCCTAAAGTGGCATGATAAAACGCATCAAGAGGTGTCATCTTATCTCCTTGTAATTGAGCAACTTTATATCCCTCTCCTAAAGTTGTTAGCAGGGAAAAACTAGTTCCGGCCCCAACATCTGTTCCAATCCCAATTAATAAACCCGACTTTTTGCATTGCTTCCACTTAAATAATCCACTGCCTAGAAAAAAATTAGAAGTTGGGCAGAAACTGACAGCTGCCTTGGCGTCTGCTAAGCCGGTTATTTCTTCATCTGAAAGATGAATTGAATGCGCAAACATTGAGCGAGGACGCACAAGATCAAAATGTTTATAAACATCCAAATAGCTTTTACTCCATGGGAAGAGTTCTTTGACCCACATAACCTCATTGAGGTTTTCTGATAAATGAGTATGCATATAGACATCAGGGTATTCTTTTAATAAGCCTTGAATCATTTCCAACTGATCTTCTGAAGAAGTGGGTGCAAATCTGGGGGTGATTGCGTAAGAAATTCGACCATTGTTATGCCATTTCTCAATAAGTTCTTTTATTTCATTGTAAGTTGGCTCTCTGGGTTTTAAAAGATACTCCGGCAAATTTCTATCCCCTAAAGCATTTCCAGCAATGATTCTCATATTTCGTGATTTTGCAACTTCAAAAAGAGCTTCGACTGACTCCCTAGATGCTGAGGCAAAAACCAGTGCCGCCGTAGTACCGTTCTTCAATAACTCTTGAGTGAAAAAATTTGCGATTTTTTGAGAGTATTCTTTATCCAAAAATCTTTTTTCATGCGGGAAAGTATATTTGTTCAACCATTCAAGAAGTTGCTCACCATAAGATGCAATCATATCTATCTGAGGAAAATGGATATGAGTATCAATAAATCCTGGCATGATCAATGCGTTTTTATCATACACATGAACTTCTGTTTCTTTTGGTATTTTTGATAATTGGTCTTCTGCGCTACCTACAGAGATAACTTTTCCTTGATCAACTAATAAAATCCCATCATCAAAATACTCATATGACTCAGAAGTGCTTGATTCACCTGGCTCTGTTAAAAAATGAAGTATAGGCCCTCTATATGCCTCTAGAGCAGATAAAGATGTAGTTAACAACAAAGAAACTACTAATAAAGTCTTAAAGCATCTATTTTTTTGATTCATAATTACCGCGTTTTTTTATGTCTAAATTGACGAATGTTAATTGGAAATTTCTCGAAAATAGTTCGAAATGGATAGTTCCGCTTCGTTGTCGTGTATACATCCGTAGACTGTTCAGCCTTGGCTGCATTTGTCAATGTATCAAAAAGATTTGTTCCACTCAATGCTCAGGAAATACTTTAATTAATTGGATCTAGGTTTCTCGCTGGAATTTGGGGATTTTTTTGATTAGCCTTTGTTATTTTTTTTCTAAAGATGCGCAATCCTAGCATTAAAGAATGGAAGGGGTAGAATTCCTACCGGATCATTGCTGTCTTTTTGCTTTTAAGTCTGTCGGCAATCCTCAAACAACCACCAACAGTCTGCCTCCACCTATATGCCCACGACTGGTCCCAACCATTATTTTTTTTGTTGCAAGAGCTAAGTATGCATGATATTTTCCATTAGAAAAATTAGTGATAAAAACACATTTAGAAAAAACTCATTAATCTTATTTTAAAAGATCGATGCTTACCGAGATAATAATCATTTATATTACAAACCAATTCTATTAGGAGAATTTTATGTGGCAAACTACAGGATACGGTATAGAACCACTTTGTCAGGCAGTCTTAACAGGCAACGAAAGCGCCGTCAAAGAAAACCTTAACGCAAAGGTTTCTCCAAATGAGTGCGAAAGTGAAGGCTTTCATCCGCTAGCTTTGGCTGCCCAAGTCGGTCATTTGGCCATTTTAAAGTTGCTTCTCGATAATAGTGCAGATAAAGATCAAACAACTAAAGCCGGGTATACAGCAGTTTATATTGCATCGAGTTATGACAACCCTAAATGTCTTCGCGAACTCCTCTTGCGTGGCGCTAACAGCAATAAGAGCAGATCTGGAGATGGCACTCCTCTCTATCGGGCTGCCGCTATGGGCATGTGAACTGCCTTGAATTACTTATCGATGCTAATGCTGATGTAAACGCTAAGCTTGAAGGCTTGAGCGCCGTCTACATTACCGTACAAAAAAAGAATATACGCTGCTTAAAATTACTTATTGCTGCAAAAGCCGACCTTACTTCTGATCGTTGGACTTCTTCCCCTCTTTACCAAGCTGCAGCAAAAGGTCATGCAAAATGTTTAAAATTATTAATTATTGCTGGAGTGGATTGTAATGCCGATCTCATCAAGAAAAAAGAATCGGAAACCCCACTCTTCGCTGCTGTGAGCCAAGGGCATGAGGATTGTGTGCGCCTGTTAGTCGCTGCCAAAGCTAAGGTCTCATCTTCGAGCTTTGAAACGTCCCCTTTGTACCGAGCTATTTCTTCTCAAAGTGATAGATGTCTCAACCTTCTCATTGTTGCTGGAGCAGACTATCATGGAAATCCTCATGAGATAACCCCTCTTAAACATGCTATTAATGAGCAGGCAGTGTTATGTGTAATAGCACTTTTGAATGCTGATGTGCAGCTTGAAATTCCTGATCATTTCGGATTGATGACGGCTTTGCATTATGCAGCAATGGAAGGAAATGTAGAGATCTTACAAGCTTTAATCGATAAAGGCGCAGATTTAAATGCAGTATCCATTCATGGCTATACCTCTATCATGTTGGCCAAAGAATTAGACCACCGAAGCTGCATCGAGTCTCTACGCGCGGCAGGAGCTGATGAAAATGAAACAAAAATAGCTTCAACCTTCAAAGCTGTTCGTCAAGGAGATATCACAACTTTATTGGCATTATTGCCCGAAATAGATGTCAAGGGTTTGCCTTTAGTAGATTGTGCTGTGACTTATAATCAACCTCAATGCTTAGCAGCTGTGATTGAGGCAGGAGCGGATAGCAACATGCAAGCTTTCGACAACATGTCACCGGTGTATAATGCAACAGCTAATAACTACTGTGAATGCCTAAAATTGCTTATTAACGCCAATGCAGACCTAGAAGTAGGTTGCAAGAATGTTTCTCCCATTTATATAGCGGCTCAAAAAGGTCATGAAGATTCTCTCCAACTCTTGATTGACGCTAAAGTAAATATTGAGTCTGGTGATTCTGCAGGGACAACCCCACTATATAAAGCTGTCGTAAATGGACATGAAAAATGTACAAAACTTCTTATCGCCGCTGGAGCTAATGTAAACATAGAGATTCAAGGGTGCACCCCTGTTTATATGGCTGCATCAGGCAACCATGCTGGATGTTTACAACAGCTTTTAGCTGCTGGTGCCAGTTCGGAGTGTTTGAATTATAGTACTCCTCCTTTGTTTCGGGCAGCAGCCTTAGGCAATGATCAATGTGTCGAATTATTGATTAAAGCTAAAGCTGATTTGGAAAAAAAGTATCAAGACATGACAGCTCTTTGGAGCGCATCATTTTATGGAAATTTAACTTGTGTAAAACTGCTTTTAGAAGCTGGAGCAGATAAGGATCACCTAAATGAGAGTGGCTTAAGTGCAGCCTGGGCAGCCAAAGCAAAGGGGCATAAAAAGTGTTTTCGCTACATTAGAGATTTTGAGAATGTAGCAACCTCTTATATTCAACGTGAGAATATTAATGTAAAAGTAATTCCTGCAGCTTCTTTGCGTGGGATTGCACAAAATTTTCCACGTCAAAATACCCCTCATCAAAACGTAACGCTTTCTACAGGTGAATTGCTAGGTATTTCAAGGGGGCAAACACAAAACTACCCAACAATTACTGCTGGGTCGATCACGATCATTACATCGGATATTAAGACAAAAAATAGTATATGAAGCTAAAATCGTCTGCTCCATAATTAAGCAAAGTTGTGGAGTGGACGGATAGGCAAACATCCTGGTGGATGCTTGACAGCAGCCAACGGATATTACTTTCACTAAAAAAAATAGATGAGCCAAATCCCAACACAATATGATATTTACTGTCATTGGGAGTGCCATAGAAAGGCATAAAAGAACGGAAGAGGTAGGATTCGAACCCACGGATCCTTGCGGACCTTCTGTTTTCAAGACAGACGCAATCGGCCACTCTGCCACTCTTCCAGAAAGAGATAGTTTATAACAAATCGGCTAAAAAGTTTCAAGGAGCTTCTACTTTTTTTGTGTATTTCTTAAAATGCTGCATCGATTTCCTTGACAATTGAGATCAATCAATCTACAAGAGACCAAAAAACTTGTGGGAGATCGATTTTTTATGCGACGTACTTTTTCTTTTTTATCGTGCCTTTTATTTATCTCTGTCTATGCTTTTGGCCATGAGCCTTACCCTTCAGAAGAAAAATGTCAAAATACGCTCGCTTCCTTGACCTGCTATTTGGAACAGACCTACGAAGATTTTACGAAAAACAACAGCTCATCAGAAAAAATTGTATTTTCAGAAGAGGATGTGCACACATTATGGCAAACGCTAGAAACACTCTGTCTTTATAGCCCATTTGAGACCTATGCATCATTGCTTAGCGAAGCTCGGAACGACTTTATCCACTTCAGCGAAGCTCATAGGCATTCTCAAAAAGAGCTCGCAGATAGTCTTTATCAAAGTTACTTAAAAGTTCGAAGCTTGTGGTATGTTGGAATGGAAAAAGATCCAATACAAGCTTTATTCGACATTTTAGGTGAGAAGAAAAGCTCACAGTCAGACCAACAACATTTATGCCAGCATTTACAGCAGCTCTTACAGCAACATCCTTCTGCCCGAGAAAAAAATAAATATCGCAACCTGATCAACTGGACGAGTGCGCAAGGAAGCTCTGCCGATCAAAATCTGTGGCACAGATGGGGGGATTATTATTTAACTAGCCATCCTGATCCCCTGATCCCTACGCTCAGCGCTTCGATTTTTTATAATGATTTTCAAATAAACCCTAATCTAAACAAATGGGCGCGTAAAAAATTACAAGCTTTCTTATTACCTAGTAATCATTCCGCTAAACCTACTCTCGATCAACTTTTTACGAACTCACGAGCTAGCCAAGACCCACAGACACTAGAAAATGCTGGATTTAAACTGTTATCTAAACAAGGCCGAAGCTTTATACATGTCGCCAACCACCCACTTTTGCCTGAGTATTTACTAAAAGCCGTGGTGGATTCTGAATTAAGAAAAAAAGCAGGTAAACCTGAATGGTTATGGTTTTCAAGGCGGTGTGAATGTGCCAAAAAGATTGAACATCTTATAAAAAAACATAAAATTAAAAGCTTCACAGTTCCTCAAAAATGGATTTATCCACTTCCTTTGCAACCCTCGCCTCCATCAACGGCAAACTATTCCCAAAAACCTGTCGTTTTATTGGTTAAAAAAATGAACTTAGTTCCTTATGCAAAAACTTTAGATGAGTGGAAACATCATGTCAATAAAGCCAAATTGAAGGAATTGTATACGATTGTAAGCCGGATTCCCAGGGTTTCAATTCGACCAGATAATATTCCCTTAACCACTGATGGACAGTTTGCCTTTGTGGATACCGAATACAGAAGTGGCGCACCAGCTTATGACTTTATTCGTTCCCATTTATCTAAAGAGATGCAGAAGTATTGGGATCATCTAGTCATCAAAGGCGGCGGCTAAAGGATTCCGTTTTGTGCCAGCAAAGGAATTAAGCTATGATTATTGCTTTTTCGCACATAATCGATGAAACCTTTGCCTAGGTGATTTTTTAGGGTCCATTTAACATCCTTTTGCTTTAAAAAAGTGGCTAGCTCTAAGGCCATTTTTTTATCTCCCTTAAATTTGCCTAATACAGTGAGGAGTAAAGAAAAAGGCAAAGGTTCAACTGGATTCTTCTGGTAAAGCTGCAAGGCGTTTTTAATCGCCTTTTCTCTGTCTTCATTGGTGAATAATTTATAGATTTGGGTGCTGGTTTTTTCAGCTTTGGCAACCCATTCATAGGAGTTGTCTTTATTTTCTAATCGATTTTTCTCAAACTGATCCACCAGCAACATCATTCTAAAAATAGCTTTTAGATTATCCCAAGCACATGTTCCACCTTGCTGCGGACGATACTTGCCTTTGGCAATCAATGCCAACTGCAGTTCTTGGTGAATTGTCGACCGATCTTTTCTTACTTCTTCTAGAGTTTTGCTTTCCCCTTGACGCATTTTTTTAATTAAATCTGACGTCAGAGGCCCGTTTATCCGATAAATTTGATAACCCGACTCAATCCCATTCTCTACTGGCATTCCTCGGTTGACTTCGATATAAAATCCTTTATAAAGCAAGCGATAGGTTGCATGTTTTTTCCAGCCAGATGTTAATGCCACCATTTCTCCTGCTACATAATTTGCTAAAACTTCTTCATCTGTTTTAGCGGGACCATGGTTTGCTAATAATTCTTTCATGGCATTAAGAATTTTAGCTTGGGAAGCTAAATGAGGAAAGTCCTGTGCATTACTGGGTGGCTTTTCAAAAAATTGCGTAAGACTCAAGATAAATTCTTGAATAGCCAATCCATAAGAAGCTCCTTCTAAATTTGTTTTAGCAGGGGCCCCAGACATCACCAACCTGCCGGGTACTGCAAAGCGATGAGCTAACATTTTTTGAGTAATCGATAACTGCGCCTTAAGTGGGCTCGCCCCATTTTTTATTAAGAAATCAGCAAGTTCGTGGTGACCTCTTGCTAAAGCTGCAGCTAAAGGCGTGAAAGCCGACATTTCTATTCCATTTATATCTGCGCCATATTTTATCAATAATTCTGCAACAGGGATAGAACCTCGATGAGCTGCTTCAACTAATGGAGATAATTTTGTTCCTTTTTCTACCCTAACTCCTTCTTGAATGAGAAACTCAACAATTTCCAAATGTCCGTGAGCAATTGAAGGAATTAATCGATTGGAATTTGGATTCTTCCTCTCGTATTTTTTAATATTTAGACCTTGTTTAGTGAGTTCTTTAAGTAGATCTATCATTCCACAGGTAATTGCAAGCTCAAGAAGGGGGATTTCATATTGACGATATTTGCTGTTTTTGAAAACTTGGGTTAGAAATAGTTCGCTGACCTGTTTATTATTGAGAGCAATTAAGCGATAGATAATGGCTTCAATATCTTTTGTAGAGGCTTTAAACTGACCTCCAGCTGTAATAATTTTGGTAATCGACTCTAGGTTTCCTTCACAAAAGGCATACGCAAGTAATGAGTTCTTGTCTTGTTTAGAATTTAGATTAACCCCTTGCTCCAAAAAATACTGAACAATGGCAGAATGTTCTTTTTTGATGGCTTGCTTTAAGCATTCTTTCTTGCGTTTTTCCGTTTTTATGTATCCGCTCTCAACAAAGAGTTTTACTCCATCCAAACGACCTAAATAAATGGCTAATTGTAAGGCCTTTTCTTTATTTAGATTTTTTTTGGTGCTGTCTGAAAGAAGTATCTTCATTTGACTGAGATCGTTATCCAAAACGGCCTTGCAAAGAGGAATAGACTCATAGCTTTTTAGTGAAGCGGGGTAAGGCTGGGAAGTCACATTTAGAAAATTCACTGGGGGTAAATTTGTCACACAAACGTCCCCTTTAAACTTACAACCTCTAGGCTTAAGATAGTTCGGCAGAGTTTTTTTATTGAGTGCCTCTTGACAAGTGGCTCGAATTTTTCTTCTTTCCGTGGAAGGTAATAAAATTTTCCCTAACCAATTGATCGCCCATTCATAAATTTTTTTATTTAATTTCGAGGGTTTTTCGGCTGTTCTTAGTTTGCGCTCAACTTGCTTAACGTAAGATACATATAATTTATTTATCGGGGAAAGAGCCATAATACCTTTATCTTTTTTATAAAAAATTATATGAAACAGTTATTAGGATTATAAATAAAAATTAGAAAAATTACAAATTATTAATAACAATAAAGGTTTCTAATGAACAAGATTTTGCTCATTATTTATCTAGCAATCTCGGCCTCTTCAATTTTAACTGCAGAAACAGATCCTTTTCTGATGCTAAGTCCATGGGGTTTGCCCAGGCAAGAATTCTTAGCGGAACAAGGGAAAGCTTACTCCACGGGTTTGGAAAAAAAGTATCCAACTCTAGAATATCCCATTTCTAAAGAAAGCTTAGCTAAACTTTTTACTCTTTGGGGCGCTTCAAAAATTGAATTTGTTGGGTATGGCAGTCTTGTTAACCCTGCTTCAGCCGCTAAAACGGTCAGTCAAGAAGTCATTGACACTTTTCGACCTGTGGTGTGTTTTGGTGGGAAACGAATTTTTGAGCGCAATTATGTCAACAATGCTCATTGGGGCAAAAGGATCAGAAACAACGACAATGGCATGCTAAATGTCATCCCTGTAAAAAATCTTTCTCAGATGTTCAATGGGGTTTCAATGCAGGTCTCTCTAGAAGAAATGGTGCATTTAACGGAAAGAGAAATAGGCTACGATTTAATTCCAATGCTAACGCTGCATTGGGATGAAGCGATGGATCAAAACAACCGCACCCCGAAGTTTTTTTTAGCTTATATTTTCTCAGCTTCATCAGAAAAAAGAGGGAATGAAATTCATGTCTCCCCCTGCGTTAATCCGGTTCCCGGATACAGCTATTTTTCTATGGCTGGGGCTGCAGAATATGGAAAGGCTTTTCTGAAATTTTGGGTCGATACAACCTACTTGGCGGATCGCAAAACCCCCTTTCTAATCTGGTTGAAAAACCCTAAAATAAACTGCGAATGCGATAGAGGGTGCTTACTTCCAAATGAAAAAAAATCTTAACACTTGATTTTTGTACCTTTTCATTTATGGTAAGTTCAGGCAGAATTAATGCAATCTTTTCATTTGCGAGGGACGCTCTGATTTAATGACATCTGTAAGGAATTCGCTTAATGTTGCAGCAAACCAAAATTTCACCTCATATAAGGGCTTCTTTATTGCCTGTAAGTTTCTATCACAGAACGGATAGTTTGCTTTTTCAATTTATCCTTAGTGAGCTGCTTCCAGTCCATCAAGAACTCACACAAATGATTGATACTGTCCAAAAAATTCGAATCGCGGATTTTAGCTCGGAGGAATTTTCTCATTTTCTACACACTTTGACGCTTTCTGCCCATAAACTCTCAGGATCTGCCCAAGAAAATATGCGTTTGTTTTGCTGGAATTTGGAAGCGGGGGCATTGACTAAGCTCAGAAATTATTGCACGCTCTTCCTGCAAAATAAACATGAATCAGATAAGCCTCCAATTCTCATGCACCGCTATGCTAATCGTGCATGGCTGCTCTGCTTGCAATCATTAGATTGCATCCGAGTTCTTCAGCATAATCTTCTTGAACCTGCGCTTCCATCTGAAAAAATTCCAGAACTGCGCGAGTTGCTTATTTCAACTACCGATAAATTGTTTGGACAGATTCAACGCCTAAATCGACTTGTAGCCCGTGTGGCTTTGAATTTTCATCACGACGAGAATGTTCTCTATTTTTTTCTGCAAAGGCATGAAGAATTCAGTAAAATTTATGGAGAAAGCTTCGTAAATAAAATTTTTGAAAAAATGTTCTCTGCGGGAGTTCCTGAAGCTGGTCAATTTCTACTGCAAAAATATGGCGCTAGAGGCTTCCATGACCTTTTTCCTCTTATTGCAAGCAAAATTACCGAACTGCAAATGGTGATGGTTGGATGACAACTTTTAGAGAAAAATTTGCAGAAATTTTAACCCTGACCCAATTCTACCTATTCCAAGAGCACCAACTTAAAGAAGCTGTCTTTTCAGATCAAAAAACCTTTCAGTATTTCAAAAAATGGAAGATGGAGCAGAAGAAGCAACCGCTAGTTTCTCCACCAGTACAAGCGCGTCCTCTCCTCAAGCCTGCTTTTAAGCCTGCTCTTCAAATGCCAAAACCTTCTTTGCCTTTGCCCCCTATTCAGCAAGAAAAAAAAGAGACTTCTGTAAAACCAGAAACAAAAAAAATTGAGACGCTTAAATCTGAAACAGCAGATCTTTCTTTAGAACTCCCCGCCATTCCTACTGCTGATGCCTGCGAAAATATGCACGCCCTTTTTAAGCAAACCTTCCCATTAAAAACGATAGTGACAGAAATTCCAGATGATGCTGAATCGACCCAGAAAAGCACTTTGTGGAAGTATGAAAAAGCACCTTCACCGATTACAATTCTGTCTTTCAATGAAAAACCTAATCATCTAGCCTTTCTACATAATCTTAGCAAAGCCATCGAACAGCTGAATCCAGCAATTGAAGTGCGCTCAGCTCTCTCAATTGAAGCTGCTGAGGAATGGGAGTCCTTTTTGAAATCAAAGAATTTGAAGCTAATCATTGCCAGTGATATTGGAATGCAAGCGTGCCCTAATCTGATGAAATTTTATCGTGAAAATCAAAAGCAGGCCCATCATTTTTTAGATCGCATCCCTCTGTTTCTTTTATCTGATATTTCTTTTTACTTAAAAGAACCCAAATTAAAGCTACCTCTTTGGCAAGCTTTGCGCGAAATTCTTTCCCTAATTAGTAAAAAATTGTGAACGATTCTGCTATTCCTCGCTTTGCGACAGTAATTCTCGATGTTGCCATCGATAAAACGTTAGAATATGCTATTCCTAACCATCTATGCGCACACATTCGAAGGGGCGTTAGAGTTGAAGTTCCTTTAAGAGGGTATCCTCGAGCTGGCTATATTCTGGAAACCAAAGAAACCAGCAATTTCCCGAAAGTTTTGCCCATCATCCGACTGCTTTCCGAAACGGCTCTTATCCCTGAAGATTTATTCGATTTAGCCCTCTGGATTTCACGCTACTACCTCTCCCCCCTCTCCCAAGTTTTTAAAATTTTAGTCCCCTCTAGCATTCGCAAAGAGATACAGCCTAAGCAACAGTTATTCGTGATGCGTCAGCAAACCAGAGAGCAATTAAAAGACTATTGTGAAAAAATCCGCAATAAAAACTCTGCCCAAGCCACAGTGCTGGATGAAATGCTCTTGGTAAAAAAAGGAATTTTGCTTTCCGAGCTACTAGAAAAAACTCAAGGGTC
>Ga0105046_10015929_pt1 | contig 11549 bp, 5 predicted proteins | sample MAT03_FD_78385 | JGI IMG/M metagenome (GOLD analysis project Ga0105046, IMG submission 78385) | Freshwater microbial communities from Lake Fryxell liftoff mats and glacier meltwater in Antarctica - MAT-03 (megahit assembly) | ecosystem: Environmental > Aquatic > Freshwater > Ice > Liftoff...
GCACCTCCGAGACCAGCACCCCCGAGACCAGCACCTCCGAGACCAGCACCTCCGAGACCAGCACCTCCGAGCCCAGCACACCGACACCCGAGCGCACCGGCGCCACCCTGCCGAAGGCCTGCCCCGCCGGCGTCCTCGGTCCTTCCGTGCCGTCGACGATCGTCGGCACCACGGTCGGTCAGCTCGACGAGCTGTCGAGCCCGTGTGGCGGCAACGGTGCGCCCGACATCGCGTACGAATTCACCGCCGAAACCGCGGGTCGCTACGCGTTCGATACGTTCGGCGCCGAGCTCGACACGATCCTCCACGTGCAGGACGCGGTCTGCGATGGCGAGCCGATCGCGTGCAACGACGACGGCATCGACGACCAGTCGGTCGTGTACGTCGATCTCGCGGCCGACCAGACGGTGATCGTCGTCGTCGACGGGTTCGCGCTCGCACCCGGTGACTTCGTGCTCTCCGTGCGCCCCGGCGATGTCGAGTGCCCGCGCGAAGCGATCGTCGCGGTGCCCGCGGTCGTGAAGGACAACACCGCGATCGGCTTCGACGCCTTCGATCCCGCGTGCGGCAGCTTCGACGCTCGCGATCTCGCGTACACGTTCACGGCGCCGATCGACGGCGAGTACACGTTCGACACGTTCGGCTCGAGCTTCGACACGGTCCTGGCGGTGCTCGACGGCACGTGCGGCGGAGCCGAGCTCGCGTGCAACCACGACGCGACGGGCAGCGACGTGGGCGAGTCGGGCGTGGTCGTCCCACTCGTCGCCGGCCAGACCGTGACCGTCGTCGTCGAAGGTGTCTTCGGGGCGATGGGTGACATCCTGCTCTCGGTCGGGCGAATCGACGGGTCGTGCCCCGATGCCGCGCTCGTCGGCGCGCTACCGCTGGTCGTCGTCGACGCGGTCGACGCCGCGGGCAACACCGCGCAAGGGAGCTGCGGCGGCGCGTTCGGTGGCGACGACTTGCTCGACTTCACCGCGCCCGTCGACGGCTTCTACGTGTTGTCGACCGCCGCCGCCGACGTCGACACCGTGCTGTACGTGCGCGACGCCGGCTGCAACGGAACCGAGCTCGCGTGCAACGACGATCTCGGCTTCGACGACGACGACTCCGCGCTCGTGGTGCCGCTGGTCGCGGACCAGTCCGTGATCGTGGCCGTCGACGCGAACGGCGCTGGCGGTGAGTACTCCCTCACGCTCGACGTCGTGCCCTGCCAAGACGAGGTCCTCGCGTCGCTGGTGCCGCAGAGCGAGGACGGCTCGACGATCGGGGCCGCGAACGTGCGCGCAGGCAGCTGCGGCGGGATCGCGGCGCCGGAGATCGCCTACGGGTTCACCGCGCCGAGTGCCGGCACGTACACGTTCGACACGTTCGGCTCGAGCTTCGACACGGTTCTCTACGTCCGCGACGGCACCGCGTGCGAAGGCCCCGAGCTCGCCTGCAACGACGACGAAGGCGGGCTCCAATCGCAGGTCCAAGTCGACCTCGGCGCCGATCAGATCGTGACGATCGTGATCGACGGATACAGCACGAACTTCGGCGACTACACCCTGGGAATCGACGATTGATCTTCAAACGCGGCCGAGGCCGAATCGTCCGCTCCACACCCGTCCGCCTGCGCGCCCGCCGAACCATGGCGCGAACGACGACGACGCTCCGCGCTCCCACTTGCGGTGCTTCTCGCGACGCGTGAGGCCGATGCCGAGCAGTACGGCGCCGGTGATCGCCATGAGGCTGCCGTAGCTGACGCGCACGATGCCGAACGTGCGCAGCCCCTTGCACTGATCGGCAGTCGGATCGGCGCCGACCGATGCCCAGCGCGCCTGGCACTGGCCCGGTGCGGAGAGCCAGATCGTCGCCGCCGACGAGCTCACCGCGATGATGCCGAGCGGCACCAGGATCGAGCCGGCGATGATCTCTTCATACCCGTCCTTCGGCTCGGCGCCGCGCGTGCGATCCATGTCCCAATAGCCACCGACCACGCCGGGATGCGGCTCGACGACGCGCTCGTCCGGGGTCGCGCGCGGCGGCGGTGCATCGTCGGTCGGCGGCGGTGCATCGTCGGTCGGCGGCGCGTCGTCGCTCGGCGCTTCGTCGTCGGTCGGAGCGCTGTCGATCGGCGCGTCGGTCACCGGTGGATCGGCGGGCGCATCGTCGAACGTCTCGACGGGCGGCGCAGTCTCGGCGGGCGCAACGTGCTCTACCGGTGGAGTCAACATCACCGCGAGCGCGACGATCGCCGCCGTCATCGCTCACCTCGGTCGTGGCGCCGTTCGGACATCGACGCTGCGAGCCTACTTGATCGCCCGGCCGCTCGCGCAACCGCGAGGGACGCTCTTGCGCCTGCGTGGACGAGGCCCATGCTGGGCGTTCGAGCGGCCATCACGCCACCGTGGCCGACGAGGACGACGCCATGGCCACGTTCAGCCCCGAAACCGCCACAGTGAAGACGCGTCATGCGCTCGCTCACGCGCAAGCGATGGCGAAGGAGCTCGGTCATCCCGAGCTCACGAGCCTGCACTTGCTCGTCGCATGCGCACAGCAAGACGGTGGCCTCGTCGGGCCGTTGCTCGAGCGCGCGGGCGTGCACAGTGCAGCGCTGCAGCGCGCGCTGTCGGTGCAGCTCGGCAAGCTGCCACAGGCACAGGGCGCGGATCTCCGGGTGAGCAAGGAGCTCGGCGAGCTGCTCGAGCTCGCGGCGAACGAGGCCGAGGTATTGCGCGACAAGTTCGTGAGCACCGAGCACATCGTGCTCGCACTGTTGTCCGACCACGCGACGAGCAAGCGGATCCGTGCGAGCGCGGTGCTGCGCGAGCTCGGGGCGAGTCGCGATCTCGTGCTGTCGGCGCTCCGCGACGTGCGGGGCTCGCAGACGGTCGACACCGCCGAGCCCGAGGGCAAGTACGAGGCGCTCGCGAAGTACTCCCGCGATCTCACCGGCATGGCGCGGCAGGACAAGCTCGATCCGGTGATCGGCCGCGACGCCGAGATCCGCCGCACGCTGCAGGTGCTGTCGCGACGCACGAAGAACAACCCGGTGCTCATCGGTGATCCCGGCGTCGGGAAGACAGCGATCGCCGAGGGCATCGCCCAGCGCATCGCGAGCGGCGACGTGCCCGAGAGCCTCCGAGACAAGCGGCTGCTACAGCTCGACCTCGCGGCGCTCGTCGCCGGCGCGAAGTATCGCGGCGAGTTCGAGGAGCGCCTCAAGGCGGTGCTCGCGGAGGTCGCGGCGGCGCAGGGCGGCGTCATCTTGTTCATCGACGAGCTGCACACGCTCGTCGGTGCGGGCGCCGGCGAAGGTGCGCAGGACGCCGCGAACATGCTCAAGCCAGCGCTCGCACGCGGCGAACTGCGCTGCATCGGCGCGACGACGCTCGACGAGTTCCGCAAGCACATCGAGAAGGACAAGGCGCTCGAGCGCCGATTCCAGCCGGTGCTGATCGAGGAGCCGTCGGTCGACGACACGATCGCGATCCTGCGCGGCATCTCGCCGAAGTTCGAGGCGCACCACGGCGTGCGCATCCAAGACGCGGCGCTCGTCGCCGCCGCACGGCTGTCGTACCGGTACATCCAGAACCGCTTCTTGCCAGACAAGGCGATCGATCTCGTGGACGAGGCCGCGGCGAAGCTGAAGATGGAGGTCGAGAGCGTGCCGCAGCCGATCGACGATCGCGAGCGGCGGATCACGCGGCTGCAGATCGAGCGCAGGGCACTCGCGCGCGAGGGTCGCACGCTGCAGGTGACGGACCGACTCGCGGTGGTCGAGGCCGAGCTCGCGACGCTCGGCGAAGAAGTCGCGGCGATGCGCAGCCGGTGGCAGAGCGAGCGTGATCGCATCGCCGAGCTCAAAGGACTGTCGGAGCAGATCGAGAACGTCCGCGCCGAGGCGACGCGTGCGGAACGCAGCGGTGATCTCGAGCGCGCAGCCGCGTTGACCTACGGCACGCTCCGCGAGCTCGAGCGCAGCCGCGAGCGTGCGCGAGAGGTGATCGAGCGTGCGGCGCCCGGTGAGTCGTTCCTGCGCGAGGAGATCACCGATGAAGACATCGCGACCGTCGTCGCGAAGTGGACCGGCATTCCGGTCGCACGCATGCTCGAGGCCGAGCAGGCGCGATTGCTCGCGATGGAGGACCGCCTGCACACGCGTGTCGTCGGTCAGGACGAGGCGGTCACCCGCGTCGCCGCGGCGGTGCGTCAAGCTCGCGCGGGGCTCGGCGATCCGAATCGCCCGGTCGGCTCCTTCTTGTTCCTCGGCCCGACCGGTGTCGGCAAGACCGAGCTCGCGAAGGCGCTCGCCGAGTTCCTGTTCGACGACGAGCGCCACGTCGTGCGGATCGACATGAGCGAGTACATGGAGAAGTTCTCCGTGTCGCGCCTCATCGGTGCGCCGCCCGGCTACGTCGGCTACGACGAGGGCGGCCAGCTCACCGAAGCGGTGCGGCGACGGCCGTTCTCGGTCGTCCTGCTCGACGAGATCGAGAAGGCCCACGCCGACGTGCTCAACCTGCTGCTGCAGCTGCTCGACGATGGACGCCTCACCGACAGCCAGGGTCGTACCGTCGACTTCCGCAACTGCATCATCCTGATGACGAGCAACCTCGGCAGCGATCGCCTGCGCCCCGACATGGACGAGGCCGCGATCGCGAAGGTCCGCGAGCAGGCGCTGCGCAGCCACTTCCGCCCCGAGCTGCTCAACCGGCTCGACGGCGTGATCCAGTTCCGTCCGCTCGGCGTGGAGCAGATGGCTGCGGTGCTCGACATCCAGCTCGACAGGCTGCGGCCACGACTCGCGCAGCGCGATCTGCAGCTCGAGGTCACGCCGGCAGCGCGCGCGCGACTCGCTGTGCAGGGCTACGATCCCGAGCTCGGCGCGCGGCCACTTCGCCGCCTCGTGCAGCGGGAAATCATCGATCCCGTGGCGAAGGCAATCCTCGCGGGCTCGATTCGTCCCGGGCAGACGATCGTCGTCGATGTCGGCGACGGCGACGGCGATGCCGGCGGCGCCCTTCGCGTCGTCGCCGCTCCATGATCTGCGTCGCCGGCTCTGCTGGGTGCGGGCCCCGAGCAGCCTCGACGCTTTCGCGGTGAATGCGCTCGCCTGTGCGTGCCTGTTCAACCGCGCAGGTTCGCGCAACGCCGTGTCGACGGCGCCCGCGCTTTGCTAGACTGCCGGGTCGGTGGGTCGCGCCCATCGCCCTCGCGCATGAACGACTCGCTCAAGATGTTCTTCATCGCGCTGGTGACGACCGTGGCGTCGCAGCTACTGCTCGGGCCGTACTTGTTGAAGCTGCAAGGCGTCGTCCCGATCTCGCCGACGCAGGTCGCACCGAAGGTCGAACAAGGCACCGCACCGGTCGGCACGACGAGCGATCCGAAGCTCGCGGCGCCGAACCTCGAAGGTATTCCGGTCGCCGAGGCGCGCGAGCGCTGGGGCGCCAAGGGCATCGACATCATCGAGGAAGGCGAGCGCGATGGCTCCGGCGCAGAGCCGGGCACGATCGTGCAGCAGCGTCCCGCCGCGGGTGCCGAGCTATCGAGCAAGGAGATCCGCGTGATCGTCGCGCGCAAGAGCGAAATGCAGCCGGTGCCGGATGTCACCGGCAAGGGCACCGACGATGCGCGCAAGGAGCTCGAGGCCGCCGGCTTCACGGTCGGCGACGCCACGCCCGAGGCGTCGGACAAGCCGCCGAGCACCGTGCTGCGCCAGACGCCCGCCGCGTCGGAGCTGGTGAAACAGGGCTCGATGGTGCGGCTCGTGATCGCGGAGCCGGCGGGCATCGAAGTCCCGAAGGTCGCGGGGCTGTACGAAGGCAAGGCGAAGGCGGCGGTCGAGAGCGCGGGCCTGAAGCTCGGCAAGATCCGACGCGTCGAGCACGCCGAGCGGGGCGGTGGCTATGTGCTCAAGCAGACCCCCGTCGCGGGCGAGAAAGTACCGCCCGGCACCGAAGTCGAGCTCGTGGTCGTCGCGCCGAATTGATTCTCAGGGGAAGCAGCCCGCTTCCCCCTCCATGCTGGCAAAGCCGTCACGGAGCCTCCCCCTTTCCATCGCTTTCGCTCCTTCGCGCCTTTCTCTCGGAGAGCAGTCGCGGCGTGCTTCCGATCAGGCTTTTGCGGCCTTCGATTCGCGGCGGGCCTTGATGAACTCGATGACGGCGGGCATCAGCGAGACCACGATGATCGCGAAGATGACGTACGTGAAGTTCTTCTTCACGAAGGGGAGGCCGCCGAACTGGTGGCCGAGCATCAGGAACGACCAGACCCACGCGAAGGCGCCGACGACGTTGTACGCCGCGAACCGCGTGTAGCTCATCTGGCCGATGCCGGCGACGAACGGCGCGAACGTGCGGAAGATCGGCATGAAACGCGCAAGGATGATGGTCTTGCCGCCGTGGCGTTCGTAAAACCCGTGCGCGCGCTCGAGGTGTCGCTTGTTGAGGAACCGCGACGTCTCGCTCGCGAACACCTTCGGCCCGAGCCGGCGGCCGATCGCGTAGTTGACGGCGTCGCCGATGATCGCCGCGACCGTCAGCAGGACGCCCACGAGCCACACGTCGATCGGAGAGCCGTCGGTTGCCGCCAGCGCCCCGACGGCGAAGAGCAGCGAGTCGCCGGGCAGAAACGGCGTGACGACGAGCCCGGTCTCCGCGAACACGACGGCGAAGAGCAAAACGTACAGCCAGCCGCCGAAGTCGGCTGCCCAGCCGTTGAGGTACCGATCGAGGTGGAGCAGGATGTCGATGAGCTTGGACAAGGCGACGGCCGCGACCGTAGCACCCTACCGCGGCCCTATTCCACCGGCGTGAACCCGACGATCTGCGACGTGCTGGTCGCGACCGCGAACCCGGAGGTTCCACCGGCCGGAACCTCCGCGTTGTTGTCGCACGGCACCGCGCCGCCGGTGCCCGCGACGATGCCGCAGTTGCCGCCGGGACAATCCTCGTTGGTCACCTGATCCACCGCCGCGAGCGTGAGCCCCGGCGTGAAGCCACCACCGAAGTCGACACCCGGCGGGGCGGCGCCGGAGGTGAAGTTGAAGCCGCTGCTCGAGTTCGCGACGAGGCGGAACGTGATCTCGTAGGTCGAGCCCTGGTCGAAGTACCAGGTGTCGTTCGCGGCGTCGTAGAACTCGACGCTGCACTCGCCGCTGCCCGGCTCGTAGACCGTGTACGTGATGTTGTAGACCTCGAGGTTCTCGATGACGACCGGCTGGCCGCTCGAGCTGTCGGCAACGCCGGTCACGAAGATTCGCGGTGCTCGGGCCGGACGCGCCAGCTTCGAGAACGCGCGTGTCTCGCTGATCTCGTTCGCGCCGGGATACGGCGTGACGCTGCGCGTACGGACGATGTCGGACAGCGCGAGCCGCAGGTAGCCGGCGTCGGCGAACGTGGTGCCGACGGTGGTGTCCGCGGCGACGGACTTCGGTGCCCCCGCGGGGATCGTGAAGCCTTGGTGCGTGTCACCGGTGCGGTGGTCGTCGACGAGCAGGTAGACGCTGCTATGGAACGCATTGGTCGCGCTGCGTCCGTCGATCGTCTCGTCCGAGCTCGTGCCGCTGATGAGCGCGACGAGGAACTGATCGCGCTCGTCGTTCACCGTGCCGTTTGCCACCGCGGTGTAGTCGTCGATGCGATTGCTCGCCGATACCGCGGGTGCGAACACGAACACGTCGCCGCGGTTGCTCGCTCCGACGGTGCAATCGGCACCGGTGCCCTCACACGCGGGGAATCGCGCGATCTCCTGCGCGTTGCCGCCCCAATTCGCGACGCTGTCCGCTTCGTGCAGGAACAGATTGCCGGTCGCGCCGAGATCCCAGCGGAACAGCCGGCCCGCCGGATCTGCGATGTACGCCTCCTGCATCTCGGCCCAGTAGCGCGAGAGGCAGTGCGAGGCTACGGCCGGATCGACGATCGCACCGAAGCTGGACTCGAAGACCGGCTCGGCCACCGCCGGCAGCTCGGCGAGATCGAGGATCTCGCCGGTGACGGCGTTCGCGAGCACGAGCGTGCGCCCCTCGCCTGGCTGTGGCGTCTGACTCGCCTGATAGCCCGAGCCGAGCACGAGCCGCGCCTCGGGTGTCGAGTTGAGCTCATCGTTCGGCACGTAGTACGTGAGCGCGGGACGGGCCCACGTCTGCCCGAGCAGGTTGTCGTACGACGCCTTGTACGCCGGGTCTTCGGTCGACCACAGGATCTCGAAGGGACCATCGGGCGACGACGGGCTCATGTGCGAGAGATCGAGCGCGTAGAACTCCTGGCCGCCGGCACCGAAGCCGAACACGCCCAGGTGAACCCAACGCTGGCCGCTCGGATCGAATGCCCAGCCGTGGTTGACCGTCGCGGACACACCGTACACGTGATCCGCGACAGCCACGGGCTGGCCCATGGTCGCCGCGCCGTTCGCCGCCTGGGCGACGAGACTCGGCAACAGTTCGTTCGGCACAAACCCCCACAGCTCGTTGCCGCTGTTCAGCTGGAACGCGTGCATCACACCCATGTCGTCACCGACGAGCACAGCCTCTTGGTACTCGTTGTGCGGGCTCGGGCTCGCGATGTCGTTGGTGGCCGCGTTGCTGTCGCGCGCGAAGTCCTCGAGGCTGTCCGGGAGCGCGCCCCCATCGATGTCGCCGAACAAGCGACCGGCACAGTGCGGGTCGTTGATCGCGACCTCGGGCAGACGATCGCCGCGGAACGGTGGGACGCGTCGGACGACGACCGGTGCGGAGCTCGCCAGACCGGGCAGCTTCCAGCCATCGGGGGCATTCGCCCCGAGCACGAACGCCGCGATCGCGTCGGCCTCGGCGTCGTGATCGGCGGAGGTGAGCAGGCTGCGGCTCTCGAGCTCGGTCTGGAATCCCGCGCTCGCGGTGCCGTCGGAGTCCGCGATCGGAATCAGCGTCTGTGCGCCCGATCCGTTGGTGTACAGGCGTCGTTCGGACCACGTCGTGCTCTGCAGGCACTCGCCCGCGTCCCAGACGCGGCTCTGCGGACACGGACCAAAGGTCTCCTCGATCTCCGACACGTCGAATTCCGGCACCGGCAGCACGCAGTGCGGCAGCGGATCGCCGTTGATATCGACGTCGGTGCACAGCTCGCGCGTCACGTGACCGCGCCAGCCCGGGAACTCGGTGTACGCGGCGAACTGCGTCTGCACGATCGCGCCCTCGCCCGGGTTGCCCTCCGCACCGACACCGAACGAGTTCACGCTCGTGCCCTGTCCGGTCGTGAGCTCGATGTCGACGGCGCTGCTGATGATCTCCGTCAGTGCGGCGACGAGCTCGGCGCTGTTGTTCGCGACGTAAGCGCACGACGTGCCCGGATTCGCCGGGTCGTCGCAGGTGTCCCAGTTGTTGGTCGGCGGGTCGTCGCACGGCGAGTCGCAGCTCGCGCCCGTGCACGCACCGGCACCGGCACACGCCATCGAGTTGAGGCCGACCGAGTTGAGGAAGAAGCCGACGACGTACACGTCGACGCCGAGCACCGAGCGGAGATCGGCGAGGCGGCGGTAGAGCTCACCACCGCCCTCGCCCGCGCTCGGTTCACCGTCGGTGACGAGCACGGCGGAGACCGGCGAGCAGGCGTCGGGGGATTCGACGCTCGTCGCAAAGCCCAGGTACGACGCGACTGTCGTGTGCGCGTAGACGGCGTTCGACTGCGTCGGCGCGCCGACGACCGCACCGACGACCGAGCGCCACGGCGTGCCGCCACCCGCATCGACGCCGCCTTCGGTGATCGGCGACGTGAGGCTGTAGACCCCGAGGTTGCCGTCTTCACGCGTCGGCGGGCCCCACACGTTGTTGGGCAGACCCGACGACGCGAGGTCGATGTAGAACGGCGCGTAGAGCTGCGCGGTGTTGATGCTGCCGTTCTCCGACGCGACGCCGGCGCGATCGGCAGCGCCACCGCCGTTCGCGTACGGACGCACCGGCCACTGGAAGTAGCCGGGGAAGCCGTCGACGTAGGGCCAGTAGTAGAAGTCGTGGCCGCGGACCTGTGCGTCTCGCTGGATGTTCGTGGAGCCGTAGTCGCCGATGGTGCCGTTCGAGATCACGCTGCCCGGATCGGTCGTGTCGTCGAGGCGCACGCGCACGCCCATGAACCGATCGAACCACTGTACCGGGCGCTGGCTGTTCGACCACGCGTTGATGTCACCCAGCGCGACGCTGATGAGCGGCGACGGTGGCACTGTGCCGGTCTCATCGTTCGACGAGACCGCCGCGCCGACACCGAGGTTGTCCCAGCGCAGATACGCGTAGGGTCGGATCGGCGCGCCCTGGCACAGCCGCCACGCACCCTGCACCCCCGGGTTGCGGTTGATTGGCAACCATGCACCGTTCGCCATCTGGGTGACCCAGGTGAAGCGGCGGATGCCGTCGACACCGTTGTTCGCGCACAGCGGTGGAACACCCGGCGGCGTGCGGGCAGCAGCCTGCTCGAACGTCATGAGGCCGAACGACGCGTTGTCGCCGACGCCGGCGACGACGTCGCGAATCGCCGCGCGGGCCGTCGCGATGCGGCTCGCGGTCGGCTGCCCCACCGTCGTCTCGCACTCGTCCCACTCGCAGGCCGTGGAGCCGTTCGCGGTGAGCCAAGACATCGAGCCCGACGTATCGAGCACGAACAGGATGCGCGGCTGGATCGCACCGAAGCCCGCGCCCTGGATCACGTAGTACGGGCGGACCCGCGCCTCGAGCGGCCGCAGCATGCCCCACGCGAGCGCGAGCACGGCAACAGCAAGGGCGGCGCGCGCGATCCGGTTCATGCGGTTCATCGGGACCTCCACGAGCGTTCCGCGAGCGCGGATCGGCTATGAAAAAGCTGCAGAGTCGGTGTCATCGCGTGCGCAGTCGGGTGCGCAGACGGGGCCGTTGCTGCGGGGCAAGCCCGCGGAATCACGATGACGATACGCATGGGCGGCGGGCCCGGGTCGGGCCGCGGCGCATTGGTGCAAGGCCGGTGCCGGGCCGGACCGCCGGCTCACCCGACCATCCTGCGACCCTCATCCGACCCTCATCCGACTTGGGGCGACCAGTGCGGAAGCGAGCCGTGCGGCGAGATGAAGTACTTCGCCGGCGACGCGAACATCAGGTTGCTGACGCGCGACGTGTAGATGCACGCGAACGACTCGACCTGCGCGCCGAACCGACTGGTGTCGTGGCGCTCCGCGAAGCTGCTGCCCCAGTACGGATTGAACGCCGCGTCGACCTCGCGACCGCGGCGATCGAGCGTGTCGCGCGTCTCCTGCTCGTAGTTGCGCAGCCAGTCGAGGCGCTTGCGCAGATCTGTCCGGGTCTCGTCGAGCACGCGCGTCGCCTCGGCGAGCGTGATGCCCGTCGAGACCAGCGCGTCGGGCTCGAGCCGCGCGAGCGTACGCGCGAGATAGCGGTGCGCGCCGATCTCCTCCGCGAGCGCCGAGCGCAGCCCGTGGAGGTTGCCGATCTCGCGCAGTGTCATCTCCCAGTCGCGACGGACCTCGAGCTCGTGCTGCAGCTCCTGGACGATGAGCGCGGTGCGCCAGCCCGAGCTCTTCTTGCTGCGCACGATGTCGCC
>Ga0105046_10015932_pt1 | contig 11547 bp, 5 predicted proteins | sample MAT03_FD_78385 | JGI IMG/M metagenome (GOLD analysis project Ga0105046, IMG submission 78385) | Freshwater microbial communities from Lake Fryxell liftoff mats and glacier meltwater in Antarctica - MAT-03 (megahit assembly) | ecosystem: Environmental > Aquatic > Freshwater > Ice > Liftoff...
TGTACGCCCTGGAGGAGTGGATAATTGGTGGCCGAATTCAGGAAAGCTTGCGAACCGACGCTATCCGAGAATTCATCCAAATAGGCAGCCCGAGCCCCGCCGCCCTTCATGACCTTCGCGCGCCGGTCGCCTACATCTTTTGCGCTCAGCTTCCGCACCGCGAGCAACGGCTCCAGATCGCCAAGGATCCCGCCTTCTTCCCAACTCAGCTTGATCCAGGGCGGATTCCCCAGGATCACATCAAAGCCGCCGCGGGCCTTATCAAAGATCTCGGGGAATTCCAGTTCCCAGTGAAGAAACCGCTGTTCATCGGTCTTGACCTGCTCCGCCGAAGCCCCGTGCTCCAGCAGCGCCTCAACATGCTCGAACCACGCCGCACGACTCGGCAGCTCTTTCACGCGCTCGACGGGCCAGGACCAGAGGCTGCACCAGTGGTCCATCACGGCTTTCAGGCGCGCCCCCGGGCTGTTCTTCTTAAAAAGTTCGCGGCCAGCCGGCTCACATTCCTCGACGGTTTTCCAGCGCGCGACGCTCTCCCCGGCATTCGGCGTCGGCGCATTCTGCCCCCAGATCGCAATCGGTTGGCGGACGCGTTCCAGGGCGATGTCACGGATCCGGCGGTGTTCCGCCCAGAGCTCATCGATCGTGACACAAATACCTTGCAGGCGGGTCACCTCCATCGGCGTGAACGGCATGCAGATCGCCTTGCGCCACGCTTTCAGGGCTGTGATCTCTTTCGGGCACAACCCGGCGACGACCTTATCGCCTTCATAGGGTGCCATGCCTTCATCGGGAACCAGGAAGTGGTACACGCTCCCGGCCGGCCGCGCTTCTCCGGGTGCCACGCGGGTCGGCGCCATGCCGAGCCAGTTGACCGTGCCGGCCTTCTTATTCGGCTTGGTGGTCAGGTTTTCGCTTTGATAAACCTCGCGGCGGGCGCCGATCAGGCTGTTGCCGACGCGGATCCGCGGATCCAAGAACGGCGCCTGGACGTCGGGTTGGAGCACGCCGAGCCACAGGGACACTTTCCCCAGCTCGGCGGCGAGCGGGTTCAAGTCGACGCCATAGCAGCGGTGATTGACGAAGTGGTATTTGACGCGGGCCAGCTCCGCCAAAAATTCCTCGGCGGGAATGGATACCCCGAGCTCGGCTTGTTTGCGCTCGAGGTATGCGTGCGCGAGCTGGGTGACGGCTTCATTCAAGAACGCCCCGGAGCCCATGGCGGGCTCGCAGACCGTGAGCTCGAGGATCTCGTCCGCGTGCAACGCCCCCGCTTTGCCGGCCTCGCCGAGGCGTTCTTTAAGCGTGTACTTGGCGAGGCAGCGCGTCAGGACCTCGGGTGTATAGTAAGACGCGCTCTTCTCGCGGTCGCGGCCGGCCAGGCGGAACAGGAAGCTGCCTTTGGGGTGGACGATCTTCGCGCCGGTTGTTGTCTTGCGAAACTCGCTGTCTTCGTAGTCGCCGATGCGCGAGCGGGGCACGTAGAATACGCGTCCGTCGCCGTCGGCGTCGGCCTCGGCCTGGATCTCGTAGGTTTCTTCTTGCGCGAAGAAGCCCGTATACGACAGCAAGCCCTCGTAGACGGCGCCGAGCTGATTGATGCCGAGCTGCGCGTACGAGATCCGGCCGCGCTGGCGATGTCCGCCGGCGCGGCTGCCCTCCTTCGAGAGTGACAGCAGCGCGATGACCTGCTGCAGCACGTGGTTGCGGAGCTTGATGGACGACAGGATCGGCGTGCGGGTCCGGTCGAACAGGGGGCTGCGCTGGGGCGGCACGACCAGGTCGACGGCGGTGGCGAGCTGGGCCTCGAGGTCGCGCTGGCGGCGGCCGGCGTGGGGCCAGCCGAGGTGGACCACGCGAAACAGTTGCTCGAGGCTGTGGTGGATGTAGAAGCCGTTGCGGGCGCGGTCGGTGGTGAGTGGGACCAGCTCGAGGTCGCGGAGGGACTCGAGGCTGAGGCCGTGGCGGTAGGCCTCGGCTTTCATGGGGACCACGCCGACCTCGCCGCCGCGGGCCTCGACGTAGAACAGGAACAGCAGGCGATAGAGATATGTGATGCACTCGCGGGCGAGCTCGGCGGCGAGCTCGGGGCGGTCGAAGACCTTCTCGCGGGAGACCTCGCGCTTGTACCAGACGGCCTCGTCGCCGATCAGCTCGATCGCGCGCTGGACCCCGAGCTTGAGGTCCGTGGAGACCGCGAACGCGTGTTTGTGGGATCTCTCGTCGAGGCGGTCGAGCAGCGACTGGCCGGCGTCGGGGACCAGGACCTCGCGGTGCAGCAGCGCGGCGGCGGCCCGGAGCGCGGCGGGGCGGCGGTGGCCGAGCATGGCGCCGAGCTCGAAGTGTAAGTATTGGCCGAGCGCCCACTTGTCGCGGTCGATGAGGAATACGTCGGGGCCGGCGAGCAGCAGCACCCAGCGGGGCGCGTGCTCCTGGCGCAGCAGCGGGCCGTCGAGCAGGGCGCGCCAGGTGGTGGGCGCTGCGGTGGGCTCGGCGGGCTCGGGGTCGAGGGGCGGGGCGCCGAGCGGGTCGGCGTCGTCGTTGGATTCGGGGAAGGGTGCCTCGAGGACCCAGAGGTAAGGCTTGCCCTGGTGGTCGATGGCGACGGTGCGGGGCAGCTCGGTGCCGTCGGGGAGCAGGGCGCGGGAGGGCTCGCGGGAGTAGCCGAGCACGTCGAGCAGCTCGCCGTGGAAGCCGGCGCAGATGCGGAGCCGGCGCTCGCGGTCGTGCTCGGTGGGGAACTCGGCGAGGGCCTTGAAGAAGGGCTCGGAGAGGGCGGCGAGGCGCTTGAAGGGGGCTCGGGCGCCGCCCTCGGACTCGAGGGTGGTCCAGCGCTCGAGCACCTCGTTGAGGTCGTCGGCGAGGACGGCGTCGAGGTAGTGCTGCGAATAGAACTCGCCGACGTTGCGAACGTGCGCGGTATCGAGCTTGTTAGCCATTCGAGCGGGCTTTGGCCTTGGCGGGGGGTTTGACGAGGGGGTGCGAGGGGGGCACGAAGACCGCGGCGAGGCGGATGTAGGGTTCGCTGTCGGTGGCGAGGGCCTCGCTGTACCAGGCGGTGCGCTGGTCACGGAGGGTTTTGATATGGTCGGACTCCTGGGTGAGTCGGGCGCGATGGGCGGGGCGGGCCTCCTTGTCGAGGGAGGCGTCGAGCTGGTCGAGTCGGCCGTCGGCCCAGGTGTTGAGGCGGCGGGTCTCGCGGACGATCTTGCCGTGCAGGTCGTCGCGGCGGGCCGCGCGGAGGTCGGCCATGTGGGCGCGGGCGGCCTCGACGACGCGGGCGCGCAGGGGCAGCAGCGAGGCGGGGTCGAGGTTGGCGCCGTCGTTGGCGAGGCTGTCGAGGCCGAGGCGGGGGATGAGGTCGGCGAGGTCGGTGATCGTCGGGGCGACGAGCGGGGCGCCATCGAGGGGCAGCTCGACCCCGAACCAGGCGCTGATCGTCGGCCGACTGCGACGATTGGCGATGACTGTCTGGACCAGGAAGCTGGCCCGGCCGGCGGCGAGGCCGTGATTGACCCGCACGATCGGCGCGGCGTGGCGGCTCATGTGCGCGACCAGGCGATCGCAGAGCCACTCGCAGATCGGGTGCATCTCCCACAGCAAATGCCACTCGGGCCACGCGTCGGTGCGCTCGCGGGCCCGCTGTAGCTCGCGCATAAGGAAGCTCCGGTCCGTGGTCAGCTTGAAGCGGCCGCTGGCGTCGCGCTGGAGCTCGGGCGGGAGCAGCTCGAAGCGGCGCAGCAGGTCGGGCGGGGCCTCGATCTCCAGGCCGCTCGCCTCGGGGTGGCGGCGAACCTCGTGGATGTCGGGGTAGTGCGCGGCGAGCTCCTGGAAGGCGTCGACGGTGAGCTGGAGGTCGTCGGCGTAGAGGGTCGTCTGCGCGGCGGTGGCGACCTCGGCCTGCTCGGCGGCGCCGGTGGCCTGGGCGGCGGTGAGTTGGGCGAGGAAGTCGAGGCCGTCGTCGTCGTCGGCGGCGGGCAGGTCGGGGATGATGCGCTCGGGGGCCTGGCCGGCGGCGACGCCCGCGAGCACGTGGTCCTCCTCGGCCTGGGCGTCCTGGAGGCCGAGCAGCGAGCGCACGTCGCCGAGGTTCTTGTGGGCCTCGTGCTCCTTCTCGACCAGGCGCTCGAGCACGCGTAAGTCCCCGCGCAGGCGCTCGGAGCCGGGGACCGCGAGCAGATAGTGGATCTGCGGCGCGTGCTCCTGGCCGTAGCGGTCGATGCGGCCGTTTCGCTGCTCGAGTGTGATCAATGACCAGGGAATGTCAAAGTGGACCAGGTGATGACAATAGTAGTGGAGGTTGATGCCCTCGGCGGCGGCGTCGGAGGCGAGCAGCACGCGCACGGGGCTCTCGCGGTTGCCGAACGACTTGACCAGCGCCTGTTGATCGGTGTCGTCGAGGGTGCCGGTGAAGGTGCCGATCGCGTCGTCCGGCAGGTGTAATGCCTGCTGGATGTGGGCCCTGAGGATCGCGAGGGTCTGGATGCGCTCGGAGAAGATGACGACCCGGTTCGGGGTGCTCGTCGGGGTGGCCGCATCGGTGACGCCGAAGTCCTTGAGCAGGGTCAGCAGGCGGGCGACCTTGGCGGGCGGGGCCTTCGCGGTGCCGGTGGCGGCGTCGGCGAGGCCGCGCAGATTGGCCAGCACGGCGCGGTCGTGGGCCGCCTCGGGGCTGTCGGCGCCCTTGCCCGGCTTGGTCAGGCGCTCGTGCTTGGCGCGCTCGTCGAGGGTGGAGCCAAGGGCGCTGGCGGAGCTGAGGGCGGCCTTGCGCAGCAGCGTGGAGAACAGGGCGCTGCTGCCGACCGCGGCGCCGCCGGTCTTCTGGCGGCCGATGGTCTTGAACTCGGCGTCGGCGAGGGCGGCGAACAGGGCGTCCTCGGCGGGGGTGGCGTCGAGGCGGTGAGGGACGAGCTTACGGTCCTTGAACGAGGCGCCGACCTCGTGCTCGATGTCTTTTTTGAAGCGCCGGACGTAGAGGCCGCCGATCTCGTCGTGGGTGAAGCGCGAGGGGTCGGCGACCGCGGTCGGGTCGAGCAGGTTCATCAGGCTGGCGAAGCTCTCGGGCCGGCCGTCGTGGGGGGTCGCGGAGGTGAGGATCAGCGAGTCGCAGGTCTGGGCGAGCAGGCGGGCCAGACGGGCGCGCATCGAGGCCTCGCCGCCCTGGCTCGAGCGCTCGGCGACGTGCTGGCATTCGTCGATGACGATCGCGTCCCACTGGCAGTCCTGGAGGTATCGCCGGTACTTCTCGTCCTTCTTGAGCGTGTCGATCGAGATGATCGCCCGATCGTAGAAATGGAACGGGTTCATGTTGGCGGGGATCCGCTGCTGGACCCGCTGGATGCCCTTCGAGTCGAGCCGGACCAGCGGGATCGTGAACCGGGCCCACAGCTCCTCCTGGAACTGCTCGAGCACGGAGCGCAGCGCGATCACCAGGATCCGCTGACCACGTCCGCGGCGGATAAGCTCGGAGAGCAGGATCCCGACCTCGATCGTCTTGCCGAGGCCCACCCCGTCGGCGATCAGGATCCGGGCCCGCGGCTGGGCCAGCGCCTTGGCCGCGGGCACCCGCTGGTAGCGGGAAGCTTGCATCGCGCCGCGGTGACCGACCGCCAGCTCGTCGGTGGTCGGCGGGGACTGGCGGAGCAGGCTCTCGAGGTATAGGCGGGTCTTGCGGTAGCGCGGCGAGCTGTCGTGGACGAGGTCCGTCTCGCGCGGGTCGAGCACGGTGACCTGGTCGAGGTCGTCGAGGAACATCGCGTCGCGCCCGCGTACGAGGTCGCTGATGCCGACGACCCGCAGCGCGTGCGCACCCGTGGCGGTCGCCTGGACCCCGCGGACCATCCACTCCTCATCGCGGATCTCGACCCGCGCGCCAGCAGCATAGCGAGGCTGGGAGCCCGGGATCGTTCCTTCAGGAGCGCTGCACATGCGGACGGAGCGCAGCGTACTCCAGGCGGCGAGGGCTGGGAAGTCCGCGGGTATCAGGTGGCCATCAGGTGGCGAGGCGAAGCTCGACGAAGCCGAGGTGCCCGCAGATCGCGTTGTAGACCGCGAGGTCGTCGTCCAGCCCGACGACCGCGAAGTCCGCGGCGCCGTCGTCACGGATCTCGAAGTAGCGGGCGGCGATCCACGCGAGGCGCTCCGCCAGGACCGGATCGTGATGGCCGCGAGCGCGCTCGCGCAGCACCGGGAGGGCGGCGCCCAGGCGGCGCGCCTCGGCGACCGGCAAAAACTCGTTGGTCGCCAGCGCGGCCTCGAAGCGCAGCACGTGCGCCTGGCAGGCGGCGAGCAGCGTGGGCCAGGCGCCGACCTGCTCGCTGGTCAGCCGGGTGTAGAGGTCCCGTGCGCTTCGCGGGAGCCCGAGATCCCGCGCGCTGGGCAGCGGGCTCGCAGGCGAGGCGGGGCGGCGCGGGGGCATCGGCGGGCCACTATGCCATAGCGGGCAGGGTTGATGAAGGGGTGGCGAGGGCTCTTCGATCACTTCGGCCAGACACAGTGAAGCCGCTAGCGACCAGTGCCTGAGTAATTAGCGGGACGAGCGGCTGTGCGGCAGCACGCGCGTCAGAATCATCGTACCAGGCGCCAGCCTTGACCCGCAGGGTCCCACCGGCGAACTCGAGAGCCGGCCTGTACACCGCGGGTCAATTGTGGTCTCTTGACGGCCTATCATGCCCGCTCGCCATCGCGCCCGCGTCACCGATATCGGCGATTTTGTCCGGCACCACTCCTGTCAGCGGTATTTCCGGCTATCTCATAATCAACGCGAGCTATATCGCAAGCTGCCGTTCGCCGGTCGTCCGTTTCATGTCATCGATCCGGTGCTGCTCGAGGCGGGGCGCAGCCGTGAGGACGCGTGGGCCGAGTCCCTGCGCCTGGCCGGCGCCCAGGAGTTGGTCGTCGCCACCGAGAACGCCGTTGAGTGGTCGCTCGCGGTCGAGCACTTCGCGGCGCTGGCGCCTGGTCAAGCCGGGTTCATCCGCGAGGTCGCCGTCGCCGGCGTGGTCGGGGCATTCGATCTTCGCGGCCAGATCGACTTTCTCCTGGTGCTGTGGCGAGACGGCCGCCCGCGGCTGCGCCTGATCGAATGCAAGGCGAGCCGTCGAGATCGCACCTATCACCGCGCGCAGGTGACGCTCTATCGCCTGCTGCTCGGGCATCTGCTCGCGGAGGCGCCGCTGCAGATCGCCGGATACAGCATCGACCCGGATGCGATCGAGGTCGTCGTCGCGCGCATCGACGAGTCGACGGGACAGGGGCAATCCATCCCCGACCTCCCGGTGCTGCCCGAGCTCGGCTCGCTGGCCGCTGACCTGCGGCAGATGCTCGCCGAGGACGGCCCGCTCGACCGGATCCTCTGCACGGAGCTCGATGCGCTGCCGTTTCAGATCGACGCGAAGTGCGACGATTGTGCCCTGAGCGCGCACTGCCTGACCGAGAGCGCCCGGCAGCGGCGCCTGGAGATCCTCGGCGTGTCGGCCGGCTGCGTCCGGGCCCTGACCGCGGCCGGCATCACGACGATCGACGCGCTCGCCGAGCTCGACCGCCAGAGCCCCGCTGCGCTGCAGGCCGCGGCCGACCGCGGGCTCACCGAGAGCCTGGAGGTGCTGCAGGTGCTCGCCAAGACCCGGCGCGCGACCTTCCCGGGCGGTCGCGCCGAGAGCCCGATCCGCGCGCGGCCCTTCGGCGGCCGTGGCCACCTTCCGCCGCATACCAGCGCGGCCGGTCGACTGGTCCGCATCTATCTATCGGTGTCCTACGACTATGTGGAGAATCGGATCGGCGGGCTCGCGGCGCACATCACCCGCAGCGAGGGCGAGCTGGCGACCCCGTTTCGGCGCGACGAGGGCAAGCTCGAGCCGGTCGCCGGGGTGCATGAGGAGATGGTCACCTACCTGCGCGGCGACCCGCTCGCCGAGGGCGAGGCGGGCGTCGCTCGCAGCGGGCGTCAGGTCGACCAGGTCCGCCCGCTCCAGGGCAGCGATTTGGTCCGCTTCCAGACGGTCCCGTGGTCGGGTGTCTATGAGCGCGACACGGGCCTCGAGCTGCAACTCCTCCAGGGCTTCCTGCGCGAGCTGGTCGATCGCATCGCCGTGGTCGCCGATACCGAGGCCGCGCCGATCCACTTCTATGTCTGGTCGCGCAGCGAGATGAAGCGCCTGCTCGAGGCCGCCTCCCGGGTCGGCTCGAACCTCATGGGCCACCTGAGGCAGCTCTTCGGCAGCCGCGAGAGCCTCGAGCAGTTGATCTACTCCAGCCTCCAGGACGAGGTGTACAGCCGCTACGCGCTCGGCTGGACGAGCCGCGGGCTGGCGATCGCCACCTCGCTGTCGTGGTTCGGGCAGCGCTTTCACTGGCGCCGCGGCATCGGCCATGGCAGCAAGGAGGTCGACCTCGGCCGCACGTTCTATCGCGATATCTTCGACTTTCGCGAGCGCCTGGCCTACCACGAGGACGACCCCCAGCATCGCTGGGCCCGCAGCGACGAGCACGGGCAAGCCGGCGTCGTCGACCACCGCTTCGAGGTCCGCGCCCGCTCGTTCGATAACCTGACGGCTCCGTACTGGCGGGCGTACTGGGGCACGCTGCCCTCCGCAGAGAGCCTGCGATCGCACAACCCGAACGTGCTGGCCGCGATCGAGCAATACCGCGAGGCGGGCCGCCCGGGTCGTCTCGAGACCTACTTTGTGGCCCGCGCGCACGCCCTGCGCTGGATCGAGGAGCGGATCCGGTTCAAGAACAACTCGATCGAGAAGCCGGCGCCGCGGCTCGATCAACTGCCGAAGTTCACGCTCGGCACCACGAGCAACGCCGACGCGGCGGTGGACTTCCTGCGGCTCGATCACCATATCAAGATCCAGGACTGGATCCGGCGCCACCTGGTCCCGCCGATCCTGCGGGTGGCGGCCGGGCGATCGATCCCGCTGCACAATCTCCAGGTCGCCGGCAATGGCAGCACCATCACGGGGACGATCGACCTGTCGCTGGTACCGGGTGGCCTTGCGAGCCTGAAGAGTCATGTCGCCCGCGAGGACGGGGACTTCGTGCGCCTGCTCGCCCGGCCCGACGCGGATGACCAGGGGCCCAGCTATTACGACCTCATCCACGGAGGAAAGACCTGCATCATCAAGCGCCTCGACTGGCAGCAAGGCACGGTCGAGCTCTCGATCGTCCCCAAGTTCGACAACGAGGATCATTACATCCTGCCGAGCTTCCCGTTCAAGCCCGGCGATCCCGACCCGCGTAATCAGCCCTTCACGCGCGCGACCCTCGATGAGAGCGTGAGCGACTTCATCGCCGGCCGGGTGGAGAAACGCCTGCTCGGCAAGCGCGGCCGCCATATCGTCGCGTGGTTCGATCCGATCGCGCCGAGGCTCCCGGCCCAGGCGGCGCTCCCTGGCGAGGGGCGGCGGCAATTGCTCGCGCTGCTCGAAGTGCTGCGCTTCGGCGCGACGGGCGAGCATTCGCTCGAGCCCGAGCGCGCCCTGCTGATCGCCGATGGTATCGAGAGTCGCATACAGTTGGTCCAGGGCCCGCCAGGGACCGGCAAGACGACGGTGACCTCGCTCGCCCTGTTGTCCCGGATCCTGAGCACGCAGGCCGCAGGCGCGATCGTCCTGGTCGCCGCGCATACCCATACGGCGGTCGATCTCCTGCTCGCGCGCCTGCGGCAGGAGTTCCCCGGCTTCGCCCGCCAGGCCCGCGCGGCCGGTCTCAAGATGCCACCCCTCAGCGTGCGCAAGGTCAGCAGCAGCGGTGATGACGGCGAGGAGACCCTCCCCGCCAGCAACTGCGTGAGCGCCCTGAAGCGGCTGCAAGGCGCCGGCGTGGTGGTGCTCGGCTCGACGGTCGGCACCCTGCTCAAGATGGTCGAGGGTCTCAACAAGGCCGCGGCCTACAAGGGCCTGCCCGACGGCTTCCAGGTCCCGCTGCTCGTCGTCGACGAGGCGAGCATGATGGCGCTATCCCACTTCCTGGCCCTTGCGAGCCTGGTGCGCCCCGACGGCGCGATCATGATGGCGGGTGATCATCGCCAGCTCGCGCCGATCATGGCGCACGACTGGGAGAGCGAGGACCGGCCACCCTCGGTCCTCTACAAGCCCTTCTCGAGCGCGTATGAGGCGATCTGGCGGCTGGCCGCGCCGCCTCGCAGCGTCGATGCATCCTGCGTCCGTATCGATCAGCTCGCCCACACCCACCGCCTGCCGCCGGTGATCCGCGCGCTCATCCAGCCGCTGTACGCCCAGGATGGCATCACCCTGCGCGGACCCGACGAGGTCGCGCTGGTGAACCGCTGGGACGGCGTCGACCCGTGGGCCTCGATCTGGAGCGCCGGTCACCGACTCTATCTGGTCGTCCACGACGAGCAGCGCTCTGATCATTTTAATGAGGTCGAGGCGTCGATCGTCGACGCGATCCTCGGCGCGGCGCCGGAGCTGCAGCCGAGCGCGGTGGCGATCGTCACCCCGCATCGGGCCCAGCGCGCGCTCCTACGCGAGCGCCTGCAAGGGCGCAGCGAGTTCGTCGACCTCGTCGATACGGTCGAGCGCCTGCAGGGCGGCGAGCGCCCGACGATCCTGTTCTCCGCGACCGAGAGCGACCCCCTCGTCATCGCCCAAAACGTCGAGTTCATCCTCGACATCAACCGCTCCAATGTGGCCTTCTCGCGGACCCAGGAGCGCCTGGTCGTAATCTGCGCCCGGACGCTCCTCGACTTCATTCCGCCAGAGACCGACCACTACGCGTCGGCGCTGCTATGGAAGCACCTGCGCGGGCTCTGCGATCACGTGCTCGCGTCCGTGGTGGTGGATGGCGCCGCGGTCTCCGTGCGGGTGCCCAAATGAAGCTCTCCCGCTCGGGCCTGTGCATCCCTCCGCCGCCTGGACCGTGGCCACGCCCGGCCCCTGGCTCGCGCGCACGCTCGCCGAGCGGCAGAGCCCGAGCGGCAGCCCCGGGGCCTGGCACGCTGCGGCCCGACCAGCGTGACGGCGTCGCCTGGCTGTGGCTGCTCATGCGCCTTGGCCTCGGTGGTTGCCTCGGGCCGACCACCCTCAGCGTTTAGGGGTGCCGCCCGAGGCATCCCGGGAGTTCCGCGGGCCGACGCACAGGAGCAGGTTGCGCTCGACCAGCGCGTTGAGGGTCGGATGCAGCATGCGCCGTGTGGGCGCATCTTCGCACATGCTCGTTGCCTCCGCGACACGTTCCGGGCCCATTGCTTCGGCGTTTGCGCCTTTGCGCCAGTCACGCCACCCTGGATGATCTGCGCGAGAATACCTGTCCCCAGTACAAGACATCGCAGCCATGAAGACGCCCGTGTCGCCGATCATCCTCGAAGACTTTAACCTCGCAGCCGCGGAGCGCCGCCTGTGCGCCCTGGCCCTCGGCCTCGCCGGCAACATCGTCGGCGCCGCCCAGCTACTCGGCATCACCCGTCACGCGCTCAAGCGGCGGATCATCAAGCTCGACATCCGATGGTCGCGCACCGGCACGATGGAGCCGGAACCGTCGGAGTAGCCGCGTCGCCCTCCCGATACCGGGCTCGGCAGGAAA
>Ga0105046_10015933_pt1 | contig 11546 bp, 9 predicted proteins | sample MAT03_FD_78385 | JGI IMG/M metagenome (GOLD analysis project Ga0105046, IMG submission 78385) | Freshwater microbial communities from Lake Fryxell liftoff mats and glacier meltwater in Antarctica - MAT-03 (megahit assembly) | ecosystem: Environmental > Aquatic > Freshwater > Ice > Liftoff...
ATCCCGTATCCAATGTTTCGGTCCTGCAGGACGCGAACGCTGCGCCCAACCCGACCGCGGCTGAAGCGACGGGCTTCGACACGCTCGAGGACTGGCTGGCGCGCGCGATGTCGTCGGAGGGGCTCACTCGCGACGATCTGGTGGAGGCGCTCGAGGATGGAACCCTGTTCGTGCCCACCGAAGGCGCGCTCGCGGGCATCTTCGCGCTCACCGATCTGACCGCTGCGCGCGACGCTGGGTATTTCGCGAACTTCGCGACGCTGCAGCGCCTACGCTCAGGCTACCTCGGCGGTGGTCCGGGGACCCAATTCTACTGCGCGACCGAGATGGACACGCTGTACTCCTGTCATCCGCCGCTGTGCTTCGGCGCGCCCGCGGGCACGACCTCCGACGGCGTGACTTCGGACTGCTTCGAGGTGAACGTCGAGTGCGAGCTGGGCCTCTGCAGCGATCCGGACATGATGATCGCCACCCTCGCGCCGCTGCCGACCACGATCGAGCTCGACCGCCCGGTCGGTGGGTGGAACGCCAGCAGCCTCGCGTACTGGCCGCGCGCCGCGGTGCCGCTCCACGTCGATTGTGAGTACGTGCTGCCGACCGATGACCGCTGCCCGACCGAGGAGGCGACCTACATGCCGTCGCGGTACATGGTGTCGGGCTCCGAGGTCCTGACGCTCGCGTGCGAGGAGCCGATGCCCTGATCGGCCCTGGGGCCTCGCGGCTCCAGCCAGAGTCAACGATGGGACAGGATGGCGCGAGAGCGTCCACTCGCTCGCTGAAAATTCGCCGGGCGGCGGATTTCCCGCGGGCCCCGGGCTTGCGTGACCGACGCCGTGGCTGGTGACGACGGAACGATGATTTCACCCAACTGGCTCGCTCGTGCGCTCGACGCGGCCGCGGCCGCTGGTGCACCCGCAGCGAAGATCCGGCTCGAACTCGGCATCGGGGCGCTCGATGATAGGGCACTCATCTCTCGCGACCTCTACCTCGAGCTGTGGGAGCGGCTGGTCGCGGCGAGCGACCGCAGCTTGCCACTTCGCGCGGGGCAGAAGGTGCGGGTGGAGTCGAACGACGTCCTCGCTGGCGTGTGCGCCACGGTGCCCACGCTGGGTGAGGCCATCCACACCTTGACGAGATACATCAGTGCCTGGACCCAGGCGGTCCGCGTCGACGTCGCGATCGACGACCGGGGCAACACGTGGGTCCACTTCAGTCGCGTCCGACCCTCGTCGCGCCCCGGCGCGGCGTTCGCTGACGAGTTCGTGCTGACGGACCTGGTGGCGGCGGCGAGCTGGGTGACCGGTCGCAAGCTGGTGCCCGCGGGCGTCCACTTTCCTCACCCCCGCGGCGCGACGAACGCTGCGTACCGCGACGCGCTCGGGGTGGTGCCGACGTTCGACGCGCGCGACTGCGCCGTCGCGTTCGATCCGGAGCAGTGCCAGGGCTCGCTGCTCCGTCACGATCCCTGGCTACGCTCGTACACCCGCGCGAGCGTGGAGCGCGAGTTCGACGAGCGGTCCAAGAACGTGAGCGCGACCAGCTTCGCGGGGCGGGTGCGGCACCAACTCGTGCTCTCCTTCGGGCGCAGCATGCCCGTGGCGGCGCAGGTGGCCAAGCGGCTCGGCTGCAGCGAGCGGACGCTCCGCCGGAGGCTCGCCGAGGAAGGGCTGTCGTTCACCGACGTGCTCGACGAGGCTCGCCGCGAGGAGGCCACCCGCTCGCTCCGTGCGGAAGCCGAGCCGATCGCCGACCTCGCGGCCCGGCTGGGCTTCAGCCATCTCAGCTCGTTTCACCGCGCGTGCGTCCGGTGGACCGGGCTCGCACCCGGCGCGTTCCGGGCGAGCCACGTTGGGACGGACGCGGCGCGCGGGGGTGGGATCTGACCGCTTCCCATCGAGCCGGGCTCGAGAGCGACCCTCAGCTTACAGCCCGCGCGCGCTCTTGCTTCGTGTGGTGGACCGTTCCCTCGCCGCTTCCTATTTCTGTCGGGAGGGGTAACCCTGCCAGCACCATGACACCCGACGGCAAAAGGGAGCGCGCCGAGCGCGAGAGCACCGACGAGAGCCTGCGCTCCGAGCGCCTCAAGGCCGACACGGAGTTGAGCGAGAAGCAAAGCGCCATCGAGGATGACGCGAACGCAATCGTCGATCAGGCGCGGACCAAAGCGGACGAGGTCCTCAGCGATGCGCGCGACCGCGAAGACACCAAGCTCAGCGAGCACGGGCTACCGACGCAAGGCGCGGCCGTCCTCGGCACGGAGCGCGCCGTGGAAGACGCCGCCATGGACGAGGAGCGCAGCATCGCGGACGCGGCGCTCGTCGATGAGCGAGCGAGGCGTGAGCGCGTCCGCACGAGCCTCCTCGACGCCGAACGAAAGGAAACGGATCTCCGGCTCGAGATCGAACGCGCCCGGTCCGACGAACAACTGACCTCGCGCGAGGATTTTTTGGCGATGGCCAGCCACGATCTGCGCTCACTGCTGCACGGCGTAGTCCTGAGCGCGGGCATGCTGAAGGGACTCGCAAGCCCGGCCGGGCGGGAAGATCCGGCTGCGCGCTATGCCGCCAGCATCGAGCGTTTCTGTGGACGCATGGACCGGCTCATCGGTGATCTCATCGACGTGGCCAGTCTCGAAGCGGGACAGTTGGCCCTCGTTCCCGAGCGAAAGGACGCGGCCCACGTAGCGGAGGAATCCGCGGAGGCGATGCAACCCCTCGCATCGGTCAGTGGGATCGATCTCATCTACGAGCCAGCGGCGGCTACGATCACCGCGGACTTCGATTACGAACGCATCATCCAGGTGCTGACCAACCTCGTGGGTAACGCCTTCAAGTTCACGAAGAAGGGGGGCCGCGTCGTCGTCGCCGTCGAGGCGCGCGATTCCGACGTGTTGTTCTCCGTGTCCGATACGGGTGAAGGCATCGCGGCGGACAAGCTCGACCAGATCTTCGAGCGCTTCTTTCAGACGAAGCGGCACGATCGGCGCGGCCTGGGCCTGGGGCTCTTCATCGCCAAGTCCATCGTCGACGCGCATGGCGGGCGCATTTGGGCGGAGAGCGTCCCGGACCGCGGCAGCACGTTCTTCTTTACCCTGCCGATGCGCGCAACGCGGAGTTAGCCGACCTCAGCCCGAGAGTCAGGCTCGGCGTCGCGGCCGGGCGGGCGCCGTCTTTGCCCTCCGCGCCCCAACCTTCCTTCGGATCTGGGTGACCTCGCGCTTGCCATCCAGCGGGGCCTCGCAGAGTTCTCTGAGCTTGCACCCCGCGCACGCTGCGCCCTGCCAGATGGTGTCGAAGAGCGCCTGCACTTCGTCGATCATCAGCTCGTCGTCGGTGGTGAACCCTATCTCGAAGTTGCGGCGGCCTTCGCCTTTCGCGCCGAGCCCCGCGCCCGTCCAGTTCGCGCTACCGAGGTAGAGAAGTCGCGCATCGACGATCACCGCCTTGAGGTGGACCCGAGGACAGAGGCGCAGCTCCAGCCCGCCGCGGACCAAGCGTGGGTGTCTGTCGAACGCTCGTCGGAATGCCATACTGGGGAAGCCCGCGTGCAGGATGCGGAGCTCGACCTCTTTGGCGGCGAGTTCATCGAAGACCTCGACCACGCTTCGGTAGCTGCCGCGCGCAGTCCGGGCCTTGCCGGGCCTCAAACGGGGGTCCTCGACCATCAGCTCTTTGAGGTTCGCCGTAGCGATCCACACGCTCCGCTCCGCGGCGAGCACGGCCTCCACCACCGAGCGGTAGTGCCCCTTCCCCGCGACGAGCGAGATGGGCACGGACCGAGGCGGACGCACGAAGTCCATCGCGGGATCGTAGTGGGCGGCCTCGCTCCCTCCCAAGAAAGCGCCGCGTGATCGGCGACGATCCGATCGACGATGGCCAGGCCCAGGCCCATGGCCTGCCATTCAGCGGGGCCTCGGAATCCGAGCCGAGATGCTTCTGCTCGTGCTAGACGAGCCCGCGTGAGCATCGAGGATTTGTACCAGGAACACTGCTCGCGGCGGTCGGACATCAACGAACACCTCCCCACCCTGAAAAGGTACGGGGACCAGTGCGCGACCATCACCGAGATGGGCGTGCGAAAGGGCGTTTCGACCAGCGCATGGCTCATGGCGCGGCCCCGCCGCCTGCGCTCGTACGACCTCGACGGGGCGTTCTTTTTGGCCCGCCGGGAAGCGACCTACCAGCGAGCGGCGGCCGAAGTGGGCTGCGACTTTCAGTACGTGGTGGCGGACGTTCTCACGCTGGACATCGAGCCGACCGACTTGCTCTTCATCGACACTTGGCATGTCTACGAGCAGCTCGAGGCAGAGCTGGAGCGCCACGGCGACAAGGCCCAGAAGTTCATCGAGCTGCACGACACCGAGACCTTCGGCCGGTGGGGGGAAGATCCGGAGTGGGTCCGTTGGCTGCATTGGTTGAGCCGGGCCCTCCGCAAGGTCACGAAGCTGGTGCCCGAAGTGAAGCGTCGGGACGGCCTGGAGCGAGCGGTGGTCGCGTTCTTGGCGGCCCACCCCGAATGGCAGCGCGAGGCGCACTTCCGGAACAACAACGGCCTCACGATCCTCAAGCGTGTCGCGCCCTCAGTCTGACGACTCATCCCCGGAAAACGGTTGGTTGTACCGCAAGTCCACGGTGTGGAGCAGGAGCGGGAAGAAGATCGTCGTCGAGACATACGTCGAGAGGACACCTATCGACGCGAGCCACGCCACCGATCGAAGCCCCTCATGGTGGGTGAGGATCAGCGCGGCGAAGCCCAGTAGATTGGTCATGGAGGCCAACGCGTTCGCGCGTGTGGTGTGCCGCAGAACACTGGGAATCGAGCCCGCTCCTCCTTCGCGCCAGCGGTGGTAGACGTGAATCGCGTTGTCGAGGGAGATGCTCATGCACACTGGCAAGATCGCCACGTTCATGAAGTTGAGCTGAACCCCGAACATCCAGGCGACGCCGGCCATCATCAACACGCCCAACAGCACCGAGCTCAAGACCAGTATGGCCACCAAGGGTCTTCTCAGATCGAAGAGCAGCACCAGAAGCACCGCGAGCACCGTGGCAATGGACAGAAACGTCGCATCGTCCGCGATCCGCTGAAAGATCTCTCCCGCGATCCAGTTCTCACTGAGCATCGCCGCGTGCACTCCGCGCGCATCGAGTGATTGCGCGAGGAGGGTGGCCTGCTCGGACCACGACACCAGGAGCGCGGTGTTGGCGTCGTCACTCTCGTGCGCCAACAGATGCACGATCGAGCCCCGACCGTCTCGGGTCATCAGGTGCCCCACGAGCGAGTACGGCATGTCCTCCAGGCCAAAAGGCACACTGCTCGCGACCGCCTCTCGTCCCTCCGCCAGGACGCCTCGGGCCTCGTCGTCCAACATGCCTTCTCGAACCCGGTCGAGCTCTCGGCCCAAACGGCGGATGATCTCGAGGCGGGCCTCTTGGTCGTCGAGCGCGGGATACACGTCGTTCAGGGTGACCACGTCGACGACTACGAAGGATTCACCGGCGGCTTCGCGCTCGGCCCGCAAGTCGGACACCGCCTCTTCGACTGCGGGCAGGTCATCCGTCTCGGGCACGTACAAGAGCGCCTGATCGTAGGTGCCGGAGAGCTGGTGGCGCAGGTAGTCCGAGAACCGAGTGGTCTCGGTGTCGGAGACCAAATGGCGCCAGTTTCCGTCGAAGGTGACCTGCCCCGAGAGCGCGAGCGCGAGCGAGACCGACGCGAAGAGCGGAATGGCCACCACCACCCCGATACGGAGCGCAGTGGGCGGGACCCAGAGGGTTTCAGTCTCATCGACCTTGGCCACCGCCATCGGCCTCATCCTCTCGCTCAACACCAAGAGCGCGGGCACCCCGAACAAGCACGCGATCAGGGTGAGGATCAGGCCCGCTGCGGCGATCGACCCGAACTCGCTGAACCCGTCGAACTGCGCGAAGGCTATCACCGCGAATACGGCGGCGTTGGTCATCGAACCCGACAGCAGCGCGCGGCCCGTGTGCTTGACGAGCTTCTCGATGGCGGACTCCAGGTCCAGGCCTTCCTCACGGAACTCGCGGTAGCGATGCAGTAAATGAATCGCGTACTCGATGCCCAGCCCGGAGAGGATCGAGAAGAGAAAGCCGCTGATGATGTTGAGGTGCCCCACCGCGAGCCGCGCAAAGGCAAAGGTCCAGAGTAGGCCAGTGAACAGGGGAACCGAGATCAAGATGAGCGCCCGCGGCGAGCGCAGGCTCAACACGATGAGCAACACGACGGCGACGAACCCGACCACGCCCGCGACTCCGAGATCGGAGAGGAGCACCCGTTCGTCTTCGACGCGAGAGGGGATCGCGCCGGCGTAGCGCACCTCGAGGTCGCGCGGAAAGCGAACGCCGTCGCGGAGCGCATCGACGTGGTCGCGCACCCGGGACCAGGCGCCCGCGCCGAAGGACAGATCGCCGCTTCCTCCGGAAAAATAGGCCCAAAGTGCGATGTAGCGCGCGTCCTGGGTCTGGACGAACTCGGAGGTGCCCACCCGACGCTCGCTCTCGGTGCGCATCTCGGTGAGGAGCGACTCCATGTCGGCGTCGTCTCTGGGCTCATCGTCGAGCCCCAGGTCAAAGCCGCTCGCGTGTGCGACCTCGCCATCGATGGCGTCGTGAATCCGCGTGACCAAGTGCTCGAGGTCGTCCTGAGGGACGAAGAGCAGGCGACGCTCCAAGAACCAGGACCGGTCGACGTAGCCGCCCACCCCGGCGATGTGCTCGTCTTCTTCCAAAGCGGCGGCGAGCGCCCGCGCGAAGTCCTCGGCTTGCGCCCGATTCTCGGTGCCGATCGCGATGACCACGTCGGACGTCGAGCGAGCGTGATCGAGCACCTCCCGAAGCTCGCGGACTGGCTGTTCGTCCGGCGGGAGCAGATCGAGAAACGAGCTCTTCACCTCCAGCTCGCTGGCGAAGAATCCCGAAACGATCAGCGAGAGGGCCCCGATTCCGACGATCCACCACGGGTATCGATGACACATCGAGCCTATCGATGTCAGGACGCGGTCCAGTCGCCCCTCGACGCGCGGTAGGGTCACGGCGTCGTGCTCGGGGCAGTCCCGGCTTTGCTGAACGCCATGACGAACATGCTCGTGCTGGCGATGACGATCTGACTGACTCGGCTCAGAAGCGCGATGCTCACCGCCCGAGCCGGATCATCGGCCATGCCGATCGCGTCTGCGAAGATCTGATAGGCGCCTTCCATGATCCCTATCTGATTGGGAACCAGATCGCCGAAGGCCGCCCCCGCCAAATGGACGCCGAAGGCCACCAAGCTTCCGCCCAGAGTCACCGTCGCTCCGACCGCTGCCAAGAGCGCCGCGTACTGAGCTATCTGGGCCAAGCGTGCCGCGAAACAGAAGGCGACCGAACGCACGAGTCGACTTCGGTCGACCACGGCAGAGGCGTCCAAGTCCGCGCCCAGCGCGGCCAAGCGCGGAATCCTCCGGCCCAGCCACCCGCCGATCCGCGACTTGCGCACGATCAACAGGGTGACGAGACCCAACACGCCCGTGCCGACGGCGTTGATCGTCAAGAGCCAGCTGAGCGGATGGTCGATTCCCACCACGTGGATCACCGCTACCAAAGCGGGAACTGAGACGAAGCAATTGGCGAGCAGGACCCCACCCTGCATGTTCGTTGCCGCAGCGGTCACCGGTCCCGCGCCCACATGGGACGACAGTGCCGCCGCGCGCGCGATCTCCGCGCCCATCCTTCCGAGCGGCGCGAGCACCATCACGCAGTAGTAGAGGAGTGCAGTGCGCGCGAAGAACCCCGAGGGAATGCTGTCGACCTTGGGCCCGAGCACCGCGCGATACGCGAAGGTCTCGCAGATGAAGAATGCCAGGTCACCCGCGATGATGAGCGGCATGAAGACTGACGCGCCAATCAGCGTGGCGAGGATCCGGGCGGGCCCGACCGTGCGGATGACGTAAGCGAGAAGCGCGATGCCGACGGCGAGGAAGACCCAACGCCAGTGGGCTCGACTCACGCGGCTCGGCTGCGGAGCGGTCGCCGAGGTCTCTGCACTCATCGTGGCCACGGCCTTCTCACGTCGCGGTGAGGGGACCCTGTGCCGCTCGGTCGCCGAGCGCAGACCACAACGGCCGTGCCGGGCCGTCGCCACGGCCCGAGAGCGGGAACGGGCTTTCCATCAGGGCGCTACGCGCCATCAGCGACTCCTGGATGGCCCACATGCGCCGATGCTCGTCGCGAGGATCGATGTACTTGTAGCAGTACCCTTGAAACTGCATCGCCCGCCTGAGCGCGCGTCCTACCAGGGGCGGGGCGTGCTTTTTCACCACGTAGAGAAAGCCCCGCCGAGCCTCGAGCGACAACGCAGGACTGGGCGTCGTGCTGCCCGCGCCCACGTGCACCACGGTCTGGGGAAGTATCTCCAGGCGATATCCCGCACGCCTAGCGCGAACGCACCAGTCGTACTCCTCGTTGTACAAGAAAAAGCTCTCGTCGAAGGCGCCCACGTCACGCAGCACACTTCGCCGCGTCATCAGACAGGCGAAGCTCAAGAGGGGCACCGCGGCAGGGACTCGGACGGGCCGCCAGTTTGGCCAGTAGACCATCCCGAACGCGCCGAACAGGCGCTGCCTGGAACCGTCTAGGTTCACCAGCACGGGGGCCACCGCGCCTACCCGTTCGTTCGATGCCAAATGCATCCGCATGGCCTGGAGCGCCTCGCGGGTGAGGAACAGATCCGAGTTGAGCACCAACACATGCTCCGCGGTGGCCGCCTCGATCCCTCGGTTCACCGCGTGTGCAAAGCCGTGGTTGGGACAGCTCTGCGCGCGAACCCAGGGGAACTCCTGCCGGACCATCGCATACGAGCCATCGGGCGAGCTCCCGTCGATCAGGATCACCTCCACATCCTCGGGGAGGGCGGCGCGCAGCGCGGTGAGCGCCTGACGCAGCAGCGCTTTCGCGTTGTACGAGGGGATGACGATCGAGAGGTTCATGACGACTGGACCGTCGGGGTATAGCAGGGATGCGGCGAGCGACAGGTGCGCGCCTTCCGTCGAGAGGGGCCTCGCAGAGATCTCTGAGCTTGCACCCCGCGCACGCCCCGCTCTGCCAGTGGTGTCGAAGAGGGCCTGGACCTCCGGTAGCTGCCGCGCGCGGTGCGGGCCTTGCCGGGCTTCAAGTGCGGGTCCTCGACCATCAGCTCCTTGAGATTCGCCGTTGCGATCCACACGCTCCGCTCGGCGGGAGCACGGCCTCGACCACCGAGCGGTAGTGGCCCTTGCCCGCGACGTGCGAGATGGGCACGGCCCGCGGCGGACGCACGAAGTCCATCGGGGGATCGTAGTGGGGAGAGTCGCTCCCACCCAAGAAAGCGCCTAGGGACCCTGCTCGCCGGCGGGATGAGGCCCGTCCGATTGGGCCTTCCATGGCCTGCGATCATGGAAGACGAGGGCGTACGTGCCCACGGTCCAAACCAGTGCAGCAGTCCAGCCGGCGAGGATGTCGGATGGGTAGTGCACGCCCAGGTACACGCGCGATAGCCCGACCAGCAGTACGAACGCACTGGCGACGACCGTCACCGGCCAGCGCCATCGCGTATGCCACGCCAGCAACACCAGCACCGAGGCCAGCGTCATCGAGCCCATCGCATGACCGCTCGGGAAGCTGAAAGTCGATTCTGGCGCGATCGATTCCCACAGCGTTGGTCGGTCGCGCGCGAAGAGCTGCTTGGCGCCCAGATTGAGCAACGCAGAGCCGACGATGGCGACGCCGGCGAACAAGCCCTCACTCGACCTACGGCGAAACGCCAGAGTGAACACCAGTCCGATGTCCGCTGGCACCACGCCCCACCCATAGCCAAGCGCGGATATCTGCACGAAGAACCTGTCCGGGCCAACGCGCGCGAGTGTGTGTACGAACTGCAGCAGCGGCGCATCGAAGAAGAACACTTCCCCTGCGCGCAGGTCCTCGGCCAACTCTCCGAAACCCCATAACGGCAGCAGCACCCCGACGAACACCAGCAACAGACGCCGCCAGCGCCGCCGCAGGAAATCGAAGGCGAAGCGGGTGTTGTCGCGCGCGACGGCCAGTGCGCTCCGCGGGCCTTGCGTGGGTACTTGCCCGGGTGTCGGCATCTTCAGCTCAGTGGGCGGCTTTCGCAGGCTGCTGACGGAAGATCAGGCTGAGCAACACGATCACCACGAGCAGCATGGCCGACGCCGCATAGCGGCTCAATGCGAGTCCGCCCTGATCGCGGAGAGGTGGGGGCACGGATGGAAGCTCAGTGCGCCTCGTGTTCGACGTTCAGGATGACTCCCGTGTCGGCATCGACGTTCACCTCTTCGATGCCCGGTCCACCGGTGGTGATCTCGAAGGAGTAGATCCAGCGACCTCCCTCTCGCTCGAGCTCTTCGTGCCGGACGGTGCCCGGTACCCGCACGAGCGCCGTGTGGCGAGCGGCATCCATCGACACGCGCGCGGTGTGATGGGCGTGGTCCGCCTGTGCGTGTGTGGCAGCGGCGGAGCCGAGAGGGATCATGAGTGCGAGTGCGAGGCCGAGGGTCTGAACGATCTTGGTCATGTGCTGTTCTCCTCACTGGCGATCTGCCAGCGTCGGGCAGAGAACCGGCGCTCTCGCGCTTCGATTGCGAGGTGCTCGCCGCGGCGAGCGTTCTCGTTTGGCTACCGTTCAGGTTCGCTAGGGCACCCCGAGGAGCCCCGAATCCGTTGGATTCCTGCTGGAATCAAACGGATCGGTGCTCTACGGCTGGCTGGGGCGGCTCGAGCTGGCTTCTTCGGGCGGACCTTCACGCCGTAGGACGACGGTGACGCACGCGCCGCCGAGCGACTCGGAGTCGCCGATCTCGAGGCGGCCCGCGTGGTCGGCGACGATGCGGTCGACGATGGCGAGGCCCAGGCCGGTGCCCTTCTCTTTGGTGGTGTAGTAGGGCTCGAGCACTTTCGTAGCTTCGTCGCTGTGGATCCCGGGCCCGTTGTCGTGGACCTCGATGCGGACGGCGCCGTCATCGCCCGACGACACCTTCACCAGCACGCGCGGATGATCGGGGCGCTTGGTACGCGCCGCGTCGATCGCGTTCTGCACCAGGTTGGTGAGCACCTGGATCAGCTGCTCGCGATCGGCGCGCACCGCGCCGATGCTGCCAGTGACCTCGAGCTTCACCTCGGCAGGGCGCTCGCCCTCGGCGTGGCTGACCTCCGCGGGCAGCGCATGCACCTGCACCACGTGCTCCGCGATCTTGGTCATGTCCACCGAGGTCGCCGTGGGGCGCGGCATGCGCGCGAAGCGGCTGAACTCGGTGACGATGCGCTCCATCCGCGCGACCTCCTCGAGCACTGCGACGGTGGACTCCTCGAAGATGTCGTCGAGATCGGGGTGCTGACGCTGCTTGGCTTTGCGCAGGGTCTCGATCGCCATGCGGATCGGGGTGAGCGGGTTCTTGATCTCGTGGGCGATTCGTCGGGCGACGTCGCGCCACGCGGCGACCCGCTCCGCGCGCACTAGGCGGGCCCGCGCGTCTTTCAGATCACGGGTCA
>Ga0105046_10015934_pt1 | contig 11546 bp, 8 predicted proteins | sample MAT03_FD_78385 | JGI IMG/M metagenome (GOLD analysis project Ga0105046, IMG submission 78385) | Freshwater microbial communities from Lake Fryxell liftoff mats and glacier meltwater in Antarctica - MAT-03 (megahit assembly) | ecosystem: Environmental > Aquatic > Freshwater > Ice > Liftoff...
CTCTGCCTCGGCGATGAGGGGCATGGTTTCGATCATAATAAAATCCACCCCCGCATCGGCGAGATTGCGGGCCTGACGGCGATGTTCCTCGAGCGCTATGGCCGGATCCGGAGAGAGCCAAGGTGAGTAGCAATCCTCCAGCGGCGCGATGGAACCGGCCACCAACGCATCACTCCCTACCTGTTCGGCAGCTTCCCGGGCGAGCCGAACGGCAAGGTGATCCAGGGTCGTCGATTCTTCGGCTTCGCGATCCGCCCTGACCAACATCCGACCAGTGGATCGAAACGTGTTCGTAACCAGAATGTCCGCACCGGCGCGCGCATAGTCAGCGTGAATCGACCGCACGTCGTCAGGCGCGTTGATCAATCCCAAGGCTGACCAGAGGGGCAAGTAGGTGTGAGCCCCCCGACGATCGAGTTCGGTACCCATCGCGCCATCAAGCAGGAGCGCGCCACCGGTCTTGAGCCGGTCCGAGAACGGTCCAGACCTCACGAACTCTGGCCGATCGCATACGCAATGATCACAAGCGCGGTGGAACCGGCAGCGCAAGCGGCGGCAAGTCTGGCCCGAGCCGAAACGTCTTGCTTGGTGTTCGCCATCCCGTGCTCGAGACCGACAGTCACAATTGCGCCAAGGGCGAAGAGAAAGTGAAGCGGGTTGACATCGTTGTTACCACCCAGCAATCCAAATCCAATCACATACTGGAAAAAGAGCAGACCCGCTGCCGCGAACGAAAGTTGACGCGACCACGAAATCGAGCGGCCTGACATCTGGAGGAGATTCACCACGACAAGCGCAATGAAAGCCAGCACAACCAGCGTTCCAATACCTTCGTGAAAACGAACCATGGTGATTTCTCCTTTTCCCAATTCCGCCCGATCGAATTGACCGGCGGCGCACGACCTGCTTCAACATCGCTATTGCAGCAGGCATGATCTTCACATGCAACCTGTCTCGCGGAATCCAGGGTAGTTCTGCCCGAATGGCTCGATCTAGAACCGGGATCACCTTGATATACTCGTGCGGTTATCAATTGCTGAATTCCGGCTGTTTGCCATAGGCGCTTCCCCGCGCGGTTGAAACAGATCGGATCAATGAATCTGCCAGGGAGGTACATCGGGGATGAGTGAACGACCGCAAACCGAGGATACAATCGCAAATCTGAGTATTGAAACGCGGACGTTTCCACCCTCAGCCGAGTTCGCTGCCAGCGCGCACGTCAATGATCAGTCGATCTATGACCGCGCTGCGGCCGATCTCGAAGGATTCTGGGCGGAAGAGGCCAAACGGCTGGACTGGTACAAGCCGTGGGACTCGGTTCTGGAGTGGGATCCGCCCTTCGCCAAATGGTTCGAGGGCGGACAAATCAACGTCTCCTACAACTGCCTCGATCGACATGTCGAACAGGGCCGTGGGGATCGCATTGCCTATTATTGGGAAGGTGAACCTGAGGACGACCGCAAGACGATCACCTACAAGGAACTCCTCGACGAAGTATGCAAAGCCGCAAATGCGCTGAAACAACTCGGGGTCAAGCGCGGGGATCGCGTGGCGATCTACATGCCGATGATCCTCGAACTCCCGATCGCAATGCTGGCCTGCACTCGTATCGGTGCACCCCACACAGTTGTCTTCGGTGGTTTCTCGGCAAATGCGCTCTCTGACCGCATCAACGATGCCGAAGCGAAGCTCGTCATTACCGCGGACGGCGGTTACCGGCGCGGACAGCCAGCCGCACTCAAAGGCAATGTCGATCAGGCGCTGGAAACTTCACCGTCGGTCGAGCACGTGCTGGTGGCAAAACGAACAGGTCAGCCGACCGACATGCAAGAGGGTCGCGACATCTGGTGGAACGATCTCGTCGACGGTCAATCGATCACGTGCGAACCGGAGCGGATGGAGAGCGAGGATATGCTCTACCTCCTTTATACCTCCGGAACGACCGCCAAGCCGAAGGGAATTCTCCATACGACCGCCGGTTACTTGCTCGGCGTCTCTGCGACCCATCGCTGGGTCTTCGATATCAAGGATGAGGACATTTACTGGGCGGCCGCAGATATCGGTTGGGTGACTGGCCACTCCTACATCGTCTACGGTCCGCTCGCGAACTGCACGACTGGAGTGATGTACGAAGGCACACCGGACAGCCCTGACTGGTCGCGCTGGTGGCAAATCATCGAACGGTACAAGGTGACGGTGCTCTATACCGCTCCGACCGCGATTCGCGCGCACATGAAGCAGGGGGCCCAATTCGCCGAGGCGCATGACCTCTCCTCACTTCGCCTTCTCGGCTCCGTCGGCGAACCGATCAATCCGGAAGCCTGGATGTGGTACCACAATCACATTGGCAAAGAGACTTGTCCCATTGTCGATACCTGGTGGCAGACCGAAACTGGTTCGATCATGATCTCGCCACTTCCGGGAGTCACCGCCACTCGACCGGGTTCCGCGACATTCCCGCTCCCCGGTGTCGACGCCGATGTGGTCGACAATGCCGGCAACTCGGTTCCGCTGGGTTCTGGTGGTTACCTGGTCCTTCGCAAGCCGTGGCCCTCGATGCTGCGTGGAATCTACGGCGATCCGGAACGATACAAGGCAACCTACTGGAGCCGGTTCCCCGGTTGCTACTTCCCCGGTGACGGTTGCAAACGCGATGAGCAGGGCTACTACTGGCTGCTCGGGCGCGTCGATGACGTGATGAACATCTCCGGTCACCGCCTGAGCACCACCGAAATCGAGAGTGCGTTGGTCGCACATCCGTCGGTTGCGGAATCGGCGGTGGTCGGTCAGCCGGATACCCTCACTGGTGAGGCCGTATTCGCGTTTGTGATCCTGCGCTCGGGTATCGAGGCTTCCGAAAAACTCGTGCAGGAACTGCGCAACCACGTCGCGACGATGATCGGTCCGATCGCCCGGCCGAAGCAGATCATGTTTACGCCTGATCTGCCGAAGACACGCTCCGGCAAAATCATGCGGCGTCTCCTCCGAGACATCGCCGCCGAACGGCCGCTCGGCGACACCTCGACTCTTGCCGATTCCGGTGTGGTCGATAAGATCCAGACCGCATCCAAGTCAGGCAAAGACGACGGTTAGTCGCTCCTCCCAGAGCAAGCACAAAGGAGAGCCGGCATTGTTGACATTTTCCGCAACCCCGGCTCTCCTTTGTTGCATTGTCTCTGCACCAATGAGTGATGACGCAAACCCAGGAATCTGCATCAGCCGATGCGTACATGACTTGAAGCGATCTCGCGAGGATCAGTAACCGAGTATTCGCTCAAAGACTCTGAATTTCCAGCTAATCCGCAGCGTCATTGCCCAGATGAATGAGATAACGGACAAGAGCACGTATTGCCAGAATCCGAGCTGGTTGATCTCGAGGAACTCCCGGACAGGTGTGAGCACCACGATCAACGCGTACAACGGGACCATGGCGATCGCGACAATTGTCGGACGCCAATCCTCGGTCGACGCTTCGATGACAGCCCACCACTTCGTCGGCGGAGAGACAAAAGGAACCAGCCAGAGCCCGCAGAGCACCAGGAACAGCGTGAGCGAATCTCTCGCAATGCGATCTTCGGTGGGCAACTGCACATTCGCGGCGATTCCGCCCGCGCGGAGTGAAGGCAGGTCGACATCGTGCCAGAAAAAGAGTCCGATGTACGTTCCAAACCCGAATAAACTCATGAGAAGCACAGCGGGTAATACGAATGCCAGTAACGTGCGGACGAAGCGCTCCGGCGGGCGACCAGCTTGCGCGAAAAGTGCAAGTGAAAAGGTCGGAAATCCCACGGTCAGCGTAGTCAGTATCGCCAAATGCGACGGGGTGAATGGAATGTTCGCTTGAACGACCGCCGATGCCATGATCAGCAATGCCACCACGAACGCCCGTGTAAGAAAGAGCGAAAGAACCCCTTGCAGGCCTCGGCGAATGCGCTGTCCCTCGGTAAACGCGTACGGCAGAACACCAAATGAATCTCCAAGCAGCACAATGTCAGCCACTGCGCGGGTTGCCTGACTTCCACTCTGCATAGCGATGCCCAGGTTGGCGCGTTTCAGCGACAGTACATCGTTGACGCCATCGCCGGTCATTGCAACGTAATGTCCTCGATCACGCAGAACTCCAATAATTCTCTCTTTCTGCTGCGGAGTGATCCGGCCAAAAATCGTCGTGCGCTCGACGGTCTCTGAGAATGAAGCCTCATCGAGCTGGTCCAGTTCCAGCCCGGAGATACGTTCCGCATCGTGCGGAAAGCCAGCCTGATACGCCAGCGCTGCGACCGTGCCCGGGTTGTCTCCGGAGATGATCTTGAGCACGATTCCGACGGCTCGGAAGCCGTCAATGGTCTCCCTGCAATTTGGTCGCAACTCATCCCGAAAGGCCAACCAGGCCAAAGGAGTCAGATCAGAAGGAATTTGTGGCTCTCCGGCATCGTCTCGCAAAGAACTGACATGCTTCGTTCCCGCGAAGAGCAATACCCGGAGTCCGCGATCAGTCAAATCCGCTGGCGGTTCTAACTCTTCGCTCCATTGCAGACTCCTACGAATCACCTCTGGAGCGCCGAGGACGAAGGTTCCCGTTACCTCAGAATCTGCAAACGACAGAGCACTCCATTTTCGCGCTGACGAAAATGGAACTTCTTCAGCGATTGCGACGGGTTCCGCGGGTTGGGCTGCTGCCACAGCGTCGGTGGTCTTGTTCGATATCGAAATTGACGCGACAAATGCGCCGAGAAGTCGATCGATCGATAGAGGCATATCGTTCAACGGAATCACATGCTCAAGAATGAGATTGTTCGATGTCAGCGTGCCGGTTTTGTCCATGCAAAAAACATCAATGTTGCTGAGACTCTCGACGGCATTCGATTGTTGAATCAGCGCATCCTGTTTGGCCAACCGGACGATGGCCATCGTGTACGTGATTGTGATCATAAGGAAAAGCCCGGTTGGCACGATTCCAATCACGACCGCCGAGAATATGACCGTATCCTCAGGGGTGTAGTTCCAGATTACGGACCCCACCAGTACCATCAGCAGGTAGAGTCCGCCGATGATGAGCAAAAGCCGAATCATCTGATTGACCGATTGTTGTAACGGAGTGTATTCGGATTTGTGAACCTTGGCTCCGGCGGCGATAGTGTTGGCCAGGTTTTCCGATCCCACTTTCGTGACAAGGTATTGACCAGACCCGGACACAACAAACGATCCCGAGTAAACCTGTTTCCCGGCAATCTTCTCGACCGGATCAGACTCCCCGGTCAGGAGCGACTCATCGCACTCCAGCGATTGCGATCTAACAACTTCACCGTCAACATGGATGAGATCGCCGGATCCAATGACCAGGAGATCACCAAGGACGACTTCATCCGGGTCGATTTCGCGCTCGATCCCGTCTCGCACGACGCGTGCAGGCAATCGGTTGGCCAGCGCAATGCGGTCCAGGCGCTGCTTTGCGCGCATTTCCTGATACGCACCGACCATGGCATTGAGCAGCGCCAGGCCAGACGCCACGATTGCGTCTCGCCAGAGACCCATCGAAATTAGGATCGCCCCAAGCATTATCAGGGTGATGTTGAAGAAGGTGAAAAGGTTTGCCCGCGCGATCTCCCAATAGGTTCGGCCCGTTGAAACATCGGCAGTGTGTCCCTCACCTCGCGCTCGGCGAAGCGCCGCCTCTCGATCTGTCAGGCCGCGGCTAGTGGTGATGTCGTTTGAGCTGTCGTTCAATTGCATGAATCCGGCACGTTTCGCAACGGGAAGAAGTTCCCTCCAATCTTAACTGCTATCAATGGTATGCCACTGACCTAAGCGAATTGTCGTGCCTGATCCGCCCATCCGCGCACTCGTTGAGCGGGTTCCGCCCGAAAAGGCCCAACACAAAACCAGTTCAGCGGATCGTGAATGAGAAGTTTCGTCGAACCCGCCAATCGCTTCTCAGGTGTCCAGTTATCGCGCAAGTTTCGAAACCCTGTATGCTTTACGGTTGGGTCGTGACGTCACGATCCAGTTGAACTCGAAGTCAGAAACTGAACAAGGAGCACCTTTGAGAGACGGTCAGCCCGAAACCGAGATAGTAACCAATCCGTTCGATCCCGCCCTGGAGCATGCCATCGGCAAAATGCTGCCCGATGCCGGCTCGTGGACACCGGTCGGAGGGAGGTCGTTTCTTGCGCTCGGAACCTCGGGAGATCGCGATCTTCGCATTCGTCGCTGGCCAAATGGAACCTCGCCTGAACGTGTTCGGTTCGTTCATCATCTGCAAACAGTGCTGAATTCCGCCGAACCATTGTTGTGTGCCCGACCAATTTCAGAGAATGCGATCTCCGAGTCATGGCTTGTTGTCGATGGCGTTCTGGTCGATGTGCAGGAGTGGCTACCCGGGAGGTCACTCGTTGGGCGTGCGACTTCCCATGCCGATGATGGCCATGCGGTTCACCGGCCGATTCCATTGACACCCGAACAGCATATCGCGGCCATTCAGCTCGTCGCGGCTTCTCATCAGAGATCAGCGCTCCTCGCAGCTGAACGGCACGCGCCGCATGCACCAATCCCGCAAGTGATGAAAGCTATCGGACAGGCATGGGGAGCAGCGCGGGTAAGTCTTCGTCCAAAAGCGCCGATTACCCCGCCGATCCAACGCTGGCTGAAATTAGGTGAGCAGGTTCTCCCGGCGGCAGAAGAGGTCGTGAAGAGTATCGAGATGGCAGCCGGCAATATCGTGATCGCTCACCTGAATCTCTGGCCCGGTCATTTGATCATCGACCGCACGGATGATATTCGACTGATCGACTACAGCCTCGCGGTCGCAACCACCCCATTGCTCGATATCGCCCAACTCGTCACCCGCTTCCCTGGTTGGACTGGCGAGAATGCTGAGCAGGTGCTGGGCCATTATGCCGACGTCCGCTCGCTCTCACCCGATGAGCGACGGGCGCTACCGGCCTTTGCCGCCCTTGATCTCGTGATCGAGGCAGGGCGGTTGCTCCGGCTCGGATACACCGGCGCGTTGCCAACCTCATCTCGTGGAGCTGTCGCTGCGCGGGCGGGGGCTCAGGACATGCTGAATTCGCTCGAAGCGGTTCTGCCTGCGGTCGTTCGCGGCACGAACCCCGTTCCTTTCGTCAAGCGTCAAAAGCTGGCAAAAATCAAATCGGCGGCCGGAACCGGGGTCATCAACAACCCGAACGCGCCCAAAACGCGGAAGCGCCGACCAAAGAAATAGTGGAGATCAGGCGATCGCGGAGATTAGTGCGTCGAGCAGGGCCCAGATAAGCAGAAGCGCGATTACCACAACCGCGATTCCAGTGAAGACAATGAGCATGCTCGCTGTTGCGGAACGGTCGGCACGCCGCTGATCGGCGCGTTCTTCTTTCGATCGTTCTCGTCGTAGCGGTTCCCCAAAGGGGTCGACCGCGCCGGTGGGCACGAATCCTCCGACGTACCGATTCATGATCTGATCCTGAATCGCAGTCGCCTTGATCTCGATGTCGTACACCCGGCGGCTATCGGCTTTGGAAAGAGTCATGTAGGCAAGGTTGATCGCCTTCGCCTGTTCTTCCGCGGCTTCCCGGCGATCGGGTTTCTGCCGATCAGGGTGAGACCGTTTCATGACCTCCCGATACGCGGCAGTAATCTCCTTGAACGTCGCTGTCTCGGGAACGCCAAGAACTTTGTAATAGTTCGGTTCGGCCGAACTGAATGCAACACGCTCCTTTTGCGATTTTGATCCCGACACCATCTCGCCTCGAGGATTGACCAATAAACTCCGGCGATTCTACTTCCCCGGCCCAAATCGACGTTGTGCACATCGCCTTTCGCGTCTCCAGAGTAGAATCATGCTTGTCGGATTCTGTGCCCTTTTCGGGCAATCGCTCAGCGGATCGTGCGGACATGCAATTGCAGTTGATTTCGGTCCCCTATCGCTATGACGAACCGAATGAAGGTCTCGGTCTTGGTCCCGGCGCCTTGCTCGACGCCGGTCTGGCCAAAAAGCTCACCCTGGCAGGATTCGAGGTCCTTGCGCCGGTCGTCGCCGAACTCCTGGACGCTGATCGAGAAGACGGTCGGACTGCGGTCAATATCGGCAAACTCGGCGCCTCGACCTCGCAGCATGTCAGCACTGCCCGGAGCGCAGGTCACGCGGTGCTCGTTTTAACTGGCGATGACACCGCCGCCGTTGGCGTCATGGCCGGTCTTCAAAACGCCGAAGGGGCAGGCTCTCAAATTGGACTTGTCTGGTTCGATGCACACGGTGACTTCAACACCCCTGAGACGAGCTACAGCGGAATCCTCGCCGGGATGCCGGTCGCGATCATCGCCGGAATTGCCGGGCCGCAATGGCGTGCGGCTGCCGGTCTGGCAGCGCCGATTCCAACCGATCGCATCCTTATCGCCGGTGTTCGCGATCTTGATCAAAAAGAGGAGGCACTCCTGCTTTCCACGTCGGTCCGATTGATGCGTGCAGAAGAACTGCGAACTCCAGAGCAATTCACTCCGGTGATCGAGCGTCTGGCCGGGCACTGTTCTGCCTTCGTACTGCACATCGATCTGGATGTGCTCGATCCGCACCTGGTGCCAAGTTCGTCGACGCCCTCCGCAGGTGGTCTGGAAATCGATCAGGCGGTGACAGCGATTGCAACTGTTCTAAGGACCGGAAAAGTTGCAGTCGTCTCCGTGAGCAGTCTCAATCCCGGCGCAGGTCAGCGTGGACAACGCTCCATTCAAACGACGCTTTCGCTACTCGAGCGGTCGCTGGCGAACTGGGAGAGCATTCCATAACAAATGATGAACCAGAACGAGGCACTGACCGCGTGACAGCAGGAATTATCGACAAGCAACTAATGCAGGAGCGTTTCACCCGCCCAGGTGGTGTGCTACTCATCTCCTGCTACGAACTCGGTCACCAGCCGCTGAATCTCGCGTCGCCGATGGCGCATCTGCGCGCAGCCGGGTTGCAACCGGTCGCCGTCGACACGTCGATCGAATCACTTGAGGACGAGACCATCCGTTGCGCCGGGTTCGTTGCGATTTCCGTTCCGATGCACACCGCACTGCGACTCGGTTCTCGCCTCGCCGAACGGATACGCGCGATAAACCCGGAAGCCCACATCACCTTCTATGGTCTTTACGCGACCCTTAACGCGGATTATCTCCTGAGAGATCACGGAGATTCCGTCATTGGCGGCGAATATGAAGAGGCGTTGACGGCGCTTGCGATATCGGTCGCTTCTGGCCATGCAGCGAATTCCGTGCCGGGGGTCGGAACCGCCCACCGGATGGCTGATCCCATTCTCGAACGGTTGAACTTCGTCCAACCTGACCGGCGGGATCTTGGTTCGCTTCGTAGCTATGCAGGTTTGGAAATTTCGGGAGTCATCGTTCGGGCAGGATATGTCGAAACCACTCGCGGTTGCCATCACACCTGCGGTCACTGTCCGATAACACCGATTTATGGTGGGCGCTTTTTTGCGATTGGGCGGGACAAGGTCGTTTCTGATGCCCGCGCCCAGATCGCGGCCGGCGCTCGTCATATCACTTTTGGCGATCCGGATTTTTTCAACGGTCCGCAACATGGTCTGCGGATCATGCGCGAACTGCGCGTCGATTTCCCGGAATTGACCTTCGATGCCACCATTAAAGTTGAACACCTGATCGAGCACGAGAAACTGGTCCCCGAACTGGCAGCCCTCGGGTGCATCTTCGTCGTGACCGCGGTCGAATCTCTGAGCGAAACTGTTCTCAGAAAACTGAGCAAGGGCCACAACCGGCGCGATGTCGAGACTGCGCTCGCGATCGTCGATCGATCAGGAATCCCAATGCGTCCGTCGTTGCTGCCATTTACGCCGTGGACAACTATCGAGGATTACCTCGAATTGCTCGAATTCTTCGCAGAACACGATCTCATCGAACACGTCGATCCGGTTCATTTCTCGATTCGGTTGCTGGTGCCGCCAGGTTCGGCCCTGCTTTCAGATCCGACCAGTGGCGAATGGCTCGGTGAACTGGATGAACCTGCATTCACCTATCGCTGGAAATCACCTGATTCGAAACTTGACGACCTCCAGGCAGGCGTTTCCCGACTTGTCGAGCGCGCTGCCGCAGAAAACGAACCGGCGAGAGAGACCTTCGCCGCGATTTGGAGTCTCAGCCGCGAGATTGCCGGACGTGACTTCACCGAAATTCCCACTCCTGTCGAAAGGAGAAAAACGCCACCCCGACTCACCGAGAGTTGGTTCTGCTGAGCAGAGCCAACCGCGGACCAGTTTGGCCCGCCTCCGACCGAACGAATTCCCGTCTGATATCTCGGCAGTTCTCTTTACGATTCTGCAATCCGGTTGACATCTCACAATCACTGCGGTGAGATAGTTAATGACTGGTCATTGGATTTGGTCCGACACTCGTGGTCGGCCGAAGCCGAACCATTCTGGTTGACGAAGGATTCCCCGGATGAATATCGCACTTGGCCAGACCGTCTGGACTTCAGATCGACACAAGATTGGCGCCGTCGACCGGGTTCTCATTCACGCCGTCGAGAAGAATGTCGAACACATCGTCGTTCACCGCGGATTTTTGCTCGAACACGATAAGCTGGTTCCACGTTCCGCGATCGATCGCGTGGAAGAGAGTGGGATTACGCTCAATCTCGACTCCGAGGCCGCGAAACAGCTTCCGGCATTCGATCACAGTTATTCATCGAGCGATCTCAACTCGGGTTACCCCGAAGTCATTCCTGGGCCCTACCAGAGCATGATTCTCTTTTCGACTCCACCACCGGGTCAAACCTACCTTGACCGCGGTCACCTTTTTCGGCTCGATCCGCTCGATGGACTGCTCGGTTCGGGAGAAACAGGCGCGCCGGACGGGGAAATCATCATCGGCAAAGGTGCAGAGGTCGTCGATTCAAATGGTCATCGGATCGGAAATGTCCATCGTCTGGTGTACGACGACAGCGGCGCGCTTGCGTCTGTTGTTGTGCAAATCGGATTGGTACGCCATCACGACGTGACGATCGACGCGGGATTGATCGCGTCGATGGCCGACGAAGAGATCGTCCTTAGTGTTCCCAGCGATATCGCGACCAAACGGGAATCCTGATCAGACTCGAGATTTTTGGTCGAAGGCACGTCCTCGCGAGTCACAGTAAGATGCACTCCTGAATCAACCGAGCGAGAGGAGACATCGAATGAGCTGGCAATGGGAACTTCTGGCCGGACCTGACACGATCACCGAGGGTCCCGCCTGGGATGGTCGTGGCCTCTTCTACACCGCCATCGCGAGCAGTGAAATCCGGCGCTTCGATCCCGGCACCAATGCGGCAACTCCCGTTCACCGGAACACGAACGCGGCCAATGGCCTCTTTTTCGATCCCGCTGGCAATCTCTACTCGTGTGAAGGCGGCGGACGAGCGGTCGTCGTCTACAACACTGCAGGCAACCGAACAGTCCTGGCCGACCGTTTCGAGGGCAATCGTCTCAACAGTCCCAATGATGTCGTCGTCGAGTCGAATGGCCGGGTGTGGTTCACCGATCCTCGCTACGGCGACGATCACA
>Ga0105046_10015935_pt1 | contig 11546 bp, 9 predicted proteins | sample MAT03_FD_78385 | JGI IMG/M metagenome (GOLD analysis project Ga0105046, IMG submission 78385) | Freshwater microbial communities from Lake Fryxell liftoff mats and glacier meltwater in Antarctica - MAT-03 (megahit assembly) | ecosystem: Environmental > Aquatic > Freshwater > Ice > Liftoff...
ATGCGATTGACCGGCACCACGCAGAGTGCAAATCCGACCAGCGATGGCCGAGAATCGAGCAGAGTTCCTCGCTGCAGCCCAAGCCTTGCTGGGCCCGCGCGGGCTGACCCGCGACCCTGAACTGGTGACGCCGTGGCTGACCGACTGGCGCGATCGTTTTACCGGCAGGGCGCTGGCGCTCGCCTCGCCCACCTCGACCGCCGAGGTCGCCGGGTTGGTCAGGCTGTGCACCCTGCACCGCATCCCGATCGTGCCCCAAGGCGGCAACAGCGGGATGTCGGGCGGCGCGACCCCCGGTGCGGATGGCGGCGAGCTGCTACTGTCGCTGCGGCGAATGAACACGATCCGCGCCCTCGAAACCGCCGCGCGCCAAGTGACGGCCGAGGCCGGGGTGATCCTCGAAACGTTGCACAAGGCTGCGGAGGACCAGGGCCTGCGCTTTCCACTGTCGCTGGGTGGCAAGGGGTCAGCGACGGTCGGCGGGCTGGTCTCGACCAATGCCGGCGGCACCCAGGTGCTGCGCCACGGCTCGATGCGGGCGCTGGTACTCGGACTTGAGGCGGTGCTGCCCGATGGGTCGGTGTTCGATGCGACGATCCCGCTCAAGAAGGACAATCGCGGTTTCGACCTCAAGCAGCTGCTGATCGGCTCGGAAGGCACGCTCGGCATCGTCACCGCCGCGACGCTGCGGCTGGTTCCGGCGGTAGCCGAACGCCGGGTGATCTGGGCCGGGCTCGACTCTATCGTCGCCGCGCGCGAGCTGCTGCTGCATTGCGAGGCGGCCGAGGGCGACGCGCTCGAAGGCTTCGAGGTCTTGCCCGATCATTGCCTCGACCGCGTCGTCGCCTTTCTTCCCGGCGCGCGATCCCCGCTTGCGGGAGCGCATCGCTGGCATGCGCTGATCGAGTTGGTGGCCGATGCAAGCGGCGCGGAGACGCTGGGCGAGCGCGCCGAGGCAATGATCGCCACCGCGTTCGAGCGTGGCCTCGTTGCCGACGCGGCGATCGCTTCGAACGAGGCGCAGGCCGAGGCTTTCTGGCAGCTGCGCGAGAATATCGCCCCCGCCGAACGCGCGGGCGGTCCCGCGGTGCAGCACGATGTCAGCGTGCCGCTGGCCGACGTGCCGGGTTTCGTCGAAGCGGTGGTTCCGGCGGTCGAAGCAAGGTTTCCCGGAACACGCGCGGTCGCGTTTGGGCATCTGGGCGACGGAAACGTTCACTTCCACGTTCTTGCACCACCCGCCACAAACGATGCAGCAGCCTGGCAGGAGAACGAAGGCAAGACGATCAGCCGCTTCGTTCACGACCAGGTCACTCACTGGCACGGTTCGATTTCGGCGGAGCACGGGATCGGCCAGCTCAAGCGCGACGAGCTTGCCCGGCTGGGCGACCCGGTCGCGCTGGCACTGATGGCGCGGGTCAAGGCCGCGCTCGATCCGCTTGGGATCATGAACCCGGGCAAACTGCTGTGAACGGCTGCTCAGTCCCGTGAAGGGTTGCACGCTTGCGCGCGCGCGGCGAAACTCTTAAAGCGCGCGCCTTCCGCGCCGTTGCGCCCATGTCCATAAATTCCGACGACAGCTTTTCACGATACGGAGATTCCTCATGGCCAGCGCGCCGCAATCCAACCTTCCGCTGTTCTACAACGACCTGATGCCGCTCAACAGCCGAGATCATGGCACCTGGCATGCGCGCAGCATGGACCGCGCGCCGTGGCTGGCGGGGCAGCACGCGGTGCCGCTGACCGTGGAAGAATTTCCGCAGGCGCAGCGCTTCTTCCCGATCATATTCGCCAGCGGCGACAACCCGGTTCCGCTCGCGCTGATGGGCCTCAACGAAGGCGTGAACGTGTTCGTCGATGCCGAGGGCAAGATCGAGACCCCGATCTACGTCCCCGCCTATGTCCGCCGCTATCCGTTCCTTCTCGCCAAGCTGTCGCCCGAGACGCAGGAGCTGTCGCTGTGCTTCGATCCGACCAACGACATGGTCGGCGACTTTTCGGAAGGCGATGCGCTGTTCACCGATGGCCAGCCCAGCGAAGCGACCAAGAACGCGCTGACGTTTTGCGAAAGCTTCGAGCAGGCGGGACAGAAGACCGCCGCGTTCATCGAGGAGCTCAAGAAGCACGATCTGCTGATGGAAGGCGAGGTCGCCATCCAGAATCCCGAGTTCGAGCAGCCGTTCGTCTATCGCGGATTTCAGATGATCGACCAGGAAAAGCTCCGCGAGGCCCGCGGCGACGTGCTGCGCGGCTGGAATCAGAGCGGCCTGCTTCCGCTTATCTACGCGCACCTGTTCTCGCTCGACCTGATCCGCGACATCTTCACCCGCCAGCAGATGCAGGGCAAAGGCCCGGCGATTCCAGCCAAGACCAGCGGAAGCGCCGTTCTGGTGAACTGACAGAGTGGAGGCTGGCTCGGCTCTATCGAACGCGGGCCAAGCGGTTTCATCTGAAAAAATGATCGGGCTCACCGCACTCGACCCCTTGCCAGCGCGGACCGAGTCCCTTATCTTGTTCGATGTCTTGCCGGGCTCCCCTCATAGTCCGGCTCGATTGGTGCACGCGAGTGCACCTCCTCCCTGAACCTTGGCCACCTGGTGCACGTCACCAGGTGGTTTTTTCTTGGGCGGAACGCGCGCAAGTTCGTTTCGCGACGCTTGCGTGATCGACCGGCGGGGCTAACCTCGGTGCGAAGTCGTTGGAGGTCGCCGATGTTGGTGTGCAGATTGTCGTTCGCCCTCGCCGCCATTTTGGGTGCGAGCCCAATCCTCGCTGCCGGTCCCGTCCCCACCGATGGTCCGGTCGCGGAATTCACAGGCAACGACCTGTTCAAGCTGGAAGCAGCCCGCGATCCGCAAGTCAGTCCCGACGGCCGTCAGATCGCTTACGTCCGCCAGAGCGGCGACGTCATGACCGATCGCAATCGCGCGAGCATCTGGCTGGTCGATGTGGCCAGTGGCCGGCAGCGCCCGCTGGTCACGGGGCCCGGCAGCTATTCATCGCCGCGATGGTCGCCCGACGGTTCGCGATTGGCCTACGCCGCAACCGAAGATGGTGGATCGCAACTGTGGATGCGCTGGCTTGAATCGGGCACCTCGAGCCGCCTCACCAACCTGCCCGATGCGCCCGACAGCGTTGCCTGGTCACCAGATGGCCGCACCCTCGCCTACCTGATGCGGGTTCCGGGCGAAGGGCTCAAGCTGGGCAAGGCACCGGACAAGCCAGAAGGTGCGAAATGGGCCGATCCGCTCGAGGTTTATGATCGGATTACCTACCGCACCGACGAGAGTGGTTACGTCAAACCGGGCTATGCCCACGTGTTCACCGTCCCCGCTGACGGCGGGGCGCCGCGCCAGCTGACCTTCGGCAGGTTCGACGACCAGGGTCCGCTGAGCTGGACTCCGGACGGGCGGACGATCCTGTTCAGCGCGGTCCGCAGCGCGGACTGGGAACGCGATTTTCTCAACTCCGAGGTCTATGCGCTCGACGTGGCGAGCGGCGCGCTGATTGCGCTGACCACCCGCGACGGGCCCGACGCCAATCCGGTTGCCTCGCCCGATGGCAGCCGGATCGCCTATCTCGGCTTCGACGATACCCGTCGCACGTACGAGCAGGTCGAACTTTACACGATGAACCGTGACGGCAGCGGCGCGCGCTCGCTGACCGCGCGGCTCGACCGAGACATCGACGCCGCACAATGGGCCCCCGATGGGCGCTCGCTGATTGTTTCCTACGACGAGCAGGGCACCAGGCGGCTGGGCCGCATCGGGCTTGACGGGTCGTTGCGCGAACTGGCGGGCGGTCTGGCCGGATCGTCGCTCGACCGGCCGTACACCGGGGGTGCGTTCCATGTCGGGCAAAGCGGGACGATCGCCTTCACCGGCGGCGACACTGCGCGTCCGGCGGATGTCTTCGCGCTGAAGGGCAGCGCTGCGCAGCGGCTGACCCGGCTCAACGAAGGCTGGATTGCGGCAAAGGCGCTCGCTCGGGTCGAGAAGCTCGCCGTCACCGCACCTGACGGCAAGCCGATCGGAGCCTGGCTGGCGCTGCCCCCCGGCCGCCAGCCGGACCAGCGGGTGCCGCTGATCCTGGAAATTCACGGTGGCCCGCACACTGCCTATGGCCCGATGTTCTCGACCGACGTGCAGCTTTACGCCGCCGGCGGCTATGCGGTGCTTTATACCAACCCGCGCGGGTCGACCTCGTACGGCGAGGATTTCGCCAAGCTGATCGACCGCGCTTATCCCGGCGAGGACTACGGCGATCTGATCGCCGCAGTCGATGCCGCGATCGCCGCCGGGGTGGCCGATCCCGACAACCTGTTTGTCACGGGCGGATCCGGCGGCGGCGTGCTGACTGCGTGGATCGTCGGCAAGACCGATCGGTTCAAGGCCGCCGCGACGCAGAAGCCGGTAATCAACTGGACCAGCGAGGCGCTGACCATGGACAACACCCTGTTCACCAGCCGCTACTGGTTCGATCAGCCGCCGTGGGTCGATCCCGAGCCCTACTGGAAGCGCTCGCCGCTAAGCCTGGTCGGCAACGTGAAGACGCCGACGCTGGTGGTGGTCGGCAGCGACGATTATCGCACTCCTGTAAGCGAGAGCGAGCAGTATTATGCCGCGCTGCAGATTGCAGGGGTGCCGACTGCGCTGGTGAAAATACCCGGCGCGAGTCACGGTGGCATCGCTGCGAGACCGTCGCAGAGCGCGGCCAAGGCAGCGGCGATCCTTGCCTGGTTCGACAAATACCGGACCGCGCCGCCGACTAGTCCGCCGCCAGCGAACTGATCCGCTACTCGGCTGCTTCCGCCAAGTTCGCATGCTCGCCGCCGAGCAGCGCTACTTCGCTCGCGAGTCTCCGGACCAGTCCCGCAAGCATGGTGGCGGTCGGCTCGAGGCCAGCTCCGGGCTCGTGCATCCGCGAATCGAGATAGCAGCGCCGGTCAACCTCGAGCTGGAGCGCGTGAATTCCCCGGCGTGGCGCGGCATGGCGGTCAAGCGTGTAACCCCCGGCATAGGGCCGATTATGCGCGGCGCGCTGCCCGGCCTCGGCCAGCCATGAAAACGCCGCGCCGACCAGTCCGCCATCGCACGCCGCGCCGAATCGGTCCCCGATGACATAGCGCGCCGCCGGCCCTCCCCCCGGCCGGGTCGCCAAAGGCGGCATCGAATGGAAATCGAGCAGCAGCGCTGCGCCCCAACGCGCGCGGATCGATTTCAGCACCTCGCTCACCGTGCCGTGCCAGGGAGCGTGGATCGTCGCTATCCGGGCCTCAAGCTCTGCGCAATCAAGCCGCGCGTTCCACAGCTCGCCGATGCCCGGCAATCGCCGAGGCACGAGCCCGAGCCCACTGCGCGCGCGCGGGCCCGCAGCAACCCGCGACCCGTGGGGCTCCCGACCCGTGATCATTTCCCAATCGACATCGTCGGCGGCACGATTGAGATCGAGCATGGCGCGCGGAGCATGCGCGACCAGCAGGGCCGCGCCAGTAGCGGCAGCGACCACCTGCGCCAACTTGTCGACGTAGCGGTCCTCGAGCCGCAGCGCCGCGCTCTCTGGGTCGCGCAGCCGCGCCGTAACGCCGGGAGGATAGGCGCGGCCGGCGTGCGGCACCGCGATCAGCACCGGGATGGGTGACACCGCGTAGTCGTCCAGCCGGAACGCGGGCACCCCGGACAGGCCGGGGATGATTGGCGGCGAGCCTGGCTCCCGGGGCGCGGGGGCTACCCCATCCAAGCGCTGCGAATCGGCGGAAAGCGTCATCGTTCGAACGTGGCGAGGCGAACCCCGCGTGTCAAAGCGGGGCACGGCCGATGCAGCGCCAATCGAACCGAGAATCTTAACTCGAACCGCGCTATGACCCTGGCCCTGACGCGGCAGATTCGAGTCTGCCCGCGCGAACCAAAAGGACGCCGACGCAGCGATGATCCGGATTCTGCTCGCCGAAGACGAAGCCGCGATGCGGACATATCTCGCCCGCGCGCTGGAAAACGCGGGCTACGAGGTCGTGGCAGTCGATCGCGGCACCGAGGCGCTGCCGCACCTCGAGGCGGGACACTTCGACCTGCTACTGTCGGACATCGTCATGCCGGAAATGGACGGGATCGAACTCGCCCAGCGCTGCGCCGACATCAGCCCGGCGACCAAGGTGATGTTCATCACCGGCTTTGCCGCGGTGACGCTCAAGGCCAACCGCGAGGCTCCGCAAGCCAAGGTGCTGTCCAAGCCATTCCACCTCAAGGACCTGGTGCTGGAAGTCCAGCGCATGTTCGGCGACGAGGCTTTGAGCGGTTCACTCTGACTGCTTGCATCGCCGGGGGGGCAAGGCTAAAGGCGCTCCCCTGCCCGTTTGCGGGCTGGCTGGATGGCCGGGCGTATAGCTCAGTGGTAGAGCACTATGTTGACATCGTAGGGGTCGCAAGTTCAATCCTTGCTACGCCCACCAGCCACAAAAAAGGCCCCGTTCGCGGGGCCTTTTTTGTGCGCCTAGCGGCGGAAGGCGGTTCCGGCCCGCTCCCCCACCCGGCCACCCATAGGGTAACCTAATGTTGGGTGACCGGTTGGAGGAGCGGGCTGGAACCGCACTTCAGCTCTGCTGAAAAAGCCTCAGGTGCCAGTCCAGTTCGGCTTGCGCTTTTCGGCGAAAGCGGTCGCGCCTTCGCGGGCGTCGTTCGACATGAACACCCCGCCGATATAGCCCTGCTGCTTGTCCCACATCTCTTCGTCGGTCCAGCTGAACGAATCGCGCACGACCGCCTTGGATGCAGCGACCGCCAGTGGACCGTTGTCGGCGATCTGCCGGGCCAGTTCCTTAGCCCCTTCGACCGCCGGACCATCGACGATCCGGTTAATGAAGCCGAGTTCGTAGGCTCGCGCGGCGTCGATGAAGTTACCGGTCAGCGCCAGTTCCATCGCCACGCGTGGCGGGATCTGGCGCGGCAGCTTGATGAGGCCACCCGCTCCAGCCGCCAGCCCGCGCTTGACCTCGGGAATCCCGAATTTGGCACCCGCATTGGCAACGATCAGATCGCACGAAAGCGCCAGTTCCATACCTCCCGCCAGCGCATAGCCATCGACCGCCGCGATGACCGGCTTCTTAGGCGTCCAGGTCGCCAAGCCGCCGAAGCCGCGACCCTTGACGATCGGGCGCTCGCCGCGCAGGAAACCTTTGAGGTCCATGCCCGAGCAGAACGTGCCGCCCGCTCCGGTCAGGATCGCCACGCGCAGGTCGCTCTCGGCCTCGAGCCGCTCCATCGCCGCCGCAATACCTTGCGCAGCCGCCTGATTCATCGCGTTCTTGGCCTCGGGCCGGTTGATCGTGACGATCAGGACCCCGTCCTCGACCGCAGTGAACACTTCGCTATCGCTCATCCCAGGCTCCTCTCGACGAGCGTTTAATCGCCCGGTTAAAGCATTGGCCGCAAGGGCTCACGCTGTCCAGTCCTAAGCGCCACGGCCCGCAAGCGCCAGCCTTGCGCGGCGCGGTATGCTCTGCCAAGGAACGCGCGTTACCTTTCCCGGGGGCTGCGGTTATGGCGAAAATCAAGGTCAAGAATCCGATCGTCGAAATCGACGGCGACGAGATGACGCGGATCATCTGGGAATGGATTCGCGAGCGCCTGATCCTCCCCTATCTCGACGTCGAGCTGAAGTACTTCGATCTGTCAGTCGAGAATCGCGATGCGACCGCCGATCGGGTCACGGTCGAATCCGCCAACGCGATCAAGAAGTACGGTGTGGGCGTGAAGTGCGCCACGATCACGCCCGACGAGCAGCGGGTCACCGAATTCAATCTCAAGCGGATGTGGAAGAGCCCCAACGGGACGATCCGCAATATCCTGGGCGGCGTGGTGTTCCGCGAGCCGATCGTGATTTCCAACGTACCGCGACTGGTGCCCGGCTGGACCGACCCGATCGTGGTCGGCCGCCACGCGTTCGGCGATCAGTACAAGGCGACCGATTTCCTCGTCCCCGGCCCGGGCAAGCTGCGCCTGGTGTTCGAGGGCGACGACGGCACGATCATCGATGAGGAGGTTTTCCAGTACCCCTCACCCGGCGTTGCGCTGGCGATGTACAATCTCGACGATTCGATCCGCGATTTCGCCCGCGCTTCATTCAATTACGGGCTCGGGGTCAAGTGGCCGGTCTATCTGTCGACCAAGAACACCATTCTAAAAGCCTATGACGGGCGCTTCAAGGACCTGTTCCAGGAAGTGTTCGACACCGAGGGCTTCAAGGAGAAGTTCGCTGAGGCCAGGATCGTCTACGAGCACCGACTGATCGACGACATGGTCGCCTCTGCGCTCAAGTGGCCGGGCAAGTTCGTCTGGGCCTGCAAGAACTATGACGGCGACGTCCAGTCGGACACCGTCGCGCAAGGGTTCGGCAGCCTCGGGCTGATGACCTCGGTACTGCTGTGCCCGGACGGCAAGACCGTGGAAGCCGAGGCCGCGCATGGCACGATCACCCGCCATTATCGCCAGCACCAGCAGGGCAAGGCGACCTCGTCCAACCCGATCGCCTCGATCTTCGCCTGGACCCGCGCGCTTATCTATCGCGGTCGTTTCGACGAGACCCCCGACGTGGTGCGGTTCGCCCAGACGATCGAGCGGATCTGCATCGAGACGGTCGAGAGCGGCAAGATGACCAAGGATCTCGCCATCCTGATCGGTCCCGATCAGGCGTGGATGACCACCGAACAGTTCTTCGAGGCGATCGTCCAGAATCTCGAGACGGAGATGGCGGGCTGGAAGTAAGCCCGCTGGCCCGTCCAGAGCGCCCGGGTGCTTGCCCTGGGAGAGGATTCAAGTTGAAGTCCGCCGACGGGATGAAGGCTCCAGCCACACCGTGACAAACGCCCCGCGCACCGCCAAGGTGTGCGGATGGCGGGCGAATTCACTTCTACCAACGCGATCAGTGATGCGCTGGTGATCCTTGGCGCTGCCGGGATCGTCATTCCGGCGTTCGCGCGGTTCAGGATTACGCCGGTCATCGGCTTCATCCTCGTCGGGCTCGCAGTCGGGCCGTACGGGTTGGGATCGATGGTCGATCAGGTCCCGTGGCTGTACCACATCACCATTACCGAGCCCGAGGCGATCGCGCCGTTCGCGGAGTTCGGTATCATCCTGCTGCTGTTCTCGATCGGGCTCGAGCTTTCGTTCGACCGATTATGGGCGATGCGGCGGCTGGTGTTCGGGCTGGGCGCGATGGAGCTGATAATCAGCGCGGCGCTGATCGCTTTCGTGCTGATGGTCATGGGGCAGTACTGGTCGGGCGCGCTGGGACTGGGCTTGGCGCTTGCCTTGTCCTCGACCGCGCTGGTCCTGCCGATCGCCGGAACTACGAGCCCGGTCGGACGCGCCGCGCTGGCGATGCTGTTGTTCGAAGACATCGCGCTGGTCCCGATCATCTTCCTGCTCGGCGCGATGGCGCCTTATGCCGCCGCAAACGGCTCCGACGGGCTGGTCGATACGCTGTGGAAGGGCGGGCTGGTGGTTCTGGTGATGCTCGCCATCGGCCGGTTCGTGCTGCCCACGCTGTTCGCCCAGGCCGCGCGCACCAAGAGCCCCGAACTGTTCCTGGCCGCCAGCCTGCTGGTGGTGATCGCCGCCGCGCTGGCGACCGCAGCGGTCGGTCTTTCGCCAATCATGGGCGCGCTGCGAGCCGGGCTGCTGATTGCCGAGACCGAGTATCACACCGAGGTAGAGGCGATCACCGCGCCCTTCAAGGGTCTCGCGCTCGGCGTCTTCCTCATCACCGTGGGCATGAGTATCGACCTCAAGGTGGTCGCCCAGAACATTGGCGCGCTGGCGCTGGCGGTGGTCGGCGTGGTGCTGATCAAGGCGCTGGTGACGGGGTTCCTGCTGCGGTTGATGGGCACGGGCCGTGGCACCGCGACCGAGACCGGGATTCTGATGGCGAGTCCATCGGAAACCACGCTGATCGTGCTGTCGGCCGCCGCCACCGCGCAACTGATCCAGCCTGCCACCGCGCAGTTCTGGCAGATCGTCACCGCCATCGGGCTGACGATCACCCCTCTGCTGGCAATCCTGGGCCGGATTGTCGCCAGCCGGGTCGAGCGCGCCGAGGGCGGACCGGCCACACCCCCGGCCGATGAGGGCGACGGCGAACGCGCGGTGATCTTCGGCTTCGGGCGCGTCGGGCGGCTGATCGGCGAAATGCTCACCATGCACGGCCAGCGCTATGTCGCGATCGATTCGAGCGCCGAGATGGTGCGCGGCGCGCGCGGCGACGGCTTTCCGGTGACCTTCGGCGACGTCGGTAATGCGCTTACCTTGAGCCGCCTCGAACTCGACCGGGCGAGCGCGCTGATCGTGACGATGGACGAGCCGGTGCTGGTCAGCCGGATCGTGCGCAAACTGCGCGCCACCCACCCCGACCTGCCAATCATCGTGCGAGCGCGCGATACCGCGCATGCCGCGCAGCTTTATCGCATCGGAGCCACGCACGCGGTGCCGGAAACGCTGGAAAGCTCGCTCCAATTGTCCGAGGCGGTGCTGATCGACCTCGGCTATGCGATGGGCCCGGTCATCGCCTCGATCCACGAAAAGCGCGACGAGTTCCGCGAGGAAATCATGCGCGAAGGGGAAATGGACGAAGAACCGCGATTGCGCAGTACACGGCTGAGTGAGCGCAAGGCCGTGCCGGGAACGGGCTGAGCGGGAGCTTTACAGCGACATGTCCGTTGTAGCGGGTGAGAGGAAACCGACATGGCCAACCCGCACGACCCCCGCTCCGACAGCAAGCGCCCCGAGGCGCAGCAGGACGAAGCCAGCGGCAAGATCAAGCGACCGCAGCAGACCGACGCAACCATGGCCGAAAAGGACATGGCGCGCGGCTCGGACCGCCACATCCGCCCGAACTGAGCTTTTTTCAGCCCGCGAGTATTGCGCGCACCGCCGCGATAGCCTCGGCGGCTTTCGAGCCGTCGGGCCCGCCACCCTGCGCCATGTCGGGCCGCCCGCCGCCGCCCTTGCCGCCCAGTGCTTCGACCCCGGCGCGGACCAGATCGACCGCGCTGTAGCGGGTCGTGAGGTCGTCGGTGACGCCGACAGCGATGGTTCCTCTACCCTCGTTGACCGACACCACAACCACCACGCCCGAACCAAGTTCGCGCTTGAACTCATCAACAATCGAACGAAGGCCTTTTGGATCGAACTCAGGAAGGATTTGATCCCTGAATTCAATATTACCGACTTTTGCGGTAAGCTTTCCCGAGGCTGAGAACTTCATACTGACGCTGCCTGAAAGATTCCCAATACCGCCCAGCGCCAGCGCCTTCTTCGCTTCCGCCAGTTCGCGCTCAAGCCGCCTGCGCTCATCGAGCAGCGCGACAACGCGCGCCTCCACCTCCTCGGGTGCGGTGCGGAGGACCGAAGCCGCGCCCTTGAGAGCCTCCTCGCGCCGCACCAGCCAGCTTCGCGCGGCCTCGCCGGTCAGCGCCTCGATCCGCCGGACGCCCGAAGCGACCGCGCTTTCCGACACGATCCGCAGAAGCGCGATATCGCCGGTCGCGTTGACAT
>Ga0105046_10015936_pt1 | contig 11545 bp, 15 predicted proteins | sample MAT03_FD_78385 | JGI IMG/M metagenome (GOLD analysis project Ga0105046, IMG submission 78385) | Freshwater microbial communities from Lake Fryxell liftoff mats and glacier meltwater in Antarctica - MAT-03 (megahit assembly) | ecosystem: Environmental > Aquatic > Freshwater > Ice > Liftoff...
GGCCGGCGCTGCGCTGGTCGCCGAGCACGAAGGCGGCGTGGAACTTCTCGACCAGGGTTCCAGTGACACGATCCCCGGGCCAGACCATCACCACCGCCCGCCCTTTGACGAGGTAGTGCCCGGGCCGGCGCTCCAGCCGAAGCAGTAGATCTTTCTGGCTGGCCAACGCCATCAGGGCGTCGGCATCGATCCACTGGAGATAGCCGTCTTCGGGGCCCTTCGGGGCCCACGGGACGGGCCCCGCGTGAGAGCGCCGCTGGCAACTCAGCGTCGCTCGGCGACTTCAAGACTAGGCGGGGGCCCAACTGGGACGAGGCGAGCGACAGCACCACCAGCGTCATCGAGAACACAATCCCGGCGATGGCCATCATCGAACCGGCCACGGTGCCCAGCAGCAGGCTTGCACCCTCGGCACCGCCTGAGTAGCTCCAGCCCAGGCCTTGCAGCAAGTCCTCAGCGACGGACTTGTCGATCTCGACGCCGGAAGCAGCCAGTGCCGCGGCCAGGGACGCCAAGACCGCTCGCACGAACCAGAAACTGGATCGAAGGCGATCCCAATAGTTCAGCAGCAGTGACCCCAAGAAGCCTCACTTCAGCCCGTGAGCCTCGAATGAAGCGCCCAAGCTGGTATCGAATGAGGCAAGAGCAGAGGTGCTCAAACTGCCAGTGCACTGTTCGTTGCCGCACCAAGGCATTGACCCTGACGCTCTGCATTGGTGACGGCGGTAGGGTGGCCCGGTGCGACAGCGCACAGACGCGGCGGCGCCAGCCGCGCACGGTCGGGCATCTCAACCGTTGAAAGGCAAACCCCAATGATTCGTCCATCCAAGGACCTACAGGATCTCGCCATCGTCGCCACCGATGGCGCCATTGGCGACGTGAAGGACTTCTACTTCGATGACGAGGCCTGGACCATTCGTTACCTTGTCGTGGATGCTGGTTCGTGGCTGTCCAGCCGCAAAGTGCTGATCTCGCCGATCGCCGTCGGCAAGCCCGATTGGTCGAAAATGCAGGTGCCGGTCTCCCTGACCCGGGAGCAAGTGAGGAACAGCCCTGACATCGACACCGAGATGCCGGTCACCCGACAGCACGAGACCGCTTATCTGGACTACTACAGCTATCCGTACTACTGGGGTGGCATGGATTTGTGGGGCGGCGGCGGGTATCCGAGCATGCTCATGCCCGGCTACGCCGGTTACCGCTCTGCCGCAGCCACCCGCGCAGAAGTTGACGCCGCCCATGCACGATCCGAAGCACGCCAGCGCGACAACGACCCTCACCTGCGCAGCTGCAAGGCCGTGGTCGGGTACCACATTGAAACTATTGATGGCGAGATCGGGCATGTGCAGGGCCTGCTCATCGACGAAGAGAGCTGGGCCATCCGATACTTGGTGGTGAGCACCAGCAACTGGTGGCTTGGTCACGACGTGCTGGTGGCCCCGCAGTGGATCAAGCGCGTGAGCTGGGCAGAGCAGAGCGTGTCGGTCCACCTGACGCGTGATGCGCTGAAACAGGCGCCCGAGTTTGACCCGGCTTTGCCGCTCACGCGCGAGATGGAAATCGCCGTGTACAAGCACTATGGTCGCGCGGGCTACTGGCCTGGCGAGGCACCGGCGGCGTAGTGTCTGCGGAAAGCCCTGTCGAGGCATGGCGCAGCGCGCCAGCGGAGGCCCCGTCGCTGATCGACACCGCCGTGGCCCGGGTGCCCAGCGCCCAACTCGTTAAGGTTGACCTTCTGGCGCTCGTCGTGGGTGCCGATGCGTCGGCAAAACAGCAGGAAGCCACATGAACATCGACGTCACTGAATTCAGACTCCGCGAAGGCGACGAGGTCGACCTTGGCCTTTGGGCCACGAATGTAAAGCCTCTGTGCAAGTCCAAGAAGGCATATCACAAAGTGCTGCAGGACCACGTCGAGCAGCTGAGCGACCAACAACGCCTGCTCTATGCGTCGAACCAATACGCCTTGCTGCTGGTCTTTCAAGCGATGGATACGGCCGGCAAGGACGGCGCAATTCGCCATGTCATGTCGGGCGTCAACCCGCAAGGCTGCCAAGTGTTCAGCTTTTCGCATCCGAGCGCGCGGGAACTTCAACATGACTTTCTGTGGCGCACCACTCGCTACCTGCCCGAGCGCGGGCGCATCGGCATTTTCAACCGGTCGTACTACGAAGAGGTGCTGATCGTGCGTGTGCACAGCAGCCTTCTGCAGAGCGAATCCCTTCCCGATACTGCACTCGACGAGTCGGTATGGCACGGCCGCTTCCGATCGATCGTGGACCTGGAGAGGCACCTGCACGCCAACGGCACGCGCATCGTCAAGGTGTTCCTGCACATCTCGAAGGAAGAGCAGCGCAAGCGCCTGCTGGCGCGGATCGATGAGCCCGACAAGAACTGGAAGTTCAGCGCGGCCGACATCGCCGAGCGCGAGTTCTGGGACGCCTACATGCAAGCCTATGGCCATGCCCTGAGCGCGACCAGTACGACCGACTCGCCCTGGTTCATCGTGCCGGCCGACGACAAGCACAACGCGCGGCTGATCGTGTCGCAGATCGTGCTTGATGCGCTGGAAGGTCTGAAGTTGAGTTATCCGGAGGTGACCGCAAAGCGGCGGCAGGAGCTGAAAGCGATTCGAAAGCAGCTGGCAAAGTAAGCGGGTGCAAGCCCTGGGGGAAAGTGAAACAGAGGTCGGTGAACACGATGCGCACGGACACCACGGCAGCTTTCGTTCGCGACAATCTGCGTTGATGCGCATCGGAAAACCGGCAGCTGGAATCCACCCCGCTTGTGCTGGTGACGCACGGCAGGGGTGTAAGCTTGGTCTCGAAACTGCACTGTATGGGCAATTCAAATTCTTAGGAGTGAACGCCATGACGAATTTCGGTACTCGCAGTTTTCGCGGTATCGCACTGACACTTGCAGCGCTGGCGGTCGGCGGGGCTGCAGTGGCGGAAGATCAGGAACTGGCAGACGCCGCGATCGCTGCCTTCACGGCAGCTGACTTCGACCAGAACGGCAAGGTAAGTTGGGAAGAATTCCGCAATCGGGTGGTGGGCGTCTTTGGCCAAATGGACAAGGATGGAGACGGTCAGATTGCGGGCGGCGAGCTGCCGCCGGCAGTCGACGAATCAGGTGCGGTCGCTCAGCCTGGGACGGTCAGTGCCGAATCGTTTACCGCATCGGTGGCGGCTGCCTTCAAGGCCTCTGACAAGGACGGCGATGGCGAACTGTCGGCCGACGAATGGTCGGGTCACTAGTTTCATCCAGACTGAGGAGCAAGCAGATGAACTTCAATTCTCGATTTATCGTGATCTTGATGCTGGGGATGGGCCTGATGTTGGTGGGCACTACCCTGCATGCGCGGACCCTGGTGTGCGAATCCAGCGACCGTCAAACTAGGCGATGTCCAGTAGATACCCGCGGCGGGGTGCACCTCTCAGTGCAATTCAGCGAAGCCAGTTGCCGCCAGGGCAGTACTTGGGGCTACGACCGCCGGGCAGTGTGGGTGGCAAACGGTTGTCGTGCGCGGTTTGATATTGGCGCCTCTCAATCCAGCTACAGCAGCAACAATGACTCCGACAGAGCGGCCCTGTTGGCGCTGACTCTGATCGGCGCGGTGGTTAGCGCCTCCAATAACGACAATGATCGCGATCGTCGTGGGCGCCGCGACCGATACGACTATCGGCCTGGAGATCGCTATCAGAATTACGGGCCCTCGCAGCGCATTACCTGCGAATCCGAGGACGGGCGACGTCAGTTCTGCTCCGTGAACCTGCGTCGGTCGAAGGTCGATATCGACCGGCAACTGTCGAACACCACCTGTCGCTACGGCGACAACTGGGGCTGGAATCGCCGTGGAATCTGGGTGTCCAAAGGCTGCCGCGCGGTGTTCGCGGTGTATTGACCACCCGCAGCGCATTCAGCCTGCGCGGATAGCCACTGATACGGGCGTTGGGGACGTGAATCATCCGATTCATGTACGCTTGCATTGCGTTTGCGGATGCAGTGGAACCGGCCTACTTTCGACGGCAGCTTAGCGTGCATGACGAGGCGCACATCACGGTGGAGGCCAATTCGTGCGCATTGATGCGTGCCTGAGGTCTCCAGTTTGAAGATTTGGCGCGGCAGGATCAGCCATCCACCGGCACTGGCTGTACGCAGGCGTTCACACATCACCATCGCGGCACTGGTGGAGAAATTGAAAACGTCGTCGTCGAACCGGCTTAAAACCCAATCGCCGGGCTTTGCCCCTAGTATTCCGAGAAACCTCAGTTGGACGGGGTAGAGCGTACGGTTATGGGTGGTGAGAACCGTGCAGCGGTCAACTGAGGTTTCTAGTCAATCACCAGTTCAGTCTTGACAAATCATGCGGAGACTTTTATGTGTTTGGTCCCCGCTCGTCCGGCTTAGGTTCAACCTGCCTACAAACGCGATGCCCGGCTAGAATCCGCCGCCGTCCCTATCCCAATGCTCACCAGGAGAAAAATGATGCAAGTGCTCTATACCGCGAACGCCAGCGCCACGGCCGGACGTGATGGCAAAACGTCTAGTGATGACGGCGTGCTCGATTTCGCGTTGACCGTTCCCAAAGGTCTGGGTGGACCCGGTGGCGCCGGCACCAATCCCGAGCAGTTGTTTGCCTGCGGTTACGCGGCCTGTTTTGGTGGCGCACTGAAATTGGTCGCCGGAATGCAGAAAATTGTCACCGGGCCGGTCACCATTCACGCCAGTGTTTCTATTGGCAAGGATGACACCGGCTATGGATTGGCGGTCAAACTCACCGGCGAAATGCCGTCGCTGCCTGCCGAGCAGGCGCTGGCCTTGATGCACGCAGCGCATCAAGTGTGTCCGTATTCCAAAGCGACGCGCGGCAATATCGAAGTGGAATTAGCGGTTTCCTGATCGGTAGCAATCGGGTGCGCGGGCGAAAGCTGGCGCACCCGATTGTCTGCTCAGTTGCCGCGCAACGCACATAGTTGGGGAGGCAGGTCGTGGCAAAACGAGCCAGATTGTGTGGCGCAGTCTTTTTGTTTCTGAGCATCTTTGGCCTAGCCGCACAGGCCGGCGGATCCAACACCGCCCTAGCGACCAACCGCAGCACGCTGCTCAGCGTAGACGGTCGCTGGGTACGGTGTGCCCGCGCCCCTGCCAATCTGGTGCCCGGCGCGCTGGATTACAACGGTGGCAATGACGTCTTTCTATACGACCGTGTTAACGAGCTGAGCATTTTGGTCTCGTGCTCAGCTGCTGCCAGCGCGGTCACCGCCAGTGGCAGTTCGCGCGCCGGGCTCGGTGAATAGAGCCATGGCCAGCAAAGCGACGATCTACAAGGCAGAACTGTCGGTCAGCGATATGGATCGCAACTATTACGCGACCCATGCACTCACGTTGGCCCAACATCCATCGGAAACCGATGAACGCATGATGGTGCGCCTGCTAGCCTTCGCGCTGTATGCCGACGACGCGCTGCAATTTGGCCGCGGGCTGAGCAGCGACGATGAACCCGACCTTTGGCGCAAATCACTCACCGGCGAGATCGAATTGTGGATTGATCTTGGCCAACCCGATGAAAGCCGCATCCGTCGCGCCTGCGGTCGGGCTCGCCAAGTGGTCGTGATCGGCTACAGCGGTCGGGGCCTTGCGGTCTGGTGGGAAAAGAACAAAGCCGCGCTGGCGCGCTTGCGCAACCTCGCCGTGGTTGAGTTTCCAGCCGGTTGTGCCGACGCGCTAGCGCCGCTGATCGCCCGCAGCATGCGGCTGCAGTGCCTGATTCAAGATGGCGAGGTGCAATTGCTCGCAGAGTCTGGAGCGATGGGCGTGAGGCCCGCGCTGTTGCAAGAGTCCGCCCGATAACCAACAACCACCTACCGCACTAGCGCGCCACTAGCAGCCTGTCGGACTTTCAGCGTGAGATGCGTTGTGGGGCGCAACGAATGGCTGCAAGGCGCGGCGCGCAGCCAATGGCTCTTCCATTGGCAAGGGTCGCAACGCCGCAGACGCCGTTGCGACGCTCAACCCGAAGGGCCAAAAGCGCTTCCGGCGCACTCGCGAGGGAAGTCCGAAAGGCTGCTAGCGATCAACAGCGCGCGCACCTGCTCGTACTCTTTGAGCCTGGCGTAGTCTTTTTCGGTGGGGTTGGGGATGCGGCTCAAGTCCATATTGTCCGTCACATCGGCCAGCTTCACGTTGCGCGCAATCGGATGCGCAGCGGCGCGCGCGGCGGCGTCGATTCGCGCTTCGCCGGGCAATTTGGTGAGTGCCAAAACGGCATTGAGCACGTCCGGGTGAAAACCCTCCGCACGCAGATCGTCAATGCTCACCGCGGTGTCTTCAATCACATCGTGCAACACCGCAGCAATACGCGCCGGCAAACCGTCGACGGCCAACATCAACCGCAGTGGATGCAAAATATACGGCTGACCGGCTTTGTCGCACTGCCCGGCGTGTGCGCGCGCGGCAATTTCGATGGCACGTTCCAGGGTCGACATGGGCTCTCCTCTGTGCGAACTCAATAAAGATCAGGCGATTCGGCCAGGCTGCGACTTAGACTGCGCGCCTCTCGACGCAGCGCTTTTTTGGCTGCCTCGGCTTGCACGCGTTCTTCAATCGATTGCACTACTTCGGGCTGCTCTCGATCGAAGCGCTTTAAGTACAGATTCGCAATGAATTGCGGCAGCGGTGCCTTCCACGGCTGCTGGTCATGGTCGGCAATTTTGCCCAGCGATTTGGGATTCATACCCAGCTCGCGCGCCATCTGTACCTGTGCATGCGACAGTTTAAAGCGCGCCCGCGCATCCACCCAATCTTGATATTTCTGCGGCAGTTTCATGATCTAGCCAACCCTCAAATCGCTGCATCGCTAATCCAGCGCGCGACAATCCGCCCAACCTGCGCCAGTACCGCATCATCTTCCGCGCGCATCTTACCGAAATAACCGCTGGCCTCGAAGTAAGCCGCCACCACGATGGGCTTGCGTTTAGGCAACCAGATCACCGCAACGTCATTGTGTTTGTTATGCATGATTTGCGCAATTCCGGTGCCGGTTTTATCGCCAGCGATCCAATCACTGGGTAAGCCTGCACGAATACGGCCCAAGCCGGTCTTGGTTTCGATCATCCAATCGCGCAGCCGTTGCTGAGACGCTGCGTTTAACAGGCTGCCGCTGAATAGTTGAGCGACGGTTTTTGCCATCGCACGAGCGCTTGTGGTGTCGCGGATTTCGCCGCTGGGAACCAAATTCATCTGCGGTTCCAGGCGATCCAAGCGCGTCACCTGATCACCCCATTCACGCAGTATCGCCGTCAATCGCGCTGGTCCACCGAGGTGGCGAATCAGCAAGTTTGCCGCGACATTATCGCTGGTTTGCTGGGTCGCCTGCGCCAGCGTGGCAATGCTCATCGAACCGGTTTTCAAGTGTTTAGCAGTGACCGGCGCGTGCGGCACCATATCTGCCTCGGTAAAAGCAATGTGGGTGTCCAGCGACCAACGACCGGCATCGGCTTCGCGCAAAACCAGCGCCGCGAGCAGCAATTTGAACGTGGAGCACATGCCAAACAACTCATCGGATCGCCAGCCGAAGTTGCGGCCGCTGCCACTATCCAAGGCATACACCCCGAGGCGACCGGCCGAACTTTCTTCTAGCGATTGGAAGGGATTGCGCTTGCCGACTGCGGCACACGCCGGCAGTACGCTCATGGCAGCAAGGCCGGTTAGGCCGCCGAGCAAAGATCGTCGGGTAATTTGCATAGCGCACCGTTTAGGCAACAAGGGAAAGGCGCGCACCATAGGTGGTGAGACGGGCAAAAATGGGGCAATGGTCGAGCAATAGCAGGAGCTGGCTACAACCAGCCGTTCTGACGCGCCATTCGATACGCTTCAATGCGGTTGCTGGTGCCCAGTTTGCCGATCGCCTCGGACAAATAATTGCGCACCGTGCCTTGCGACAAATGCAGGCTTTGCGCGATATCTGCGCTGCTGGCGCCTTCCCCGGCTAGACGCAAAACTTGGCGCTCGCGTTCGCTGAGCGGATCGTCTTGGCCCCACGCAGCGACCGCCAATTGCGGATCGATCACCCGAGCGCCTCGATGCACTTGGCGCAGCGCTGCGGCCAATTGTTCGGATGGCGCGTCTTTCAATAAATAGCCACGCACGCCGGCATCCAAGGCGCGGCGCAAATAACCCGCCCGTCCGAAGGTGGTCAGGATCACCACACGGGTGGCTAAGCCGGCCGTTTGCACACGCGCCGCCAGATCCAAACCACTACACAGCGGCATTTCGATATCGGTCAGCAACAGATCCGGCTTTTCGCGCTGCAACAGTTGCCACGCCACGTTTCCATCGCCAGCTTCGCCGACCAGTTGTAAGTCCGCTTCCAAACCCAGCAGCGCGGCCAGTGCGCCACGCACCATGGCCTGATCTTCGGCCAGCAGATAACGGATCACGCCGCCACCCCAGCTCTTTGCTGCCACGCGCTGAGCACGCGTATCGACAGCCGACTGCCGCCGCCACGTGGGCTTTCAATCGCCAACGCCGCGCCAATTGCGGTCAAGCGCTCGCGCATGCCACGCAAACCGTTCCCCGCCGCGGCGCTGTCATCCATGCCACCACGGCCGTCATCGCTAATCTGTAAATGCAGTGTCTCACCGGCGTCGTGCAAATCAACCTCGACGCGACTGGCGTTGGCGTGGCGCAGCACGTTGGTGACCGCTTCGCGTAGACACAAAGCCAATGTGGCTTCGACGGCGGCATCAATGGCCACCGGCTGCACCTGATAGTCCAACCGCACATCGGCATCCAGCAAGGCCAATCGCGACGCCGCCAGTTCCGCCGCCAAGCCGCTGCTGCGGAAGCCACTCACCGCCTCACGCACCTCGTTGAGCGCTTGGCGAGCAATCTGCTCGACTTCTAGGATTTGCCGGCGTGCCGCAGCCGTATCACGATCCATCAGCTTACCGGCCAGTTCACTTTTCAACACCACCACCGACAGCGTATGGCCCAACAGATCGTGCAGATCGCGGGCGATGCGCTCGCGCTCGGCCAAAGCCGCTAGTCGTTTGACTTCGTTGTGCGACAGCTGCAGTTGCGCGATCTGGCGCGAACGCAGCCTCGCGATCATGGTTTGCACCAGCACCATGCCACCGATCACCGCGGTCATCGCGCTATACGCCAACGCCTCCGCGCTGTTTTCGCTTAAGTAGACCAATAGCACAGCCATCGCGGCCCACGCCAAAAACCCAGCACGCACTGCTACGCGGGCAGGCAGCAGCGCCCCAGACATCGCCATCGCGTAAATAACAAAGGTATTGCCGCCCAGATTGAACGGCAGCAGCAGCAAGCCCAGCAGGGCGACCATGCTGATCGCCACGCTGGGCAGCAAACGCGGATTGCGCCAACTGGCGAAATGCAGCGGGATAAACAGCGCGCAAGCCAGCACGCTGAGCGCAATCGACCAGCCTGATACGCGTGGCATGAACAGCAGTGGCATAAACACAAAAAACAGATAGACCAGCATTAACCAAGGATTTTCGTTGGCATCGCGGGTCAACGCCGGCGGTTGATCGTGGGATCTTGGCGCTAGGGGCTGAATCATTAGTATTTCTCGACTCCGTTCAGGAACCCACGATCTACCGTCCGCGCAATCGACGCGCTGCTAGTAGCAAAAACACCGCCGTCATCGCCAATAATACAAACACATGCAGCCCATAGCGTACACCTTGCAGTTGGCCTATCACACCCAATGCCAGTTGGCTCAAATGCCAAGACGGCCAGATCACCGCGGCCTTTTGCATCAAGGTCGGAAAGGCCATTAGCGGAACCCACAGCCCGGACAATACGGCCATCGGCAAGTACACCAAATTGACGATCGCTACTGCCGCCTGACCTTTGACCAAAGTGCCTATCCATAATCCGATCGCACAAAAAGGCAATGTGCCGAGCAATAACACCGCGACCAATAACAACCAAGTGCCAAACGCGATTTGCAGGTTGCCGAAACCCACCGCGGCAGTCGATAACAACAACACCACCGCCAATCCAAAACATAAACTCATCGCGATTTTGGCAAAAAAATACGCGCCAGTAGGCATCGGTGACACCTGTTTTAGCGCCAACCAGCCGTTTTGTCTTTCAATGGCCAGACCCACGCCAAAACCAAACAAGGCCGGTCCCATCACGCCAAATACGCCGTAGGTGGCCAATAAATAAGCGCCACGATCGAAACTGCCCCAACGCCCTGGCAATACGATCGCAAATAGGACATAAAAAACCAGCGGAAAAATCAAGGTCGGCAGCGCAAAAGCCGGCGTGCGCAATTGCCGGAGAAATTCATACCACGCCTCCCGTGCATAAATGCGCGGCACCATGAGACTGGGCTCGGTTGCTGCAATTAAGCTATTCATGCGGCTTGCTCCGGATTAGGAAAGGCCTGAAAAGTTCATCTGGATCAAACGAGTTGATGCGCTGCGCGTGGCGCGGCGGTCAACGTGACAAACGCTTCTTCCAGACTCAACGGCAATACTTCAAGATCGGCCAACTGCGTATCTGCCGCCAATAAGCGTCGCAATAGCGCCTCGGCACTGGGCGTTCGTAGTTCAATGACATTGGCATCCTGGGTGACCGAACTGACTTCCGGCCAAGACGCTAGCAGCGACGCGTCCATATTCGAGGAAAAGCGCACGCGTTTGCCGGCAGCGCGCGATTTAATGCCGGCCGGCGTGTCTTCCGCCAATACCCGACCTGCTGCCATCAGCACGATACGATCGGCCAGCACGTCGGCTTCTTCCAGGTAATGCGTGGTCAGCACAATGCTGGTGCCGGCGCTGCGCAACTGCGCGATCACCCGCCAGAAAGCGCGGCGCGATTCAACGTCCAGCCCCACGGTAGGCTCATCGATAAACAACAGCGGCGGATTCCCGCAGATCGCCAACGCAAACTGCACACGCCTTTGCTGTCCACCCGATAGCGCATCGTAGCGCCGTCCGGCCAACTCGCTGATACCCGCCAACTCCAGCGTCTGCGCCAAGGCGCGCGGCTGCGGGTAGTACCCGGAAAACTGCCGCACGTGTTCGGCCACGGTCAGCGTTTCCGGCAAGTCAGCGCTTTGTTGCATCACCCCGATGCGCCGTCGCACGCGCCAATTCAGCGGACTACCATCGAACAAACTCACTTGACCGCGATCCGCACGCAAGGCGCCGGTCAACAGCCCCAGAGCGGTCGTCTTGCCTGCACCGTTGGGGCCCAGCAATGCCAATACTTCGGCGGGGCGAATGACTAAATCGACATTGTCCAGCGCCTGTACCGCGCCATAGCGCTTGCTCGCGCCTGTCAATCGCGCCAGCGGCCTATTCGCCGCGCCAGCCTCCGATGGAACTGAACGAACCTCGTGCATCGCGATCTCCTAGCAGCCTGTCGGACTAGCATCTGCGCCATCGTTGGCCAGAATCAGTGCCGCGTGTCAGTCGCTGCGGATGACACCTGTCATCTGGCCGTGTGGGTGTAGAGCCCGGCTAAGCCGCGGGGGCATCGGCAATGCCGTTGAGTTAAGGAAA
>Ga0105046_10015937_pt1 | contig 11544 bp, 4 predicted proteins | sample MAT03_FD_78385 | JGI IMG/M metagenome (GOLD analysis project Ga0105046, IMG submission 78385) | Freshwater microbial communities from Lake Fryxell liftoff mats and glacier meltwater in Antarctica - MAT-03 (megahit assembly) | ecosystem: Environmental > Aquatic > Freshwater > Ice > Liftoff...
AATCGCTCGCGCCCAGCCGAACTGCACGAAGAACTTTCCATGCACACCGGCCATGAAGGCGGTCGGCAGGAACACGGCAATCAACGTGAAGGTGGTGGCAATCACCGCCAGGCCGATCTCGTCGGCCGCTTCCATCGCCGCTTGGTAGGGTGTCTTGCCCATGCGCAGGTGTCGCATGATGTTTTCGATTTCGACGATGGCGTCGTCCACCAGGATGCCCACCACCAGGCTCAGGCTCAGCAGCGTCACGGTGTTCAGCGAGAAGCCGAACAGGTAGTACATGGCACCGAAGGTGGGCAATACCGACAGCGGCAACGCCGTGGCGGCCACCAGCGTGGCGCGCCAGTCGCGCAGGAAGATGAAGACCACGATGACGGCCAGCACGGCACCTTCCAGCAGCAAGATCATGCTGCCGTGGAAGTTCTCGACCACCGGGTCGACGAAGTTGAAAGCCTCGGTCACTTCGACGTGCGGGTGCTGGGCGCGCAGCTTGTCCAGCGCAGCGCGCACGCCTTGGGCCACGTCGACCTCGCCGGCGCCCTTGGACCGCACCACCTCGAAGCCCACCACGGGCTTGCCGTTGAGCAAAGCGCCGCTGCGCTGCTCGGCCACGGTGTCGGACACGGTGGCGACCTGGTCCAGGCGGATGCGGCGGCCATCGGCCAGCGCGATATCCATCTGCGCCAGCTCGGCCGCGCTCTTCACGGTGGCGATCGTGCGCACGCTTTGTTCGATGCCACCGACGTCGGAACGCCCGCCGGATGCGTCTTGCTGCACGTTGCGCAGCTGGCGCGAGATGTCTGCCGCGGTGGCATTCAACGCCAGCAGACGCGCGGGGTCGAGCTCGACACGCACCTCACGCGACACACCGCCCACGCGCGACACACTGCCCACGCCGCGCACGGACAGGATGGCCTTGGTGACCTCGTTGTCGACGAACCAGCTCATGGCCACGTCGTCCAGGCGCGTGGACGACACGGTGTAGGTCAGGATGGGCGCGCCCGACAGGTCGACCTTGCTGATGACGGGGTCGCGCAGTTCGCCCGGCAGGTCGGACCGCGTGCGCTGCACGGCAGCGCGCACATCGTCCAGCGCTTCCTGCGTGCTCCGTTCCAGGCGGAATTCCACCGTCACCAGGGCCACGCCGTCTTGCACCTTGGTGTAGATGTTCTTCACGCCCTGCAATGAAGCCACGGCGTTTTCGATCTTGCGCGCGACCTCGGTTTCCATTTGCGCCGGCGCGGCGCCGGGCAGGCTGGCGCTGACGGTGATGGTCGGCAGGTCGATGTCAGGGAACTGCTGCACCTTCATCGCATGAAAGCCCATCAGGCCGAGGGCAGTGAGCATCACGAAGAGCATCACCGCCGGGATAGGGTTGCGGATGCTCCAGGCTGAAACGTTCATGGTCGAGTCTCTCCGTTCACTTCGCCGCAGCGGTGGTTTTTGTGGCTGCCGCGGCAGGAACAGGTGCGGCATCCACCACCTTCACGGTGTCGCCGTCACCCAGGAAACCCGCGCCTGTGGCCACCACACGCGCTTGCGGGCTCAGGCCCTTTGTGACTTCGATGCGGTCGCCAACACGGCGGCCGACCTGCACTTGCACTCGCTGCACCTTGTTGTCTGCCACCAGTTGGAAGACATAGCTGAAGCCGTCGCGCAGCAGCACGGCGGTTTGCGGCAGCGTCATGGCGGCGCTGCGGGCAATGTCGAATTCACCGCGGGCGAACATGCCGGCCTTGGCGGTGCCGAAAGCGGCTGCAGGCAGGTCGACATAGACCAGGCCGTTGCGGGTGGTGGCGTCCACCGTGGGGGCCACCATGCGCACCTTGCCGGTCAGGGCCGCGCCGCCAGACGGCATCAGCCTCACGGCCATGCCGGGCTTGATCTGGGACAGCTCGCTGGCTGCCACCTCGGCGCGCCATTCCAGGCGGCTTTGGCGGATCAGGCGGAACAGCTCTTGCCCGGCCGACACCACGGCACCGACGGTGGCGCTGCGGGCCGAGATCACGCCGTCATCGGGTGCCAGCACCTGGGCCTGGGCCAGGCGCAATTCCTGCACCTTGTAAACCGCCTTCATGGCTTCCAGCCGGGCCGCCGCCGTGCGTTCGGCCGTCAGGTACTGGTTGATCTGCTGGGCCGACAACGCACCCGTGCTTTGCAGTTCACGCGCCCGGCCGGCATTGGCCCGGGCTTCTTCCAGCGTGGCCTCGGCTTCCACCAAACTGGCTTTGCCTTGCGCCAGGTCCGCCTGCGGCAGTTCGGCCGCAAAACGTGCCAGCACCTGCCCCTTGCGCACGGTGTCGCCCACGTTGGCCCGCACTTCAGCCAGGCGCCAGCCGTTGCTTTCGGCCCCCACGATGGCTTCTTGCCAGGCCGCGATGTTGCCATTGGCGGACACGGTGACGGCCAGGTCGGCGCGCTGCGCTTGGGTCAGCGTGACCGTCAGCGAAGGTTTGCTGGCGGTCTTGGCTGCGGCAGGCGTGTCGTCGGCCGCACGAACTGCCCAGGTGGCCGCAGCGCCGCCGAACAGCAGCACCGTGGCGGCGATCAGGCTCAGGCGGGTACGGGGTGCGGTGGCAATCAGCGCGAGGACGTCGAGAGGTTGGGTTTTCTTCATGTCAGGGTCGCTTGCGGCAGGTCGGTCAGGGGTTTCGTGGGACAGCGGCTAGCGTGGTGTTGTCCCAGCCGCCGCCCAGTGCGCGGTACAGGGTGATCCAGGCGATGGCGCGTTCACGGCGCAGGTCGATCAGGGCGCTGTTCGCAAACACGGCGTTTCGGCGGGCGGCTTCCAGGTCGAACAGGCTGGCCAGGCCTCCGCGTTGGCGTGCCTCGGTTGCGCGCAACGAGGTTTCGAAATCTTGTGCGGCAGAACGGGCATCGGCTTCGCGCTGCGTGGCCGACTGCAGCGACACCAGCGCGGCTTCCACCTCGCGCACGGCGCGGCGCACCAAGGCGCGGTACTGCATCACGGCATCGTCGTATGCGGCTTGTGCGGCGGCGGTATCGGCGGCGCGGCGGCCGGCGTCGAACAGTGGGAAGTCGACCCGCAGCGGGCCGAAACTCCAGCTGCCGCCGCTGACGGTGATGCTGTTGAGCCGACCCGCGCCACCGGCCAGCGAACCGCTCAGCGTGATGCTCGGCTTCTCGCGAGCCAGTCGCTGGTCGCGGTCGCCAACGGCAGCCAACACGGCTCGTTCGGCGGCAGACAAATCGGGGCGGCGCGATAACAAGCTCGCGGGTAGTTGGTCGGCCATCGAAAACGCCGACGGCTGTTGCAGCACGGTGGTGAAGGTCGCCAGGCGCTGGCGCAGTTCGGGTTCCGGCCGATCGCTCAATTCCACCAGCGATTTCACCAACGTGTCGCAAGCTGCCTGCTGGCTGACCAGTTGGTTGCGCGCCTGTGCGGCGCTGGCGCGCGCCAAGGCGGCATCGGCCGGCGGCGTGAAGCCGACCTTGGCACTGAGGTCGGTCAAGCGTGAAGTTTCAAGTCGCGAGCGCGTGTCGGCCTGGCTCATGACGGTCTGCGCCTCACAAGCACGCAGGGCGACGTAGCTGCTGGCCACCTCGGCCGCCACCGACAGTTGCGCGTCGTGCCAACCGGCCTGCGCACCTTGCAGGCGGGCCTGCGCAGCGTCACGGCCCGCGGCCACCGCGCCGAACAGGTCAATTTCCCACCCGGCCTGCAAACCCACCTGTGCGCTGGCGGTGGGCCCGCCACGCGGTGTGCTGCGGCCCTGCACCGCCTGCGCTTGCAGGTCGACAGTCGGCAGGCCAGCGGCCTGCGCCGCAACCCGGCTGGCGCGGGCTTGTGCAATGCGGGCAGCAGCGGCCGAAACGGTGGGGCTGGCCGCCTGCGCCGCACTGATCAGCTCCGGCAGCAGCGGGTCGCCAAAGCGAGCCCAGGCGATGTCGGCAGGCGGCATCGGTGCCACGGCTGATGTGGCAGGAAGCCCGCCAGCCTGCCAGTTTGTACTCAAGGCGCCCGCCGGCAAGGCAGCGCCCGCTGCTGGCACAACGGGGCCGGTGGCGCAAGCTGAGAGCAAGCCGGCAACGAGCAAAAGCGATGTCAACAGGGCACGCGACAGCGTGCGCTTGGGGTGGCGCGTCAAAGCACAGGTCCTCTCAGTTTCAGGCCACGGCGGGCGGCTTCGCCCTGCACCATGGCCATGGCGTAGCCGGTCAGGCGTTGGATCCACAGGTCGACGCTATCGGGCTGGTCGTTCAAGCCTGGTGCGATGCGGTCGGTGATGTCACGGCAAACGTGCACCTGCACCCCCAGGCCCGCCAGGCTCGTCACCAGGCGGTGCAGTTCCAGGTCGGGTCCGGTCAGCCCGAATTGGCGCGCGAGCAGCGCCACCAGGGTGTCGTGCATGGGCTTGATGCCCTTGTTCACTTCCTCGTCCCACAGGCCCGTGGGTTCCAGAATTTCGCGGAAACGCAGCTTGATGCACAGCTGGGCGGCTTCGCCATTGCGCAGCGGGTCCAGGAAGATGGCGTAGAAGGTGTGCAGGAGTTTGTGCAGACCGCTGCGGCCCGCACATTCAAGCTGCGCCGCTTCGTCGCCAGGTTCGCCCAGCGGCTCGAAAAAGGCCGCCCGATACAGTCCGGCCTTGTCGCCAAAGTAGTAGCTGATCGACGCGACGTTCACTTTCGCGGCTTCGGCCAACTCGCGGGTCGAAGTCTTGCTGTAGCCCTGCTCGGCAAACAGGCGAAGTGCTGCTCGCAGCAAGCGGCTGCGCGCGTCGTCGGCGACCATGGCGACGATGGCGGCGCCCGAATTCGATTCGGCGTCAACCTTCGGCTGGTCAGGTCGATTCATGCCAAAGAGTGTAGGGGATTAATCAAACGTTTGTTTAAACCATGACTCGGCAAGAGGTGACGCGGTGTGACAGGCAATACCAAAGGCTGACGGGACGCTGCAGCGTCCGGGGGCGGACCTAGAAAAGTTCGACCTCGCTGTCACGCGACTCGTCGGCCAGTTTGCCCGCCGCGACCAAGAGCGCGTGGTGATGGACCTGGTTACGGCCGTTCTGTTTGGCGTGGTAAACCGCCTTGTCGGCACGGTCGAAAGCGGTGGTCGGCGAATCGTTGGGGCGCAATTCGGTGAAGCCCGCGCTGATGGTGATGTGCCCCACTTGCGGGAAAACGTAGCGTTCGACGTTGCTGCGCAAGCGCTCGAACGCGATGGCGGCGTCGGCCCCCTGGGCACAACGCATCAGCACCACGAATTCCTCGCCGCCGAAGCGGTAGAGCTGGTCTTGGAAGCGGAAGCTGCTGCGCATCAGGCGCGACAACAGCAGCAGCACTTCGTCGCCGATGAGGTGGCCATAGTTGTCGTTGACGCGCTTGAAGTGGTCGATGTCGATCACGGCCAAGTACAGCACGCCGGGTTCGGGCTGCCGGCGCAATTCGGGCGTGGCTCCAGTGAGCGCTGCAGCGGCAGGCGCGGGAGACATCAACCGCAAAAGGCTGTCGTCGAAGGTCTTGCGATTAAGCAGGCCGGTAAGCGTGTCGCGCTCGCTGTAATCCAGCAGGTCCTGGAAATTGCGGAAAACGCGCAGCATGCTGCCGACCAAACGCAGGGATTCGGTATCCAAGGCCGATTCGGTTTCGATTTCGACCACGCCGTGCACATCGACACCGTTGCCCAGCGGGAAGAAAGTCTGCGTCGACGAACCCGTTGTCGTGTGCATCTGTCGCGACAACAGACAGGCCTGTCGGTCGGGCACCTCAGACACGCGCGGCAAAGAGGTGATTTCCACCCAGAGAGGATCGGCCGTAGCGATCAAGTCTTGCGGCGTGATGCGCGCGCGCAAGATCCAGTGCTGTGCGTCCGCCTCGCCGACACAGCGATACACCGCGATGCTCAGCGGAGCCAACAAATCCTTCAGGGTCGTTGCAAGCGAAACGTCCAAGGCATCGCGGTCTCGGTAAGCCGTCAGTTCTGCCAAGTGTTCAACAGCTCGCAACATGAAGTGACTCAAACATCAAACGGACCGCTCAACCTCGGTCCTATATATTGTGAACGCCGCGAAGTCATTGGTGTCAGGTCTTCGACGCGACACCTGCGTAACGCGCCACGAGTGCGAGCAATTCGTCTTCCGAGTAGGGTTTGCCGAGATAGTGCTGAACACCGAGTTCAGCGGCGTATTCGCGGTGTTTCTGCGCGATGCGTGAAGTGATCATCACCACCGGCAGCTTGGACAGAACCGCGTCAGCACGCAGGTTGCGAACCAGATCGAAGCCGTCCATGCGGGGCATCTCGATGTCCGACAACACCACCACCGGCCGCTCTTCGGCAAGCCGCTCCAGCGCATCCAGGCCGTCCTTGGCCAGCACCACGCGGTAACCCTCACGCACGAGCAGGCGCTGCGTCACACGGCGTACGGTCAAGGAATCGTCCACGACCATGACCAGCGGTGCGCGCTCAATGCCGACGTTGACCAGGGGCAATTCCAACGCCGTCTCGCGCTGAAGCTGACGCGCCCGCGCTTCATCGCCATAAAGCGCAGCCAAGGCCACGGGGTTGTAGATCAAGGCGACCATGCCCGATGGCAGCAGCGTCACACCGGCCAATCCTGGCAGCCGCGACAACTGCGGGCCGATGTTCTTCACCACCACTTCCTGGTTGCCCAGCACTTCGTCGATGTGCACGGCCACGCGCTGCGCCGCGCTGCGCACGATAGCCACGCTTTGTGTGCGACCCGTGGTTTCGCCACGGTAGCCGGTGCGCAACAGGGCGGGCAGCCAGAAGAAAGGCAAAGCCTCGCCCTTGTAGTCCAGCGTGCCATCTTGGTAAGCGCGCTCAACTTCGGGTGTGGGGGCGCGCCGAATCAACTCGATCAGCGGCGAGGGCACGGCCACCTGCTGGTCACCGCAGCGCAGCATCACAACCTGGGTGACGGCGGTTGTCAGCGGCAACAGCAACTTGAAGCGGGTGCCTTTGCCGGCCTCGGTCGCCGTCTCCACGCGGCCGCCCATGGCGTTGACCTCGGCACGCACCACGTCCAGGCCCACACCACGGCCGGCCAACTCGGTCACCGAGTCTGCGGTGCTGAAGCCGGGCGCAAAAATCAAACTCGCCAGTTCGGCATCGCTGGGCTTGGCGTCGGCGGTCAACAAGCCCCGCTCGACACCTCGTTGGTGGATGCGCGACAAATTCAGTCCCGAGCCGTCGTCGGCGAACTCCACCCCGACTTCGTTGCCCGCCTGCGCCACCGTGATGGTGATCAGACCGCTGCTGTCCTTGCCCGCCGCGCTGCGCCCTTGCGGCTTTTCAATGCCGTGCGCCACACTGTTGCGCAGCAGGTGCTCGAAGGAGCCGGACATGCGCTCGAGCACACCGCGGTCGACTTCAATGGCACCCCCGACGATTTCAACCCGCGCCTGTTTGCCGGTTTCCTTGGCCGCCTGCCGTACGGTGCGATACAGGCGCTCAGAGATGCTGTCGAACTCGACCATGCGCGTGCGCAGCAGGTCGTCTTGCAGTTCACGGGTCAGGCGCGCCTGGGCCGCCAGCTCGTCTTCGCTGGACTGCAGTGTGCGCTGCAGGCTGCGCTGCAAGGTGGCCACATCGTTCACGGACTCGGCCATGAAGCGTGTCAGTTCCTGGAAGCGCGTGAAGCGGTCCATCTCCAGCGGATCGAAGTTTTGCGAGGCCGCCTTGGCCGCTTCGATGCGTGTGGAAATCTGCGTTTCCGCCTGCAATTCGATGTCGCGCAATTGCCGGCGCATGCGCTCCATGCTGTCGGTCAGATCGCCCAGCGCGGTTTGCATCTGTTTGACATCAGCCTCGATTCGCGCCCTCGCGATGCTGACCTCGCCTGCCTGGTTGACCATCCGGTCCAACAGGCCAGCCCGTACCCGCACCACCGCTGCAGCAGGGCTTGCGCGATCCGGCGCAGCACTCTCAGCCAACGGTTCGGCTTCGGACTTGAAGCGCTGCCAGTCGATGGCATCGGGCTTGAGCGCGGGGACCGAGCGCGCCGCAACAGGCGTCGGCAGGACGCGCACATGAGGCAGTTCGACTTCGATCGAGGCCGGTGCTTGCATACCAAGCTCGACGTCGACGTCGACGTCGACAGGCGACGTGGCGACTTCAACGCCAAGGTCAACAACGTCTGCAACGTCTGCAACGTCTGCAACGTCTGCAACGTCAACAACGTCAACAACGTCAACAACGTCTGCAACGTCTGCGGGGACTTTGGCGTCGACGGCTGCAGCGACGCCAGCGGCCGCAATCGATGACACCGCCACAGAACTGCCACCATCGCGCATCTGCTCGAAGACCTCGCTCATGGCGTCGGCCTGCGCGAGCAACGGCTCAATCTCCTGCGGCTGTGCCTCGCCGCGCTCCCTCAGGGCCTCGATGGCGGTTTCCAGCGTGTGCGCCATCTCCCCCAGGCGCAAGGCACCGGCCAAGCGGGCACCGCCCTTGAGCGTGTGCAAGGTCCGCATGCAGGCCATCGGCGCGTCCGGCTGAGCAGGCGCCTGCAGCCATGCGCGCAGGCGGGTCTGAAGCTGCGGCAGCAACTCTTCAGCCTCTTCCTCGAAGATCGGGAACAGCTCGGTATCGATTGCGTCTTGGATATCCGCTTGGACGGCTTGGATGGCTTGGACGCTTTGCACCGCTTGAGCGGCCTGCACGGATGCGGCCAGATCGACGGCACTTACAGGCTCGGGCGCTTCGTTTACCGGCAGACGCTCATGCTCGGCCAGGCGCTGCATCAACTCTGGTGGCACGGCGCGCAGGAAGCCAGCCGCGAATTGATGCAGCAGGGCTCGAATCTCGTCTGCCGCATCGTTGAACAAGGCCGCTTCGTCGCCCCGGCCGACACCGTGCGCGCGCGACCGCGCCAAGGCGTGTTCCAACGCGCGGGCCAGGGCCGACAAACCGGCGTAGCCGACCGTGGCCGAACTGCCTGCCAGCGAATGCGCCAGCACTTCAGCCGCTTCCGGCGCAGCGTGGCGATAGGCCTCATCGCGCCAGGCCGCCAACTCACCGCCCAGCCGGCGCGACAACTCGTCGGCCTCATTCAGGTAGATGTTGAACAGCGGGATGCCGATGCGCAAGTCGCCGATGACCTTGACCTGCTCTTCGCGCTCCAGCGCATCGTCTGCTGCAGCTTCGACAGATACAGCCTCGACGGGTTCGACCGTTTCGACGGTCTCCAGAACGGCAGGCGACGCCACCGGCGATGCAGCAGGCTGATCCACCGAACCGAACAGCGCTGCCAAATCATCCAGCCCCAGCTCGGCGGTCTCGCCCTCAGGGATGGCAGGGGCTGGCCAGCCCAGATCCAGGTCCGCAGCGCTGGGCAAACCGGGCACGCGGGCCGCCAAGCTGGGCAAGGCGGGAAATGCAGCCGAAGCAGCGGAAGCGGCAGATGCAGCAGAAGCAGCAGCAGCAGCGGAGCGATCGGTGGAGGCCGGATCTTCGGCTGCGGGTGCCAGCTCAAGCTGTGGCGTTTCCGCCTCTTGCAGATCGAAGTCCAGCGTCATCAGCTCGTGCGTTTCGAGCAGGTCCAACAACGCCTGGGGCTCCGAGGATTCTTCCCGCTGCACATCCGGCGGCGACAAGGTGATGGTGTCGTCGTAGGCGGACTCGACGCTGGTCAGCGTCGGGACCTCGGGCCAATCGCCCCGGTCCGGCAACGAAAGGGCTTGCGAATCGGCCAATGGCAAGGCTGTATCGGTATCGACCACGCCTTCTTCCAGGCGCACCGTGGAAGTGTCCATCTCGCCCACCGTGACGGTGGAAATGGCGGCGGCAGGGACGGCATCCCCGGTAGGCAGCGCCACCGTCGTGTCGGGCAAGGCCACCGGCAAGCGTTCGCCACGCAGGCGCAGCGAATCGGCGGCTTGTGCGACGTCTGCCGCTCGATGGCCTTGCGGCTGGCCTTGCTCGATCGCTTGGGTCCAGCTTTCCAGGTAGTTCAAGGCGTCCAGCGTGAAAGCCCGCAGCGGGGCGTCCATGCGCGGGGCACTGGCCAGACGGTCGTTGTAAAGCTGCTCGCAAGCCCAGCCGGCTTCGCCGAAGGCCTGCAAGCCCACCATGCGCGAGCTGCCCTTCAGGGTGTGGAAGGCGCGTCGCACCACGGTGAGATCGCCGGCCGCATCGGGCGCGTCAGCCAATCGATCGATGGCCGCACGGGCATCAACAATGACTTCGCGCGCTTCCTCGATAAAGATCTCGCGCATCTCTGCGTCGTCTTCGAGGCCGGTGTTGGTGACAAGGGCGGTAGGTGACAGCGGCTGTGACAGCGGCAACGGTATTGATACCTGAGGCACCTGAGGCACCTGAGGCAATTGCAAGGTCATCGGGCTGAGCGCGCTGCCAAGGGCACCAAACGCGGGCAGTTCGGGCAACGAACTCAAGCTGCCCGGCTTCTTTGGAGACACCAGCGCGATCGTGGTCTCGCTGGTGAAGCGGTTCATATCGATGGTTTGCGGCACCGCAGGCGGCGGCGCGGGCAAGGGCTGCACGCCTTGGCGCAGGTCGAGCTTCAACGCGTCCTGGCAGTCGTCGAATGCAGCAAAGGCCGACACGCGTTCGCTCTGCCCCATCACTGCGCTGAGGCTGCCGGTTTCGGGATCGAAGCGGAACAAGGACTTGGCCAGCTGCGGCTGCACGCTGAGCATGTCGATCAGGAAGCTGAGCGCACCGAGGTTGTCGGCCAACCGGTCGAATGTGCCCGCGCGAACCGCCATCTGCGGGTCCACCTCGGTCTGCGCCAGGGCCTCCACGTCGTCGCGCATGTGCAACGCGGCATGCGAAGCCTGATCCATGCCCAGCACCGACAAAACACCGCGCATGGCCGAGAGCTGCGCAGGCACCGGGATCAACAACTCGCGCTTTGAAGGGTCACGGAAATACTGGTCGATCTGCGCTTCAACCTCGGACAGCGAAGCACGCAGTTCCTGCACCACGCTGCCCATCGTCTGGCGGTCGGAAACGCGGCGGTACAGCTCTTCCATCCACACGTCCAAGGGCTGTGGATTTGCGCCGATGCGCACTTCGTCGATGCGTTGCGCCAAGCGCTGCACCCGCTGCGCCAACTCGGGATCGTCGAACTGCCCATCCTCCAGAGACGCGTCCACATACAACAGCGCCGTGGCCACTTCCATGGCCAGCTCTGCGGGAGGCTCGGCACCGCCTGCCACGGTTTGCGTCACCGATTGCTGCAGGGCAAGGGCCAATACAGCGCCTTCGGGGAACAGGCGCTGAAGCGACTCGCCCATCAGGTGGAACTGGTCAGCCAATCCACTCAGGCGGTGCATTTCGCTGCCGGCCACGCCAGACCACGCATCCTTGGCGATGGCCACACGCTTGCGCGCCAGCGCCAGCACGGCCGGATCGTGACGCCCCAGGCGCGCAGTTTCGTAATCAGCGGTCGGCCAAGCCGCCAGATCCCAGGCCTCGCGCACGGCAGTCAGACGGGGTGCCTCTTCCGGAGAGGTCGGCGCACGGGCGTGGCTGCAGAAAAAGAGCAAGTCCTGGGCTTGGCGCTCGGGCAATTCGGCCTGGCCGCGGATGCGCTGACG
>Ga0105046_10015940_pt1 | contig 11543 bp, 5 predicted proteins | sample MAT03_FD_78385 | JGI IMG/M metagenome (GOLD analysis project Ga0105046, IMG submission 78385) | Freshwater microbial communities from Lake Fryxell liftoff mats and glacier meltwater in Antarctica - MAT-03 (megahit assembly) | ecosystem: Environmental > Aquatic > Freshwater > Ice > Liftoff...
AAAGCTTGCGGACGAGCTTCGGTCCTCCATCTCGGACGACAACTTCGCCGTCTACATGAGGATCGAGGAGGTCGTCACGGCCCGCGACGCTCACGCCCTCGATGTCGTCGCCGTCTGGGCCTTCACCGAAGGCCTTCGGGTCGGGGCCGGCAGCGACATCCACGACGACCCGTAGACCCATTCCGGCGAATACCCCGCCACCGAGCGGATTCTACGCGCCTATGGAATGAGCACCTTCAGGGCTTCAACGGACACCCGGATCGATTACCGAGCGAATTTCAACGTGAGGCTCTACTCGATCAGATGCAGAACCGCGGCTTCACACCGACCGTGGTGGAGAACACGATCCAAACCGGCGCACCCACGCCGGGCAAGACACCCGGGACGACCGTCTTCGGTGACCCCGCGAACAAGGGCGGCGTGGTCGTCAGCGACGAGGGACGTGTCATCACCGTGATACCAGGTGGAAATTGACCGATTTTGCGGCGAGGGCTCGGAAGGGTCACGAAACGATTCGAGCGATCCTGCTTTACGAGTGGGATCCCATTGGATCCCATTGGAGTTGCGGAGTTTTCAGAGGCTCAGGATGAGTACAATTCCTACGTGGCGGAGGTCTATCGACTGCTCTCGCGCCGTGCCACCGTGCGTGAGCTGTTCGACTACCTTTGGTGGCTAGAGACGCATCACATGGGGCTTTCGGGAGACCGTCAGCGCACAGAGAACATCGCAGCAAGACTTACGGAGGTACTCTCGAAGGAGAGAGGGACGGATTCCTAGGAAGCTCATCGCCGGTTGAACATCGGCGCCCCCACTCGTTGAACCTGGGCCATGCCCAAGCCTTCAAGAGCAGCCCTCTACCTCCGCGTCCCGACCACCGACCAGAGCACCGACAACCAGCTCCCCGATTCCCCGATCTCGAAGCCCTGGCCGAACGCCGGGGGTTCGAGATCGTGAAGGTCTTCGCCGATAACGTTTCGGCGGTGAAGACCCGGTCGGAGTTCGACTTCTCCGACAAGTTTGTCTGGTCGGTGCGATCGGCCGCCAAGACGAAGGGTGCCACGAGAGGGGCCCCAGCCTCCATTGCGACGGCTCCGGCTTCGAAGGCGCCCACTGCCAAGCAAGGGCCCGGCCGACCGAAGAAGGTGGCGGAATCGAGCGATGCCCTCGCCGTGGCGAACAGCCTGGAAGAGAGGCTCTTCTCGTTGGCCCTCGAAGTCGGCATCGCTCGCGCCGAGGCGATCGTTCAACGAGCCCGCCAGCAAATCGACGGGCTCCGCCTCCGATCCTGACCTACGTGTCCGTCAACTTCGCCAGGGCAACAGCAAGGCCCTCCTCAGTCTTCACCGGCACCAAGCTTTCACGGGCGCGTCACATCTCTGCGCGGACGAAGCCGTGTCGCTCGACGAGCTCCCGCTCGTAGCCCGCGACGTGGGCGCGGCCCATCACCACCACCGCCGCGTCGGGCTCAGGGTGCTCGCGCAACATGCGCACCGTCCCCTCGGCGAGCAGCGTGTCGCGCGCGGTGAGGATGGATACGCCAGGATGGACCATCCACGCCCAGGGCTTGTCCCGCAGCAGGTACGCCGGAGCGAACGCCAGCAGGTGGTACTGGAACGCATTGGCCACCGCGCGCAGGCTCGGCACCACGATCCCCGCGGCGTTCAGCAAGATCGTCGCATACGACACAGTGAACAACCCGGTCAGGTAGAGCGACCCGGCATGCAATGCGAGCGGCACCTTCTCGGAGCGCTCCAGCTCCTCGGTATGGCCGCTGCCTATCGCCTTGGCCTCGGTGATGGTGCTGCCCTTGACCGCTCCGAGTGACAGCGCGCGGAGGACAAGGCGCGGCGCGTTGATGAGGTGCCCCAACAGGCGCCCCGACACGACGTCCTTGCGTTGGAACGTCTCCACCCCGCGGAGATCGAAGCGGCGCACCACCTCCTTGCCCAGCTCCGCGGCCTCCCCCAGCTTCACGTGGGCCTCGCCGAGGATCACCACCGCTCGCGGCCGCGGCCCCGGCGCGATCAGGTAACGCGCGGTGTAGCTGAGAGGCTTGCGAAGAGCGCGCTCGATCGCAGGGCGCGCACCGGCCGGGAGGAGCTCATGAACATGCACCCCCACTTCGTAGCCGGAGGGGGTGGGTAGCGCACGTGGCAAGCGCAGGCGCCGCTGCGCGACGCCGATCGATACGTCCGGGAACGCCACAGCCGGGGCACGTCGCCACGACGCAGGAACGGAGCGCACTCCGGACGTGGTGGCTGCCAGGGGTGTCGACGACAGACAGGGGACGGTGCGCGGCGCCCTCGTCAGCGCGGCGCCCTCGTGTCGACGCCACCGCGAAGTCGAAGGCCGATCCTCCGAAAGGATCGAGCCTCGACTTCGTGTTCACGCATCGCGACGGGCGGCGACGGGGTGCCTGGCGCGCATAAGTGCGCGGAGACTGGTGGGCACCTTGCTTGGCGAGCCTCTGAGCGCGAAGTGGCGGGGTCACCCTTCGGCAGGATCGGGGCTCGACTTCGCAACTTCACGACGTGACGGCGAGGCCTTGCCTGGCAGGGAGCCTGGCCGCGAAGTGGCGGGGTCACCCGGGGTCACCCTTCGGCAGGATCGGGGCGTGGACCTGCGAGCGACGAGCCCGACCTACGGCGGCAAGCTCGCCGAGCAGCTCGGACGATCGCTGCTCTCGCGCCGTATCGAGCCGAAGATCCACGCATGGTTCTCGACTTGGTGCTCTCGCGTGGCGTGACCATCGACGAGATCTTCACGCGCCGCGGTGATGCGCTCTGTCAGGTCGCAAGCGTCTGGGAAGATCCGGTGCTGATCGAGCTGCTGCGTGGTCACGGAGCGACGGCAGTCGGTACCGAAGGTCGCGGCACGGTGCTGCACGGCCTCGCGACGCGCGCGACGACGCGCGAAGAGCTGGAGACGTGGATCTCGCGCGGCGCGCGACTCGAAGCACGCGACGAATCGGGCGAGACGCCGTGGCTGGTCGCATGCAATCAGGTGCAGCTCGTGACGGCGCGCGCACTCGCGTCGCTTGGCGCCAACGTACATGCGACGGATGCGCGGGGACCGTCGAGCGGGACCTCGGACGCGAGCTTGGGCCGGGATCGCTTCGCCTTCACCGGATGCTGCTACCCCACCACACTCCTCCGAACGATCCACTCCCCGTCCAGGCCCGCCCCCACATTCATGGCGAGCGCCCCCAACGTGGCCCTCGACGGCCGCTCGCCATAGTTCGCCTCGATCCTTGCGGCGACCGCTTCGACCGAGACTCTCCCCTCCCCTTCTTCGAGGGCGGAGCGGGCCAGCTCGAGTCGGGTCGGCATGCGGGTCGACTCCCACTCCGCCAGGCCGACAGCGCCGGTCTGGGCGAAGCGGAACCGCCCATCGGTGCGCAAGGTCGACACGGTGAGCTCCTCGGTCCACATGGCGTGGGCGTCGGAGAGGAGCTGAACCTCGACGTGGATGTGGTGGCCGGAGATGCCTCGTCCTCTGCGGGCGAGGAGGTTCGCGGCGTGGTCGGCCGCCTCGGTGATGGCTGCGGCGCCACCCGGAACGTCGCGGTCGAGCAACCCCATGCGGTCGGCGTCGACGCGCACGAGGGGCGGCCGCGAGAGCATGAAGTTGAGGGTAAACGTGGAGACGCCAATGCGCGCCCGGGTCCTTTCGAGGAGCAGATCGCGTGACATCGGGGCGCCCTCGTCACGCAGGAGCTTCTCGAAGGCTTCGAAGACGAAGATTCGCGAGCCGCCGTCTGCGGCCCCGGGCAGCGCGACGCGGAGACGACCGAGGTAGCTCAGCTCCTGACCGGCCTTGATCAATGCAGCAAGGACCCAGGGCGTCATCCATTCCGGCAGGTCCTCGCTTTCGCGCAGCTCATCGAGAATCTCGGAGCAGGACCATTGCCGCTCCGGACCCAGGCTCGTCACGATCTCGACGGCGCGCGGCACGAGGCGGGCGCGCCACCCTTCGAAGTCCTCGATGTGCTGGCGCAGCCCAATGGTGCCCTTTCCGAAGTGGAGCGCCTCGTCGGGGACGAGCACGCGGCCACCGACGATCGCCTCGAGCTCATCCATACGCATGGGTGTGGGTGCTCCCCGAAGAACGGCGAGGAGGCGAGCTTTGCGCGAGTCGCCGAGAGACATGATGCGCCCCGTTTCGTCGACCCGCGCGCTCTCACGTAGCTGCGTGCGCAGGTGCAGGCTGAGGGCGACGCCCAGCGATGCGTCCAGCCCGAGAACCAGATCATCAAGGGCAGCTGCGGGGACCGGGAATGGCAGCTCCTCGGCGCGCGATCGCAGCGCGGACCAGGCTTCGGTCACCACCTGCAACTTCACGCGCGAGAGCCACGGCTCATCGTCGATCTCGATCACCGAAGCACCGATATCAAGCACGTCGTCGACGACGAAGCCGACGACATCGGCGCGTTGCTTGGCTCCGGCCCACCAGGCGTCGCGCTCCAGCTGGGCCAGCGGCGCGGCACCGTCGCAAAGCACCTCCTCGATTCGCCGGCGTGCCTCGCGGGCCCAGCGGCGCCGCGCCAGCTGCTCCTTCGATCTGGTCTCCAGCTGGCGGATTCGCTCGCGCGTCACACCGAAAGTGTCTCCGAGCTCCTGCAAGGTCGTGACCTCGCCGGCCAGGCCGGAGCGACGGGAGAGAATGATGCGAGGCATCGGATCGAGCCCCTGAAGCAGGGTGCGCCAGCATTCGACGAGTCCGAGATCGACCAGAGCGTCCTCCTCGCGGATCGCTGCGAAGTGGGCGAAGACAATGCCAGGTAGTTGCTGGACCGAGGTCCGCCCGAGGTTCGGCGCGGCGCTCAGCTGCCCCTGGGTGACCTGCGCGAGGTCACCGACGGTGGCCATGCCATGCACTTCGACATATCTACGAACTCGCGCCGGAAGCTTCACCTCGCCGAGCGGCGTCGCGCGCTGCCCCTCGGTGAAGAGGCTCCGCATCGCGTTCCAGTTGGCGGCCGTCGCGGCGGCTTCGAACGCCGCGGGGCCGTCGGGCGACACGTCGAAGAGTGCGGGCGCCTCGCCGAGCGCGCGAACGTCCTCCCACGCCATTCCGGTGTGGGACTCGATGAGCGCACGAGCTTCCTTCACCGACGTTCGACCGAGGTTCTTCTCCTGCAACATGTCGGCGGGTGACCGCTGGGCAAGGTCTCCGAGGGTCGTCACGCCCGTGCGCTTTGCCCAGTTCACGAGCCTGGCGCTCATGTACACAGCTGCGAGCGGAGCCGCCAGAGCTGCCTGAAGTCGGTCCGCCGCGGAGGCCGCCTGCGGCGAGTCCTTCGACGTGCCCCCGTCCGGAGAAGCGATCGAAGCAACCCCGAGCTGGTTCGCGGTGGGCCGGGTGGGCGGAGGTTGCGTCGCGACGGAGACCGCCGGCATGGCGGGCGCCGACGTTCGGCGCGGCGGCACCAGGCTCCGCGTCTTCAGGAGCCCTTCGAGAAGTGTGCTGGGTGCCCCGACTGCCGAGACGAATAGCTCGTCGCGCGCCCGGCTCGCCGCCACATAGAGGAGCGAGCGCTCGCGCAGAAGTGCGCGTGCGGCGACCGCCGGATCTTCCGACGAGAGCTCTTCGGTGCTGAGCGGGACATCGCCGCGCGACACGGCGGCAAGGAGCACGATGGGAAACTCCAGGCCCTTCACCCGGTGCATCGTCGACAGACGGACGCCCTCCTTGCGAGGCTCCTTTCCGTCGAGCATGACCGTCGACAATCCCGCGCTCTCGAGTGCGGGGCCGAGCCGGTCGACCAGCGGGCCTCGCGTCCGCGCGACGATGCAGATGTGGTCCGGCGCGACGCCGGCCGCGAGCGCCGCGCGCACGGTCTCCACGACCGCGGCGCTTTCTTCCCGTGCCGTGACGAACACGCGCACGGTCGGCGCTGGTCCCTCGCGGACCGAGACGTAGCCCCGGCGGTCCGCCTTCCCCTCGTCGAGGTCGTCGACCTCCACGTCTTTGAGGACACGCATCGACCAGCGACAGATCGCGGCGGTGGTGCGGTAATTCAGGCGAAGCGTCTGCGATCGACGCCCGCGAACGTGGATCCCGCACGACGTCAACGAGACGGGGCGCCCGTAGATGCGCTGGTGCGCGTCGCCGACCAGGAACAGATCATCGGGCTGCTCCGGTCCGGCGATCGCGCGTACCAGCTTCAGCGCCTCGGCCGAAAAATCCTGGGCCTCGTCCACCACCACTGCGCGATACCTCGAGGCGCCGCCGCTCTCGGCGCGCTGGGTCTCGACCTCCAATCGCGCGCGACGCAGCAGATCGATCGGCTCCACCAGGCCCGCCTGCGTGAGGCCGTCGCGGTATGCCGCAAAGACCGGCCAGAGACGGCGCCTCTCGGTCCGTGCGAGCGGCATGCCTCGGTACTTGCGCACCGCTAGGACGTATTCGTCCTCGCCGAGGATCCCCTGCTCTTGCACGACGTCGCGCCACTCGGCGCGATAGAACGCGGGTCGAATGTCGTCCTGGCCGTAGATCTCGATCGCATTGTCGAGGTGCTCGCGCTGCGCCTCGTCGAACGCGATGTTCACGCTCTTGCCGCGGCCCCGGAGAACCTGCGACGCCCAGCGGTCGATATTGACCACCTCGACGCGTGCGAGATGGTCCGGCTCCAGCAGCTTGGCCAGCTGGCTGTGGATGTCTTCGGCCAAATTGGTCGTGAACGTCGTGAACAGCACTCGATCGTCGGGCTTGGTGAACACCTCGCGCACGAGGAATGCCGCGCGATGCAATGCGACGACGGTCTTGCCGGTGCCGGCGCCGCCGAGGACGCGCACCGGGCCCTTCGTGCGCGCGTGGGCGATCCGCCGCTGCCGCGGATGCAGGAACACGCGCCAGACGTCGAGCGGGTACCTGAGTGCAGCGTCGAGATCGATCGAGCCGTCGAAGAGGCGAAACTGTCTCTGAGTCGTCTGTCGCTCGAGCGCGGCGGGGACGTCGGTGACGTCGACCTCCGGAGGCGGCGCGGCGCCTGCAACCGGCGTCGCACGGCCCAGGACCTCCTCGAGCGCGTCGTCCAGCGCGAGCCCCGCAGCGAGCGCCGTCAGGACCTCACCCGCCTCGGGCGGAAGGTGCGGCAGGAGGAGATCGAGCTCTTCCTCCGTTCCGACGGCACGCACGCTCGGCATGAGCGCCTTCGGCACCCCTGCCAGGTAGAGCTCGTCGTCGGATCGCGCGGCGAAGAGCGCGGGTGCCTCGCGCGACTCGATGGTCTGGGGCAGCGGCAGCTCCTCGACCGCGTCCGGATGCGCCGTCGTGATCACCTGGGTGGCGTGGACCGCGTCGAAGATCTGGAGGCTGCCCGTGGCCGGGTGGATCGCCGTCTGCTTGGTCGCGGCCCAGCGATAGGCCTCGTCATGGTGGTCGGCCCACAAGATGAGGTAGACGTCGCCTCGCTCGGGCGCGCGAAGAATGACGCGGTAATCGTCGCCGATCCGCGCCGAGCGGAGCCAGGGATCCACCGTGCGGTGCAGGGGCTCGAGATGCAGCGCAGCCGACGTGGAGTCCTTCTGGAATTTTCCCAGAAACTCGTCAGCCTTGCGCTGAGCCTTGCGCGGCAGCCTCGCGTAGGCGACGAAGTAGTCCTTGCTGATCGCAAGCTGAGCCATCAAATGCCCTCTCGTTGCGTCAAAGAAGGCAGGCCGAGCGCGCTCTCGAACGCTGCCTGGTCGGGCCTCCGCTCGATGGCGAGCATCTTCCAGCCACGCTCGCGAAGCTGCTCGGCGAGGTCCGCGTCTCTATCGAAGTAGGCGCCGACCTGGTGCTCGGGCCAGGCCAGCTCGACGTCTCCCTCGATCGAATCGGTCGGTGCGCGCAGCTCGAGAGGCACGCGCGGCGCCTGCAGCGACGGGTGCCGGAGCAGCAGCGCACGCACCACGGAGCGCGTGCCGGCATCGGCGATCTCGTCTGCAGCTGCCAGCCGAGGATCCGCCGGCCCTTGTGGGACGACAGCCGCCTTCGTCGCTGCGGAAGGCGGCGGAGCGGTTTGTCGCGGTGCCGGGGTGACTCCGTCCCGCGTCACCAGGGCGGCGCCGGGGAGGACCTGGAGAAGATTCCATGCACGGAGCCACTGGCGCCAGCTGGCCTCGAACCCATCGGCGCCCCGGGCGTCGGCGTGATCCTCGAGGCGAAGCGTCACGCGCATGCCTCCCGCGTCGGTTATGAGACTGCCGAGCTTCGCGACTTCGAGATCGACCAGCAACCTGGCGTAGGTCCCGAGGTCGACGAGTGACGTGGCAGTCTCTCCCTCGCTCTCGACCATTGCGGGAGAAGGTGCCTCGACGGCTGAGCGCCATGCGTCATGTGCGACCTTCATGCGCGGGGCGTGCTGCCGGCGCCCTCTCTGCAGCAGAGGGAGCGTGACGAGCCGCGCGAGCTGGTCGAGGCGACTCGGCGCCTCGAGCAGCGCGACGAGCCCGGTCATCGGGTCGCCTCCCAGAAGCGGTGACAGGCGTGACAGCCTTTCCACACCGGAACCGAGACCGTCGAGCTGCTCGAGGACGCCTTGCAGCCGCCGCAGGCCGTCGCCGTCGCCGACCCACGACCCAACGGGCGGGTCGAGGGGCGTCACGACATCTTTCCAGGTCATCGACCAGGTGATCATCTCCCCGGCCTGCGACACGCCCATTCGCTTGGCAGCGTCGTCGGCGAGCCGCGCACGCGGCGCGTTCGGCATCACGTGGAAGGCGAGCCCGTCGGTGAACACCGCAATCGGGCGCCCCCCGGGCGCTTCGGGGTAGAGGACGAAGTCGGCGCGACAGGGAATGGCGACGCGATCTGCGCCCAGCTCCACCTGCGCGCGCAAGAGCCACTTGCGCGCGCCCACCGTGAGCTTCCAGGTGCCGTCGGCCACCAGATCGAAGCCATTGCCGGTCGACGCCGTCACCCGCTTCCTCAGTTCGGAGAGGAACCGATGCTCAAGCTCGCTCTCGAGGACGCTGCTCTGGCTCATCGTCCCCACGCTATCGACGCGGCTCAGGCCAGCGAAGGCGCCGAGAAGCGTCTCGACGACCTCCAGCGCTTTCGACCTTTCCAGCAGCGGAAACTCACGGTCCGCACGATAAACGTAGAGGCATTGATAACAAGCCTTCACGGCCGGGACGCGATGCTGGCAATCGCAGCGGCGAAGCGTCTCGTGTGCTTGCTCCAGAGCGCGCTTCAGGTTCGCCCCCCTGTCGCTGCAGAGGTCCGCAAGCATGCCGGTACCTCCGGGTACCCGATCGAAGATGACGAGGAATCGCCGGCGCCCCTCGCGATTGGGCAGCGGCTCGTCGTAGCTCCGTACGTCGAGAAAGTCGGGGTCGCCGCCATAGAAACGACGAAGGCCTACGCGGAGCGACGCGCGCAGGTTGGCGAGCATCGCCTCCGAGTCCTCCCCGTCGGCGACGGGAACCACGAGGCGGATCGCCTCGGAGCGAACTTCGCGCAGGAGATGCAATTCGCGCTGCGGCTGCTTGTCTGCGGCCTTCTTTCGCTCCGTGCACCAGGCCCGATGCGCTTCGCGGGCGGGGCCCGAGTCTTTCACGCCGATCGCCGGCGACTTGGCCTGGCCACAGGTCGCGCAGACCACGAAGCGCACGTCGGCCACCGTCTGGCCGGCGACCTGCACCGACTGCACCTTCTCGGCGCCGTCCTTCGGGCCCAAGTTGAGCTCGCGCAGCGTCATCTGCGGCTGGAGCTCGAACCCGAAGCCGACCGCGTCGTTCGCCCAGGCCTCGCGAGCTTGCGCACCGGCCTCGAAGAGCGCGATCGTCTCGTAGAACTTGCGCTCGCGATTCTCCGCGTCGTCACCCAACACCGCGTCGCGGTGGCGGGCGACCGCGAACACCTCGGTCATCGGCAAGACCTGGCGTACCTGACCCACGTCGCCCCAACGCCCATCCCCACATCGCGGGCACGCAGCTTCCGGGCTCGAGGACGCGGCCACCATCCCGAGAGGCTCGGTATGGTGGCAGCTCCGGCAGAAGCGCCAGGTGATGGGCTTGGCGTCGCGCTTCAGGCCGACGCCGTCGATCACGACACGCCTTGCGCTCGCATAGAACGTATTGAACGGCGCCAGCTCGCGGAGCGCGGCGGCAGGAGCACGTACCCAGGAGTGGTGCTCTGGCTCCTGGCCCAGCCCCTCCCTGCGAATGAATGCGTCGAGCTTCACGCCTCGCTCCGGGAACGCGTAGTTCGGCAAGCAGCTCTCCTCGGCGAGCCAGCCCCAGACGTCGGCCTCGCGAAGCGCCTTCGATTGCCCCAGCAGGAAGAACTTCTCGTCTCTCAGGCGGCTCTTCTCGTCGTCGAGGTCCTGCACTTTTTTGGCCTCGACCTCGTCGGTATCGAGCTGCTTGATCCGCTCGTCGAGCCGCATCACCAGGCGCTTCAGCTCGTCGCGCCGCGCCCTGGTCTCGGCTGTCACCCGGACCAATCCCGTTTCGAGCGGCGACAGGCCGTCCGCGTCGGGCACGAACAAGTCTCGCACGCCCTTGGCGGCCGAGGGGCTCAGCAGCTCGCCGAACATGTCGAAGAACTTCGTCGCGAGCTCCTGCCGTCGCTCGCGGATGAAGTCCACCACGGGCTGCGGGAATGGCTTGCCGCCATCACCCTTGAGCACGTCGCCGAGGCGACCCTTCAGCTGGCCGCCCGATCGGGCGAAGCCATCGAAGCAGAACGCGAGCGCCTGTCGCTTCAGCACCTCGGGCGCGCTGAGGTAGCAGCTGGGCGGGTGGATCGTCCCCGCCATCGCCTCGAGCGGCTCCTGGAAGAAATACAGGTCGTGAGGCCGCGTCGCGGCGAACGCGAGGATCAGCGCATTGCCAGTCTTTCGGCCCGCGCGGCCCACCCGCTGCACGTAGCTCGAAGCGTCCGGCGGGACCGAGCAGAGGAGCGTCGCGCTCAGATCACCGATATCGATGCCCATCTCGAGCGTCGGCGTACACGACAGCAGGTTCGGCGAATCCGGCCGCGGACTCTGCTTGAACTCCAGCTCGAGCTCCTCGCGCGCCGTCCGATCGAGGAGGCCGGTGTGCTCCTTGGACCATAGTCGGCCCAGCTCCCGTCGTTCATAGAAGCGGCGGTAGTAGCTCGCCACGGGCAGCTGGTCGCTCGCAGCAGGCTCCTCCACATCGCCTACCGGCGCGGCGATGGCGGCATAGCGACCATTGCATCGGAACCTCGAGCAAGGGTGGTCGAGCGGATCGGTCGCGCTCTGCCGCACTGCAGGCAGCTCGTGGCCGCAGGCGCTGCAGCGGCGAACGACGTGGTCGCGACTCACCTCGAGCGCGGCGGGGGCGAGTCCCCAGGCGGTCGCCTTCTTGCCGGCGAGGTGGCTCCTCTCTTCGGTGGGCGTAGCGATCAGGATGCCTTGCTGGACCAGCGCCGGGAGGATCGCGGCGTAGACATCCGTGGCCATGCCAGGATCGTGCGCAATGCCGAGCGTGCGAGTCAGCCAGTCCACCATCCAGGTGGTGGCGCGCGGCGCCGCGACGGAATCGAAGCGCGACGTCTTCACCGCGCTGGAGAGAAAGATCGGTCGCGTC
>Ga0105046_10015942_pt1 | contig 11543 bp, 4 predicted proteins | sample MAT03_FD_78385 | JGI IMG/M metagenome (GOLD analysis project Ga0105046, IMG submission 78385) | Freshwater microbial communities from Lake Fryxell liftoff mats and glacier meltwater in Antarctica - MAT-03 (megahit assembly) | ecosystem: Environmental > Aquatic > Freshwater > Ice > Liftoff...
GCAGTCCGCATCTCCGAAGACATCGTGCCCGTCAGCAACTTCAAGGCGCAGGCCGCGGACTGGCTGCAGCGCGTCGCCGACACGGGGCAGCCGATCGTCATCACGCAGAACGGGCCGCAGGCGTGCTCGTCTCCCCCTCGGAGTTCGACAGGTTGTGCGAGCGCGCCGGCCTGCTCGAAGCTATCGATGCCGGCCTCGCCGATGAGGGCACAGGGCGCGTCGTCTCCCATGCCGCGGTCGGCTCCGAGATGAAGCGACGTGTGGCGAGACGCAGTTCGAAGCGATGCCGGACCCGGGCCCGGGCACGGCGGTCTCGTTCGGCGGTTCGTTCTACGACGAGTGAGGCGGCTACAAGACCGCGCGACACGTCGCTCTCTTCCACGCCTGGACTAGCGTCGACGTCGTATAGTCACGCGCGATGGATTCCTCCGTCGATTGGGTCACCTTCGCGCCGCCGTCGCTCGTGCGAGATCTGCGCTCGGCCGCAACCGGCGCGCTGCCCGACGCGGGCGCCTTCGAAGCGGCCGTCCTCTTCGCGGACGTTTCGGGATTCACGGCGCTGGCGGCGCGCATGGCCGAGCGGGGTGTCTCGGGTACCGAGGAGCTGACGCATCATCTGAACGTCTGCTTCGGCACGATGCTCCGGCTCGTTCGCGAGGCCGGCGGGGAGGTCGAGAAGTTCGTCGGTGACGGCCTCGTGGCGACGTTTCGAACGCGCGCAGGCGAGCCTGCGGCGGTCGCCACGGTGCATGCTGCAGCCTGCGCCCTTGCGATCTGCCGCGCCATCGAGGGTCAGCAGACCCCCGAGATCGCGCTGCGCGTGCACGCGGGTGTCGGCGTCGGGAACATCCGCTCGCGCCACGTCCGGCTCGACGACGAGCAGCGTGCGTTCATCCTCTCGGGTGATCCGATCGAGCAGGCAACCGCCGCTTCCGGCGTCGCGCGTGACGGCGAGGCGTGCCTTTCGAGTGCCGCCGCGCTGCTTGCGGGCGATAGCGTCGACGCCGTCGATGCAGGCTCCGGCTTCTGGAAGATCGTTCGCGTCGTGAGCCCGGCCCGCGCCGCCGCGGAGGACGCTGGCGCCGGCGGCAGTCCCGAGCTCCACCGCTATCTGAACCGGGCGATCCTCGAGCGCGCGGCGGCGGGCCGTAGCACCGCGTGGCTCGCCGAGCTCCGGCGGGCGAGCGTGGTCTTCGTCTCCATTCGCGCGGCGGATGATTGCGACCTCGACGATGACCGGCTGGCCGAAGTCGCGCGCGTGATCGGTGTGTCGGTCGCGCGGCTGGACGCCCTGCTCTTCGACTTCCTGACGGGCGACAAGGGCCTTGTGGCCATCGTGCTGTTCGGCATTCGCAACGCGCACGAGGACGATGCCGCGCGCGCCGTGAGCCTCGCGCTCGATCTGCATGAAGTCCTCCGGCAGGCGGGCGTCGCTCCGGCCATCGGGGTCACCAGCGGTCGCGTCTATTGCGGGGTGGTCGGCAGCGAGACGCGCAAGGAGCTCGCGGTCGTCGGTGACGCGATGAACCTCGCCGCTCGCCTGATGGGTGCCGCAAACGGTGGCGTGTTGTGTGCTCCTGCGACCAGCCGGGAGGCCGGCGACCGTTTCACGTTCGAGCCGGTGCGGGGCCTCGTGCTCAAGAATGTGGCGCCGGGCTTCGTCGCGCACCGCCCGACGCTGCGGACCGCCGGACCGGCGTCGCGGAACGCTCGAAGCGCGGCGGTGGTCGGGCGCGACGAGGAGTGCGCGGTCCTCGATCTCGCCGTGCGCCAGCACCGGCAGAGCCCGGCGTTCCGTGCGTTCGTGCTCGAGGGCGAGGCGGGGATCGGCAAGTCGGCGCTCGTCCAGCGCTCCGAGGAGGAGATCCAGCTGCGGGTGACCGGCGACGCCATCGACCAGGTATCGCCGTATCGCGCTTGGCGAGAGGCGACGGCGGCGCTCCTTGACGTCGATCTGACGGCGCCGCCCGACGCTCAGCGGGACGCGATCTTGCGGCGGATGCAGCCGCTATCGGAGCTCGCACCGCTCGCACCGCTGCTCGGCGCGCTCCTTCCGCACGCCCCACCCGAGACACCGCGTACGCTCGGCCTCGAGCCCCAAGCGCGCGCCGAGCAGACGCGGGACGCCGTGCTCGCCCTCGTGCAGGGCGCCGCGGAGAGCCGACCGCTCCTGATCCTCGTCGAGGACGCGCATTGGTTCGACTCCGCGTCGCGGGCGCTCATCCAGCAGCTGGCGATGCGCGCGCTGCCGGTGATGCTGATCATCACCACGCGGCCGGCAACGGGGGCCTGGGCCCCGAAGCTGGCCGAGCTCTGCGCTCTGCCCGGGGTGTCCAGGCTCAAGATCGGTCCCCTCTCGCTCGCCGCGTCGACCGCGCTCGCGTGCTCCAAGCTCTCGGTCGGGAGCCTCTCGCCGGCAGTGGAGTCGCTCATCTTCGAGCGCGCGGCCGGCCACCCGTTCTTCACGGAGGAGCTGACGCTCGCGCTGCGAGACGCGAAGCTCGTCCGGATCGAACGCGACCACTGCATGCTGGCCTCGAGCGATCGCGATCGAACCGCCCTCGCGCTGCCCGACACGCTCGAGCGCGTCCTCACCAGCCGCATCGACCGCCTCGCCGAGCGCCAGCGCCTGACGCTGAAGGTGGCGAGCGTGCTTGGTCGCGACTTCTCCATCGATACGTTGCGCGCCGTCTTCCCGGGCGGGGGTGCATCTCTCGGTGCCGACGTTCAATCGCTCTGCGACGCCGACCTGCTCGTCGACCGCGGCGGCGGCGAGATGCGCTTCAAGCACGCGATCACGCAAGAGGTCGGCTATTCGCTCCTGCCGTTCGCGCAGCGACGCGATCTTCACCGCGCCGTCGCGGAATGCATCGAGGCGCGCCACGCCGGGGACGTCGCGCTCGTCGCCGACCTGCTCGCGCACCATTGGGGGCACGCCGGAGTCCCCCACAAGGCGGTGCGTCACGCCGAGGAAGCGGGCAAGCGCGCCTTGCGCCGTTTCGCGAACCGCGAGGCCGTCCATTTCTTCCGCGAAGCGCTTCGATTCCAGGAGTTGGCGGGGGTCGCGCTCGACGTCGCGCGCGTCGCCGGATGGGAGTCGAATCTGGGTCTGGCGCATCGCGCGCTGGGCGAGCTCGCTCTGTCTCAGCGAAACTGCGAATCCGCTCTCGTACGCCTGTCGCAGCCCGTACCGGCCAAGACGCCACGGGCCCGGATCGGCCTCGTTGCCCAGGTCGTGCGGATGTTCGCGACGCGCCCGCGGGTGACGGCCGATCGCGCGCCGGACGCCGCGGCGAACACGGCGCTGAACGCCTATATGCAGCTCTCGACGCTCCACCATTACGCGAACGACCTCGAATCGATGATGTTCAGCACGGCCCATGCCGTGCCCGTGGCGAAGAGAGCCGGCGCGACGATCGAGGTCGCGACACTCTACGGGTCGGTCGCGCACATGGCTGCCTTCATGAAGCTGCTGCCGGCGTCGCGGGCCTACGCGCAGGGCGCGCACGCCGTCGCCCGTGTCGTGCAGACGCCGCATTGCACGGGCTCCACGTTCCAGTACACCGGCCACCTCGGGGGCTGCCTGGGCGATCTCGACACGCTGGATCGCGACATGCACAAGGCGCTCGAAGCCTACGCGGAGCTCGGCCCGGGGCGGCTGCTCGAAGAGGCTCTCACCAACCTCGGATACCTCTATCAATTTCAGGGCGACCTGCCGCGCGCGCTCGAGACGATGCAGGCGCTCGAGCGCTCCGGGCGTGCCCGCGACGACTCCCAGACCACCGGCTGGGGGATCGTCGGGCAAGGACGCGTCCTGCTCTGCCAGGGAGAGCTCGAACCGGCTCTCGAGCGTCTGAATGCGGCGGAGGCGATCGTGACCGACAATCTCACGGTTTCCGAGCTTTTCGGCAACCGCGCTCTCGCGTACTTCCGATCGGGCGACCGAGCGGCAGCGCTCGCCGACGCGGCGCGTACGGTGAAGTGCGCCGAAGAGCGACCGGCGACGTCGTATACGACCCTCCCTGGCTATGGCGCGACGATGGAGGTCCTCGTTCTCACCTGCACCGCGGAGAAGGGGAACGCCGAGGCGCGCGAGCTCGCGACGCGAATGCACCGGGCGTTCGGCAAGTATGCAAAGCTCTTTCCCATCGCCGAGCCCGCGAAGGCGGTATGGGATGGCGCCATGCTGGAGCTCGATGGTCGGCGCGCAAGGGCGCTCGCTGCACTGGAGCGCGCCGCGCGCAGGGCGCGCGAATCGAAGGTAAAAGACGACGAGGCCGTCGCGCTCCGCTGGCTGGCACGCGTTCAGAGCGGGTCGTCGCGCCGCACGACGCTGAGGCGGGTCGCGGAAGAGTTCACCCGGCTCGGCCGGATGTTCGAAGCGCGTGAGGCGACAGAGATGGCGGGGACGTCATGACAACAGGTACGCCGAAGAAGGTCGTCATTCTCGGGGGCGGCGTCGGTGGGGTGACCGCCGCGTTCGCGCTCAGCGCGCCGGAGCTGAAGGGTCGCTACGACATCACCCTCTACCAGATGGGCTTTCGCCTGGGAGGCAAGGGCGCGAGCGGGCGCGACGCCGACGCGAGCCAGCGGATCGAGGAGCACGGGCTCCACATCTGGATGGGCTTCTATCACAACGCCTTCATGCACATGAAGGCCTGCTACGACGAGCTCGGCCGCGACCCCGCTGCACCGCTCGGCACGTTCGAGAAGGCTTTCAAGCCTCAGTCGGTCGGCACGCTGTTCGACCACTGGAACGACGCCTGGTCGCCGTGGGTCGTTCCGATGCCGGTGACGACCGACCCGCTGACAGGAGGCGATCACCCGTCGGTCCTCGCCCACGTCGAGATGCTGCTCGAGTGGATGGCGCGCGCCGTCGCCTCCGAGGCGTTCGCCGAGGTGCTGCTCGATGGCGCGTTCGACGCATTGAAGCGCGTAGTCGAGGGCATCGTCGGCGCCGGCTCGACGATCGTTCACGGCGCGCTCGAGGCCGTGCGTGGCGCGCGCATGGGCAAGATGCCTGCCCACGAAATGCACCCAACGGTGGTGACTACGGCGAAATCCCTCCAGCGAGCGATGAAGCCCTCGTTCGATCGCGGCGTGGAGGCAAGCGACCATGCGCGCCGCCTCGCTCACGTCGTCGATCTGGCGTGCGCCGCGCTCATCGGCCTCTTCGAAGAGGGCGTCGTCACGCGGGGCGTCCATTTTCAGGCGCTCGACGACCGGGAGCTCAAGCAGTTCCTCACCCAGTATGGCTGTCACGCGGCGAGCCTCCAATCGCCGCTCCTGCGCGGGTATTACGATCTGGCGTTCGGATTCAAGCGCGGCGACGCCGGGTTCACCCGCGAAGACACCGCCGCCGGCACCGCCATCAACGCGATCTTGCGGGTGTGTTTCGAGTATCGCGGCGCCTTCATGTGGCGCATGCAGGCCGGGATGGGCGACACGATCTTCGCGCCCTTCTACGAAGTATTGAAGCGCCGCGGCGTGAAGTTCCGCTTCTTCCATTGCGTCGAAAGGCTGGAGGTCGGGGTCGACCCGGCGACGAAGCGAAATCGCATCGAGCGTGTTCACCTCTCGCGCCAGGTCGATGTCGTCGGTGGCGACGACGCGTTCCGCCCGCTGGTCGACGTGAAGGGCCTTCCCTGCTGGCCGAGCGAGCCCGACTATTCGCAGATCGTTCAGGGCGCAGCCGTCGAGAAGGGTGCCCACGGGGCGCCCTACGATCTCGAATCGCGCTGGAGCGGCTGGACGGACGTCGGCAAGAAGGTGCTCGAGCCGAGCGATTTCGATCACCTCGTCTTGGCGATTCCCGTCGGCGCGCATCCCATCGTCGCTGCCGAGCTGATGGCCGCGTCGCCGCGCTTCAAGAAGATGGTCGAGACCGTCAAGACCGTCCAGACGTTCGGCGTGCAGCTATGGCTCGATCGCGAGATCGACGCGATGGGCTGGAAGACGCCTTCGATCCTCGGTGAGCCGCAGCGGGCGGTCGCCGACGCCTGTGCCGATCCGCTCAATGCCTTCGCCGACAACACCCACCTCATCCCGGTCGAGGATTGGAAGGCTCCGCACGTGCCGAAGACGCTCCTCTACTTCTGCGGGGTCCTGCCCGAGGAGCTTCCGGATGGCGCGTTCCCACCTCCGTCCGACACCGAGTTTCCGGTCCGTTCCGCCCTCCGCGTCAAGGACATGGCGCTCGACTGGCTGCAACAAAGCTGGGGCACCATCCTGCCCGGCGCGACGAGCCAGGGCGAATGCATCGACTGGTCGCTCCTCACGGATCCGAAGGACCGTGCCGGTCGCGAGCGCTTCGACGCACAGTTCTGGCGCGCCAACATCGATCCCAGCGAGCGCTACGTGCTTTCCGTCACCAACTCCACGGCGGCGCGTCTCAAGGCAGAGGACTCGCAGTTCGACAAGCTCGTCCTCGCCGGCGACTGGGTCGACACCGGCTTCAGCGTCGGCTGCGTTGAGGCGGCGACGATGGGCGGCCTGCAGGCTGCACGCGCCATCCTCGGAGGGACGTACCCCATCTACGGAGAGCACACCGTCGAATCGAGGGCCGCTGGGTCACCGGCTGGGTCACCCGCCGCGACGGAGCTGCCGCGCTACATCGTGACGCCCGGCGCGCTCGAGCTCGCGCCGCCGTACAAGTTCAAGGAGCTCGAGATCCGGAGCTTTCCGCTCCGCGCTGACCCCGTGAAGCTCCAGCTCCTGGTGGACCAGCTGAACATCGCGCCCCCCGAAGTTTGCGAGTTTCGGGCGGTCGGCAACCTCGTCTTCATGCAGCTCGCGGTTTACCCCTACCTCGAATCCGAGAAAGACCCAGCGGGCTGGTTCGAGGAGAACGAGATGTCTTTCAACCTCCTCGTGGCGTGCGGCAAACGCGTGAATGGCAAGTTCGTTGCCAGCTCGCTCGCCTACTACTTCCCATTCATCTACGTCGATAACGACTGGGCCATCGCGACGGGCCGCGAGGTCTTCGGCTATCCCAAGACCGAGAGCGAAATGAAGTTCGGTGCAGCAGGAGAGCGCGAGATCTTCTCGCTGACGACCCTGGCGCTTCCCGTCGAGGGCAGGACCGAACAAGCGCGCAAGGTGAAGCTCGTCGAGATCGTCGAGACCGAGAAGCTGAGCGGGTGGAAGCGCATCGTCTCGGAGGTGACCGGCGTCGTCTCCGAGCTCGCCGAGCTCGTGGTCGGACCCGGCGGCGTGGCTTCACAGGGCAACAATGGCGTCGTCGCGAGCCTGTTCGACACCTTCTTGAAGGAGAAGGTCGGCATCGTGAGCCTGAAACAGTTCCGCGACGCAGCGAAGCCCGATCTGGCTTGCTACCAGGCCGTCGTCCAGACAGACTTTCTGATCGACAAGTGGCACAAGATGGCGCTCTTGCCAGGAAAATATGCTGCCCGCATCGCGTGCGTGGACAGCATGCCCATCGTTTCCGCCCTGGGCCTCACGGTCGACGCCGACGGCCTCGTGGAGTCGATGCAGCCGTTCGCGATGGTCTACGACTGCACCGTGACCACGGGCACGAACCTCTTCGTCGCGATCCGTACGTAATTCCGAGCCGAGGCGCGGCGAGTAGGGATTTTGAAGCCTGGGCAGACGCCACCAGCTGCCATGGCTTGCCGGCCGCAGGTCCGCGAGGAGTTGCAGGCACAGGCGCAGTGGAAGGTGACGGCACGGCCGACGTCGGCGCCGACGCCACGGGCCGTGACGGCGGTGCACCACCCCCGGTCGAAGCGCCGGGACGCGGTGCGCTGCCGCGTGCCTCGGGGACCGTTGCGACGGCCAAAGCAGCGGTCGGCATAGCGGCGCCCTCCGCAGAGGTGGTGGGGGACGCCGCGACGTCTGCCGAAGCTGCTTGCGCCACCGCCTCAGCCTTCGTCTCCGCAGTGGCCACCGGGGCGGCGCCGTCTGCCGGTGCGGCGTCGCCGCAACCGACCCCCGCACCGAGCGACAGCGCGAGCGACGCAAATGAAACAGCTCGTTTCGCCAGGATCATGACGAAAGCCTACCCCTCGACGTCGTCTCACGCCGTTCGGATCGCAGCTGAAAATCCGACTGGTATCTACCGCGGCGGGTGCGGCGTCGCGACATCCCCCCTCGGCGATGCGGCCGATGCCCGTCGCGATGGCGTTCGAGTGTAGCCGCTTCGCAGCCGCACTCCCTCGTCCACCTCCAGCGCCTTCGCGTCGTTCGAGTCAGGGCATCGTAGGGACCACGGAGACCACGTTCGCGCATGCTGGATTCGCGTTCGTGCACCCCGTGGTGACGGTGAAGCCGCTGATCTCCGGCCAATCCCTCCAGGTCTGGTTCGGCACGCGCAGGCCTGCCGCCTCGAAGTCGCCCATCTCGGAGGTGGGCGGGAGCCGCACGAAGCACGTGCTTTGGGCTGTCGTGTAGACGTACGAGGTCGAGGCCAGCAGCGAGTCGAGATCGGCGACCGCCGTCCAGCCGGCGTCGGCGATGGAGCAGGAGACGCCGGGGGGCAACGTGAATGACATCAGCACGAAGCTGTCTTCTGGCACCTGCTTGGAGTGCACGAAGAAAGAGGCCGGCACTCCGTTCGGGAAGCGGTGATGCCAGCCGACCTCGGAGGGCCCCGAGATCTGCACGTTGTTGTCGTCGGCGAAGTTGGTGCCCGAATAGAAGGTCTCACCGAGCGGCGTGTTGTCGAGCCCGTACATCGTCGCGCGAACGCCGGCACTGGGAAGGACCGCGACCGAGGCGATGTTCTGGGTGCCGGTCCGTGGGCAGATCCACAGATCCCAGTCGTCACGGCGAATGCAGCCGGGGTTCATGTCCCAGGTGTCGAGGTAGCCCGAGCCGATGATGCGCGGCCCGGCGGCAAGGCCGTCGCCGGCGAAGCGCGTCCCGCTTCCGTCCTCGTCGTTCCAATTGAAGTTGCGCGAAGAGAGCGTGCCGGACTGATCGTCGCGATTGCAGAAGCGTGTCGAGTCGTCGGTGTTGGTGAAGAAGAGCCGCGCCGTCGCGTTCATGCGTTGCGGCGTGTACTGATCGGAGTGGGTCATCGAGGTGAGCGCGCAGCCCAAGGGCTGCATATCCCGGAAGACCACGCTGTCGAGGATGGTTTGGGTTGCGGTGTCGTAGAATTGGAAGCCTCTGCCGTAGCCGATGTGCTGCATTTGCCACACCGGGCTGCCAGCGAGCGCAGGCGTGAAGTTCGGGGTGCGACCCGTGAAGACGGCGCCTTCGATCGAGGCTTTTCCGAACAGCGTTGCCAGCACGCCGCTGTCGGCAGCCTGCACGTTGACCGTTCGAACGAAGCTGCCCCAGTGCGTGATGGCCCCCGACACGAGCGAGGCCTGCAAGTTCGAGATGACGTCGGTGCTGGTGCGGTTGAACTGCCCGCTCGGCCGGCCCGAGGTGTAGCGGAGCTTCTCGACGCCCTGGTCGACGACCGTCTCGAGCACGCCGCCGATGTATACGCCGCCCGCGTTGCGCCAGAGGTAGCTCGATGAGCGGACGCTGTTGCCATCGAAGTGGCTGATGGGTACGGCGAGCGGCTGCACGCCGTCGGGATTCGTACCGATCGGCTCGGGCAGGTACGGGAAGGTGTAGCCGGCGAACCCGCTCGATGCGGCGTTGCCGAGGATGTGGTTGTTGCCGTTGGTGACGTAGAAGCCCGACGCGGCAATGTCAGCCGGGTTCACAAGCTCGCTCGACGCGAGGGCTTGCACGCCATCCTGGAGGCCCTGAGCGCCATACTCGCCGGGGCCGAGGTACTTCACACGCGCAGCGAGGTTGAAGGAGATCTCGTTGTCCTCCTCGACGCCGTCCTCGATGTAGAAGCAGTGGCCGTACACGTCGTAGGCGACGTTGCGAGACACGACGGCGCGATCGGTGCGGTGCACGACAGCGCAGCGCCAGTTCGAGCGCCAGATGCTGTTGTCGGTGAAGTAAGACTTTCGGTCGAGGTCCCCCGCCCAGTGAAAGTGGAAGGGGTATCGGCCGATGAAGTTGCGCTGGCCCATTCCGTAGAGCTCGGCGCCCGACACCCGGGTGCGCCCTACGTGCGCCATCACGTGCCCGCCGAACGAGCCGCCGCCTGCGAGCAGCGCATCATCGGTGCGCAGGACGATGCTGCGCGAGAGGAGCCCCACCTCGACCTGGTAGGCCGCGCCGCCGAAGTGCCCAAAGACGAGCGGCGTGTCGAGCGTGAGTTGGCTTCCGTTCACCCCGGTGATCGTGCGGACCTCGTTCTGGTCGAGCGTCGGATAGTCGAGCGCCGAGCTGGTCGTGACCAGGACCTGCTGGCCGACTTCCCAGTCCACCATCTCGGCGAGGGCGATCGTCGTCGACGATGCGCTCGCGGTGGCGGACAGACGCGTCCACGTCGGCTGGTAGAGCCGGCCGAAGATATCGAGCCGACCGCCGGGCTCGACGACGATGCCCAGTCCCGCACGGCCATGGATGTCTGCGCGCACGCCGGGGTCGTCGACATCCTCGTCGGTGTCGAAGACGATCTCGATGTGGCTGTCGAGTCGACAGGTCGGCGAACCGAGTCGCAGCGCGCCGGCGACGGTGACGTCGGTGACGCGGAACGTCGCGTCGCGATCGGCGAGCACAAGCTCGCTGTCCTCCGGGACGATCAGCTGGCGGACCAGGGTGGTTGCCGAGATGTCGTCATTTCCGTCGAGCAGCACGCTCGTTCCGCCGGGGATCGCCACCACGCCGTCGAGCAGCCACGCCGGATCGAAGGGCACCAGGTCACCACGCAGGTGCGGGCACGCCGTCTTGGGCGGCACGTCGATGTGTTCGGGGCGCGGCAACACCGCGACGTTCGTCGTGCCGGCGTCGACCGTGGCGGCGACAGGCTCGTAGGGCGCCCACCAGATCGGGAGCGCCTCGTCTTCGTCGGCTCCGCCAGTGCCTGACCAGCCGCCCGCGCCGTGGTGATGGCCGCCGCTGCCCGACGTCTCGCCGCCGCTGCCCGCGCCGCCGGTGCCGTGCATGTGGCCACCGCCGCCGCCCGCGCCGCCGCTGCCGTGCATGCGGCCACCGTCGCCGCCCGCGCCACCGCTGCCGTGCACGTGGCCACCGTCGCCGCCCGCGCCGCCGCTGCCGTGCGCGTGGCCGCCGGCTCCGCTGCTGCCGTGGCTCACCGTGCCGCCCGCACCACCGTTACCATTGGCCTCGCCGCCGGTGCCGCTGCTGCCGTCGGTGCTGCTGCCCACGTTGGCAGTCGACGCAGGGCTCGCGCCGCTGGACGTGCCGGGGTCGTCGCCCGACGAGTCCCCGTCGCCCGCGGAATCCCCACACGCCACCGTGAAGGATGCCGCGAGGATCCATCCCCATGCCCTTCGCTGACCTGACATGAGGCGATGGTCGAAGCTGAAGCGACCCATGGCAATAGGTCGATGTTCAGGTCCACCGTGGAAGAGTCACCGGGGACCCCTCGCGGGCGCGGAGCCCGAAGCCGCCGCCGAAAGGCCAGCTCCGCCTCGCGTTCCCCCTGGCTTGAGCCCTTGGCATGAGCCCGAGGTGAGTTTCAAGGACGGCCCGCCACCCCCGAC
>Ga0105046_10015943_pt1 | contig 11542 bp, 7 predicted proteins | sample MAT03_FD_78385 | JGI IMG/M metagenome (GOLD analysis project Ga0105046, IMG submission 78385) | Freshwater microbial communities from Lake Fryxell liftoff mats and glacier meltwater in Antarctica - MAT-03 (megahit assembly) | ecosystem: Environmental > Aquatic > Freshwater > Ice > Liftoff...
CGACGACGACGACCTTCGGTGGCTTCGGGTCACGTTTTGGTGCGGTGTCGGGCGCTGGTGCGGTGTCGGGCGTGGGTGCGGGCGCGGGCGCGGGCGCGGGCGTGGGCGTGGGCGTGGGCGTGGGCGCGGGTGCGGGTGCGGGCGTGGGCGTGGGCGCGGGCGCGGGCCCGACAGCGAGGCGGACGGGCGGTGGCACCTCGATCGGCGGCAGCGCGCGGGCGAGCTCACGCTTGGGCGGGTTCGTCGCGTCAGGTCCAGTGGTCAGTGCCAGGACGAGGCCGAGGCCGCCGAGCAGGAGCACTGCAAAGAGTACCAGCAGCGGCCAGCGCGAGCCGCGTTCGGAGGCCTGGGCGCTGACTGGCGGCGCACTGGCGGCGACCGCCGTGGGCGTTGGAGTGCTGAGCGAAATCGGCGTTTCCGTCGGCGTAGGCGTGGCGCTGTGCGGGCGCGGCATGCCGGGCGAAGTGACCGGCCGCAGTTTTGGACGCGAGTCCGAGCGAAGCCCCGCGGCCTCGGGCAGATCGAGCAATGCCGTGCGCATCACGCGCGCCGTCGCGAAGCGGTCGTCGGGTGCCTTCGCCAACGCTCGCAGGATCAACGCCTCGAGACGCTCCGAGATGGCGGGGTTCACGGAGCGCGGTGGGCGCGGCGCGTCGTTGACATGCGCGAGCATCGTCTCGAGAGCGGTGTTGCCGTGGAACGGGATTTCACCCGTGACGATCTGATGGAGCACGACCCCGACCGCATAGACGTCGGAGCGTGGGTCGACCGCGAGGCCCTGCGCCTGCTCGGGAGACATGTACTCGGGCGTGCCGGCGACCTCGCCGCTGAGGTTGCCGTGGGCGGCGATGGTGGCGATGCCGAAGTCGAGGACCTTGACGTGCTCGGTCTCGTTGCCGTCGTCGTCGACCCACGGCACGAGCATGATGTTGGCGGGCTTCACGTCGCGGTGCACGAGGCCGAACTCATGCGCTTCGGCGACGGCCGCCAGGATCTGCGACACGATGGCGATGGCGCGCCGGGGCGCGAGCGGGCTCTGCTCGGTCAGCAGCTCGGCGAGGTTGCGCCCTTCGAGGAACTCCATGACAATCCAGCAATCGCCCCCGACTTCGGGACCTTCGGCAGCGTAGTCGAGGATCCGCACCGAGTTGGCGTGACGCAGGAGGCTCGCCGAGCGGGCTTCGGCGAGGAAGCGCAGGCGCGCCTCGGAGCTTGCGCTCGTGACGAGACCCAGCAGCTTCACCGCGACCGTGCGATCGAGCGCGACGTGTCGCCCAAGCCACACCGTGCCCATCGCGCCCGTGCCGATCTGCGACAGGAGCTCGTACTTGCCGCCGCCAATCAGGCGCCCGGAGCGGGAGCGACTCGACACGTTAGGAATCTCCTGGGGACTCGAGGACGGCTGCCTCATGGAGTTGGCGAACCAATGGAGTCGTCCGCGACGGCTCGCTGTCCGTCAGCTTACGGTGTTACGGTCACTTCGCCAAATCAGCTACCTGTGCGTGCGCGTAATTTCGCCGGCGAGACGCCGGAGCAGGTCGGTCGCGGTCGAAGACGGCCAACTTCGACCCCAAACGAGGCGCAAGGGTTGACGCCTTCGTCTCGCTCTTGTGGCGGGCCTCCCAGGTGCGCGTACCGGAGTTCATCCAGCGGCGCCGGGCGCGGTTGACCGGCCGCCGTTGAAGCCCCGCGAACGCCGCCCGAACAGCCACTTGCGGAAGCCGAAGTAGGCGATCGCATCTTTGAAGTTGGTGATGAAACGACGCCAGCGACTCATCCGGATATTGGTCACGTATTCGAACGACAGCACGACCCGCCGTTCGCGGGGGCCGATCGGCGAGACGCTATGGTAGAGCCTGTCGCCGTTGAAGAGGACGCAGGTGCCAGGCAAGGGTCGCGAGCGCCAGTGCTTCACAGTCGCGGCCGGGAACATCCTTGTAGAGCTGTGCGAGCAGGCGGCCCGACGAGTTGTCGCTGAGCCCGACCAGCACCGTGAACCGCTCGCCGTCGTAGAGCGAGGTGTCGTAGTGCCAGCCGATGTGGTCGCCGGCCTCGGTGTAGAAGTAGAGGGCGCAGGCGTGCGCGTCGTTCTCGGGACAGGTCGCCAGCCGTCGTCCGACGATCTCCTCGAGCAGCGCCTTGAAGGTCGGCGAGCGATACAATGCGAGCACGGTGGGCGCACCGTCGGCGAGGTCGTGGAAGCCGATACTGCCGCTCTTATTGTAGCGGGGGATGATCTTGCGCACCGTCTGCGGCTCGACCTGGCACGCTTCGGCCAACAGCCCCGGAGCCGCTTGCCCGGCGCAGGAAGTGGTCGCGGAAGTAGACGCTGTCGAGACCGATCGTGGCGGCGGCCCAGACCCGGACCCCAAGTCCGATCGCGAACAACGCGGCACCGAGGACCAGGCACAGCACGGGTGGCCAAGGGAGTGCCCAGCCCGGATTCTCCAGCGCGCACATACGCCGACCCGAGGCCCTGGGCGGCGAACATGCTGCCGAGCAGGAGCTCACCGCTGCGCACCGGGGGTGACGGCGGGTGGCACGGTCGAGCGACACGAGAGCCGCCTCGAGCGCGCTTGAGAGTGACTTGGGTGACACAGTATCGAGCTGTTTCGCAGTGCAAACGGAATGACACACGACGATTTCGCGCCAATCTCTCAGCAATTGGCCTCTCGCCAGACGGCGACGATCGGTGGCCATGAGGCGTTGTGACGCCCGCCGCCACGACAATTGTTTTACATGCTGCTCACGCGCGGTTCACCCGTCGCTGGTAGGCTGCTGCGACGATGAAGGGGTTGCTGCCTCACGTCGTCCCGGAGGTCCTCATGCTCTCGCGTCTCACCGCCGCCATCACGTCCGTCCTTGCTCTTGCGTGCTTCGCCGCCGCGCCCGCCAATGCGCAGCAGGTGCGGGTCGAGACCGCGCTCGATCACAGTGTCCTCCAGGCGAACCAGAAGCAGACCGCCTACCTGCGCACGGCTCTAACCGGTTTCGACCTTCCGGGCGAGCGTGGGCGTGCGCCGCTCAACGTGGCGATCGTCATCGACAAGTCTGGCTCGATGCAGGGCACCAAGATCGAGCAGGCCAAGGCCGCCGCGCGGGCCGCCTTGGCGCAACTGCGCGACGACGACATCGTCGCCATCGTCGCCTACGACGACACCGTCGAGGTGCTCGTGCCGGCGACCAAGGCGAGCGACCGCGCCTCGATCGAACGCGGCATCGCGCGCCTCTCGGCCGGCGGCATGACGGCGCTCTTCGGCGGCGTCGTGAAGGGCGCCACCGAGGTGCGAAAGTTCATGACCCGCGACCGCGTCAACCGCGTGGTGCTGCTCTCCGACGGGGCCGCGAACGTCGGTCCGGCCAGCGCGAGCGAGCTCGGGCAGCTCGGGCGCTCCCTCAGGAAGGAGGGGATCGCGGTCACCACGATCGGCCTCGGGCTTGGCTACAACGAGGACCTGATGGTGCAGCTCGCGCAGGCGAGCGGTGGTCAGCATGTGTTCATCGAGCACGAGCGCCAGCTCGCCCAGGTCTTCAAGGAGGGCTTTGGCAATCTCGCGTCGATCGTCGCGAAAGAAGTGGTCGTGAAGATTCGGCTGGCCGAAGGGCTGCGACCGGTGAAGGTGCTCGGGCGGGCGGCCGAGTCGATCGACATCGTCGGTCAGGAGGTCACCGTGCAGATGCCGGCGTTGTACGCACGCCAGCTCGACGATCTCGTGCTCGAGCTCGAGGTGCGCCCGTTGCCGCCGCAGAACCTGCAGGTCGCGACCGTCGACGTGAGCTATCACAACGTGGCGACGAACGCGGCCGACAAGGTGTCGATGGCCTTGCGTGCCGAGTTCACCGACGATCGTGAGCGCTGGAGCCGCAGCGAGGTACCGGCCGTGCGGGTCGCGGTGCTCGAGCGCGTCGCCAACGAGCAGAGCCGTCAGGCGATCGAGCTGCGCGACCAGGGGCGTGTCGAGGAGGCCAAACGGCTGATGCAGGACAACGCCAAGACGCTGCATGAGGGTGCTAGCAAGTATGGCTCGGACACGCTCGACAAACTCTCGAAAGAGTACGACTTCGATGCCGACAACCTCGAGGGCGAGCAGTGGAATCGACAGCGCAAGGTGATCCAGCGGCGGAACGTGCAGTCGCCGTATCAGCTGGAGCAGAACAACTTCTGATAGCACGTGCTGCGCTGGAGCTTGTTTGAACGCGAACGCGCGACTCGGCCTGTTGCTAAGCGCGATGGTGGTCGTGCCCCTCGTCGCGGTGGGCTTCGTCGGCTGGCGCCTCGTCGGGGATCAGGAGGCGTTGGCAAGACACTCCGTCGAGAGTGGCTTCGGCGAGCGCCTGAAGAGCCTCGACCAGGCCGTGCAGACGATCGTGCGCGGTTATGAACGCGACCTCGCGCGCTATGCGGCCGAGCTGCCGCGGACGACCGATCCGCAGGCGCTGCGCGAGGCGCTGGGACGGCAGCCACGGACCTCGCTGGCACTCGTGCTCGACCGCAAGGGGCGGCTCGTGTTCCCGCCGCTCGTCGCCGGCATCGTCTCGCAGCGTGAGCTCGCGTTTCTCGAACGCACGCGCCCGGTGTGGGAGGGTGGGCTCCTCGAGTCGGCCGCCTTGCTAGGCGCGCTCGATGGCAAAGCGAGTGGCCCGGATCGCGGTTGGATCGCGTATTTCTTTGGAGGCGGGCAGCACTTCCTGTGGTGGTTTGCCGATGGTCGGCGGGTCGTGGCGCTCGAGGTGAGCGGCATCGATCTGATGACGGAGCTCGTGTCGCAGCTGCCGGAGACGCCGGTCGCGGGCGAAGACACGAGCGATGAGCGGACCGTGCTGGCCGATGCGACCGGGCGGATCGTCTATCAGTGGGGCAGTCGCGCGCCGGCGGCGAACGAGCGACCCAAGGCGACGGTCGGCATGTCCGAACCGCTGGAGTCTTGGACGCTGCGCCATTTCGCGGCCGAAAGCACGCTGCCCGGGGCGATCGCCGGCACGCTGCGAACCGCGCTGGTGGCCGGGCTCGCCGGTCTCGGCCTGGCGCTCGGCGCGGGCGCCTGGCTCATCTGGCGGGCACGCACGCGCGAGTCGCGGCTAGCCGCGCAGCGGGTCTCGTTCGTGAACCAGGTGTCCCACGAGCTCAAGACGCCGCTCACGAGCATCCGCATGTACGCCGACCTCCTGAAGTCGGCGCACGAGGACGCGGAGCTCGACGAGGCCGAACCGGCCGCGCGGCATCTGGCGGTCATCACGCGCGAGAGCGATCGACTGTCGCGCCTCATCAAGAATGTGCTGACGTTTGCGCGCGGGCAGGAGAACCGGCTGGCGATTGCGCGCCGTGAGGTGGTGGCCGACGATATCGTGACGGCGACGCTGGCGACCCATGGCCCGGCGCTCGCGCAGGCGCGGATCGCGGTCGAGACGGATCTGGCGGCGAAAGCGTCAATCGCGCTGGATCCGGACGCGGTCGAGCAGATCTTGTCGAACCTGCTGTCGAACGTCGAGAAGTACGCGCGCACTGGCGGCTGGGTGAAGGTCACAACGCGCGTGCTCGCGGGTCCCGTGCGGCTGGTCATGCGGGTGCAGGACCGCGGCCCGGGCATCCCGACGGCCCAGCGCGAGCAGGTGTTCGAGCCGTTCTGGCGGGCGTCGGACAGGCTCTCTGACGGGGTCACCGGCACCGGCATCGGGCTCGATATCGCGCGCCGCCTGGCGCGTCTACATGGTGGTGACCTCGCGGTAGTCGACAGCGAGGGCAGTGACGGGCAGGCTGTCGCCGGTGCAACATTCGAATTGGTCGTGCTGGCAGAGCCCGGCCCCAAGGACGCGTCATGAAAGTCTTGATCGCAGAGGACGACGAGGGCATTCGCCTGGGCCTGAAGGAAGTGCTCGAGGGCGAGGGCTACACCGTCATCGAGGCGGCTGATGGGCAGGAGGCGGTCGAGAAGTTCAAGAGCAGCGACCCCGAGCTGGTCCTCCTCGACATCATGATGCCGAAGATGAACGGCTACGATGTCTGCAAGGTGCTGCTGGCGCTGAAGCCCTCGCTGCCGGTGATCTTCGTGTCGGCCAAGAGCGAGGAGATCGACCGGGTGGTCGGGCTCGAGCTCGGCGCCGACGACTTCATCTCGAAACCGTTCGGCGTGCGCGAGGTGGTCGCCCGCATGCGCGCCGTGACCCGCCGCATCTTCAAGTCGCTCGCCCCCGAGCGGCGCGACCCCGAGACGGTGCAGGTCGGCCACCTGGTCGTGCACCCGCAGGAGCTGCGCGCGAAGAAGGGCGACGAGCTCATCGATCTCTCGCTGCGCGATGTGCGCATCCTGCTGTTGTTGCAGCGGGAGAAGGGGCGCGTCGTGTCGCGCGAGATGTTGTTCAACGATTGCTGGGACATGCAGTACCTCCCGAACTCGCGCACGATCGACCAGCACATCTCGAAGCTGCGCAAGCGGGTCGAGCTCGACTCGAACAACCCGACGCTCATTACCACCGTTCACGGCGTCGGCTACCGCATCGAGTAACGTCGGCGGGCGACCGCTCGCTGCTGAGTAGACGTCAGCTCCTGCTCCCGGTAAAACCTCGCCGACCGGTTCTTGCCCAAGGGAGTCACACGATGGGAATCATGCGTACGCTGTATCGGGAAGCTCGGGTGATCCTCGGCTTCAAGCCACCGGCGGAGAACGAGTCGCAGCTCGCCGAACGGATCGCTGGCGAGATCAAGGGCGACATCGGCGGCAAGAAGGTCCAGCACGGCGAGGACTGGTTCCTCGAGTCGAAGTTCCAGGACCGCGAGACGAAGATCCTGTTCGAGTCGGCCGCGCGGCGTGCGGTAATCCAGGTGTCGTCGACCCTCGAAGGGGGCCCGCTGTTCGTGCTGGTCTCGGCGAACTCGACGCGTGAGACGCCCGACGGTGAGGAACGTAAGCCCGTCACGAGCGGTGTTTTCGCGCAGGGTCCGGCGCGCGACGTGGCGGTGATGCTCGACCTCTGGAAGGCGCTGCCGACCGGCACGCGTGGTAATCTCACGTCGCTCATCTCGAAGCATCGCGGCGAGCTGCGCTATGAAGACGGCCTCATGCGCTTCGAGCCCGAGACGTTCGTGCTCGACGGGCCAAGCGCCAAGTACAACGTCAAGAGCCTGCTCCAGACCATCGTCACGCTCACCGCGGAGATGGAAACGGCGTGGTCGAATCTTTGATCACGGCGGCGTTGCGCTGGAGCATCGCCTTGGGCTGCCTTCGCCGGGGCGTCCTGTCGTTGCTATCGCTGGGCGCGCTCGTCGCGTCGTCGGCGCATGCCGCCGTGCCGACGGGCTACAATCCCGAGGACCGCATCGAACTCGAAGGGGGCATCCACTTCCTCGGGGCGTCGCTCGAAAGTGGTGTGCCGATCGGGGGTGAGATCCACCTCGAGCTGGTCTACCAGGTAACGTCGCCGCTGCCGGTGGATGTCTACTCGTTCGTGCACTTCGAATCGATGGGCTCGGACTGCCGCATCGTCGACGACCGGCGAGCGCCGATGCCCGATGGCGGCGCGGCCGGTGGCATCATCCGCCATGCGCTGGTGGTGCGGGTGCCTACCGGCAAGGCCTCGTGCGAAGGTGCGACGCTCGAGCTGTACACCGGTCTCTATGATCGGAAGACCGGCGTGCGGACCGCGGCGACGAAGCCGACCTTCCTCGATGACCGCATGCATGCGGGCTACATCGAGCTGCTGCCCGCCGGCGAAGCGTTGGAGCCGGTGCGCGTGCTGACGCCCTCCGAGATGTCGGGGCGGGCGTTCTGGTCGCGCGTGAAGCCCTGGTACGGCTGGCTCGCAGGCATCGCGCTGGCGGTGTTGTTGACCTGGTACGTGGCACGCCGACGTCGCCGCGCGCCGCTGCAGCCGCCCGACGCCGCATTCGTGACACCGATGGCACAGCGCGACCGACGCATCCGGGCCGTGGGCTATCTCATCGTGCTCGGCTTGCCGCTCGTGCTCTCGATGTTGGCGGGCCTCGACTACATCAAGGACGACGCCTACATCTCGTTCCGCTACACGCACAATCTCGTCGCGGGACATGGCCTCGTGTTCAATCCGGGCGAGCGCGTCGAGGGCATCACGAACTTCCTCTGGACCGTGCTGATGGTCCCGTTCGAGGCGATGGGCTGGGACCTGTTCATCATGAGCGAGATCCTCGGGCTCGCGCTGTGGGCTGGGATCCTGCTGTACCTCGTGCGCATGTCGAAGCTCTTCACGACGTCCGACGGGTCGAGCGAGACGGTGCGCTCGGCGGCGATCCTCTGGGGCGGTGTCTGGCTCGCCACGTCGTCGTCGATGGCCAAGTGGTCGCACTCGGGGATGGAGCAGGCGTTGGCGATGTTCCTGCCGATGCTCGCTGCCTGGCTCCTATGGCGACCGCTGCCCGAGGGTCGCCCGGACGGCGACGGCGACGGCAACAACAATAAGGGCGCCTTCTGGAGTGGCATCTTCATGGGCCTCGGCTGCGCGACGCGGCCGGAGATCCACTTCATTGGGATCTGCCTGGGCGTACCGCTCGTCATCCGGATTGTGCGTGAGCGCAAGATCCCGCGCGCGACGTTGCTCTGGTTTGCGGGGCTCTTGCTCATCACGGTGCCGTTCCATGGGATCCGCTACGCCTATTACGGGTCGATTGTGCCGAACACGTTCTACGTGAAGACCGGCGACTCGAGCCTCGTGTGGCTCACGGGTCTCCAGAAGCTGCACGAGATGTTCGGCTTCAACGCGACGGGCGCGCTCGCGGTGCTGGCGCCGTTCGCGTTCATGGCGCGGCAACGGCTTACGGAGAAGCTCGTCGCCCTGGCCGTGACGCTTGGCTACATGGCCTTCCTCGTGAAGGTCGGTGTCGACGAGATGGAGTGGCATCGCCTCTATCTGCCGGCGTTGCCGTTCCTCGTGCTGCTCGCGGCGGTTGGCCTCATGAACCTCTGCTCGGCGGTGGCGGGGGTGCTGCCGATCTCCGGTCGTCGCATCGTCGCGTTCGGTATCGGCTGGGTGGCGGTCGTCGTCGCCGCGAGCGCGAATTTCTCATTTACCTATACCTCGATGGGCGGCTTCAACGGACGTGGTGACTTGTCGGGTAATTACCATCCCGACCTCGGCAAATTCATCACGCGCCATGACCGCGAGCGCGCGCTGGTCGCGTTCCAGGACATGGGTTCGACCCCGTATCACGCGCCCGACATCGACTTCCTCGACTTCATCGGCCTCGTCGATGCGACGGTTGCCCGCGCGCGCTACAGCTACGGTCTGCACGCGTTCATGGCGACCGAATCGAGCAAGCGCCAGCCCGAATTCGACGCCGATATGCGCAAGTATTTCTACTCGCGCAATCCCGAGTGGACGATTCTCACGACGTATATCCCCGATGGCGCGATGTCGGACACTGCCAACCGATTCGCGGCCGACCCGGGTCCACGCGCCTTGATGCCGTATCTCAAACAGAACGGCTACCAATTCGGGATTACCGACGAGCGCTTCGATGCGAGCTACGTGCACGTGCGCACCTGGGTCCGTTCAGCCGGCTATTACCTGTCGCTCTATCGCCGAAAAGACCTCTGGGACCAGACTCCGGGCGAGGTCGTGCTGGATGCCCCGCCAGCCGCCATGGCTGGGGTGAAGGCGACCCTCGAAGGCGGGCTCGAGCTCATCGGGTCGGAGATCCAGCCGACCTCGAAGTCACGCTACGAGGCGTTCTTCACGACCTGGTGGCGGGTGCCGGGGCCGATGGATCCCGACACGTACATCTTCTTCCACGTCGAACGACCTGAGTCCCCCGACCACAAGGCCTATCGCCAGCCGTTCGACACGGTGCCGGGCGACTGGATGTATCCAGCGGATCGCTGGAAGGCGGGGCAGATCATCGAGCATCGCGTGCTGTTCCAGGTGCCCTGGGACATGCCGCTCGGCGACTTCAAGGTGATGATGGGCGTGTATCGCAAGCGCAGCGGACATCGCCTGAAGGTCACCCAGGGACCCAACGATGGGCAGGACCGGCTCGAGCTCGGACCGTTGACGATCACGCCGCTGAACCCGCCCTGGGACGAGCTCATCCCGCGCACGGTGCCCTCGCTACAGCGCAAACACCCCGAGCGCATCATCGACTCGGGCCGGCGCCACGACCCATCGGAATAGGGTTCGGCGCGCTGGGTCAGAACGTCCGTTGCGCGCCGATGCGCACGCCGAAGACGCCGCCGTCGTTGAACGAGAAGACCTCTTTGATGTTGAGCTGCGCCAGGATCTGGAGCTCGAGCGCGCCGAGCTCGACCATGGCGCCGAGCTGCACACCAGCGTCGATGGGATTGCGGTCAGCGGTCGGCAGCCACGAGAACGTCACGCCGAGGAACGGGATCACCGACGCGACGTCGAGGCCGAAGTGGGCCCATCCGCCGCTGTGGAAGTCGACGTCTTTGTCGGTCGTCGAGAACAAGCCCGAGAGGCTCACGGCACCCTCCATGAAGAGGGGATGGAAGCGATAGCGCGCCTGCATGTCGGCCAGCACTGAGAACCGATCGGGTGCCCACAGGACGAGGTCGGCACCGCCGCGCGTGGCGGACGCGACGGCATAGTTCTCGAGGCTCAGCCCCATCTCGCGGGAGTTGTCGGACAAGCTCGCGAGTGGGAGCCCAAAGCCGAAGCCGAACACGCGCAGGCCCTCGGGCACGCGGTTCTCGACTTCGAAGACGAGCTTCGGATTACCGACATCGATCGCGTTCGAGCTGAGTGTGCCGCCCGTGTGATCGAGAAACGTGAACGGCAGGTCCAGCGCCAGGCCGTCATGGTTTGCCTGCTTTCCGCCCTCTCCGCCTGCGTCGAGCAAACGAATGACCCGGCACCACAGGTCATCAGTGCCCCGGCGACGGCGAAGCTCGATCTCGCCGTCGTCACGAAAGCCGTCCCGGCGCGCGTCGCCCCGCGCGCGTCCGCCGCCGTCAGCGTCACCCTCAGGAACACCGGCAGCAGCCAGTGGAAGGCGGGTACCGTGTCGTTGGTGTTCAAAGGCGACGTCGCGTTCTCGGGCGGCACGCTGACCACGACGGGCGCCACCAGTCCCGGGCAGGTCGCCACCTTCCGGGGCAGCGTGACCGCGCCGTCCTCGGTCGGCCGCTACACCTTGACCTGGCGCGCGAGCTCCGCCAGGACGCTCTTTGGCGCGGCGATCTCCGGCATCGCAAGTTCTTCCGATGTCACAGGTGCCGCGCGGCCCCCGACGCGAGCGCCCCCTCAACCTGAATCACACCCCATCGTCTCAGAGTGTGATCGAAGATGAGGGGACGGCCCTTGCTGCCATGGCGGCGAATGACAAAGGTTTGCGATTGCCCAGGAGGGCGCCGGTCACATTGATGTAGCGCGCGGCGTCAGGCCCCCTCGGCCCTTTGAAACATAGGGGACAGGCCATCGAGCTCGAGGCTCTCAGTGCCGTCGGTCACGAGTCGTGGCTTGCGAGGGCCACGGAACCGATTGAGGCCCTCCCCGAGGAGGCGTCGTTGGAACCGCTTCTTGTCGCGGTCGTCCTGCCAGGTCCAGAAGTACCTCGGCG
>Ga0105046_10015949_pt1 | contig 11539 bp, 8 predicted proteins | sample MAT03_FD_78385 | JGI IMG/M metagenome (GOLD analysis project Ga0105046, IMG submission 78385) | Freshwater microbial communities from Lake Fryxell liftoff mats and glacier meltwater in Antarctica - MAT-03 (megahit assembly) | ecosystem: Environmental > Aquatic > Freshwater > Ice > Liftoff...
AAAGGCGGCGTGAAGATGGATTTCGAAACTGCTCTAGCGATGTTTGAGGAGCCGAAGCCCGGGGCGGCCCCCCCTCGCCATGACTGAACTTCGCCGTGTTCAGATAGGGAGCGGTGAGTCGCAAGTGAGGCCCGCAGAAGCCGCGGCGATCACTCAGGTGTCCGTTGACGATCCAATTGCAGGAGGGGCCTTCTTCGAGTTTGGACCACCGACCGAAGCGGGGTCTGGAGTCTCCCCAGCCGCACGTATGTTTATGCCATTGAGTCAACCCACCGAAGCGGAACCGCATACGCTCGAATCCCAATCCCGGGCTGAATGAACCCGGCGTTCGAGAGATTTAGTCTTGTCGGGTGGGACAAGGTCGCTTTGGACCGCTGGCCCACCAAGTTCGATGCGAGATGGCACAACTGGGGGGCCTGCGCCCAAAGCGGCTGGTCCCACCCTACGAGCTATTTGAATTGCTACGTCACCCCGACAAGCGGGGTGGCGGGGAATCAGACAGCGACCTTGATGACGATCTTCCGCACGGCGGAGGGTTGGTCGTTGAACGCCACTCCCGGGGTGTGGCCATCGCTCGGAAAGAAGATCGTGAAGCTCCCCGCCGGGACTGTGACGAAATTGCCCGGCCCTTCGAAGAGCGCATAGTCGGCGTCCGCGTCGTACGGTTTCTTCACGGTCAGATCGGCCACCGGAGCCCACCCCATCTGCTCGATCCCCGCTGCAACGAACTGCACATCGATGTAATGGCGATGTGCCTCCCAGACCCCCTCTGCGCGGGGTTTCGTGGTATTGTCTTGGACAAGAGCGAAGATTCGGTCTCCATCAATCGGCGTTTTCCCCAAAGGTAACTGCGTGCCATCCTGCTCTTGCAGGAACTTCAACGCTGTGGCAATCCGACTGCCCAGGCCGCTGTAGAGTTTTGCATTCTGAAGCGTGTCGATCACCATTGTGTGGGTTTCCGAAAGGACAGTCAGGGAGTGAGACTGGGCGCCGATTTGAGCGTCTGGGGTGCCGAGCAGTCCGCCGGCGAATGCCATCGAGCCGCATGGATCCGGCTATGCTCGCGGCAGATACCGATCGGTCGCCGGTGTCGGATCGATGATCGCATCGGCCTCCGGCAGGCCCACCGCTTGGCGTTTCTCCGCGTCCCAGACGATCGGCTTTTGCATGCGCAGGGCGAGCACGCCGAGCATGCCGACTTCGGTGACGCGGGCCCCGATTTCAAAGGGCGAGTACGACTTGGCGTCTCCAGCGCAGGCGAGCACCCACTCGAACATGTGCGAGTTATTCACTTGGCTCCAACGCGGACGCTGCCCCTTCGCGGTCAGGCGTGGGTCCCACTTGAGCACTTCCGTATCGATACGCGGCTGGGTCTGGGCGATTTTTGCCACAGCTGGTTGATCTGCCCCACTAAAGACAGCGGCCCCTTTTAAGCGGACATTACAGTCGGTATTCCACAGCCCGGCTGACAGGGTGCCTTCGCTCCCGACGATGAGGCAACCCGTCGTGTCAACCGGCCCCCGGGTGACGTTCTCCGGCGGGACGTTCTTGTCCCCGGAGTAAAAGATGAGCTTCACTGGCCCGCGATTCCCCTTTGCCGCAAACTCGAACGTCACCGTGCAACGTGTCGGGAACGACTCGTGCCCCAGATCGTTGCCCGACGCTTCAATCCGCGTGGGAGCGTCGAGTTCGAGGGCTCGAAACGCCAGTTGAAACCCGTGGCAACAGAAATCGGCCAACGACCCGCCGCCGAAATCGTACCAGCCGCGCCACTTGCCCGGATGATAGATCTCGTTGTTGTAAGGGCGTTCCGGCGATTTCCCCAACCAAAACTTCCAGTCGAGCCCCTCAGGAATCGGGTCGCTCTGAGCGGGTCGATCGACCCCGTTGGGCCATCCATGTGCCGGATGCCAGACGTGGACCTCGCTGATGGAGCCCAGTAAACCCGACTGAATGACTTCGAAGCTGCGCCGGAACCCCTCCGTCGAGCAGCCTTGATTTCCGGTCTGCGTCGCTTGCTCGGGGTGGCTGAGAGCCAGTTGCTCCAAGGCCCGGCATTCGGCGATGGAGTGGGCGAGAGGCTTCTCACAGTAAACGTGTTTACCGGCTTCGAGTGCCGCTTGGCAAATCGGCACATGCCAATGGTCGGGCGTGCCGATCAGCACCGCGTCGATCCCTTTCTCCTGTTCGAGCAACTCACGATAATCGTGATACGCTCTGGCTTCAGTCAACCCTTTGGTCTGCAAAGCACTATCAAGCTGTCGCTGGTCGACATCGCAAATGGCGACGATCTGCTGATCGAGTTTGCTGAGTTCCGGAATCAAATACCCACGCATCTGGCCCCCCATGCCGATGCACGCAAACGATAATCGCTCGTTCGGCGAATCGGCAAAAATGCGGGAAGGCAGAATCGTCGGCAACCCAATTCCAATCGCAGCTGCAGATTCAATAAACCGTCGACGGGAGATGTTTAGAGGCATGATGAAGTCTGACTGATAGCGAAGAGCGGAACCGAGACTCGTTGGCTCAAAATATCTCGCCGCAGTCGAGAATGCCACTCCCTTGAGAGTCACTGGGCGGACGGGGGAATGCGGGATGCTTCCTGGCAGCGGGGATGATCGCGCCCGAGTGCAGCGGTACTGTCGACCTCTGTCTCTCTGCAGGGATACCCGACAAGAGCCTATCTTTGAAGCGGTGGTCTAGGATCAACCGTCCCTGGCGGGACGAAGAACCGGCCCCATCACCAAGGCCATCCGGCAATCACCATGTGCGTCTCGCGCTCCAGCAGTCTGCCAGAAGAGATACTCACTGGGTGCGACTTTGTCTACATGTGCAACACGCGCCCATCGACCGCCAGCGCTGCTTCCTTAATTGCCTCGGCCAGGGTGGGATGGGCGTGGCAGGTACGGGCGAGGTCTTCGCTGCTGGCACCGAACTGGATGGCAGCCGTACATTCCGCAATGAGTTCACCGGCGTGGGTCCCGATGATGTGGACGCCGAGGACGCGGTCGGTATCGGCGTCGGCCAGGATTTTGACCTTGCCGTCCATGGTGCCAGCGGCGCGGGCGCGGCCGTTGGCGAGGAACGGGAAGCTGCCCTTGCGGTACTTACGGCCCTGCTGGATGAGAGTCTCTTCGGTGAAGCCGACCGTCGCGATCTCGGGTTCGGTGTAGACGACACCGGGGATCGCGTCGTAATTCACGTGGCCGTAGCCCGTATAGAGGTGTTCAACAGCAGCCACGCCCTCTTCTTCGGCCTTGTGAGCCAGCATCGCGCCGCCGACGACATCACCAACGGCCAGGATGCCAGGGGCGGTGGTCAGCATGTGCTTATCGACGACGATGAAGCCGCGTTTGTCGAGCTGGACTCCGACATTTTCGAGGCCGAGGTTCTGCGAGTTCGCCTTGCGGCCGACGGCGACCAGCACGCGGTCGGCCTTGATGACTTCGCCGCCATCGATCGTGACTTCGCACACCTTCTTCGCGACCTTGGCTCCGGTCACCTTGCAGCCGAGGCGGAACTCAAGCCCCTGCTTTTCGAAGATCTTTTTAGCCTCAGCTGCGATCTCGTTATCCATGCCGGGGAGGATGCGGTCGAGGTATTCCAGGACGGTGACCTGGGCCCCGAGTCGTCGCCAAACGGTGCCGAGTTCGATCCCGATGAACCCCGCTCCGATGACGATCAGGTGTTTCGGCACCTCGGGATAGCACAAGGCTTCCGTGCTGGTGCCGATGCGGTCGCCGTCCATCTCAATACCGGGGAGCGAGGCGGGAACGCTGCCGGTGGCGATGAGGATGTGCTCGCCGGTGATCTCCTGTATTCCATCTTTGCCTTCGACGGAGACGCGACCGGGAGCGGTGACCTTGGCAGTCCCGAAGACGCGCGTAATCTTGTTCTTCTTCATCAAGCCATCGATGCCGCTGCCGAGGGTGCGGACGACCGACTCCTTGTGCTGGAGCATCGTCGCCAGATCGAGCGTCAGCTTGCCGATGACAACACCGCGAGCGGCCATCGTGTGCTGCGCCAGCTCGAACATATGGCTCGATTCGAGCAACGCCTTCGAGGGAATGCAGCCGACCCGCAAGCAGGTACCGCCGAGCAGCGGCTCCTTCTCGATGATCGTGACAGTCTTCTTGAGCTGGGCCGCCCGAATCGCGGCGACATATCCGCCAGGGCCGCCGCCGATAATGATGAGGTCAGGCATGAGAGGGGGATCGTTGAGGGTGGAGGGTGGAGGGTGGAGGGTTGTAGGACGGGCACATTTGCCCGTCCTGGCCGCGGTCAGCATACGGGATCGCGAATGAAAATCATTGCCAATCCTCGATGGATAGGCCGGGCACACGACTGAATTCGGACGTGTTATGTGTCACCAGAACCAGCCCTTGAGACTTGGCAATTGCCGCGATCATCAAGTCAGTCGGACCAATCGGTGTCCCCAGAGCCGCGGGATGGGCACGGACGATTCCGTATTCTTCGGCAGCAGAATCGTCGAACGGCTGCGAAATAAACTGCTGGCGAAGTCTCTCGACCCGCAATCGATTGTTCGCCTGGTGTTCCGTTGCAGCTCGTTCGGACCCAAAAAACAGCTCAGCCACGACGATAGAGCAGATTACCAGATTCAATGGTTTCTCTCGTGCGATTCGGGCCACCAGTTTTGGCTGGCTCATTCTGAGCCAACCAATGCAGGCGTTGGTGTCCAACAGGTACTTCACGAAAGCGGCTCCCGCTCTTCGTATTCTCCCTGGGGCGGCCGTTCGAAGTCACCCTGCCAACTCCCTGCCATCTCCTCGACCCAGGCTTTCCACTCAGCGGGCGTCTGGATCGGAGGCTGGTGCGCTGAACACGATTCGACTGCGACTTGCACGTCTTCTCCGGCGTCGACCAAACCGACGGGTAGCGAGAGATGTAGCACGCCATCGCTGCCGACTTTTGATCTCACCACGATGCGGTTCATATCGCTGGCTTCCGAATGAGAGGGATGCGGCCCAGGGCCAGAAGAGGGAGTGCGTGAAAAGAACCGTGTCCCGTGAGCGAAAGGGTTTCATCAAATGCCAGAGAAGCATCGGTCTTCCCCCTCTGGCCCTAGGCTCTAGGCCCTAGGCTCTAGGCCCTAGGCTCCAGGCTCTAAGGCCCTAGGCTACATCAAATCTCCAGGATGAGCCGTGTGGGATCTTCCACGACGTCCTTGATGCGTTTCAAGAACGACACGGCTTCTCTTCCGTCGACGACGCGGTGGTCGTAGGTGAGGGCGAGGTACATCATCGGGCGGATCACGATCTCGCCGTTGACGACGACGGCGCGGTCGACAATGTTGTGCATCCCGAGGACGCCCGATTGAGGCGGGTTAACAATCGGGGTGGAGAGCAGCGAGCCGTAGACGCCGCCATTGCTGATGGTGAAGGTGCCGCCTTCCATCTCTTCGATCGAGAGCCGTCCCTCGTTCGCTCGCTTAGCGAAGTCGGCGATGGCCAGTTCGATGTCGGAAAAACTCATCCGCTCGGCACTGCGGAGAATCGGCACGACCAAGCCGCGTCCACTGCCGATTGCGACACCGATGTCGCAGAAGTTGCGATAGACGAGGTCGGTGCCGTCGATGCGAGCCCCGATGGCCGGAAAGAGATTCAGAGCGTCGACGACGGCTTTGACGAAGAACGACATGAAGCCGAGCTTGATGCCATGCTTCTTTGAGAAGGCGTCCTGGTACTGCTCGCGGGCCTTCTTGATGGCCGAGACATCGCACTCGTTGAACGTCGTCAGCAGAGCGGCGTTGTGCTGGGCCTCGACCAGTCGGCGAGCGATCGTCTGCCGCAGGATCGACATCGGCTGGCGGCGTTCTTCACGGACGCCCGACGCAGCTGCAGGCTTCGCGGGAGTGGCAGCGGCTGACTTCTGGACATCTTCTTTGAGGATGCGGCCACCAGGGCCGGACCCCTTCACGCCTGCCGCGTCGATACCAGCGGCGGCCGCTGCAGCCGCTGCGGCGGGCATGACATGACCTGGTTTCCCAGCCGCGACCGGAGCCGCCGGGGGCGCAGCTGGGGCGGCTGCGGGAGCGGCTGCGGGAGCGACATTGGCGGGACGTGGGGCGGGTTCGATCTGGGCGATGACCTCGTTGACGAGGGCCTTGTCGCCGTTCTTCTTGAGAATCTTTGAGAGGATCCCCGCGACCGGGGCCGGGACATCGAAGGCGGCCTTTTCAGTCTCGATGACGACGATGTTCTAATCGACATCGACCCAGGTTCCTTCTTTGACTTGCCACTGTCCAATGAAGGCTTCTGTAATCGAGTCGCCCGCTTTGGGGAGGCGAATGTCAACTGCCATGATGTGTCCGTGGAGAGGGTTGAGGGTTGAGGGGGGAGTGGACAGAAGTGACAAGGGTCGAGTGGCAAGGGGCAAGGGTCAAGTGACAAGGAAGAGAAGAAGCACTCCTTGTCACTTGTCACTTTGTACTTGTCACTTGTCACTTTGTACTTGTCACTTGTCACTTGTCACTTGTCACTTGTCACTTGTCACTTGTCACTTTCGCATCTCATGCGAAGGCCTTGTGCAGGATCTCTTCCTGCTCCTCGTGGTGAACGTGATGCGAACCGGTGGAGGGGCTGGCGGCGGCTTTGCGGGAGATGACGTTCCAGTCGAACTTGCCGAGGAGCTTGTCGCCCAGATGAATGCGGAGGAACCGCCAGCCGCCCATGTTCTCGGGTTCGTCTTGCACCCAGAACGTCGAGGTTCCAGCATTGTAGTGGGCGAGCGATTTGTTGAGGGCTTCGGTCGGCAGGGGGTAGAACTCCTCGACCCGAATGATCGCGACATCGTTCCGCCCGAGTTCGGTCCGCTTGGCCAACAGGTCGAAGTAGACGCGGCCCGAGCAGAGCAAGATCCGCTTGACTCCCTTGGGATCGACAGCTGGATCACCAATCACCGGCTGGAACGTGCCCTTGGCACAGTCGGAGAGTGTGGAGACACACGCCGGCAATCGCAACAGCTGCTTGGGCGTCATGACGACGAGCGGCTTCTTCCACTTGCGGAGGACTTGCCGACGCAGGAGGTGAAACATCTGGGCGGGGGTCGATGGTTGGACGACCTGCATGTTGTCTTCGGCGGAGAGGTTGAGGAAGCGTTCGAGCCGGGCGCTGGAGTGCTCGGGGCCGTTGCCTTCATAGCCGTGGGGCAACAGCATGACGATGCCGCTCAGGCGTTTCCACTTCATCTCGGAGCTGGCGATGAACTGGTCGATGATCACCTGGGCGGTGTTGACGAAGTCGCCGAACTGAGCCTCCCACACGACGATGCCATGCGGCGTGTCGAGGCTATAGCCGTACTCAAATCCGAGAACGCCGACTTCGGAGAGCGGGCTGTTGTGGATGTTGACCCAGCCGAGTTGCGGCTGGATATTTCGCAGCGGGGAGAAGTGCGTGCCGTCCTCGACATCGACCAGCACCCCATGCCGATGGCTGAAGGTTCCTCGTCGAACATCCTGGCCCGACATGCGGAAGGGGTGCCCCTCTTCCAGCAGCGTGCCATAGGCCATCATCTCCGCTGCGCCCCAGTCGAGGGGCACGTTGCCAAGCGCCATCTCGCGGCGTTTGTCGAGGACTTTTTGCACGGTCGGGTGCGGTTTGAGTTCGGCGGGGTACTCGGTCAATTGTTGGAGGACGCGACTGAGTTCTGTCTCCGGGCGCCCGGTGTTGATATGGTCAGCGAGATGCGAGGGACCACCGTGGTAGGCCTTCCAGGTACTCTTCAGGGCGACGTCGGCGATGTCGTGTTCTCGTTCGTTCGAAGGCGGAGCGGCCTTCTCATGCGCAGCCTTCAGTTCGTCATCGAGCTTCTTGCGGGACTTCTCCCAGATCGCATCGGCCTGCTCGGCGGTCAAGCCCCGGTAGTTGACGAGTGATTCTTTGTAGCTCTCGAAGACCGATGGCTTCAGGTCGATCTTCTTGTACATCATCGGGTTCGTAAAGCGGGGTTCGTCCGCTTCGTTGTGTCCGCGACGGCGGAAACAGTACATGTCGATGACGACATCTTTTTGGAACTTGGCCCGGAACTCCATGGCCAGCTTGACGACTTGAGCGACCGCTTCGGGGTCCTCGCCGTTGACGTGGAAGATCGGGATGTCGAGCATCTTGGCGATGTCGGACGCATAGCGGCACGACCGTCCCTCCCGCGTCGATGTCGTGAAACCGATCTGGTTATTCACGATGATGTGGACGACCCCGCCGATCTTGTAGCCGTACAACTCGGAGAGATTGAGCGTCTCCTGCGTGACCCCTTCGCCGATGAAGGCGGCATCCCCGTGGATCAGGATGCAGCAGCCTTTCTCTCGCTTGAAGTCCTGAATCGAGTCCATTTTGGCTCGCACCCGGCCCATCGCGATCGGATTCACGAATTCGAGATGGCTGGGATTGAAACAGAGTGAAAGGTGGACTTTCTCCCCATTCGACAGCTTGCGGTCGGTGCTGTAGCCCAGGTGGTACTTGACGTCATCAAAGGCGAGGTATTCGTGCTGGTCTTCGACCTCGCGGAAGATCTGGCGGCCCTGCTTGCCCATGGTGTTGTACAGGACATTCAAGCGGCCGCGGTGAGCCATCGCCAACACGACCTCTTTCGCTCCGAGATCGGCTGCGCGTTCGACGGCTTGGTCGAGCAGCGGGATGAGCGTCTCTCCGCCGTCGAGGGAAAAGGTCTTCGTGCCTTTGAACTTGTCCCACATGAATTTTTCGAAGCAGACCGCATCGGCCAGGCGTTCGAGAATCCGGCTCTGATCCGCGACATCAAGCTTGATGTGATTGGCGGTCGTCTCCATCTGCTGTTGCAGCCACTGACGAGCGACCAGACTTTCAATGTGCATGTACTGCACACCGATCGAGCGACAGTAGGTCTGCTTGAGCCAGTTGATGACCCCGCGCAGCGTGCGGGCATCGGGTCCGCCGAGTAGCTCGGTCGAGACCTCGCGGTCAAGGTCGGCTTCGGTGAACCCGTAAAACGTGTGTTCGAGTTCGGGCGGGGTTTCGATCTTCACCTTGAGCGGGTCGACCTTGGCGGGGATATGCCCCAAGGAGCGGTAGGCATGGATGAGCGAGTCGACCCGCTCCTGACGCAGGGCAATGTTCAGTCGCTGCTCACTGCGAAAGTGGTTCGAACCCCCGGAACCCGGCGGGTTGAACATGCTGTGGGACTGAAACGGGGGAGAGAAGCTGACTCCGCCCTCGGCGACGGGGTGGCCATTCCCGTTCTGGGAACTGCGAAAGTAGTCGGCCCATTCCGGCGAGACTTCGGGGTCACCATTCAGAAAGCGTGCGTACAGGTCTTCAAGATACGGAAGGCTTTGGCTGTTGAAGGGGAGGGAAGACTCTGGCATAGTGGACATGGTCCGGTGGTGAGAGCCCTGGTCGGGGCGTCCGCAACGGTCGTGCGACCGTTGCAGGGTGGGCGGGGCGTCAATCAGTGAATCGAGACTCAGAGGCCGGTGCAGGCCACTGCGGTTCGAAGCACCGCGTGTGTGCCTGGCAGGATCGTTTGAGCCTCCGAGTTCGAGGCATCGCCAGCTGATGACATCACGATGAATATGTCACCGGGGTCAGGAAATCAATCCCTGCCGGTCTGTCTCTGGAAATTCTATCGCGATCCCGTGTGTCGAACTGGGGGAATGTGGGGCCCTTTTCGGGAGTTCGCTGAGGAAGCCGGAGCGGTCGAGGCACCGTCGACGTGGTGAGTCAGCGGCACCTGATTCGGCAGGAATTGCCGAACAACAGACAGTCGCCCTCAAGTCGGGAGACGAGTGTCGGATGGCAAGGCGGATGCAGATGCGACGGGAGAGAAGGGAGCATGGCGATCGATCGGACTTACTCCATTTTGCGATTTGCAGATGCGGTGCTGCGATTTCAGCTTTATCCCCCATTACAAGCGGTACGACCGGCCGGGTCATCGGGACTCACTCAGCCTTCGCGGAATCCGAAGTCTTCACAAACGGAAAAGTCTGCCAATTGTCGAAATCATAGGTGCGGACAACGACACCGCGAAGACGCCAAAACGAATCACCCATCGCAAGGGAATGTCTCACCTGCTGACTTGCAAGGTGAGTCACTTGCAACACTTTTCAAAACTGACAAGGAGTGCCAGCGCCATGCTCGTTCTATCCAGACACCGCGACGAGAGCATCATGATTGGTGACAATATCGTGATCACGATTGTTGACATTCGAGGTGACAAGGTGCGTCTCGGGATTCAAGCCCCGAGCAGCGTTCCCGTTCACCGTGAAGAGATTTACAAAGCCATCCAGCGTGAAGCTTCGGCCACAACGTTGGACGCAGCCAAAGTGGCCCACTCCTAAGTCGGGCCGCACCGATTTCGATCCGGCAGACCATTTTCAATGGGCTCGGTCTGCCGGACCAATAGAACTCCGCACGAGGAAAGAACACGTGCGGAGTGGGTCTGTCCCAGTTCCAATATCTAAATCACTTATTCCACGGAGTCCTCGTTCACGGCGTCTTCGTTCACGGCAGGGTCCGGGGCAGATTCGATCATGGGCTCTTCCTCTGTCGAGGGTTGAGATTCCTCTGCATCCGAAACATAGGTCGTCGAGTCGACGCGACCGACGGGAACCGGTGAGACAAACTCGGACGGTTCCGTGTCGACATCGATCTCGTGACCGTGGGCGCGCTGCCCATGCAGCCGATCCGCGTCTTGATACGCCTCGGGAGTCCAACCGCCCTCGGCCATGCGGATATTGTTATAGGCGAGCAGTGTGCCCTTGCGGTAATAGAGATTCGTGATCGACTTGTTGTACTGAGTCAAGCTCTCGTAGTACGCCTGCTGAGCTTGAGCGCGACGCAGCTGGGATCGCAGCACTTCATCCAAGAGAATCTTGCCGTCGAGATCAAATTCGACTTTGATTAACCGAGCGTTCTCTTGTGCGGCGAGGAACCGATTCAAGTTGGTCTTGGCGACGCAGTACGATCGCGAGATTTCCTGGAAGGCGACAGCCAGTTCCTGGGCGACCTCTTCCTCCGAGACTTGCAGGGCCTTGTGCGCTTTGGTGAGCCGCAGTTCGAAGTTCTGCACCTGGGCATGAGCGGATCGCAGTCCCACGGGCATGGTCATCTCCACACCAGCTCCCCAGCCATCGGTCTTCCGGCCGGAGAGGCCTTGATAGAAGGAATTCCCTCCGGCCCCATACTCCACGAGACTGTCGCCCAAGGCGTTGACTTGATACTGGGAGACCATGTCGAGACGTGGGCGGGTCAAACTGCGGGCCGCATGCAGTTGCAGGTCGAGGCTGCGGATGTTCCATTTTTGTCGACGAAGTTCGACACGCTGAGTGAGAGCTTCTCCGACGGAGTGATGCCAATCGGGGATGAATTGAGCAGTGATTGGCTCTTCGGCGGGACGGAGGACTTGTCCATCATTGACGGGCAGACCGATCAATCGACGTAACGCAGTCTCTGTGGTGTAAATGCCAGACCGAGAGCTGTCGACAGCCGCTCGAGCTGCGAAGAGCTGGTCCTTGGCCTGGGCTCCATCGGCGGGTTTCAAATCGCCC
>Ga0105046_10015950_pt1 | contig 11539 bp, 9 predicted proteins | sample MAT03_FD_78385 | JGI IMG/M metagenome (GOLD analysis project Ga0105046, IMG submission 78385) | Freshwater microbial communities from Lake Fryxell liftoff mats and glacier meltwater in Antarctica - MAT-03 (megahit assembly) | ecosystem: Environmental > Aquatic > Freshwater > Ice > Liftoff...
CAGCCCGCCTCATCGATCTCCAAGCCAAGGTTCGCGATCTCATCGTCAGATCTCACACCCAGCGCGGCCTGATGGAGGTCGATCGCTTCACCGCGGCCGACACCATCTACAAAATCGATGCAGTCGTCGATCCTGTCCTTGAAGCGTTTTGCGAAGACTGGTCGCACACCACCCCCCTCGTCCTTGTCGCCGAAGGCCTTGAAGACGAGCGAGGCGTGGAGGGGCATAAAATTTTCCCGCGCGGCTCGCGCGAGCAAGATGCGCAGATCCGGGTAATCGTCGATCCGATCGACGGCACGCGCGGGATCATGTACGACAAGCGCGCGGCGTGGTCGCTCGCGGGCGTGGCGCCGAACAAGGGGCCGGGCACGCGCCTGCGTGACATTGAAGTGGCCGTCATGACCGAACTGCCCACCAGCAAAATGGGATCTGCCGACGTGCTCTGGGCGATCAAGGGGCAGGGCGCACACGGGCATCGCGTGGATCTGCGAACCGGGTCGAAAGTCGCACTACCCATCCAGCCCTCATCCGCTTCGACACTTGCCCACGGTTTCGCGGGCGTTTCAAACTTCTTCCCCGGTACGAAAATCCTTTCCAGCGAATTGATGGAAACGATCTGCGAAAAAGTCCTCGGCGATGTCGACCCCACCAAGGCGCTGGTGTTTGAGGATCAGTACATCTCCACCGGCGGGCAATTTTACGAACTCATCGTCGGCCACGACCGCTTCAACGCCGACCTGCGCTCGCTGTTCTACAAAATCGTCCCGCGGCCGCTCGGGCTGTGCGTGCACCCGTACGACGTCGCAAGCTGGCTCGTCGCCGAAGAAGCTGGCGTGATCCTCACCGACGGCACCGGCGCTCCGCTTGACGGCCCGTTCGACACGGAAACCGGGCTGTCCTGGGCCGGCTATGCGAACGAAACCCTGCGCACAAAGATCGCGCCCATCATCAATGCGTTTTTGCATGAAAAACGACTTACTTGATTCTACTTCGCGCGGCGTGGGTGCTTCAGCGACCATACAAAGATGCGAACTTCCGCGCGCCTGCTTGTGGCGCTGCTCATCGTATCTCTCATCACTCCCGCACTCGCCCAGCAAGGCGGGCGCGGGCGCAACAAACGCATCTTCGTCGTGCCCGCTCCGAGCAAAGTCGTCTTTAACGGCAAGCTCGACGAATGGGATCTTTCCGGGCAGATCAACATCTACGTCACCCAGGAAACCAGTGAGATGCAGTCGGCGAAAGTCGCGCTGATGTACGACGCCGAGGCGATCTATATTTCCGCCGACGTGCGCGACCCCACGCCGATGATGAACCGCCACGACCCGCGCGTGAACGCAGAGCGCGCATGGGATGCCGACGCGTTTCAGATTCGCTTCCAGCTCGATCCGGAGATGGGATATCCGATCAACTTCGGCAGCATGCCCCCGCAGCCACATGACCAGATCGTGCATCTGCTGATGTGGCATTACACCGACGATGCGTCAGATAATCTGCAACTGCGCTACGGCATGGATTACGCGCTCCCGCCGGGCAAGGATTTGCCGTTCGGGATGGTGCCGAAAGACGGGTATCAGGGTAAATTCATCAAAAACAGTGACGGCCGCGGATTTGTGTTCGAGTACCGCATTCCATGGAGCACGGTGCAACCCAAACGCCCGATAAAAGCAGGCGATCTGGTCGCATCGGCGATTCAGATTCAATGGGGCTCGCCGAGCGGGCTCGATAGCTCCGGCGGAGGCTGGGCGATGGATTTGATGTCCGGCCCGGGCTTCTCATTTCAATCGACCGCGTGCTGGGGCAAGGCGATCTTTTCCGACAAGGGAAATCTCCCGAAAGAAATAACGCAGGAAGGATTGCCGATCGAACCGCCGCTGCCGCTGACCATTGAATACAACCCTCCCGGCGACGGCGACGTGACGATCGCGCTGCAGGATTCTCAGGGGCAGTTCGTGCGGTACGTCGTCGTGCAACAAAGCCGCAAGGCCGGCAAAGTGATCGACAAATGGGACGGCCTGCACGACGCCGGAAAGCCGCTCCTGCCGGGCAAATACACGTGGAAGGGCATCTATCACGAGCCCATTATCACGAAGTATGTCATGGGTCTGCACAACTCTGGCAGCCCCAGCTACCGCACCCCCGAAGGGACTGGCGCGTGGGGCGCCGACCACGGCCGGCCTTCAACGGTTTCCGCCGCAGGCGACCACATGCTGCTTGCCTGGGACGGCGGGGAAGCAGGCGATTCGATTCTGAAAACCGATCTGGCGGGCAGGAAGATCTGGGGCATCAAGCCCGGCGCGCTGCACCTGGCGGTGGATCTCAAATCAGATCGAGTTTTCATCGTCGGCGGCGGCGGGTTCCACGACGGCGCGCACGTGCAGGTGTATTCCTTGATCGACGGTCGACCGCTGCGGTTCGGAACCGGGCCCGACGCCGAGCATCGCGCCGGCGGGTAGGAAGCAACCGACGTCATCACCGGGCTGGCGTTTATTGAATCGGAGAATGCGCTCTACGTCGCTTACGAAAAACGCGACTTCGTTTTGAAGGTCAATGCGACGACCGGCCAGGCGATGTTGAACATCAATATCAAGGCACCGCGCGCGATCACGTCCCGGGACAATCAAACGCTGCTGGTGGTCACCGGCGACACCGTGCGCGAGCTCGACATCAGCCTACAGCCGAGATTGGCGACAAAGCAAGCGATGACGATTGAGAACCTCGACCGCCCGCAAAGCGTCGCGACCGACTCGGCGGGAAACATCTACGTCGCACAAGGCGGAGAGACGCAAAACATCGCGGTGTTTGACAGCGCCGGCAAGCCACTGCGAAACATCGGCAAACCCGGCGGTCGCCCGCTTGATGGCGCGTACGACAAAACGGGAATCGTCGCGCCCGGCGGCATCGCTATCTCCGCGGACGGCAAGCTCTGGGTCGCCGAGACGCTCGACTCGCCGAAGCGCATCATCGCGTGGGACACGAAGTCTGGCGAACTTGCCCACGAGTTCTTCGGCGCTTCGCAGTATGCGACATTCGTCTCGATCGATCCCATGAACCCCGCCGAAGCATTTTGTCATGGGACGATCTGGACCATCGATCTGGACAACGGCACGTGGTACCCGAAATCGACGATGTGGCGATCCACCAAGCCGAACGTCGTGCAGGCGGGATACGGTCGGACGCGCGTCATCACTGCCAGGAACGGGCATCAGTTCGCGTGGGGCCGGGCGAACTATTCCAACGTGCTCTACATGCGCACCGGCGACGTGTTTCAGCCGATCGCAAGCGGCGTGATCGTCGCCAAGGGGAACATGTTCATCTCGTATCCGCCTTACGAAATTTTCGCAGATGAAACGAAGTACCCCAACGGCACGTACGTATGGCAGGACGCCAACGGCGACGCGACGATTCAGGACAACGAGGTCGTGAAGAACGACGCCGGCGGCGAGCATTTCCTCTCCTGGCTGGACGAGGATCTGATCATCTACTGCGAAAGCGGTGCGAAGTTTACACCTACACGCATCGAGCCCGACGGCCGGCCGGTGTATGACTTCACGAAGCCCGAGCCGCTGCCCGTACAGGGCAACGGCGGGTTCGGTGGAATGTGGATCGATCCGCAGGACAAATCGATCTACACGATTGCCGAAGACGGCGACAGCCCGCTTCGCCGCACGAGCGCCGACGGAAAGCTCATCTGGAGCTACAACGTTACCGGAAGCTGGCGGGCGACGCTGAACAAATCGATCCCCAAACCCGGGCAGGTGTGGGGAATCACCGCGCCGCTCGGCGTGGCGGGCGAAGTCACCGGTGTCGCCAGCTATTTCGGGCCGTTCCATCTATTTACTAGAGACGGAATATACGTTGCGAAAATCTTCAAGGACGGCCGACTCGGCGAGACCGGGCCTGAGGCCATCAATGCCGAAGCCTTCTCCGGGCAACTCGTGAAGATGGAAAATTCAGGTCGATACTTTCTGCTCGCCGGCGACACCGACGGGCGCATCACTGAACTGTTCGGGCTTGACTCGATCAAGCGTTTTGAAGGATCGATCGAACTCAGCGATGTCGAGGTGGCCGCTGCCCGCGAAGCTCAGCAAGCGTTCGCGACGCGGACACGGATGGTTCAGCAAATGGTCGTTGTCCGGGGCAAGGACTCGCTCGCCGGGGCCAGCGGGGTGTCGAGAACGATCGATTCGGAACGCGAGTTCACCGCGCGGCTCGCGTACGACAGCGAAAACCTTTACCTCGACTACGACGTCAGCGCGCCGGCGGAGCTGGTCAATTCCATTCCCGACCCGCAGATCATTTTCAAAGGTGGAAATCTTTTGGATCTGCAGATCGTCACACCACAAGGCGACACGCGGGTGCTTGTTTCGCGCCGGCCGGACGGGACGCCCGTGGCCGTGAAATTCGTGCAGAAAGATCGCAAGGCTGAAAGCCGGCCGATCGTGCTGAAATCGCCGACGGGCCAGGAGACGTTTGATGTAATCGAATCTCTTGAGGATTTTAAGCTTGAATACACTCCGCGCGCCGGCGGGTTTCGTGCAACCGCGGTCGTGCCGCTCGCGTGGCTGGGCCTGAGCCCGCGGGACGCGGAGCGGGTGCGGCTGGACATCGGCTACCTCTTCGGCAACGTCGGTGGAAACAGTTGCGGCCAGCGCGCTTACTGGAGCAACAACAGTCCCACCAGTGCGATCATCGGCGACATTCCGAACGAATCGCGCGTCGAGCCAATACATTGGGGAAGCGCGATCGTCGAATGAAACGGCCAGATGCGCCCAGTCGTTCAACATCGGTCATCGATCAAAACATAATCGGCTTGGCCAACTTTCGGCGAATCACCTGGAACTGTCCGAGATGCATTTGAATGTGCCCCGTGTACAGCACGACGAGATGTGCGACAGTCGGAAACATGCCAAAGTCCGAGGGCTTGGCAAGATCATCGGGTGTGAGTTTGCGGATCGCGTCGGCGGACTGTTTCCGCAGCGACGTGAGCGTTTCGAGCAGTTCGCTCTTGCTCGCCGACCAGTACGCGGGGTCGTCGTTGGCGGCGTCTTGCTTGGAGCCTTTGCCCACGATTTTTGCAGGCACTACAAGCGCGGTTCCGATCTTCGGGGCGAAATGTGCCTCGGCGTTGCAGAGGTGCGACAACTGCCAGGCCGCATGGTTCGCGCCCGCACACGGACGCACGAGCAGGTCCTCATCGCTGAAGTCCGCCAGCGTTTGCGACATCATGCCAACGCTTCCTTCGGCCGACGACGCGAGTAATTCCAGGTATGACATTCAGAATCTCCTTTAGTTGAGTCCGCCCTACAATAGGGCCGCCATGCCCGATGCGACAACCCTGCTGACGATCAATCTCACGGCGACCTGGTACATGGTCGGCTTGATATGGTTCGTTCAACTCGTGCATTACCCCCAGTTCAGGTCCATCGCCGCCGATCGCTGGGCGCAGTTTCATCGCAGCCACACCACCCTGACGACGGTGGCTGTCGCGCCGGCAATGCTGATTGAACTCGTCGCCGCGATACTTTTGCTGGTCGCGCAGCCCGGGGCGGTAAGCATCGTGCTGCTGATCCTCGTCATCCTCATCTGGCTCTCAACGGCCGCGATTCAAATACCGATGCACAACCTCCTGTCACACGGATTCAACCCCGCGACCCACCGAAAACTGCTTCGATCAAATTGGATCCGGACCATTCTGTGGACAACCCGCGGCCTGCTGGTGGCCGGTTCGACGTCCTGACATTCTTGGGACAACCGGATCGCTTGTGTCCGTTTTACAAACATCGACGTCTGGCGAATCGACTTGATCTTTCGGGTTCGGCAACGGCATACTTTCAGCATAAAGAGCCTGCGAGATTGAATCGCCAAAACAAGGAGAATTATGGCCGCCGTTGCAGAAGCCCCCGTGTCGACCTTTGATGCAAGTGACCCGACGTGGCATTGGAATCACCCCATGCCTTCGAAACTAAACCTGCTTACCCCCGAGCAGCTGCTGTCCTACCGCACGAATGGCTATGTGCTGGTTAAAGGTCTGTTCAGCAAGTTCGAGGCCGCCGAGTACCGTCGCGAAGCGCACGCGCTGGCCACCCGACTGGAACGCGCCGGCACGATCGATGCCACCTGGGGCGGCGGGCGCGAGATCGCGGGGGCGAAAAAAACAATCATTCAGCACTGTCACGATCCGCAATTCTACGTCGGTCTGTACAGCAAGATGATCACCGATGACCGTTTTACAGGCGTGGCGGCAGACATTATCGGGCCCAACGTTCAACTTCATCACACCAAGATGTTCATCAAGCCTTCGGAAAAGGGCAGCCCGTTTCCGATGCACCAAGACTACCCGTATTTCATCCACGGGCACCACTCGATGATCGCGGCGATCGTACACTTCGACGACGCGCCGCCGGAAAAAGGCTGCGTGTGCGTCTACCCGGGCAGCCACAAGCTCGGCCCGCTGAAAACGCGTCCGACGGAGCTGAGCCTCGACCCGGCCGAGTACCCGCTTGATAAAGCAACGCTCTGCCCCGCCGACGCCGGCGACGCGTTGTTCTTCAGCTACCTGACGATCCACGGCTCGGGCCTAAACGTATCGAGCGAAGCCCGCACGACGCTGCTCGTTCAGATGCGCGACCCCGAAGACAAGCCGCTCGCCGACGTCCACAAATCACGCGGGCAGAACGCGATGCTCCGAGGGATAGACCCCAGCGCAAGCCGCGCAATGGCGTGGGGGACTTGATCGGGTTTTCGATTTTTAAGTTGCGATTTTGATCGAACGATTCGAACCAATCGGATCGCGGTGCAACTCCGCGGGTGCGCTGCCGCTTTCGCGACCCCTTGCGCCTCGCGAGCATCACACGAGGTTCGAAAATCGGACGAGCGTCTCGAGCGTCCGGCCGGCCGCGCCTGAATCGATCGCGCTTGCACAAGTGTTGTACGCGGCGTTTAGGTCCGGAGCGATTTCCGCAACAACCAGCGCCGCGGCGGCATTGAGCAGCGCGATGTCACGCGGGGGAAATTTCTCGCCGGCCAGGATGCGGCGGATCACCGCCGCAGATTCGTCCGCGTCGGCGACCTGAAGATCATCCAGCCTCGCGTCCGGCAGTTTCAAACTCAGCGGGTCCAGCGTCCACGTCGTTACTTTGTCGTTTTTCAATTCACTGATCTGCGTCGGGCCCATGGTCGAAAGTTCGTCGAGCCCGTCCAGGGCATGAACGACCCAGGCGCGCCGGCTGCCCAGCTTTTGCAGCACCGTTGCCATCCGGTCCGTCAGTTCTGCCGCGAACACCCCGAGCAACTGATGCTGCGCGCGGGCGGGGTTGGTGAGCGGGCCGAGCAGGTTAAAAATCGTCGGGATCCCCAGCGCCGTTCGCGCTGCCGCGACGTGCTTCATCGCCGGGTGGTGAAGCCGCGCGAAGCAGAAACACATGCCCGCTTCATTTAAACATCGCTTGAGTTGATCGGGCTGAAGATCGATCTTCACGCCCAGCTTTTCCAGCACATCGGCGGAGCCCGATTTGCTCGACGCCGAGCGATTCCCGTGCTTCACCACCCGCCCCCCGCACGCCGCCGCAATGAGCGCGGCCGCCGTGGAGATGTTGAACGTGTGCCGCGTATCCCCGCCCGTGCCGCACGTATCCAGCACCACCCCGGAGCCCGACGGATCGACCGGAATCACTTTCTCGCGCATCACCGTCGCGGCCCCGACCAGCTCGTCCACCGTCGACCCCTTCGCCGCCATCCCGACAAGCAACCCGCCGATCTGGGCGTCCGAAGCCTCGCCAGACATAATGTGCAAAAACGCCGCACGCGCCGCGTCCCGGGTGAGGTCTTCACTGCGGCAGAGCTTGAGGAGGATGTCTCTAAATTCGCTCATTTGAGAAGGCAACAAAAGCGGCTTGTTCGAAATAGTGATCGGCGGTCAATGATTCGAAAATGCCCAAGACTCCCATGATTACGAACGATGAACAATCAGCAAGAATCGACTGCTTTTGCAGCCATTCTTCTCATCGACGGCCACTTTCCTCTCTTCGATATGCCCTGCGTACCGCATGGATTAATTGTAGCTGCGACTAACGACTATTCCACCACGCCCGCCCCCGCGGTTGGGCTGGTTTCGAACACGCCAGGAGAGATGCCGAATTTTTCCTGATACGTTTTTTCAAGATGCATCTTGAGACCCTCTACCGCGCGCGGCTGGGCCAGCGCGACGATGCACCCCCCGAAGCCTCCGCCGGTCATTCTTGCGCCGTACACGCCTTTGCACTTCAATGATTCTTCGACCAGGAAATCCAGCTCGGGGCAGCTTACTTCGTAGTCATCTCTCAGGCTGATGTGACTGGCGAGCATGAGCGGGCCGGCTTCTTCGTATCGTTGCTGCGCGAGTTTCGATGCAAAATCGACGGCACGCTGGATCTCCCCGACGACGTGCCGGCAGCGGCGGAGCGTGAGGTCGTCGAGCCTGCCTTGCGACGCTTCGACCTGCTTCATCGTTACGTCGCGCAAGTGTGTGATAGCGGGGTTGTCGCGCTTGAAGAATTTCACGCCATCCTCGCACTGCTGGCGGCGCTGGGCGTACTCTCCGCCGGTCAATTCGTGCTTGACCATGCTGTTGACGACGACGACTTTCAGCTCATTCGCCTGGAGGGGGATGTACTGCTTCGTGAGGTCGCGGCAATCGAGCAGCATCGCATGCCCGGCCTTACCCGCTGTGACGATGGTTTGATCCATAATGCCGCAGGGCACGAGCGCATATTCGTGCTCCGCCTTCTGCGCGATCAGCGCGAGCCGGCCTGGGTCCATCGTCATTCCGGCCAGCGCGAGCAGACTGTGCGCCGTACCGATTTCGATGGCGGCGCTGCTGGAAAGCCCGCCTCCCATGGGCAGCGTGTTGCTGATCAGCGCGTCCATCCCCACGAGCGGAATGCCCGCCCCGAGCAGCTCGGCGGCAACCCCGCGGACGTAGTTTGCCCAGCTGGGTTCCCCGCGCTCGATCTTCTTCGCCAGCGAAAACTCAACAATCCAATCGGGGAACATCGTCGATGCGATCCGCACCTGCGAATCATTCCGAGCCCGGCAGGCGAACCGCACCTCCGGCTCGATCGCCATCGGGAAAACAAATCCGTCGTTGTAATCCGTGTGCTCGCCGATGAGGTTGACGCGCCCCGGCGCGCGGACCACGCGAATCCTCCCGCCGCCCCCGAAGACCTTCGCGAACTGCTGCTTGATGTCCTCGTTCTGCGATGCCATCTGTGAAATCTACGTGGATCTGGATGCGCCGGTCAAGCGCGACCTTAAAGAACCCGCGGAATGTCGACGTAGATTCTTGCACATCAGCAATCAATCCGCCGGCAAACTTCGCACGCCGCGAAGGAACTGCGGTTCTCTGTCTTCTATCCATTCCCGCAACGCAGTATCATCGCGCGCAATGACCGACACAGGCATTTTTCTCGTCTTCGACGGCGGCGAGGGCTGCGGCAAAAGCACGCAGGCGAAACTGCTGCGCGAGCGGCTGGAGCAGATCGGCCGGTCGGTGCTTCTCGTGCGCGACCCGGGCACCACGCGCATCGGCGAGCTGATCCGCGCGATTCTGCTCAACCCCGATCACAGCGAAATGTCGATGCGCTGCGAAATGCTGCTCTACATGTCAGCCCGCGCGCAGATGATGGCCGAGAGCATCCTGCCTTCGCTGCAGGCGGGGAAGATTGTTATTTCCGACCGATTCGTGAGCAGCACCCTGAGCTACCAGCTCGGCGGGGAAGATTTGACCGCCGACGACATTCGCGACGTCGCGCGCATCGCGCTGCGCGGGCGATGGCCGGACCTGACGGTCATTCTCGACATGCCGGTGGAACGCTCGATCGCGCGTGTAACCCGTGCGAAGGATCGGATCGAACAACGTCCGATCGCGTACCATGAACAGGTGCGCCAAAATTTCCTTTCGCAGGCGAGGCACGATCCGGAACGCTACCGCGTCATTCAGGCGGACCGGGATCTGCAGCTCGTTCAGGATGAGATCTGGCGACTGGTAGAATCGAAGATTTCGGGTGACGAGGGCTTCTAAGCCCACGGCGTTCGCGCAGGGTTGAAAGCCTGCGCCACGGTGATGATCAAATTCTCTGACATCCTCGGCCAGGACACCGCGATCGATTCGCTCCGGCTCGCGCTATCCAAAGATCGGCTGCCGCACGGATTGATTTTCGGAGGGCCTGTCGGGGTTGGAAAAGCGACCACCGCCCGCGCGCTGGCCGGTGCGTTTCTCTGCGAAACTCCGCGCGACGCGGACGCGTGCGGCGTGTGTGAATCATGCCGGTTGATTGGTTCGGACACGCATCCCGATCTGCATTTTGTGTATCGGCAACTCATCCGGCTCACGAAAGAAGAAAGCAAAGCGCGCGACCTGACGATCGACGTCGTCCGCGAGTATCTCCTTGCGCCCGCAGGCATGCGCACCGCGATGGGACGGGGAAAGGTCTTCATCGTCGATGAGGCCGAACTGATGAATACCGGGGCGCAGAATGCGCTGCTGAAAGTGCTTGAAGAACCCGCGGGGCGCACGCTATTGATCCTCCTCACCCCGCAACCGGGCGCGTTGCTTCAGACGATCCGCAGCCGCTGTCAGACGATGCTGTTCGGCGCGTTGAGCGAGGACGTGGTCGCGCGCGAATTATCGAATCGGAAGATCGACGCGGCCGTCGCGCTGTCGGCGGGACGACTGGCTGCGGGTTCGCTCGGGCTGGCGTTGAAGTGGATCGAAGACGGCGTGGTCGAACGCGCGATAGAGCTGGAACAACGCATCGATTCCATTCTCGCCGGCCGGGGATCGGACGACCTCGCCGACTGGCTGAAAAAATCTTCCGACGCCTACGCGGAGAAACAGCTCGGCCGGGACGAGCTGGCGAGCAAGGATCAGGCCGCCCGCGAGGGGCTTGCGTTGTTCATGCAATTGGCCGGGCAGCACATTCGATTCCGGCTGCGCGACACCGACGACCCCGACGCGCTCGAGCGGCTATGCGACGCGATCGACACACTCGCCCGCGCCGATCAATACATCGACGCCAACGTCGGCATCGCGCTCACCCTGCAGGACCTTTCGGCGTCACTCGAAAGCGCGATGCAATAGATCATCAAAAATTGATTCCGGATTTCCGCTTGCAGCTTAGCCAGACCGTGACGCTGCACCGATGAACGAACAGCGCGATTCGATTCCGATGAAAATATTGCCGCATCTCCGCGGCTTTCGGACATCGCAGGTGCTGCTTCCATCCGCTCATCGCCCGCTTGCTTCGCGCAAGCAGTGGTCGAAAAGAGATCGCCATTCGATCTGCTGAATGGCGACGGCGGCGCGATGTTTCGGATCATTCGGATCTTCATGCACCGCTTCAACGAGATCGACAAACGCATCGGGATCCCAGCCGTTCCAGGTGATTTTCAGCAGCGGTTTTTCGGCCGGCAAGGGGTTCAGAATGCCCTGCACCTGGTTCATGATCGACGGGTAAAGCGGGTGCGCCCCCGCGCGGTTGTACCAATACTTTGCGTTGGAGAA
>Ga0105046_10015951_pt1 | contig 11539 bp, 9 predicted proteins | sample MAT03_FD_78385 | JGI IMG/M metagenome (GOLD analysis project Ga0105046, IMG submission 78385) | Freshwater microbial communities from Lake Fryxell liftoff mats and glacier meltwater in Antarctica - MAT-03 (megahit assembly) | ecosystem: Environmental > Aquatic > Freshwater > Ice > Liftoff...
GACTAAGAAACAGTCTAAAAATTTACACCTACGGGGCAAAGCCATGAAATCTGAATTTAAAGCTAAACTGATCCAGCACATGCTGAACAAGAAGAATGGCGAACAGGGCTTCACCCTGATCGAACTTCTCGTTGTTATCATCATCATCGGTATCCTCGCCGCGATCGCGCTTCCTTCTTTCCTCAACCAATCCAACAAGGCAAAGCAATCTGAAGCCAAAACCTATGTTGGGACACTCAATAAGGGTCAACAAGCTTACTACACCGAGAAGAATACATTCGGTTCTGACGTAGCGATCTTAGGTATCGGTGTAAAGACTGGAACAGTAAACTACAGCTATCTTTCAGCAGGAACAACTGCCGCTACCGTTACTGGTAACTTTGCAACCAGCACAGGAGTTTCTTTAGCTGTAGCGCTTCGTGGTTATGCAGGACGGGTACAATTGCACACTGTTGTCTCTACCAGTGATGTCACCAGCCTTGCGTCACTGTGCGAAGCCAATACTGCTGGTACTGCAACTCCTCCCATCCCAACCTTAGGCAATCCTGCTGAAGGTCCAACCTGCGCTGCTGGCTCATCCGCAGTTGGTAACTAATAGTTAGTTTTTTGCGAGACTATTAAAAATAGTTAAAAAAGAAGTGGGAAGTTTTATACTCTCCGCTTCTTTTTTTAGATATACATTTGCAATCACCACAAAAAATATGACTCAATGGCAACCACAGGCTGATCGCGATCTATTGCAAAAAGATTATCTAAATGCAATTAGCGTTTATGAACGGATAATTAGAGAAGAGCCAGAAGTCGTTAGTCATTACTTTTATTTAGGATTGCTCCAGCTTTTGCAAGGACAAGAGACAGAAGCTCAATACACATGGATGAGCTGCATTACCGACGATGCCACCCTTGAGCAAATTGAACAATGGACATCTGACCTCGTAAAAATCCTATTTACCGAGGTCGAAAGACAAATTACAATTCCTGAATATGATACGGCTTGGTTGATTTGTCGCCATATCCATGAGCTAGATCGGGCAAATTTAGATAATTTGATTACCTTAGTATGGCTATCAATTCAGCTCAAGACCCTCGATCGTGACGATGATATATTGGCAGAGCTGATAGAAATCCTAAAGGAGTCAGCGAGTATTGACCCACTGCCAGAGCTTAACCGTGGCTGTCTTTGGGATTTGCTCACCTGTCTTGCCAAATATCCTCCCTATCCTCTGCTGGTTGAACTGACTGAAGCTTGTTCACCCTTTGTGCAGTATGCAGATAACTTCATCTATACATTAATTACTGCCTCCATCGAGCTATCCTATTTTGCTAACAGAAATGACTTAGCGATCGCTCTATTAGAAATCGCGGCACGGGTATCTCCCCAAGTATTAGAAGTATTAGAACACCTCTCTGGACTCTATCAAAATAGTGGCAACCATGTTAAAGGATTAGAAACCGCCAAAATCTGCTGTGAAATGGCGGAGCGATTAATTGATAAATTTTTCTCTAATGCCCTATTACTAAGAGCTTTTTTAAATAAAGGAGGTCACTGGCAAGAGTCTCTAGATACCTTTGCTACACAGGAAGAGTTACTATCAGCCCTAGTTGCCGAAAGTCCAATCGATCTGCCGCAACCAGTCGTCAACCGACTCTATACCGCCAATTATTTTGCCCCCTATATGCGAGACGATCCAAGGCAAAATCGAGCTTTGCAAAACCAGATTGCCCAACTCTGCCAAGCTAATACCAAGATCAATTTGGTGGAAAGAATGCAGCAGTTTCGAGATCGCCTGAACTCACAAAACTGCGATCGCTCCAGTGATCGAAAGCTAAAGATTGGCTATATTTCTCATTGTATGGCTTCACATTCCGTCGGATGGCTAGCCCGTTGGCTATTGCGCCACCACGATCGAGAGAAATTCGAGCTATACGGATACTTTCAAGTTTATCGACAATATCCCGATGCCTTACAAGATTGGTTTGAGCATCAAATGGATGGAGTCTATCGCTCAAGAGTGGATGGTTCTGGTGAGTGTGATGACATGGCAAAGCGCATTTATGAAGATCAGATTGATATTCTTGTGGATCTAGACAGCATCACCCTCGATGGTACTTGTGGCGTGATGGCGCTCAAACCTGCACCAATCCAGATAACTTGGTTAGGAACCGATGCTTCAGGTATCCCTGCGATCGATTACTTTATCGCCGATCCCTATGTACTCCCCGATCATGCCCAAGAATATTATTCCGAAAAGATTTGGCGTTTACCCGAAACCTATATCGCCGTCGATGGCTTTGAGATCGCTGTCCCCTCTTTACGTCGCGATCGGTTAGACATTCCTGCTGATGCTGTCGTCTATCTTAGCGCCCAACGTGGTTATAAGCGCCATATAGACACGATGCGTTTACAAATGCAGATTATTAAATCCGTTCCCAATAGCTATTTTTTAATTAAAGGACTAGGGGATCAAGAATCGATTAAATCTCTGTTTGTAGAAATGGCAAAGGAAGAGGGCGTTAATCCAGATTGTCTCAGGTTCTTAAATCTTACAGAAACTGAAGCAATCCACCGTGCTAATTTGACCATTGCTGATATTGTGCTAGATACCTATCCCTACAATGGCGCAACGACGACCTTAGAGACGCTATGGATGGGTATCCCCCTAGTAACTAGAGTCGGTGAGCAGTTTTCGGCTCGTAATAGCTATGGGATGATGGTTAATGTTGGCATCAGCGAAGGTGTGGCTTGGACTGATGCCGAATATGTAGAATGGGGGATTAAACTTGGCAAAGATGCCCAACTACGTCAAGATATCTCCATGAAACTAAAAGCATCAAGACAAACCTCACCTCTATGGAATGGGAAAAAATTTGCTCTTGAGATGGAAAAAGCGTATCAGCAAATGTGGCAAAAATTTTGTGATGGAGAATGATTATTTATATCCCTGATTCTGAGGTGATCCAGATGGAACAAGCATACAAATATCTGATTATGGGTGAGCTAGATCGCTCTATCTGTCTATACGAAGAGGCGATCGCTTTAGCGCCAGAGTTCAGATCGAACTACGCTTATCTGGGCTTAGCAATGCTATTGCAAGGTCAGGAAGCAGATGCACAGATGATTTGGTTCAATGCGATCGATGATCCCGATCAATTAGAAGACTGGGCGATCGAGCTAGCATCTATTCTGAACTTGGAGGCTGAGCGATATGAGAATCAGGCTAACTTTGATATTGCTTGGCTAATCCGTCAGCACATCGCAGAAATCGCCCCTGACAATATCAGCAACCTTGCAGAATCTGCTAAATTATCTTTACTTCAGCCAAATCTTGATCGAGAAGAAGAGAATTTATCTCGGTTAATTGATCGCTTAGATGGATATAATTTGCAACTATCTAATCAAGATATATTTTCTTTAGATAGTCTATTAGAGCAATCAGTAATTACATCTGCTAACAAGAAAATCGATCAAAAAATTGATCAAAATATAGTTAAGGACATTGCAACACTTGACAGACACGCATCCTTTGACGCAACCCTCATAGTTATAGAATCTAGCTTGCAATTAAGACTAAGTTTTTTGCAAATTTATCTACATTTTGTAGATAATAACAAAAGATTAAAGCTGATTAGATTAGTACTTCAGAGAAGTAAATCTTTATATACTTATATCCATATTGTCTATGCAAAAACTTGTTTGCAGATTGTCCCTAAGCACTTACAAATCCTCATTGAAGTTGTCGCGGCTCTCCAGTCCCTAAGTTTTAACACTGAGAGTGTTGAATATGCTTTGAGAATGGTTGCTGCTAGTGATGAGATGATCTATCAGATCGGTAGTTATCACATGACAATGCGAGGTTTATTATCCTCTGGTTGCCATTGGCAGAAAGCCCAAGATACTTATAAACAGATGGAAATGCTAATGGAGGATTTTATAGGCGCAAATCGATCTATGAAATTCAATGACATTAGATTTTTTATGAGTCATGTTTTATGGAGCTACTATTTACAAGATCATCCTAGAAAAAATAGACTTTTTATCAGCCAAGCAGGAGATTATTATCAAGCTCAAATTCAGCAATCTCTCAAGGGAGTAGTTACTTCCAAATATCAGCCAATTAAGCTATTAAGAAATTTCGATAGAAAGATCAGAATTGCCTATATTTCCCAATGTCTAAATCGTCATTCTGTAGGATGGATTAGTCGTTGGCTCATCAATGGTCACGATCACCACAAATTTGATACTTTTGTCTACTTCCTATCTAAAAATGAGAATGAGATTCGTCAATCAATTCAAGAAGCTGTGACTGCATCCTATGAATTACTAATCGATCCTGATGCGCCCATACCTAGCTTTAAGGCGATCGCCGATCAAATTCAAAATGATCGCATTGATATTTTAATCGACCTAGATTCCCTTACTAATGCTGATGGCTGTGTGATCATGGCGCTCAAACCTGCACCGATTCAAGTTAGTTGGCTCGGCAGTGATGCGACGGGGATACCTGCGATCGACTACTTCATCGCCGACCCCTACGTTTTGCCTGAAGATGCTCAAGATTATTACAATCATCAGATTGTGCGCTTGCCACAAGCCTATGTTGCTGTAAATGGATTTGAAGTTGGCACTCCTAACTTGAAGAGAGCAGATTTAGATATTCCTCAGCATGGGATTGTCTATCTGAGCGTGCAAGCGCCGCACAAACGTAATCCTGATTTTCTGCATTGTCAGATGCAAATATTGCGGCAAGTACCCCATAGCTATCTATTACTCAAGAGCAGTCGTGTCGTTGCTGATTATGAGAACTTAGTTTTAGAAATTGCCAACTCTGAAGGCATCTCTCCCGATCGCATTAAGTTTCTGCCGACCACGCCTACGGAAGAAACTCATCGTGCTAATTTGGCGATCGCCGACGTAATTTTGGATACCTATCCCTATACTGGTGCAACAACTACCCTAGAAGCGCTTTGGATGGAGTTACCGATTGTAACGCGAGTGGGTGAAAGCTTTGTTTCCCGTAATAGCTATACAATGATCCTCAATGCTGGCATTAGCGAAGGGATTGCGTGGAGCGATCAAGAATATATTGATTGGGGTGTCCGCCTTGGCAATGATCCTGACCTGCGACAACAAATCTCATGGAAACTAAAAAAATCTAAACAGACTGCACCACTATGGGATGTGCCGCAATTTGTCAGTAATGTAGAAGCTGCCTATGAGCAGATGTGGACAAAGTATGTAGAATCACAAACCCATATATTGGATGTAGATCAGACCCAGTTAGAAGTCTTAGCTGAAGCTGAATTACAAAATTCTCAAGGCATAGCTTTGGCTCAACAGGGCGAATTCGATCGGGCGATCGCTTGCTTTAATTCAGCAATTGCCCATGCGCCTGAATATGCAGAAATTTATTACAATTTGGGAATTACGCTAACCCAAGCCGAAAAGCTCGATCAGGCGATCGCCAGTTTTGAAGAAGTAATCAAGCTACAGCCTGACTACGCTGATGCTTACTTTAATTTGGGATTGATTTCTACCCAGAAAGGAAATGATCAACTAGCGATTCATTATTTACGTCAAGCCATAGAGCGATCGCCCCATGACTTTGAGTATCACTTGACCTTAGCAAATCTCTTGTCAGAACAAGGTAATTGGCAAGAAGCACTAACATCCTATGAGTCAGCCGCCAAAATCAATCCCAACTCAACTTCTGTTTACTATGCTATGGGTTTAATTTTTAAAAATCATGGCAACTATTCTGAAGCTATATCTAATCTACGTGCAGCAATTCGATTAGAGCCAGAATTTACTGAAGCTATTTGTCAGTTGATGTCTGTACTAAGAATCTGCTAGTATAGCTATCATCTGGGAAATAGCTCCACAACTACTTGTAGATAACTACCCAAAACTCCATAGATGCGTATTTCTCTTTCGTTTATCCTAACTTTCTCTAAGTAATCAGACAATAAAATTATTATGGGAATTACTCCTAGTGCGCTACTAATAATTAGTGACATGGCAAAAGAGAATATGTTCACTACTTTGCCCAAAAAGATCATTGAGCTTGGTACTCAGGAAGTACATTGTCAAGATTCAGATTTAATTGATCATCTTTTTGATAGTTTTTGTATAAATCAAGATCAACGCAAATCTATTCCTTTTGGCGAAAGAGCAAGAAATTTATTTAATATTTTGGGATTTACATATGAATGTATCGATCTTGACGGAGCAGAAAAAACTCTTGATTGGGATATTAATACAATAAAATGCCCCCAAGAATTTTATGAACAGTATTCTTTAACCACTAATCACGGTACATCCGAACACTTAATTGATCAAAAAAATTCTTTCCAGTTACTTCACGATTTAACAATGGTTGGGGGGTATATGATGCATACCGTTCCCTGTACAGGACAAGTAAATCATGGTTTTTTTAGCTACTCTCCGATATTATTTTCTTCATTAGCCAAGGCTAATAACTACAATATAGAATATTTTTTCCTAACCGATTTCAATGAATTAATTCTTTATGAAGGCAATATATTTCCTGATTTTAGTTATATTGTAATAGTGATGCGAAAAACACAAAGCAAGGCATTTCAACTACCATTACAGATATGGGATACAAGTAATTTATGCTATGTTGATTCACTTTAATTCCAGTGGAGAAGAAACTAAGAAACTCTTTCCATTCAACAAATTGAGTCGTTTTTTGTGGCAAATTTGATTAGAAATTTCTATAATTATCTGTTATGGGCTTCTCATCAAAAAGACAACATCAAATTCATATTCCCAGTTGAAATGACGATAGCAAGTAAATTTATGGAAGATATCTAGAATATCTTGTAACTTGAAATCGTAAAGATGATACGGATTGTAGTGGGTAGTTTTTTTGGATGGATAGGTCAAAATGACTTGATTAATTTGGTTGCGATCGCAGAAATTTGGCAAGATATAGCGATCGCTAATATGTTCAATTGTTTCCACTGAAAACAACATATCAATTTTCTGGTCAGAAACCCAATTACCAATATCCACATTCAAAAAATTAGTTTTAGCGCCACCATATTCTTGATTAGCAAAATCAATAATATCTTCGTTACAGTCTAGTCCAATCACAGATGTCACATCAGGATTAGTCGATAGTAAATAGCTGCCATAACCACAACCACAAGCTGCATCACAGATTACACCTTTTGCGAATTGTCGTAGCAGTGCATATCTTTCCACGTGACGTTGTATCCGAATTCGCTGTTCAATTTCTAATAATTGTTCGCGCGGTAGATAAATATGTTGATCTACCTTCTTACTTATGATTGGGATATTATCTTGAGATGGAGAATTACTTGAAGATTTCATTTCTTGTGACTGATTTCTAGTTTTGATGATGATCAAGAGATGTAAGTAGATAGACTAAAGAAAGCTTAAAGCCACAGCTTTTTAATTTTACTTTCATTATGTCTGTCTACTTAGCCGTTTTAACATTGGCGATCGCCAATATCCTGCACAATTCCATCCCAAATTTTACCAAATATTCCCTCCCAGCTATGATCTCTAAAAATTTGCTCCCGCAAAAGCTGACTGCGCCCCATTAGTTCTTGCTCTGGCAAGTTCAAAGCCCATTCAATAATCTTCCTGTTTTCCACAGGATCATGGGTGAGATAAATAGCATGAGGACTGGCAAAACCACTCTCAGGAGTAACTAAAGGAATCAAGCCCCGCGCACAGTTCTCCAAAATAGTGGTCGCCTGAGCATCCATCGTCGCAGTATGGATATAAAAATCGCAGTTTTCCACAATCCAAGCATTAATGGCAGGATCGTTGTTATTGATATTACCGATAAAGCTGAAGAAAAACTCATCGTTATCTAACTCTACTCTCGTAATACCAATTTCCATCTTGATCGACTGGCTACCTACATACAAAAGCGTGTCTAAGCCCATCAAGCTCTTACAAGTCACATCAAAACCTTTGTAAGGTGACAGATTGCTAAGATGCAAGATTTGGCGATCGCCAATCGGATTAAACTTAGTTTTATGAACTGGAAAATTTTGAGCGGCGATACCCATGTTGCAATGGATTAACTTATCACGCACTCGACACTGAATCGAATCATCATTCATCTCAAAGGTGCGATCGATCCAAATATTACCGCAGAGGGCAAATATTTTCTTGGCTTGAAGTAATTGAGACTCCAAATGTGGCATATTGATTAACCATTCATTCGGAAATTTAGGAACCCAAGGAACAAGAATATAAGTATTTGGGTGGGATAGCTCGTGGGAGGTAATAGCATTATCATTGACCCAATTCCTTTGCAACTTTCCTAAAATTAAATCTTCAACTCCATTGCTAGCATCCCATATTGGATGACCTAGTAAAATATCATTGGGATTCTCGGTTACTCGACCAGCCAGCCAGCCAGACTGGTGAAACTTAGTCTTTTGGCTCAAGTAATATTCAGCCCATTTAGCTATTTCTCGATTAGCATATTCATAATTAGAGCAGCTACGCTCATGCATTATGTAACCACACCAAAAAAAATGTAACATTGCGTTAATAGTTCCACAAAAAGCTTAAAATATTTCATGTTCTTAGATAAGTGCATTCAAGTGTAACAACTATTGAATGAATTAAATAAATAAATAAATAAATAAATCAATGAATGAATTAAAATTAAATCTAGTAAATATTTTAGATGTACAGCCTGTTGATGCTTTGAATCTCTCTGGGTTTTATAAAAGTTCAAAGCGCTGTAAGCGTTATCTTGCTTTTGTCTTGGTATTGATAAGTTATATCTCACATATAAAACAAATTTATGAAGCTACATATTGGCGGCAAAGAAGTACATCCTGAATGGAAAATCTTAGATATTGAGCAACGTCCTGAGGTTGACTATATCGGCGATGCTTCAGATTTGAGTCAGTTTGAAGATGAGTCTATAGACGTTATCTATGCTAGTCATGTGTTAGAGCATTTCTATTACAATCTAAATTATGAGTTAGCGTTCACCTTAGCAGAATGGCATCGAGTTCTCAAAAAGGGCGGTCAATTAATGATTAGTGTTCCCGATTTGAGAACATTATGCTGGATGTATATTTACCCAGAAATTGATACAGACACACGTTTTCACATCATGAGAATGATGTTTGGTGGACAGACTAATCAGTATGATGTCCATAAAGTGGGATTTGACTTCGATATTTTGTGCAGATACCTTGCTGACACTGGATTTATTGAATGCCAGCATGTGCAACCTTTCAATCTATTCAAAGATTGTAGCGGAATATATTTATTGGGCAATCCAATTAGCTTAAATGTTATTGCGACTAAGTAGAGAGTCACTATAAAATTAGATTTTACGGTGTGATACCATCCTTATAGATTTCACTAAGTACTATCTAATTTTAAATCTAGTTTTTAATAATATAATCCTTGAGATTCTTCACGATCGCTAAATTTTCTATTCCTTGTTGTGATAGCTGAGGAAAACTAGCTAGGCTATCGATAATTACATTAGCAAAGTTATATTGAGCATGTTCTCCATACTCTAATGTCAAATGCTCAAGAAGCTCTAACGTATAGTCAGGAAAATCCATAATGTCAGCAATACAAGCTAGTTTTAATATTTTCTCTGGAGATTTCAACTTCATCTCTACATCCTCACGAATTAGATCGCGGAAGTAAAAAGCATCTCCCCATAGAAGTTGACCTCCTCTCGCTGCTGACTTAATTGGCGATCGCGCTCTAGTGGCATGAGCCTTTGACACATCAATATCAAATAAAGTAAACCCATTTGCTCTCAAGAATGTATCAATATCGGCAAAGAGCGGTTGATCCTTATACAAATGGGAAAACTCTATTTCAATTTGAATAGCCAAAACTCCAGCACTAAGAATTTGTGTAGCGCCTTGCAAAACATCCAGATCAGCTCCCTGCACATCAATTTGAAGAAAGTCAATGTCATTAATTCCTTCTTCCTGAAAAAAATGATCTAGGGTAGTTGTCTCAATTTCAAAGCAAAAATCTAGGCTTGCGAGTTCTGGCAATATAGCCATACGCGACAGATAGGCTTCGTTAGGCGGATATAGAGAACTACACATCGGATGCTTCGTTACGTAGAGAGTTCTATCTTCGATCGCTTTTCCTAGTGCTAGAGGCATATGTTTCTCTAACCAGTTTATTTGTCGTGCCTCAATATCATCATTTGCGGCATTGCAGGCATCTTCATCAGCATCAAATCCATAAATACTTAAGCTTGGGGCAAATATTTGCCATCCTTGACTGGCATAATCATCAGCATTAGTAATTTTGCGAGATCCCACATTACAGACTGTCATGTGAATATTGTCTAGCAGACCATTTTTCTTAAGGTTGGACAAAAATATTGACATATTTTAATTTTCTAATATTAATTTAATTTATTTTATTCTTTAATACTTTTCAAAATTTAAAGACATTATTGAGATGTGATCAACTAAATTAGATAACAACGTAAAAGCTACGCCCTGATCATAATCTTTTAAGTCAAGCTAAGGGACGAGCGTGAAAATAAAGTGTCAATTACTTGACGGTAGTATAGTCGTTTAGCTTTAGCTAATTGGTACTTTATTAAGCTGCACGTCCCTTATAGCTATTGTAAGTTACAAACCAACTTTCATTTAGAATCTGCTCAAATACTTGCGATCGCCTCTGCTCTTGCAATCTTAAATTAGATCGGGATCGATGCCTTGCGATCGCAAATATGCCTCCAATTTTTCCCTTTGCTGACGTTCAGCCAGCTTTTCTTGACGTTCTTGAACTGCCATCTCCGCATCAGTAGCATATCTCACACCATCACCGTCATACCAATAGAGCCACTCACGCTCCCAGCCAATATGCTCGCCCTCTTCACAGCCCAAGCCTAACCCAATCTCAGGCAGCCATGTCCAATTACCATCACCACTGACAAGCTTATACTTACCCTTGATCAGCTTATATATCTCCAACTTTTGTCTAAGTTTATAACGTCCGCGTCTACCACTAAATGGATTGTAAATCGCATAATACAAGATTCCCAAATCCTGATAGTCTGCAAGCTTATCTTCATATTCACTGTTATATCGTTCAGAGATCACCTCTAAAGCCAAAATCGGTGTTACTTTCTCCGCCCAGATTACATAACTCAGCCTTCCTCTCGTTCCATTGTCCCTTTTTACCCCGATCGCCAAAAATCCATCAGGAACAATCGCGTCCTCATCAGGATTATAATAAACAGCCATATCCACCCCAAAGTACCAATCACCTCGTTCAGCCCAGATTGTTGCCAGCAGACTAAGTAATAGATTGGGAATATCATTTTGGAGTTGATTGTCCACAGGAGTCTCGTCAGAGGATGGCAATTGTTCGGCAGTGGGCAGAATCTGGTCTTGGAGATACGAAAGGTTAACCATGTCTTTGACCTGCTAACTTAGTCTGTGCGATCTTAGCAAAATTAGCGATCGAATTTAAACCACGCTTAACGACCAACATTTTCTCGCAGCCAAACCTCTAGATCCTCTA
>Ga0105046_10015952_pt1 | contig 11539 bp, 8 predicted proteins | sample MAT03_FD_78385 | JGI IMG/M metagenome (GOLD analysis project Ga0105046, IMG submission 78385) | Freshwater microbial communities from Lake Fryxell liftoff mats and glacier meltwater in Antarctica - MAT-03 (megahit assembly) | ecosystem: Environmental > Aquatic > Freshwater > Ice > Liftoff...
CGCCACCAGCCAATGTGAAGAACCGGCTATTGTCTTGTCCGAGGAGAACACCCACCGCCAGGCCTGCGGCAATCCACCCCAACGTCCCCAAGACGCGAATCCTTGGGAAGTCCTTTTCCGGGTCGCCAATGTTCTGAAACGAGATGGAGTTCGTTAGCGCCAGGGTCGGCATATAGCAGATGGAATAAATCAGCATGATGCCCATCAGCACCGGAAACGTCGTCTGCTGCGCCGCGACAATCAGCAACACGCCGCCCACCAGATGCAGAAAGGCCAGGACTTTCTCGGTCGAGAAGTACCGGTCCGCCACGTAGCCGACGAACAGCGGCGCAAAGATCGCGCCCAGCGCGGTCGTCGAATAGATCGAGCTGATCTGTAGACCGGTGAACTTGAGCGTGTTGCCCATGTAGCCGCCGGCGGAGACCACCCAGCTTCCCCAGACAAAGTACTGGAGGAACATCATCAATTGCAGACGCAAGCGGGCCGAAAGCATTGCGATTCACTCCCCTGGGAAAGCCGGCATACAGCCGAGCGTTGAACTCTGAAGTTGGTGGTTGCAACCAGCGCAGGCGATGCCGGCGCCAATGCACGCCAGACGCCCTGCCGGAAAAAACTGGCCCAAGTCTACCACGACGGCCAGCTAGCAACAGCCTCTAACGCCCCTCTGGGCAGGCCTTTCCCGTCCGCGCGAGCGGTTTCTTTGCCGCGACCCGGCGCCGGTTCTTGATGAAGTCTTAATGTCCGGGGGCTGCGATTTGACACTCCTTTAATGTGTCCTCTGCTTAAATGATGTGGAGGGGATAAAGCGACTGACGGGCGTAGTTTGCCCGCCGCCGTTTCCCGCCTGCTTAAGGAGATTTCGACCCATGGATTTGATGTATCTGGCCGGGACGACCGCGTTCTTTGCCCTCTCGTGGGGGCTGGTGCTGCTTTGCGAGCGCGTCCGCTGACCCGGCCGGGCGCTACGGCGCCGGCAACCCTCAAACAGCGCGCCTGGAGCGCGTCACACTCAAATGACTTTGTACCTGATTGGATTCGTGATCGCAGTGCTGCTCTGCGGCTATCTGACGGTCGCCCTATTGAAACCGGAATGGTTCTCATGACCCCGAACGCTTGGATTCAAATTGTTGTTTTTCTGGCGCTGCTGTTGGCGCTGGTGAAACCACTCGGCCATTACATGGCCCGCGTCTTTGACAACCTGCCATGCGGCCTGAACCGCGTGCTGGGACCGGTGGAGCGCGCGATCTACCGCCTGGCGGGCGTCCGCCCTGACGTGGAGATGAACTGGAAGACGTACGCCGGCGCGATGCTGCTATTTAACTTCTTAGGCCTGCTGGTTGTCTACGGGTTGCAGCGAATGCAGCCGTGGCTGCCGCTAAACCCGCAACTGCTGGGCGCGGTCTCGGCGGACTCTTCGTTCAACACCGCAGTTAGCTTTGCGACGAATACCAACTGGCAAGGTTACGGCGGCGAATCCACAATGAGCTATCTGACGGATGCCGCCGGGCTGACGGTGCAGAACTTTGTCTCGGCCGCCGCCGGGCTGGCCGTGCTGGCAGCGCTGGTGCGCGGCTTCCGCCGGCGCCCCGTGGTGACAACGTCGCGAGACGGCGCCGCCGCGACGCGCAGCGCAACCGCCACCCCGGCGCTTGCGCCCATCGGCAACTTCTGGGTCGATCTGACGCGCAGCACGCTCTACATCTTGTTGCCACTCTCGCTGGTGCTGGCCTTAGCGCTGGTCTCGCAGGGAGTCGTCCAGAATTTCTCGTCTTATAAGACAGTTCAACTTGTCGAGGCGACGACCGACGCCACCGGCGCAGCGGTCACGGAGCAGACCTTGCCCCAGGGGCCGGCCGCGTCGCAAATTGCGATCAAGCAATTGGGAACCAATGGCGGTGGCTTTTTCAACGTCAATTCCAGTCACCCATTCGAAAACCCCACGCCGCTTTCGAACCTGCTGGAACTACTGGCAATCCTGGCGCTGGCCGCCGCGGTCTGCTACACACTGGGCGTGATGATGGGAGACACTCGGCAAGGCTGGGCCATTTTGGCGGCAATGTTGCTGGTGTTTGTTCCGCTGACGGTCCTCTGCACGTGGATGGAACAGCGTGGAAATCCCATCCTGGCTTCGGCCGGAGCAGACCAGGTTGCAAGCGCAAGCCAAGGGGGCGGCAACATGGAAGGCAAAGAAACCCGTTTCGGCGTTCCGTCGTCCGCGCTCTGGGCGTCAGCGACCACCGCGGCCTCGAACGGTAGCGTGAACTCCATGCACGACTCATACACGCCACTGGGAGGCATGGTCCCGTTGGTGTTGATGCAACTGGGCGAGGTTGTCTTCGGTGGCGTCGGTAGTGGCCTCTACGGCATGCTCGCCTTTGCGATCATCACCGTGTTTGTCGCCGGACTGATGGTGGGCCGCACGCCGGAGTATCTCGGCAAGAAGATCGACGCTTACGAAATGAAGATGGCTTCGCTGGTGATACTTTTCCCGCCCATGATTGTGTTGGTTGGCGCCGCCGTGGCCGTGGTCAGTCCGGAAGGGGTGAAGGCGATCGCCAATCCCGGCGCGCACGGCTTTAGCGAAATCCTCTATGCGTTTTCTTCGGCCGGCAATAACAACGGCAGCGCGTTTGCAGGCCTGGGCGCGAACACGCCCTTCTACAACACGGCGCTGGGGATCGCGATGTTGATTGCCCGCTATTGGCTGGCGATCCCCATGCTGGCGATTGCCGGTTCTTTGGCGGCCAAGAAGTACACACCGGTGAGTGTCGGCACGCTGCCGACGCATCGGCCGCTGTTTGTGATGATGCTGGCCAGCATTGTCGTGCTGGTGGGCGCGCTGACCTTTATCCCGGCGCTGGCGCTGGGGCCAATTGTTGAACAACTCCAAATGCTGAAGAGCTGATCTGATAACCATGTCAAAAACGATTCAAGCCAGACCATTGTTCGATCCGCCGATTGTCCGGCGAGCGCTGGTAGACGCCGTGCTCAAACTCGATCCGCGTCGCCAGCTGCGCAATCCGGTGATGTTTACGGTGCTCGTCGGCAGCGTGCTGACCACGGGGCTGGGCTTTCACGCCTTGCTGGGAGACTCGCCGGAGAGCCCGGCGTTTATCTTTGGGATCTCGCTCTGGCTCTGGTTCACGGTCCTGTTTGCCAACTTTGCCGAGGCAATGGCCGAAGGGCGTGGCAAAGCGCAAGCGAACGCGCTGCGCCGCGCTCGCCAGGACGTGACCGCCAAAAAGCTCAGCGAGCCGCGGCGCGACGCGGCGCACACTAGCGTCTCGGCCACTACGCTCCGCAAGGGAGACATTATTCTCTGCGAGGCCGGCGACTCCATCCCGGCCGATGGCGAAGTCGTCGAAGGAATCGCGTCTGTCGACGAAAGCGCCATCACCGGCGAGAGCGCGCCGGTGATTCGCGAAAGTGGTGGCGATCGGAGTAGCGTGACGGGGGGCACCCGCGTGTTGTCGGACTGGCTGATCGTCCGCGTCGGCGTCAATCCGGGCGAGGCGTTTTTAGATCGCATGATCTCGCTGATCGAAGGCGCGCGCCGGCAAAAGACGCCGAACGAGATCGCGCTCGATATTCTGTTGGCCGCGCTGACAATTGTTTTTCTGCTGGCCTGCGCGACGCTGCTTCCATTTTCGCTTTATAGCGTGGCGGCCGCCGGGCAAGGGACGCCCGTCACGGTGACCGTACTGGTGGCGCTGTTGGTCTGCTTGATCCCGACGACCATTGGCGGGCTGCTCTCTTCGATCGGCATTGCAGGGATGGACCGGATGATCCAGGCGAACGTGATCGCCACCAGCGGCCGCGCGGTGGAAGCGGCCGGAGACGTCGACGTGCTGCTGCTCGACAAGACCGGCACGATCACGCTCGGCAATCGCCAGGCGGTGGAATTCCTGCCGGCCGATGGCGTTGAGATGCAGGCGCTGGTCGACGCCGCGCAATTGGCTTCGCTGGCGGACGAAACGCCGGAGGGGCGGAGTATTGTCGTGCTGGCGAAAGAAAAGTACGGTCTGCGCGGCCGCGAACTGGGCGATATCGACGCCACGTTCATTCCCTTCTCCGCGCAAACGCGCATCAGCGGCGTTGATTTTAATGGTCGCCATCTGCGCAAAGGCGCGGTGGACGCCATGGACAACTACGTCCGCGAGCAAGGAGGCGCGATTGCCGATTCGCTCCGAGCGCGCGCGGATCAAATCGCCAAGCAAGGTGGCACGCCGCTGGTGGTGGCCGATAACGATCAGGCGCTCGGCGTGATCTACTTGAAGGACATTGTCAAAGGCGGCATCCGCGAGCGATTTGCCGAGCTGCGACAGATGGGGATCAAGACGGTGATGATCACCGGCGACAATCCGCTGACGGCCGCCGCGATTGCCGCCGAGGCCGGCGTGGATGATTTTTTGGCGCAGGCAACGCCGGAAACCAAGCTGCAATTGATCCGCGATTATCAGGCCGGCGGACGGCTCGTGGCGATGACAGGCGACGGCACGAACGATTCGCCAGCGCTCGCCCAGGCGGACGTCGCCGTAGCGATGAACTCCGGCACGCAGGCCGCTAAAGAGGCGGGCAATATGGTCGATCTGGATAGCAATCCAACGAAGCTGTTGGAGATCGTCCAGATCGGCAAGCAATTACTAATGACGCGCGGCTCGCTGACCACATTCAGCATCTCGAACGATGTGGCTAAGTATTTTGCGATTATCCCTGCGGCGTTCATGGGGACGTATCCGATTCTCGATCAGTTGAACGTGATGCGGTTGGCGACGCCGGCCAGCGCGATTCTCTCGGCCGTGATCTTTAACGCGCTGATCATTGTGCTGCTGATTCCATTGGCGCTCCGCGGCGTGCGGCAACGCGCAGTCGATGCTTCGACTTTGCTGCGAGACAATTTATTGATTTACGGGCTGGGCGGTTTGATCTTCCCTTTTATCGGCATCAAGTTGATTGACATGTTGCTGGTGGTTGCCCATTTGGCGTAAAGCGGTTTCAAGAATTGATTCAACGAAAGACTCTCATGCTTGCTCAACTTCGGGCTGCGATCGTCGTGCTTCTGATGCTGACGCTGATTACCGGCGTGCTCTATCCGGCCGTTGTGACGGTGATTGCGCAAACGGCCTTTCCGCGGCAGGCGGAAGGGAGTCTGATTGTGCGCGATGGTAAACCGGTTGGATCGGATCTGATCGGCCAGCCATTTGCCGGGGCGCAATACTTTTGGAGCCGGCCCTCGGCCACGGCGCCTGCGCCTTACAACGGCACGGCGTCTGGTGGATCGAACCTGGGCCCGACCAATCCGGCGCTGGCGGACGCCGTTCGCCAGCGAGTGGCGGCACTCAAGGCGGCTGATCCAACGAACGAAGCGCCTGTTCCGGTCGATCTGGTGACGTCGTCTGCCAGTGGGCTGGATCCGCACATCAGCGTGGCCGCGGCCGAGTATCAAGTCAGTCGAGTCGCGCGGGCGCGCAACCTGCCGGAAGCGAACCTCCGCGAACTCGTGGCCCAATACACTGAGGGAAAAACGTTCGGCATATTGGGCGAAGCGCGGGTGAACGTGCTGCGGCTGAACCTGGCGTTGGACGAACAGGCGAGCCCGCAGGCGAATCCACTGGAAGGCGAACGATAAGGCGCGTAAGTTCCCATGATGGCCAACGATCGACCAGATCCTGACGTTTTGCTCGCGCGCGTCCAAGCGGACGAAGCTCGGCAAGCGCGCGGCAAGCTGAAGATTTTCTTCGGCATGGCGCCGGGAGTCGGCAAGACGTACGCCATGCTCGAGTCCGGTCGCAAGCTGGCCAAGGAAGGGGTCGACGTCCTGGTCGGTTATGTGGAGCCGCACGCGCGCCCGGACACGCTCGCCCTGGTGTTGGGACTGGACGTGCTGCCGCGTTTGCAGGTGGAACATCGCGGCGCCAAGGTGCAAGAGTTCGACCTTCAGGCGGCGCTTGCGCGGCGACCGCGCGTGATCCTGGTTGATGAGTTGGCTCACAGCAACGCGCCCGGTCTGACGCACGCCAAGCGCTGGCAAGACGTTGAGGATCTATTGGCCGCCGGCATCGATGTGTTCACGACGATCAACGTCCAGCATTTACAAAGCCTGAACGACCTGGTGGCGCAGATCACCGGAGCGACGCAGCGCGAGACCGTTCCGGACTCGGTGTTCGACGCGGCCGACGAGATTGAGCTGGTCGACCTGGCGCCGGATGATCTGTTGGATCGGCTGCGCGAGGGGAAGGTCTATCTACCCCATCTGGCGGAGCGGGCGATTCAGCATTTCTTTCGCAAAGGCAACTTGATTGCGCTGCGCGAGTTGGCGCTCCGCCGCACGGCCGAGCGCGTGGGCGCGCAGATGGAAGAATTTCAGGCTGCCAACATTTTCGCCGGGCGGCCTGCAATTACGGAACGGTTGCTGGTCTGCGTTGGCGCAAGTCCACATTCGGCCCGGCTGGTGCGCGCTGCGCGGCGAATGGCCACTTCGCTCCGGGCGCCCTGGATCGTGGTTCACGTGGAAACTCCCGCGGTCAAGCCGATGCTGGCTGAGGACAACGAGCGACTGGAAGAGACGCTGCAACTGGCGGAAGAGTTAGGGGCGGAGCGCGTCACGCTTAGCGGGACCAGCCTGGCGGACGAAGTCCTCCGTTTTGCCCGCGAGCGGAATGTATCGAAGATTGTTGTCGGTAAGCCGCAACAGCCGCGCTGGCGCGAATGGCTGCGCGGCAGTTACATTTACGAACTGACTCGCAAATGCGGTGATATCGACATCTACGTCATTACCGGCGATGACGCGCCACCGCCGCGCCGCGCAAGGGGCGCCGCACTGCCTGCGTCGTTCTTTGGACGTTATGCCCTGATGTTGCTGGTTGTCGCGGCATGTACGGCGCTGGGATATGTGGTTTACCCGTATGTTCAAACTGCGACGCTGGTCATGCTGTTTCTGGTGGGCGTAGTTGTCACCGCCCTGATCCTGGGGCAAGGGCCATCGATCGCCAGTAGCGTGATTGGCGTGGTTGCGTTCGACTATTGTTTTGTGCCGCCGTATTACAGTTTTGCCATCGACGACACGGAGTACGTCTTCACATGCGCCGTGTTGTTGGCCACTGGGCTGGTGATCAGCAACCTGACGGCCAGAGTCAAAAATCAAGCGGCCGCGTCTCGCCAGCGAGAGCAGCGGATGGCGGCGCTTTATGCGCTTAGCCGAGAGTTGGTCAACGCCACCAGCATGGCCGACCTGGTAGCGGCGGCACAACGACATGCGCCGGTCGCCTGGCCGGGCGATATCTGCCTGGGACTGCCGAAAGATTCCTCGCGCGAGCGCACGTCGCTGAAGCTATTGACGACGGCGGACACAACCCAGGCGTTTGACGAGAACAATCTGGCGGTCGCGCAATGGGCATACGAACATAGCGAGATCGCCGGCTTTGGCGCCCTGACGCTCCCGTCGGCGTCCGCTATTTTTGTTCCATTGAAGACGGCGCAAACCTGCCTCGGGGTGTTAGGACTTCGTCCCGTGGACAAAACGTTGCCAACGCGTGACCAGATGCGAATGCTCGAAGCGCTGGCCAGCCAGGTGGCGCTGGCCGTGGAGCGCGTGCGAGCGACGGAAGAAGCGCGAGCCTGGCTGCTGCAGGCGGAGTCAGAGCGATTGCGCAACGCACTGTTGAGCAGCGTTTCGCACGATTTGCGGACGCCGCTGGCGGTGATCTCCGGCGCGGCAGACAGCTTGTTGGACGTTCTGAAACACGTGGACGACGCCAAGGATTCAGCGGCCGATCGACTATCTCGCCGAGAATTGCTTGAGACGATTGTCGAAGAAGGATCGCGGCTCGCCTGGCTAGTAGACAATCTATTAAGCGCTACGCGCTTGGAATCAGGGGGCGCCGAACTGCATAAAGACTGGCAGGTGCTCGAAGATATCGTCGGCTCGGCCATTCGCCACGCCGGCAAGCGACTGGCGAATCATTCGCTTACCGTACATCTGCCGGCTGATCTCCCGCTGCTGTGGGTAGACGCCGCGCTGATTGAGCAGGTGCTAACTAACTTGCTGGACAACGCGTCCCGTTATTCGCCCGCCGGCTCACCCATCACGATTACGGGCCGGGCCGAAAAGAGTCAGCTGGTGGTCGACGTCGCGGATCGCGGCGCTGGACTGCCGTCTGGGGAGGCGGAACGGGTCTTCGAGAAGTTCTATCGGGGCGAAAGCTCCCACGCTGCGCCGCGCGGGGCCGGCCTAGGGTTGTTTATCTGTCGCGCCATCATCGAAGCGCACGGCGGGCGGATTTGGGCGACCAACCGGGCCAACGCCGGGGCCACGTTCTCGTTTTCGCTACCGCGCGTTGAGCAGCCAGCGGCAATTCCGGCGGAGAAGGTAGAGCAGTCCTGAGCCCACCAGCGCGGGCGCTACCTGTCGGTGGGCTCCGCGAATCGTAAGTTGCTCGCCTGGCGTTGGCGTGTCACACTGCAGCCAACGTGAATAGCAATCCGGCCACGATTCTGGTGATCGACGACGAAGCGCCGCTTCGGCGATTCTTGCGGGCCACGCTCTCGGACCGAGGCTATCGCGTTGTCGAGGCCGAAACCGCCGCCACCGGATTGGCCGCCGCCGCCGATAGCGCGCCCGATGTAGTCCTGCTCGATCTTGGACTGCCAGATATGGATGGCCTGACCGTCATCCAGCATCTGCGCGAATGGCTGAAGGCGCCGATCATCGTGATCTCAGCGCGCGGACAGGAGCGGGATAAGGTCGACGCGCTCGACGCCGGCGCCGATGACTATCTGACCAAGCCGTTCGGCGTTGCGGAGTTGCATGCACGCCTGCGCGTGGCCTTGCGGCATTCGAATCGGAGCGACACCGGTGGCGCGCCGGCAGAGCGGTTTGCCGTGGATGGGCTGACGGTGGATTTTGCCGCGCGGCGCGTCTTTTTGAACAAGCAGGAGATTCATCTCACGCGTTTGGAGTTCAACCTGCTGATGGCCCTGGCCCGTCACCCCGGCAAGGTCCTCACGCACACCCAGTTGTTGCGGGAAGTCTGGGGACCGCACGCCGCGGGCGAGACCCACTATCTGCGCGTCTACGCGGCCAATCTACGCCGCAAGCTGGAGGCCGACCCGGCCCAGCCGCGCTATCTGATCACGGAGCAAGGGGTGGGCTACCGCCTGGCGGACGAATAGCCGGCCGTGGCTTTCTGCGGCTTATTACACCGTTTCCGCCCGAGATTGCATGCTTCTGTGAAAGTGATATCATTCTGATATCAGACGCACGTTACTCAAAGGGGAGAATCGCCATGCACGCTGAACGGACCGCGAGAACGATCGATGGATTTAAGGCGCTCGGCTATCACGCGATGGCCGTAATTGGGGGCGTAGTGCTATTCGGACTGATTGCTCTGACGCTGTCGTTTGACCGGCGGGGAAATCCAAATCGTGGCTTGATTGGGACGATTGCGTTCCTCCTGTTCCTGGCGTTCATTCCGTACGCGATTCTGTTCGTCATCTCGTTGTGTGGCTACTTCACGTTGCAGCCCAAGCAGGCGGCGGTGCTGACGCTGTTTGGCGACTATCGCGGCACGGTGAATGCGCCCGGTTTTCACTGGGTGAACCCGTTCACGCTTCGTCGCCGGATCTCGTTGCGGCTGCGCAATCTGGAAGGGCACAAGCTGAAGGTCAACGACAAGCAAGGCAATCCCATCGAGATTGCCGCCGTGATTGTCTGGCGCGTGGAGAATACGGCCGAAGCGACGTTTGACGTCGATGATTACGTGGAATATGTCAAAGTGCAAAGCGAAACCGCCGTGCGCCACCTGGCCAACTCTTACGCGTACGACCACGGCGAAGAAAACGAGATCACGCTTCGCAGTGGCGTGGACGAAGTCTCAGCCGCGCTGCGGGATGAATTGCAAGCGCGGCTGATCAAGGCCGGCGTCCACGTGGAAGAAGCCCGCCTCACGCACCTGGCCTATGCGCCGGAGATCGCCGGCGCCATGCTTCGCCGCCAACAGGCCGAGGCGATCATCGCCGCCCGGCAGAAGATCGTGCATGGCGCGGTGAGCATGGTCGAAATGGCGCTGCGTGAGTTGGCGGAGAAGCAGGTCATTGAACTGAACGAGGAGCGCAAGGCGTCCATGGTCAGCAACCTGTTGGTCGTCTTGTGCGGCGAGTCCGAGGCGCAGCCGATCATCAACGCCGGCACGCTCTACACGTAGTCGAGTGGATTAGTTCAACGCGCTTGAGTGTCCCACAGGGCGTCCGGTTATGAAACCACGCAAGTCATTTCTGCTGCGCATCGCGCCGGAGCTGTACGCAGAACTCGAGGCGTGGGCCGAGCAGGAAATGCGCAGCGTCAACGGCCAGATAGAATTCCTGCTGCACGACGCCATCGTCCGCCGCAAGGGCGACCGTGCGAAAGACGCAAGCAGCGAAAAGAATGACTCCCGTCCCCTTTAGTTTCACGTCCCCTTTAGTTTCACCCTGTTGACGGTTTCGACTTGCCAACGCTGAGTGTACCGAGTGAGATGCAATCGCGTTTGCATTTGCCGTCGCCAGTAGCCGCTCGCCGGCTTGGTCGTCGTCCGGCCGATCTTGGCGGGGATCAACGTCCGCACGCCGCGTTGCTCGCGCGCGAACTCGTGCGTGTGCGCCGCATCGTAACCGGCGTCCGCCGTCAGCGTCGCGATCCGCACGCGCGACAACGCCTGATCGAGCGCGGCGCGGAAGTGGGGAATGTCAGGCGCCGGGCCGCAACCTGGCACGACAGCCAGGATCAAATGGCTGCGGCAATCGCAAACGACGCCCGCTTTGGGAAAGCGCTGATGCGTCGTTTTCTGCCACGATTTTCCCCCTTTGGCGCGGCGGCGGACGTAGTAGTGGCTGGCGTGTCGCGACTCCCAGCCGGTGCCGTCGAGCGCGGCCAGCGGCACGGTGGTCGGCAGATTGCGCTGCCACTGCGCGATGTGAATCGTCTTGTCGAGCAACTTCCGCGCTGGCCGCGCCAATAGTAGTCGCGTCGCCGCTTTTTGCAACGTGGTGAAGTGCGGAACCGTCTTCAGATCGATCACCGCAGCCAGGTCCGCCGAATCACGCAATAGCGCGGAGAGCTTGCGATAGTCGAGTTGCAGAAACTCTTTGAGCACCAGGCAGGCAAATAACTGCGGCTCGTTGAATGTCTTGCGGCTATACTTGCACGAGTAGAGCCGTAGCGACAGCAACCCAATCAGGTAGCCATATTGCAGCACGCGACGTGGAGACTTGGTGGTACGCATCTCCTCGTGCTACGCAACGCGATAAGCTAGCGGATTAAGCTGGCGCACGAGGATTTCGACAGAGCACTCCCGTCCTCTTTAATTCACCCAATTGACTTGAAGAGATCGCGGATGGAAGCCGGTGGAATGCCGGACAGATACGAGACAAGGAACGGAACCTAGTCGCTGCATTCGACTGGATCGAACCGTTGCCCGCCGAAGCCCGCGCTCTCGATGGCGTGTCGCACATCCTCACGAATTACGATCCTGCCGCAGTTGCCTTGGATGCGAAAGAGCTTCTC
>Ga0105046_10015953_pt1 | contig 11538 bp, 10 predicted proteins | sample MAT03_FD_78385 | JGI IMG/M metagenome (GOLD analysis project Ga0105046, IMG submission 78385) | Freshwater microbial communities from Lake Fryxell liftoff mats and glacier meltwater in Antarctica - MAT-03 (megahit assembly) | ecosystem: Environmental > Aquatic > Freshwater > Ice > Liftoff...
GCCGGCGATCGTCAAGAAATCAAGGACGACAAGTCCGAGTTGAAGGCGGACCGCGCCGATACCCGCGCCGACCTCAAAGATCGTCATGAGGACCGCGTTGACCGCCGTGAAGACCGCAAAGATCTACACGAGGACCGCGGTGACCGCCGTGAAGACCGCAAGGATGTCCGTGCCGATCATAACGGTCGTGGCGGACACAATCACCGCGCCAAAACCCGCTAAACAACAAGACCACCATGCGCATACCCACCTTGATCCTGCTCGCCGGCGCACTGTGCGCCGGCGAAGCAGCCACCTCATCAAGTGGCCCACCCGCACAGGGCCAGGACAAGCGTCCCTCGCCCGAGGAGATATTCACCAAGGCCGATGCCAATGCCGACGGCCAGGTCACTTTGGAGGAGTTGACCGCTGCGGTCGACGCGCGCCGTGTCGTCGAGCGTGATGCGATCTTCGCCAAGATGGATGTGAACGGTGATGGCCAGGTGTCGAAGTCCGAGTTTGCTGTATTCGAGCCGCCGGCGCCACCGGGCGAAGACGGTACAAAGAAGCGTCGCGGATCGGATCCGACCGAGATGATGAAGCGGATGGACAAGAACGGTGATGGGGTCCTGACCAAGGACGAGATGAAGCGGCCGCCGAAGCCTGACGGCGAGAAGCCACCGGGCGACAGTTCACCGCACGGTGAAGCCCCACCGCTCGGCGACGGTCCACCGATTCAGAAGTAGATGAAACAGAGCAACCGGAGGCGAAGCCTCCGGTTGCTCTGTTTTCGATGGATGGCAGCCGGCTTACTTGGGCTTCTTCTTTTCTTCTAACGCCTTCTTGCGCTCGTCCGCGAGCTTGGCTAATTCATCAGCCTTCTTGACGGCTTCGTCGATCAGCGCCTGGTACTGGGTCAGTTGATCGGCATCTTTGAAGGCGCCCTTGAACAGTTTCTCGGCGTCCTTGTGGAGTGTTGGATCCAGGCCCAGGCACAGCTGCAGCGTCAGCAGGGCGGACTTGCGCTTGCCGGCAGTCGCAAATCCCTTGGCATCGCTCAACAGGATGCGGGCGTTGGTGCGGTTGTTGATCTCCTGGTCCAGCAGGGCGACGGCGATGTCCAGGGTGTAATCTCGGGCGCCGGCTAAAGCGACGGTCTGGCCACCCTTGGTGTCAATGGTCAGGAAGACCCGGCGTTCGACGAAGTTCAGTACGGCGATGCCACCACTCGACATGGCGGCTTCGAAGGTGCTGGACTTGCCCTTGCCGGCTGACTGCTGGACCAGCAGCATGAGTTCTTGGCGAGAGCTCGGCAGGGCGAATTCGGCGATCTGCTTCTTGCGGGAACTCAAGGCGAATTCGAGCAGCTTGTCGCCGGACGGCTCGCTACGCAGGCCGCCGCCAACCAGTCCCGGAATGGTCAGGTCGACGGCAAGGTCGCGAACGCTGTTGAGGGTCAGCGCCTTGGCTGGAACCTGATAGAGCAGGGCCTTGTTGTTGGCGACGTCGACCAGCAGAAAAGAATCGGCGGACCCAGCGCCGATCCAGACATCGCTTTTGGGGGTTGGCGCTTCCTCGGCAACCAGACCAGGGGCGGCGGCTGGGGCATCGGCCGCCGGCTTGCGGTCTTCGCCAAGACCGAGCGCCTCTTCGGCTTCCTTGCGTTTGTCGGCGGGCAACTGCGCGAGGAGTGCTGCTGGCGCTGGATCGGTTTTGTAGCCGGTGATGGCCAGGTCTGGGCCCCAGTTGCGGATCGCCATCAGGGTGGCGGTGTCACTATCGATAGTGTAGAGGAGCAGGGCGTGCAGCGATGGCACCGCGATGGCCAGGTAGCGGCCGGAACTGCTGAAAGCAGCGCGAACCACACCATCGTACACTGGGGCAGCCTTCCAGAAGGCGTCCTCACCGCGCCGGGTGCGGGTCAGCAGGGCGGCCTTGCCGGCGGCAGCCTCCTTCTTGGTCGGTTTGCTTGGCAGCCATTTGGCGTCGGGGGTGAACATCTCGCCGTAGGCGGGTTCTGTGTTGAGACCAACGCGCAATTGCTGGAAAGGCACGCCGTCGATTTCAGCGAGGTAGCGCTTGAGCCCGAGTTCGAGGTCAGCTTTGAAATTGCCGGATGGTTTGCCCAGTCCCAGGCGGTCCGACTTGCTGGCCGTCGCTTCGTAGATGGCGATCGAGCCGTAGACCGGATCGATGATGCCAACCTTGTTGCTGGTCATGATGGTCAGGGGTGTTTCCAGCGCCTGCGACAGGCTGGCACACAGACCAAGAGCGAGAATAAGCGAGGAACGGAGCATGATCGCCTCCAGGCGTGCCACTGTGAGGTGATGCCAAGCCGAGGCCGCAGATGCGTCCCGGCCGGCGTCGGCGTGTGTGGCTCGCTACGAGTGTGATACGGACAAGACGCCGCCGCGTTCAGCGACGGGCGTCGGGGGGCAGGACGAAGTCGCAGGTGGTGACCCGTTCCTGCACCCACGTGACCAGACCCTGGAATGGGCAGAGCATGGTCGCGAGGGTCAGTTCGGGCGACAAGACTAGGGCCGGGTAGCGGTCCTTGGCCATGATCTTCAGCCGTTCACGGGTACTCAGTGAGGCGAAGGCCTCGCGGTAGGTTGGATGTTCGCTGGCGAGCGCGGCGCGAGCGTACATCTCATGCAGCTGGATCAGCTTGAGCATCAGCTGGGCGAGCCGGAAGTGCTTCTGCCCGCTGGCTTGGCCCTGCATGAACGGGAACAGATGCGGGGTCGTCTCAATCGCTTCCAGCCAGTGCAGGATGGTCGGGCGCCCCTCGGTCTCGGCCGGATCGAACTCGTCAGCGGCCATGTAGCGCAGGAAGACGTCCTTGAAAAACTGCGAGCGGATGCGGTCGCGCACCAGAGCGAGCCGTGCGGCGGTGCGCTCGGCCTCGGGCAGGCTGGCGATCGGTTCTTCAAGGTCGCGAGGCAGCGATGGTGGGCCGTTGGCATCATCCCAGTGGCTGTCAGCCGCGTCCGGTCGGCGCAGCCGCTTGATTGTGCGCATGCAGCGTTCGCCGAAGGCGGGCGTCCACACGGCGGCGTCGGCCAGCTGCGGCGATCCGAACGTCGGCTGGATCGTGGTGGTCAGCTTGCCCACCGCCTGACAGGGCAATTCGCGCAGGTCAGCGACACTGGGCGCGTCCCCCTGGCGGGTAACCAGCATCTTGCGCAGTTCACGATACACCCCGATGGCATGCAGCTGCAGGGCGGCGACCTCGACCTGAGCCTTCTCGCGCAGCAGGCACATCTCTTCGATTAAGGCCTGACGCACGCTGTGGCTGCGGTAGTGGAAATCCTCGGCGAGGGCGGTGATCGCCGCCATCAGCCGCTTCTGTGGGATTGGCGCTTCGAGCTCGGCCAACATGGTCTTCAGCCGCGGATTGTCACTGGCACCGCTGAGGAAAGCGTCGCCGATGCCACTTTCCATCTCTTCAATGACCTCGCGATGCCGCTCGATCAGGATGGGTCGACGAGCCTCGGCAATCAAATCGACGCTGGGCAGGTCGTCATCAGTTTCGCGGCTGGAACTCATGATGCGGAGGCTGGTCGCAAATGGCTGATGGCAATATCATTCATCAGGGGGCAATTCCCTGACTGACACGCGATCAGTGCGGATTGATCAGCTTGGCCATCGCGTTGGTCAGGTCTCCGTCAATCCGCTTGCCGTCATGCCACAGCTCAACCACTACCAGCGGTCCGCCGGTCAAGGCCCGTTGGGCAACATGGTCCGGACTGATCGTGCTGCGCCCCATCGCCTTGCTGGTCGGCCAAGAGATTGCGGTGTAGACTTGATAGACCAGCTCCGAACAGACGATGCGGTCGGCCGTCTCGACGTCGAAGTTGAAGTCATAGGCCTTGCCCAGCTGGCGCAGGCAGCGGCGCAGGTGCTCGGCCTGGGCGGCTGGGTCCTGTGATGGGCAACGCAGCACGGCAACGTCGTCGATATCCAGGAAATGGGCCAGCGGGTTCAGCTGTACACCGTTGCGCAACGCCTCGCACACGCCCGCTCCGCTGGCCAGCCGGCGCAGGTGCGGGGTCAGCAGCGGGTCGTCGCCGAGCAGGGTGCGCACTTCGCTGTCCGAACCCAGCCACACCGCGACGTGCCCCCAGTGGCCAGGAATGAAGCGGTCGGTCAAGCGAAAGGGGGTTTTCTCGAGCAGGATGTCGCCGGGCTGGAGCCGGGCCCTCAATGTCGCCTCAATGTCGGGATTGTCGTGGAGCAGGCCGCGGCGGAACTGCACGGCGCCGACCGCGTTGCCGAACCCCTGCGAGGCGCCGCCGAGCGCCGCGTCGCGCAGGCGCAGCAGGTCGTTGCGCGCCAGGTTCACGCTTTCGCCGGTGAACTCGCCCAACGGAATCAGCCAGTGCAGGCGGAGGGTGCGTGCGCTCGGACTGTGTTCGATGCGTTCGCGCAGGAAGACGAGGTGCTCGTCGCCGCTGGCCACCTGGTAGCCGTGGTCATGGAGGAAGGCGATGGCGTCGTGGGTTCGGAAACGGCGCGCCAGATTGAGGTAGTCGCGAGCCACGGCGTCCAACTCCCCGCCTTGGGTACCGTACGCCGCGTCACCGCGATCCAGAATCTTGCGCACCTGCGGATGTGCCCCGACCAGGGCGCCGCATTCCAGATAGCTGTCGTACAGCTCTAGCGCGGCTGCGACGGACAGGGCGGTGCCGAAGGTGCGCAGGCCATCATCGTGGGATGGCGCATCACGGCGGTGCCAGGGGTCGTGACGGGCGGCAACCACGGCAACCGCACGGGTAGCTGCGGAAGCCTCGGCGAAGGCGCGGTTGAGAGACTCGACCTGGGCGCCCGGCACCGGCAGTCCGCGATCGGACACCGCAGCGGCCTTGGCGGCCTCTTGGCGTAGGGCGCTGCGCGCGGCGATCAGGCGGTCGGCCTGCGCCGCATAGGCCTCGGTCTCCCGGACGAGCATCGCGTGTACCGCATCGCTGTTCGGGCAGGCGGCCACATCCTGGTAGAGTCTACTTTTGACGGCCCGCTCATCGATATCGAGCGGAGATCCGCGGTTGGCAGCGCAGCCAGCGGTCCAGAAGCCGCAGGTTTGCAGGAGCAGGACGGAGGCGAGCAGCAAGGACGGACGCACGGACGCTCTCGGTGGACCGGGGTTCAGCGGCCAAGCTGTTCGATGACCGCGAAATGCGCGTCATCGACCGGCTGCACCGACAGTCGACTGGCGGCGAACAGCAGCATGCTCGATAGCTCGGGGATGGTGCGCAGCTCGGCCAGCGGCAGGAATCGGCTGAAAGTACGTTCGAAGCGCATGTCGACCATCGACCAGCGCTGGATATCAGGGCCGTCTTTGGGGTCGTGATAGGGGCTGGCTGGATCCCACGCGGTGTGGTCCGGGTAGGCCGCTTTCGCGACGACGCAGAGACCGGCGGCACCAGAGGGTTCGGCGTTGCTGTGGTAGAAGATGCAGCGGTCGCTAATCGCCATGGCGCGCAGGAAGTTGCGCGCTTGGTAGTTGCGTACCCCATCCCAGGTCGAGGTGCGTTTGCGTTTCAGCTCGGCGATACCGAAGACGTCCGGTTCGGATTTGACCAGCCAGTGACGCATGTCAGTCCGTGTGCCCGAGCATGGCCCGCGCTTTGGCCAGAACCAGCGACGGGGTGAAGGGCTTGGGCAGTACTTCCTCGTCGCTCAGTTCGGTATCGGCATAACCGGTTATAAAAAGCACACGTAGGGCTGGACGCAACCGACGCAGACTTCGAGCCAGGACGACCCCGCCCATGCGCGGCATGATCACGTCTGAGACCAGGATGTCGATACGGCCGGGATGCGCAGCAGCCACAGCCAGGGCGTCCTCGCCATCGACCGCAACCAGGACCTGCCAACCGGCCTTGCTGAACGCCTTGTTCAGCAAGTCGCGTACCGCGGGCTCGTCTTCCACCAACAGTACGGTTTCGCCGCGAGCCTGCGGGAGGGCCGTCGGATGGCCCGCCGGAGTCTGTTCAGGGCCGATGTCGCCGGCGGGCAGCAAAACGGTGAAGGTGCTGCCCCGCCCAAGCGTGCTGTCGACCAGCACGGTGCCGCCGGCATCGCGTACGATGCCCCAGATCACGGACAGACCCAATCCGGTACCCTGGCCGGGCGCCTTGGTGGTGAAGAACGGCTCGAACAGCCGGTTGCGCACCGTCTCGTCCATGCCGGTGCCGCTGTCGACCACGTTCAGTTGCACCCAGTTGCCTGGCTGCAGCAGGCAGCTGCGGGCCTCGGCCTCGCCCAGCTGGCGCATGCTGGTGCTGATGGTCAGAGTGCCGCCCTGCGGCATCGCATCACGAGCGTTGACCACCAGATTGACCACCACCTGCTCTAGTTGGCCAGGGTCGATCAACACCCGGCCGGGCCGGGCGTCCAGCCGGGTGACCAGCTCGGTCTCTTCGCCGATCAAACGGTGCAGCATGCGCTCGAGGTCGCTCACCAGCGGGTCGATGCGCACCAGGCGTGCGCTGGCCGGGACACGCCGGCTGAACGAGAGCAGTTGGCGGGTCAGGGCGGCGGCGCGTTCAGCGGCCCGGCGGATTTCGCGTGCAGCGTCGCGTGCGGCGTCGTCGTCAGGGCCCAGCCGCGCCTCCAGCAAGCTGCCGTAGCCGAGAATGGCGGTCAGCAGATTGTTGAAGTCGTGGGCAACTCCGCCGGCCAGTCGGCCGATGGCATCCATGCGCTGGGCATGACGCAGCTGGTCATCAAGCTGGCGGCGATCGGTGACATCGCGCGAACTCAGCACGATGCCGTTGATCTGCGGGTCTTTGAGGCGGTCGGTGCCGAGCGCCTCGATCCAGCGCCAGCTGCCGTCTTTGGCCTTGAAGCGGAAGGTCGTGGTCGCCTGCCCGGCCGGACCGGTCAGTGCAACGATGGCGGCAAGGACCTGCGGCAGGTCGTCAGGATGCACCAGTTCGAAACCGTTGCGGCCCTGCAGCTCCTCGGGACGCCAGCCGGTCCAACGCAGTACGCTGGGGCTTTCGTAGAGAATGGTGCCATCGGGCGACAGCACCGAGATGACATCCAGGGTGTGCTCGACCAGCGCGCGTGGCAGTGAGGTGCCGAATTCGCCGGAGCCCGGCATGTCAGACCCGCTGGCGGTGGCGGTACAAGGCCAGCCCGCTGAGAATCTTGGGCGCGAAGAAGGTGCTCTTCTCGGGCATCACGATGGCGCTGTCGGTACGCCCGGCGTCGGCCACCGCCATCAATTCGCTGATCGACACGGGATGCAGAGCGACGGCCAGATCATAAGCGCCGTGGTCGACGACCTCGGCCATCTTGGGCAGCTCCCATTCGGCGTAGTAGTCAAAATGCGCCGGGTCCTTGATCATCGGATGGGTCAGGCCGAGCAGCGGATACACCTCGCGTTCCAGGCACGAGCAGTCGAGCTGACCGACGACGTCCGGCGGCACCTCGCGGAAGGCGAGATCCCAGGCCTTGCCCTGATGCCAGATGCGCGCGTGGTGCTTCTCAGGTGTAGCCCAGGCCGAGGGGGTCAGCGGCAGCCGATCGCATATCTCGGCGAAGCGCTTCACCCCGGTGATGACCCGGTTGTAGGCCTGGATGGAGGCGCGTTCGACGACGTAGGCGAGACAGTGGCTCTGGCCGTTCTTCAGCGCCGCGTGGTAGCGGTGGTGGCCGTCGGCGATGTACAACGGCTGCTGCGCGACTAGGGCACAGAGGGCGGTGCCATCAAGCGACCGCTCGGGCACCAGCCAGATGCGACTGCGCAGGGCGTGCAGATCATTGAGCCCGGCGAAGTCCGGCGTCAGATCGTAGTCCGGGGTCCGTGCGGCGGCGATGCGGTCGAGCAGCGGCGTGATTGGCGCCCGGGTAAGCAGGAACACCGGTTCGAGGGTCAGGCCGGTCAGGCGGGTGAGGGCGAGCCTACCTTGCACCTTGTCGTCGAAGGTCTTTTCGTGACGGATGATCTCGCCACGGGCGTAGTCGGTGACCTCGGTGGCGGTGAACACGCCGATACGGCGCTGAGGGCCCTGCGCGGTGGTCCAGGTTTGCTCGTAGACGAGGAAGGATGGCTGGTCGAGGGGCACCAGCGCCGAGGCGGTCAATTCGGCCAGGGCCTTCAGCGGATCCGGCCCGAGGGTGACGTGCCAGAGATTGCCGGCGCGCGCTTGCAGCAGCGATTCCAACGGGGTGCCGGGTTTGACCACATCGTATGGCGGGGCGACGACCTCGCGCACGCGCTCGGGACGGGGGAGGAAGCCGGTCAGGCCGTTGATCGTGGTCATGGGAGGTTTGCGCGTCCGTTCATCGGGCACCGACGGGCACGTCGGCGGTGCGGAGGGTCATGTGCGAGATCGGACGTCTCAGACCGCTTTTGGCGGCTTGAGGTAGTTGAGCAGCCGGGCCAGTTCGCTTTTCAGGTCCTGGCGGGCGATGATCAGGTCGACCTGGCCGTGCTTGAGGACGAACTCGCTGGTCTGGAAGCCTTCGGGCAGCTCTTGCTTGATCGTCTCCTGGATCACGCGCGCGCCGGTGAAGCCGATCAGCGCCTTGGGTTCGGCGATGATGATGTCGCCCAGCGAGGCATAGCTGGCCATGACGCCGGCCATGGTCGGGTTGGTCAGCACCGAAATGAATGGCACGCGGCCTTCGCGCAGGCGGGCCAGCGCGGCGCTCGTCTTGGCCATCTGCATGAGCGAGAGCACGCCTTCCTGCATGCGCGCGCCACCCGAGGCCGAGATGACGATCGCCGGGATGCGGTGCGTCAGGCATTGCTCGAACTGGCGGGTCAGCTTCTCGCCGACCACGCTACCCATCGAGCCGCCATTGAAGTTGAAGTCCATCACGCCGAGGCCGATGTCGATGCCGCACAGCTTGCCGCGGCCAGTCTGGACGGCGTCCTTTAGTCCGGTCTTGGCCTGCTGCTGGGCGATGCGTTCGGGATAGCTCTTGCCGTCAACGAAACCGAGCGGGTCGCCCGAGGTCATGCCAGCGTCCCATTCCACCCACGTACCCTCGTCGATCAGCGAGGCGATACGCCGGTGCGAGCTCATCTTGAAGTGATAGTTGCACTCCGGGCAGGTGTCGAGGCGCTCCTCGATCAGCCGCTTGAACACGGTTTTCTGGCAGCTGGGGCATTTTTCCCACAGACCATCGGGGATCTTCTTGGGATCGCGGCCGGTGGCTCCGCGGCGGAGGCGGTCGAGGACCATGCGTTGAGGCTCCTGAAGCGGCGGAGGATAGGGCGGACGAGGGGATGCCAAGGGTGATTGCCGAGTTCGGAGATCACCGTTTTCGGCCAATGCACTTGACACATCCCGCCTCACCCCTACGGACTGCGACACAACCCGCTGGTAGGAGCGTCCATGGGCCTCGAAGAAGACATCATCAAGCTGCTGAAGAGCGAAGGATACCGGATCAACGAGACGATCCGCGACGCCCTCGACGACTTTCTCGACACCGTCTATGACGAGAACGAGGAAATGGAGGACGACCTCGACGACGACGATGACGAGAAAGAGAAGGAGGAGCCGGAAGAGCGCTGAGCGCCTTTCGACCCTGAGTCGACATCACGGCCGGTGTCCCGCGTGGGGCATCGGCCGTTCCGTTTTACGATCCGACGGTCCTTAGAATTGGCGCCTTCGCCCAGGTTGGCATGAACGGCGGGCGGGCCGCCACGTTGGCCCTATCCCACGGCGATGCCATCCCTGGCGTGTCCGCCGTGCGCTGTTACGGACACCATATGCGCCGGTTCTTCCTGTTGCTGGTATTGGCCGCCGTCGGCTGGACGCCCTTGTCGGGGGGTGAGGCGGCTGGGCCGGTCGAAGCCGACGTGCTGGTCGAGCAGGCGCGATTGGAACTGCTGCGCGCTCCGGTCGATGCTGGCCGCTACTCCGAGGATCAACTGGCGCTGGCTCTCCACCTCCAGTTCTTCGGAGCGCAGGCACCACGGGCAGACTTGCCGCTGGCATTATTCCCCGCCGTCCTCGCCGCCGCCAAAGCCGACGACGAACACGCTAAGGCCGAGATCCGCGATCGCTGGTTCCTCTACGAGGCGGTCGCGGTCGATGGCGCCGAAGAGGCGCATGCCCGCCGTTGCCCGCCAGCCGTGACCTGTCTGCAGCTGTGGACGATGTGGAACCATGTCCCAGCTGGTCGCACCAAGCTGCGCTGGCTGCCCATCCTCCATCATGCGCTGAGGGTCGGGATGGACGAGAAGAGCCTGGCGACCATCGGCCCGCTACTCGGCGAGGACACGCTGGCTCGGCAACGGTACATGTGGTCGAACGGTCTGGATGCCTTCGGCGACTGGGGCGAGGCGCGCAACGACCCACTGCGCCGCCGCGAGATGCTTCTCGAAGTGCTGCACGTGCGCAGCCAGAGGTTGCTCTACTTCACCGACAATCTCTGGCTGGATGCGCTGGAAAGCTCCGATTTCCAAGACCCCGCTGTGGTTGAAATGCTGCTGCAGATGCTGAGCCAGCAATCCCAACTGCTCATCCGCCTAGCCAGGTTCGCCCGGCCAGACCAGCTTGTTCAGCTGGTCGATGTTCGGACGGGCGAGACAGCGCCACTGAGGCCCCTGTTACGCGCGGTCATCCAGCCCGACCAGGCGGGTGTGCAACCCATCATCGCCAGCCTCGCGGTGGCTATGACTGATGGCGGGTGGGAAGGCTACCCGTCGGATTGGCGCCATCCCTCCAGTCAGACCGAGGCGGACCAGCATGTTCTGCGTCTGATCGACCATGGCGTCTGGCGCATGCTGTGGCGGGACGTTTGGCGCGGACAGCGTGGAGCCGCCGCCCTGCACTGGGCCGCCGCTTTGCCGCAGATGCCGGCATGGCAGGCGGCTCAGCTCATCAGCATGCTGCCGCCCGCCTCGAGTCTGGACGACCCGCTGTTGCTCGCCGCCCTGGCGCACTCCGAGCCACGTGTGCGCATCCTCGCCGCACAGCAGGCCGCCCGGCTCGATCCCACACTGGCGCGCCTGGAAGCCTACCTCGATCTGTGGGACGGGCTCGATGCGCTATCGCGCAATTGGCAGCAAGACTTGTGGCTGGAGATCGTTGGTCTGGCCGTGCATCACGTCGCTGGGCACAACGATGCCGACCTGCGCGCACGGCTACAGCGCTCCGCCAGAGCCGAAAGCCTGTTAGCTCCAGAGCTTCGCTATACCACTGGCGCCAGTCTGTCAGCCTGGAGTGAACTGCTCGGTGCCATCGGCCTGCGCCTGCCGGTGGCCCAGGCGATCGACCGCTACGTACGCAGTTGGGACGAAAAGAAGGGCTGGTACAGCTTAGAGTCGCTGATCGAGCCGTACCTGCTGGAACAACCAGCACAGGACGAGGCCGATCTCATCGGACGTATGGATGGTTGGCCTGCTCCGATACGTATGCATGCACTCGCTTTCGCCGGCCGATGTGACGCGGCCCTTGCCCTCTGGGACGTTGCCGCCAATGCCAAGCAGGGGTGGGCAATCCGTCCTTTGATCTGGTCTCGTAGGACTGAGGCCATGGTGAAGGCGGAACCGGCCGGCATGCCCGTCTTGCTCGGCTAAATTGAAGGCCAAGGTCA
>Ga0105046_10015958_pt1 | contig 11537 bp, 7 predicted proteins | sample MAT03_FD_78385 | JGI IMG/M metagenome (GOLD analysis project Ga0105046, IMG submission 78385) | Freshwater microbial communities from Lake Fryxell liftoff mats and glacier meltwater in Antarctica - MAT-03 (megahit assembly) | ecosystem: Environmental > Aquatic > Freshwater > Ice > Liftoff...
ATTGTGCTCGGGCTTGAGATGAGTCGTCTTGCGAGAAACTCCAAAGACTGGAGCGACCTGTTTGAAGTCAGTGCCATCTTTCGCACGCTCATTGCGGATGAAGATGGACTCTTCGATCCGAACATTTCCTTTTGTCAAGTGTCTGGCTCCTTTTGTCTTCCTGGCTCCTTTTGTCTTCCTGCTCCTTTTGTCTTCCTGGTTCGGCCGGTGAACCGTCTTTCTCACGCCGCTGCGGAAACAGGTTCCACCAACGTACAGCAACTTCAGCGTCCGACCACGTTTTCACCACATCCGGCCGAGTCCTCACGACGACATGCAGGTGATTGCTCATCACCGCAAAACCCAGCACATAGATCGCAAAAATCCCTGCCAGGACTTCCAGTCGTTCGCGAATCCATTGTTTCCGATGCGAAAAGTCTCAGCCCGTCTTCCGATCCTTCCCGCACAGAAACGTCCTGCGCACGCAGCGATTGATCAAATGAAACGCCTGAATCTCATCGTCCGCAAAAATCTCTCTCCGATTCACCCGTGGCATCGCACAACTCCCCAGCATCCAAGGCTCGAAGCCTATCGTCCGACTAGCCAAAACAGCATAAAAACCTCATTTCCTTTTATCAAGTGTCCCGCTCCTTTTGTCCCTTTGCCGGAAGCAGGTCGCTGGAAAGATCGTCGTCACAGCGAGAAGTTCAAACTGCTGAAAATGGAATTCCGCACGTTCGTGAACACGATCATTCGCATCCCGTGTCAGATCCTCACCACCGGCCGCCGCACCGTGTACCGCCTGCTGGCATGGAACGATTCGCAACCGATCTTCTGGCGCATGGTAAAAGTTCTGAACTTGTAGACCTGGCTTCCGACCACTCGTCCTCGGCCACGAGTGTTCGGAGGCATTTGATGTGGAAGTCGTTGTGCTTCGATCGGTCGTCCCGCCTCACCGTAGCTACGCTGCTGAAGTCTCCCCGATGCAGAATTTTCAACCCGATGCACCTCAAGCGAATCGCTCGCGTCGTTCGCCGCTGCGCGGCGCGAAAACGGAATAACAAGGCAAAACAACCTGTCCGGGGTCGCTTGTTTAAGGACTAGTACCGCAAAGTCTCAAAGCATTGGCGCCAGTTGGACAGCGTCTGCAATCACATGCCCGTTCGTGCCTTCGTTCGAAATAAGTACTTCGACAGTCTCATCGGCTTTCAATTCCAATACACCGACGGGTTGAAACAGGTTGTCGATTTCAGGAGTTTGCTGTTGATTTACCGTAACCGTTTTAGTTTCACCGCGGTAGGTGATCAGCACCGGCACGTTTGTCGCCCGATTGGGATTTGCCGAATAGCTGAATCGCAGATCAAAATGGCCGGAACTCGGTGCTTTCAGAATCCACCGGACGGTCTTCTCGCCCTTCTCTGTATGTCCATCGTGAATGTAGTCCGTTCCGACGTAGCCTACGGCGGATGAACTGTGCGTCCATAAACCGGTGAGTCTGGCATCCGTATCGTCGAGCACAAGACCCTGCAGACTGGCCTTTGAAATCAAGACTTTTTTCTGCACATTGACTGGCAGATCCAGAACCTGTCCGTCTTTCAACAGCCGTTCCCGCAGCGTGGCAAAGGGCAGTGCCTGCAGTTCAACATCGGATTCCAGTGCCAGGACCGCCGCCGTTGCCGCGCTTTGACCAAGAACCATGAAGACCGGCTCCATACGAATGGAACCGTAGGCAATGTGTGTGGATGAGAGACACACAGGAACAGACAGATTCTCAACCTGATCGCGTGCCGGAATAATCGCCCGGTAGCTGATCAGGTACGGACCACCGGGAGACACCTGAATATCGCCTTCGTTCTGGACAAATCCTTCCGCCGTCACGAACCGTCGGATGTTGTGTGAATCCATGTTGTAGCTTCCCAGCCCTACGGAATCTTCAGCAATTCGCGCGCGGCGACAGTCCAGTTCTGAGACCACATAATCACTCACCATGCGGCGCGCTTCGCGGATGTACAATTGATGTGGCCAGTTGCCATTGTCAACGAATTCGTCCTGCGGAAGGCCCCATTGAGCCATTTCGCGCCGAATTGATTCCGGTACGCGCGGATGATTGGCCAGGGACCACATCAGCCCTTTCTGATAGTCCTCGTGATCGCGAATAATGGCATCTCGGGATGCGTAGTCCGCATCAGGATATGCGTAGTTGCCACCGATATAGTCGGTTGAAAACGCACAGTTGTTGTTGGTGTCCGTTTTTCCGTTCGGCATCATGTCGGGTTTCATCGGAAACCGCAGATCGCCAGCTTCAAAATTGCGAAACAACAATTCGTAGCGGCTTTCGTCGTAGTTTTCCGGCCTGGGAAACGGGATGCGGTTTTCAGCGGCATTGCTCATACACATCCGAAAACAATACGCCTGCACACGATGATCCCCGACACCTTCTTCGCCTGCTCCTGTGGCTTCAATCCCAGGCAGAAGTCCGCTGGCGGGGTTTCCCGGTTCCACATAAGGATCGACGTTCCTGACGAATCGATGATTGTGAGTATTGCCGTTGGGCTGATTCCCGTTCAGCGTTTCTGTGTATTGCGAATTTGCCTCGCGACCGACCGCGTAGCGAACCTTCGCGGCGGCCATCAAGTCGCCTTCGTAAGTCGCATCAATGAACTGTTTACCGCGAAAAATACGGCCGGATTCTGTCGTAATGGAGATGAGTTGACCGCGATCGCTTTTGACTCCGGATGTACGATCAAGTCGTTCTCCCATAATCAGCAGCACTTTGGCTTCAAGCAGCATTTCGTGAAACAGCGACTCTGCAACTTTTGGTTCAAACGTCCACATGGCGTCTTCACCAGATCGATAGCGATTGTAGTCTGTAGACTTTTCATAGACCCACGCGGCAGGGTCGTCGTAATGTTTACGGATTCGCTGATAAAACTCACGGGCAATCCCGCCAATCACGCGTTTGTCGCCGCTGTCGGTGAATCCAAGACCTCCGGATGTCAGGCCGCCAATGTGCTTGCCTGGTTCGATGAGCACGACTGTGTGCCCCATGCGCGATACCTGAACCGCTGCTGCGACGCCGGCAGACGTTCCACCGTAGATAACGACGTCGGCAGCGTCGATGCCTGCCGTGTTCGCGTCCTGAGCTGACGTTTCCGGTGTCGTTGAACTCAGGATCGCGGCGACGATCAGAATCTGGCGGATCCGGGTGCTCCGAAAAATACGGTTGAGGTGCATAGTGTTATCTTCGTCAACGGCAAGCGGGAAGCGTTAAGCAGTGATTGTAGATTTGTCGTGCTTCAATCGCTAATGTACGCTGCTCTCCCCGATCTCGCACGTTTTGACTGATTCAGCAGGCAACGATTATGAGCACATCCGAAACCACGATTCGCGAAAATCTGAAGGTTGGCGAAATCCTCTGCAGTTACTGCACGGCCCGCTGCTGCCGCTACTTTGCCATGGGAATTGACGTACCAAAGACGTGGGAACAATTCGACAATATGCGTTGGTACATGATGCACGGTCCGTTTTCGGTGTTCGTGGATGGAACATCGTGGTTCCTGTTGATTCCCGGCGACTGTCAACATCTTCAGGCTGATAACCGCTGTGGTGCGTATGACACTCGTCCTGAAATCTGCCGCGAATACAGCACGGACAACTGCGAATTCGGCAACGACGGAGTCTACGATCAATACTTTGAAACGCCGGATCAGCTTTGGGAATACGCGCACGCAGTCCTGCCGCCGAAACTTCGCCGGTCGCCTGATGCCCCCATCAGCCTGCCCGTGCTGCAGATGATTTGAATCAACTGCCGAACGGGCTGTGTCGTTTATTGAGTCTCATCAGGACCGGCCGTTCTCCCTGTATGTCCCGCATGTGATGCCGCATGTGCCGATCTTTGTGTCGGAAAAGTTCAAGGGCAGATCAGCTCGCGGTTTGTACGGCGATGTGATTGAAGAACTGGATTGGTCGGTGGGAAAAATCCTCGAGACTCTGACGAATCATCACCTGAACGAGTGGACGCCGGTGATGTTGCCGTAAGATGATGATGTCTTCCGATTTTTCGTGTATGGTGCATGCAGGGCGCAAGGTTCGAACCTTGGGAGCGTCCAATGCTGACTCAATGACGGAAGCGGCAGAATCGCTGATTTACCCCGAATCACTCCCGCAGTGGTGGCTGGATAATCCGACGCAACTTTCCGTTGAGGCGCGGCGTGCCCATCACGGAACTGTGTCCGTGGAGTGCCGTTGGACCGTTTCCGCAGGATCGTTCCCGACAACGACGAGCGGTTTTTCAAGGACCACGTGAAAGTCATCGCCAGGCAGACGTTTCTTTAACTCGTGAATGTGTTGTGCATAATCCGCATCGGTAAATCCAGTTGATGTCGAACCACGGAGCTTTGCCGTCGGTCTCAGCCGCATCATCACCACCGAACACTCTTCTGCTGAGTATTTCAACCGCCACAACTTCATCAGTAAGCAACGGCACATAAGTTTTAGTGTTTAACCGTTAGCCGACAGGCGTACGCAAGTGCAGAAAAACGTACGCCTGCGGCTGACGGTTAAACGAGGTTTTGCCAATTTAGTTGTGCATAGGTGCTTATAAGCCGAGATTATGCGGAAATGCACCAGAGTTCTCAGGAACTCTGCGAGCGGTTTTCAAAGTCCGCTCGATAGTCCCACCTGGCGAAACCGGGCGATCGGCAGACATTCAACGACCCGTGGGGTAAGCTTCCTGCCTGCGATCCACTGCAGCTCGCTTTCTGTTAATGCCCAAACATTCGTCACAGCCTCACAAAAGGACGACTCCTGTGAAACACTTTCCTGCAATTCCATTTGCAGTCCTCGCGTTAATGATCTCTCAACCTGGCGTGATCGCTCAGGAGATTTCCTGGCATGCATCGGGAAAAAATGGAGCGGTGGCAGCCGGACATGCGGATTCGGTGGCGGCTGGTCTGAGGATCCTGGATGTCGGGGGGCGAGCGGCCGATGCCGCAGCGGCGACGATCCTGGCGCTGGCCGTCACGGACTATGGTTCATTCGCGATCGGCGGTGAAGTTCCTGTTCTGGTTTACGATGCGAAGACGAAGCAAGTCAAATCGCTGAGCGGCGTCGGCGGAGCACCACTGGATCCGGCAGCGATCGAATGGTTTTATGAGAACGGCATCCCGTCCATGGGCAGCATGAAGGCGGCACCGGTACCGGGGGCCGTTGATCTGGTCGTCACACTTCTGAAGCTCTACGGAACGATTTCCTTTGAACAGGCAGTGACGCCCACACTGGAACTTCTCGACAAGGGCAAGGAGACATGGCATCCCCATCTGGCGGTAACGCTGCGTAAACTGGTCGATGCGGAGCGCGCTGCGCAAGGAAGTCGTGAAGACAAACTCGCTGCGGCACGAGATCGTTTCTACATCGGAGACGTCGCCGATGAACTGGAAGCGTGGTACATCGCGACCGGCGCGTTTCAGCGGAAGCCGGATCTGACGGCTCAGACAACGCTGGTCGAAGATCCGGTCTCGATCGAATACCGAGGCTACACGGTCTACAAATGCGGTCCGTGGACTCAGGGGCCCGTGCTCTGTCAGAACCTGCGCTTGCTGGAAGGATTCGATCTGCACTCGATGGGGCATCTCTCGGCCGACTGCATGCATGTGATGACGGAGGCCATGAAACTGGGATACGCAGACCGGGATGAGTATTACGCCGACCCTCGCTTTTCGCCGGTGCCGATGAATGAACTGCTCTCCGACAGTTATACAAATCTCCGTCGTCCGCTGATCGATATGCAACATGCGTCCATGGACCGCAGGCCTGGCGATCCTGTAAAAATGCAGGCGCTGCGGACTGATGGTGCACCGGACAACGAAACTGAAAAGATTCCGAAGCAGGACACCACAACCTGCGTCGTTGCCGATCGCTGGGGCAATGTGATTGCTGCGACTCCGAGTTGCAATATGTTGACGAACACCCCCGGTCCATCGGGAGTCAACACGGGAAACCGCGTGCGAAGCATGAATACAAATCCAGATCACCCGAACCGAGTTCAGCCGGGCAAGCGACCGCGAGTCACATTAACGCCGACCCTGGTTCTAAAAGACGGCTTGCCAGTGATTGCCATCAGCGTGGCTGGAGGAGACGTGCAGGATCAGACAACGCTGAACGTGCTGCTCAACCACATCGACTTCGGCATGTCGCCGAAGGAGGCGGTGACGGCACCGCGCTTCCAGATGAACCATCACCAGGATTCGTTTAATCCCAATCCCGATCGCAACGCTGCGTTCGTCGGACGTGGTGAACTCAAGGTCAACGAAGAAGTCCCCGAAGCCGTCCGCAAAAATCTGGCAGACCGCGGACACCTGCTGGGAACTGTAGCGTCGCCGATTGCGCATCCCGTGATGATCTTCATCGATCACAAGACCGGCCTCATGCACGCCGCTGGCGACCCCAAAGCCAAACGCCACGCGGGTGTGGCACGATAACAGACGCCTGCTACAACAATCCGGCGAGCCGCATGCGTCAGCTTGCCTGAACGTTGCGACTTTTCGCGTTTTATCGTGTTGCAGGTGTACCGGAGGGCTGACGCCACACCGCTCGCCGACCGCGTGAGGCCAATGGCACTCGCGTTAGAAGGTAGCAGGCACTTTCCAAGTGCCGTGGCCCTTAAAAATTCGCGAATTGGCGGACGGCACAAGGAGTGTGCCTGCTACTTTTGAGATAAGCCAAGGGCCATTGGGCTCACTCCACCGGCAAAGAATATTTCGACCCTCCGTAAAGTTTTAATTTAATAGATAATAACCTTGACGAGCGACGCAGGCAACGCCACAATCGAACGAATTAAAACAAGTGCGACTACACCAGGCAATTGGAGCATCGCCTTATGGCTCGGCCAGCATCAGAACATCCCACGGAACTGGAGCTCAGCATATTGAAAGTGCTGTGGCAGGAAGCGCCGAAGACTGTCGATGACGTGCGCGAAGCGCTGGCAGCAGCCGGGCGGGAACTGACTCACAGCACGGTGATTACGATCATGAACATTATGGTCCGCAAGGGATACCTGCAGCGTGCAAAAAAGGGGCGCGCGTTTGAGTTTACTCCTGTGCTGGAAGAAGGGAGCGTCGGACAAAGCATGGTGCAGGATCTGTTGAGCCGCGTGTTTGACGGTTCGGCACATTCGCTGGTGCTGCAACTGCTGGAAACGGCGGACCTGGATTCCACAGAGCTGCAGGCCATTCGTCAGTTGATCAATCGCAAGGCGAAGGAGCTGAACAAATGACGCCGTTTACTTTCAATTCACTTTTCTGCTGGCAAATTACACTGACCTTGCTTCATGTCAGTTGGGTTGGATTGTTGATTGGACTCATTGCCGCAGCATCAAATCGAGTGATGAGAGACGTGGCAGCCAGCCATCGATACTCGGTGAATTTTGCAGCACTCGTGATGTTTGCAGCGAGTCTTCCTGTATCGTTCGCAATTGTTCGCAGTGGAGCCGACGCGGTTCTGGGAACAGTGCCCATGGCATTGAATTCGATTGAGGAAACAACACTGCTGGTTCCACATGCGATTGGAACACCGTCGCCTGCATCGCGACCGGCGCGTGACAGTGGTATTGCGTCGGACGAGCCGCAAACATCGACTTCCTCAGGCCAGCGTGAGACGAGTTCAACGCCAGCAGTCATCTTTGGAACTCCATCCGCCTGGGATCGAGCTCGTTTGATCGGCCACTCTGCTGCACCATTCGTTGCGATTCTGTACGTGTTTGGCGTGGCATTGATGTTCATCAAACTTGGTATCGGGGTGCGAGTCAGCCGATGTCTGCGATCTGGAAGCGTGGCAATGAATGATCCGACGATCCTGTCCCGGATGGCGGAGCAAGGGAAGAAACTCTCCGTGCGAATAATGCCGGTAATTGCCTATTGCGAACACACTGCTGTGCCAATCGTCGTCGGCCTGTTGCGTCCGATGATTCTGGTTCCAGCCGCAATGGTGAACGGGCTGACGATTGAGCAACTGGAATCCGTGCTGACTCACGAGTTGGCTCATCTGCGCCGCCACGATCATTTGATGATCGTCGTGCAGCGCGTTCTGGAAGCCATCCTGTACTTCCATCCCGTGACATGGTATCTCAGCCATCGCATCCACGACGAACGCGAAACCAGTTGCGACGATCTGGTCCTCGCAGTCGGCGGCGATCGCCTGCAGTACGCTCAATCGCTGCTGCGAGTCGCCGAACTCCGTCTCGCCGTTAGTCCCGGCAGCAGCATCTGTCCCTCGCCGCTGACGGACAGCGTCCGTCAAAACTGCGACAGCGGATCGCGAGACTGCTGGAAGATTCCGACGACAACTCGGTGCGCGTGAGCAGTGTCTGGCCGATCGTCAGTCTGATTGCAACATGTGGCATGAGCTACTTGCTGGTGTCGGAGATCGCCAGTCCTGTGATTGCCGACGAGACGAAACCGTCGGCAGCAATTACGGTGACAACAGACAAGGAGCAGGATCCTGCCGCGATCGATTTGCAGCCACTTCGACTGCCCGACAAAACAGCAGCCAGCGTTCCGCAGGACGCCGATGGTCGGGAGTTGCCCCTGGGCATGATTCAGCGGTTCGGTTCTGCTCAGTTTCGTTCCGGTGCCACAGCCTGGCAGTCGGCAGCATTCTCTGCCGACGGCGAGTGGATCTGGTGCAAAGCAGACGGGCGGCTGACCGTGATGCATCGCAAAACAGGTCATGTGATCAAAGGCGTGGACCTGGGATTAGACAGAAAAATGGGGGTATCGTCGGTTGCGATCTCACCAAGCGGCACACTTGTGGCTGTGGCAGCCATGATTGAGCCGGCGATCATCGGCGAAGTCAAGGTGTCTGAAAACCGTGTCGTTCTATTCGATTCAAATTCCGGGACCAAAATCTCCACGATTGAATGGCAAGGCGCCTTTGGAGGAGCTTCCTATCTTGCAATCGGTCATGACGAATCAACACTGCTGACGGGGGATTACTGGGGTGACGTTCGTCTGTGGAATATCGGAAGCGGAAAGGAAACCGCGCGGATTGCCGTTGGGCTCGAATTTAAGGCCGGAGCGATTTCTCCTGATGGCGGTCGAGTCGTTCTGGTTGGCTCCAACAAATCTTATTTGTGGAGCCCCGGCGAAGACGGACCTCCGAAGACTCTGTCCCCAATCGTTCGCCGTCAAATGGCCGTGTGCTATTCGCCTGATGGCAAATACTTCGCGACCGGATGTTTGGTTGAAGAGGATGGTTTCAGGCTTTGGGACGGGAAAACAGGGGAATTGGTCGCCCAACTCGTCGCGAACGGCACTTCGGGACATCCAGATGGCGGAGTGGCGTTTACCCCAGACAGCAGAATTCTTGCAGTACCAGCAACAAGCGCAGACGGCGTCGAACTGTGGGATGTTGAATCGCGAAGGCTGTTGACAACGTTGACAGTGAACCATGCTCGTGCTGTGGCAATCAGTCGCGACGGAAATTGGTTGGCAGCCATTGGTGATTCGCAGCGTGTCCAGATCTTTGACTTTAAAACGCGAACTGGTATGCACGTTGTCACACGTGGTCACTTCAGTCGAATCGCAGCCGTTCGATTTGCGTCCCCTGACAGAGTCTTGACGTCCGACCAGGGCGGCGTGATCTGTCTTTGGGATGCTCGGTCCGGCGAGCCACTCTTCCGCACAGAACCGGCCGAACCGTTAACTCTCCTCGGTGTCATGGGGTGCCGATCATGAGTTACGACGATGGAATGTTCCGCACGGAAAAGAAAAGCTTTCGGGCAATTCAGTGGCAATCGTGGTGCCGGGGTATGTCTATGATCCTAATGGCCGGATGAGAAGCATGTCCAAAGGCTGGTTTTCACACAGCGGCCAGTCGCTCTTTGTCGAGTATGAGGGAATCCTCAGAAAATGCGATGCGCGAGACGGAGCGGTACTTCGGCAGACCGAGATCAAAGGGCTGGGAATCCTGTCTGCATCCCCGGACGGACGCTGGGTTGCGACAGTTGACGAAGTACCGCTCGACGGCAGCCTGCCACAATCAACGATTGAATTGCGCGACGCATCGACACTGCAACCCGTCCATCAGTGGCTTGCCGGAGCAGAGGCGAGTATTGCTCGAACTTCAGACTCAGCCACTTTGCGGTTTCATGCGGACGTGGTATGCTTTTCGGCAGACTCCAATCGCAGGAATCACAATCAGGGGACTAACGTCCCCCGCTCGCCGGGAACTCGGCGAGCCGCGAGACGTCAGTCTCCGGATACTGTTTGCGCAATCGATTGTTATGCCCCAATACTTACCAATGGGTGCTTAGCCTGGACATTCATGTCCGAGTCCTCACAGGAAAATGACTCGAAGGCGGAAAACTCTTGCGGTACAGTGGCCTCTTTTTCGGCACGGTTTTTCTGGCGTCTGCGACGGACATGAATGAAGAAATCTGAATTTCCGGGTTCGATTTCGGGGGAGTCGTGGGCAGAAGCCAATCCAGGAAAGTGAAATTGGATCGCCGGAAACGCCGGTGCAGCGCGGTCTGCGTTCAGCCGGGCTTTCGTTGCACAAGGAAGCTGCGTTCGCCGCGGGTGACGTAGATGGCGTCTTCTGTCAGGCGATCGCAGAGTTCGATCAGGAATTCGATCAGCCGCTCAAATTCCGATTCACTGCCGAAGGAGACTTCAAAACGCTCCATCACGTCATGCACCAACTGCCCGTTCAGATCGACCCAGTAGCCTTTGACCGGCGTCGGCGACTGCGTGTAGGCTCGATAGCGATGCATCAGGAATTCATGCGTGGCCATGCGGGCTGTCTGAGTTCCGTGATAGTAGCGGGGATCGTCCAGCTTGTGAGATGGAATGTAGAAGACGGTGACCTTGCCCAGTTCGTAAACCTGTGACATCGGGAAACCTGGGGATTTTTCAACAGTCATGAGTGGGCAGTCATCGAAAAGCAGAGCAGAGAGATTTGAGCGGCAGGGCAGTGCAATCCTGAGTATGGTACGCGAAATTGTGAAGTCTGTGATACAATCGACCCGTGTCGGCTTTCCCCCCTGCACATGCTGCAGCACGTCGGTTCCAACTTCGCCGCTCAAGAAAAGGATGTTGCGATGACCTTCGCCCGATGCCTTATACGTTTCCTGTTGGTTCTGGTGGCCACAACGATCACAACCGAGATCACGCTCGCTCAAAACGCCGCTGTGCAGTCTGCGGACTCGGAATTGAACGATGGTAAACTTCGGATCATTTGTTTTGGCGCTCATCCCGACGACGCGGAATACAAGAGCGGCGGCACGGCGGCCCTCTGGGCTGCTCAGGGCCATCATGTCAAACTGGTCTCGGTGACGAATGGCGACATCGGGCATTGGCAGATGGCTGGCGGTCCCCTGGCAAAGCGCAGGACAGCGGAATCGGCTGAGGTGGCGAAGCGACTGGGAGTCAAATCGCAGGTTTTGGATATTCATGACGGCGAACTGCTGCCAACTCTCGAGAATCGTCAGACGATTGTGCGTCTCATCCGGGAATGGAATGCCGACATCGTAATCGCTCACCGCCCGTGGGATTATCATCCCG
>Ga0105046_10015959_pt1 | contig 11537 bp, 13 predicted proteins | sample MAT03_FD_78385 | JGI IMG/M metagenome (GOLD analysis project Ga0105046, IMG submission 78385) | Freshwater microbial communities from Lake Fryxell liftoff mats and glacier meltwater in Antarctica - MAT-03 (megahit assembly) | ecosystem: Environmental > Aquatic > Freshwater > Ice > Liftoff...
AAATATGGCTAATCTTGTAAACGCATGGAAGATCATTCCAATTAACGAACTCAGCAAAGTGCGCAAGGACGATGCACTGGAAATCTCGATGGAACAGGGGCGCGTGTTTGTAGGTTGGGGCGCCATCGGCAATATCGTAACTGGGCGTATTGATGACACCGATGTCATGGAAATCGCGCTGAAGCGTGCCTATCCCGGCGGCAATAACCTGAACAACGGCATCCGCGCCTTGATGAACTTTGCCTACCTGGTTGTGCCTGGGGACATTGTCCTGATCATGGGCAACACAAAGTCAGCGCTGTGCGTGATTGACGGCGACTATGAATACGAGGACAGCACACATTTTGGCATGCCGGAAGGCTATGACCATCAACGGCACATTAGTGTCATCTCACGCGATACCCGCGAGGTCGAACGAGTAGAGAGCATGTGCAGTGGCTTTGACGGCAGCCAATACGTCACGGTTAGGAAATCTAAATACCCGGTGGATCCCGCCGTGGTGCGACGAGAAAAGTAAGCGAAGCTTTGCTAGCGAGTGGGATCGTGCACCGTCACCAGCTTGGTGCCGTCGGGAAATGTGGCCTCCACTTGCACGTCGTGAATCATCTCGGCGATTCCGTCCAGCACATCGGCGCGCGTCAAAATGTGCGCGCCGTCATTCATGATCTGGGCCCAACTTGACGATGCCCCAGTGATCCATGATGACGGCGTTGGTGATGACCAAGCCCAACGCAGCGTTGGAATCGAGCGCGCCGCTGCGAGTCGCGGTGCGCTCTGGCCCATGCCTTCGCGGATCACCTTGCCGCCGCCGAACGTGACCTCATCGCCATACACCGTGAAATCGCGCTCCACCTCGATGATGAGCTCGCTATCGGCGAGGCGAATCCGGTCGCCGGTGGTGGGGCCGTAGAGGTCGACGTAGACGTTGCGAGGAATGCTTAGGGTCCGGCCGCCGGCGTAGGCCACCAGATTGACTTCCTTCTCGTCGCCGGGCTCGAAGCGCACCGAGGTGCCGGCGGGAATATTCAGCCGCATGCCATAGGCCTGGGCGCGATCAAAGTGCAGGGCCGGGTTGACCTCGTAGAAGTGGTCGTGGCTGCCGACCTGGACAGGCCGGTCGCCGGTGTGCTGCACCAGCACCACCGCCGTCGCACGGTCCACGTTGGCCCCGATGGTGGCCGGGTGACCGGCGGCTGGTGTGCCGTCTGAGGCGTCTGCAAGGAAGTATTCGCCGGGTGACAGGGTTGTGGAAAAGCAAAACCTCCTCGCAAGTGCTTGCGAGGAGGCTTCATAGCCTGAGTTTAAGTTTTAGAGCCGTGGTTGCTTGGGCGCGTTTGCGCCGCGGGCAACGGGGTGTATTTAACCTAAGGTTAGGGCTTGTGTTAATAGCGGGCGAAAGCACAAATCTGTTCGATTATGGCATTGACTATCTAAAAGAGATTCAGGCCAGACTTGATAATAGTAACGCAATGCGTTATTATCTTGATAATGATAAAGAGCTTCGCCGACAAGGAAACCGAAAGGGTTTTTAATCGCGAGCTCTCGCGGAAACTACCCGCGGACATTCAGCGTGCTGCACGACGCAAAATGGAAATTCTCAATGCTGCTCAGACCTTGCAGGATTTAAGAAATCCGCCAGCAAATCGCTTGGAAAAGCTGATCGGACTTCGCAAACATCAACACAGCATTCGCATCAATGATCAGTGGCGACTTTGCTTTGTGTGGAAAGGCACTGATGCTGAAGCAGTTGAAATTGTGGACTATCACAACTAGGAGTGACAGAAATGGCAACGACGAAACTTCCCCCGATTCACCCTGGCGAAATTCTTTTGGAAGAGTTTTTGAAGCCGCTTGGCCTCAGCCAATATCGGCTGGCAGCCGATGTCAGTGTGCCGGCACGGCGAATCAACGAAATTGTCCTGGGGAAGCGCTCCGTCAGCGCCGACACAGCCTTGCGACTTGCGCGGTATTTTGGCATGTCTGACAGTTTCTGGATGAATCTACAAGCACGATACGATCTTGAGGTTGAGAAAGATAAGCTGGCTGATCGGCTTATTCGTGAAGTTCGTGTTTATGCGCAACCATAGTCGATTTTGGCTTTGTGGCTAGCCATATATTTGAAGTCACTGTGCCAAATGCTTCGCTTGATGAAGCTTTCTGGCAAAGTGGAAACCCAGCTAAAATAAGGATATTCATGGTCAGACTCAATGTGATGGAACGCTACGGCAAGCTGCAAGAGCATGATCGCGCTTTTGATATTGCGTTTTGGCAATCGCAAGACGCACAAGCACGCATGAACGCCACTTGGGAAATGATCATCCACGCCTATAGCCTGAAAGGAATCGATGTTCGTAAACTCCGACTTCAGAGAACTGTTGAAAAATTTCAACGACAACGGCGTTAGATATCTGATCGTTAGCCTCCTGACCCGCAACTGGTATCTTTAACCCTCCGACCTGGCTCCTCCCTCTGGTCACCATTCAATTTTGGAAGCACGGCCATTTAGGAGGCACACACATATGACCGATCGCCAGTTCATCGAAGTTCACGCCGCACGGCTGAATCAGGCTGCGCTGAACTGCCGGATTGATGGCCGGAATATTGCCGAGTTGTCTGACCTAGAGGCAATCGAGTTGATCAAGGTGCTGGAGGGCATGAGCGATTCGGTGGCGGTGCGGCTGGCCGACAAACTCATCGAGCGCTTGCAGCACTTGGTCGATATTGGGCTGGGCTACCTGAGCCTGAGCCGCGAAACGGCCACGCTGTCCGGCGGCGAGTCGCAGCGGGTGAAGATGATCCGCCACCTCGGCAACAGCCTCACCGACATGCTGTATATCCTCGACGAGCCTCGCGTGGGCCACCGGCCTGCACCTCTCGGACATCGGCATGCTGATGCGCATTAATGATCAGTTGGTCGAGTCCGGCAACACCGTCATCCTGATCGAGCATCATCTGGATGTGATTCGACAAGCCGATTGGATCATCGACCTTGGCCCGGAGGGTGGGTGTTGTTTGAGGGGCCGCCGGAAGCGTTGAAAACCTGTGCGCGCAGCATCACGGCTAAATTCATCTAGTAGTCTGTCAAGGCAAAGACTTTACGTAGCCCCAAGGGCGAATCTGAGACTTGATGGAAACGATTAACCTACGCCGTCATTCCCGCGGAGGCGGGAACCCAGGCTTCGATCTACTGTTGTGTCGGGGTTACGCCTGGATTCCCGCCTCCGCGGGAATGACGTGGCTACGTAAAGACTTTGCCTTGACAGACGATAAGCGCATTCTGCCCGCCACATGTTCGACCCTCAATGTTAAACAAAGCGGTTGACACTCCATCTTCCTGTCCACCTGACTAGTTGTTTCTCAATCCCCTGGTAGGTGCTGTCTGGTGCGCAGAGTCTTACAACCCATACACATGGGAAGCACACGCCAGATCACCACGATTGAAGGCAATGAAGCTGCGGCTTTTGTCGCCTACAAGACTAACGAAGTCGTCGCAATTTATCCAATCACGCCTTCATCACCTATGAGTGAACTGGCCGACCAGTGGAGCGCGGCCGGTGAGAAGAATTTGTGGGGTGGTGTGCCGCAAGTGCAGGAAATGCAGGCCGAAGGCGGCGCGGCCGGTGCCATTCACGGCGCGTTGCAAGTCGGCTCCCTGGCCACCACATTTACCTCAAGCCAGGGTCTGCTGCTCATGATCCCCAACATGTATAAGATCGCGGGCGAGCTGACCAGCACGGTGTTTCATATTGCCGCCCGCTCCATCGCCACGCAAGGGCTGTCGATCTTTGGTGACCACAGCGATGTGATGGCGACGCGGGCCACCGGCTGGGCCATGCTGTTTGCAAACTCGGTGCAAGAGGTCATGGACTTTGCCCTGATCTCGCAAGCCTGCACGTTGAAATCGCGGGTGCCGTTCCTGCACATCTTTGATGGTTTTCGCACCAGCCATGAAATCGGCAAAATTGAGCGGTTGAGCGACGGTGATATTCGCGCTCTGATCAATGACGATCTGGTGCGCCAGCATCGCGCCCGCGGCCTTTCGCCCGATCATCCCTTCATTCGCGGCACCGCCCAAAACCCCGACACGTTCTTTCAATCGCGCGAAGCCTCCAACTCGTTCTATCTGGCTTTGCCCGAAATTGTGCAGGGCGTGATGGACCAGTTTGCAGCACAGGTTGGCCGCGCGTATCACCTGTTCGACTACGTAGGTGTGCCAGATGCCGACCGCGTGATTGTGGCCATGGCCTCGGCTTGCGAGACCGTTGAGGAGACCGTGAACTACTTGAATGCGCACGGCCAAAAAGTAGGCCTGATCAAGGTGCGACTGTATCGACCCTTCTCGATCGAGCACTTCATGGCGGCATTGCCAGTCACGACCAGGGCCATCGCCGTGCTGGATCGCACCAAGGAACCCGGCTCGATTGGCGAGCCGCTGTATCAAGATGTGGTCACGGCGATGAGTGAGGCTGATCTGGCCCAGATGAGTCGGCCAGTGATCGTCGGCGGCCGCTATGGGCTGTCCTCCAAGGAATTTACGCCGTCGATGGTCAAGGCGGTGTTTGATGATCTGGCCAGGCCGAAGCCGCGCAATCACTTCACGGTCGGCATTTACGATGATGTCACCCACACCAGTCTGGACTATGACCCAGAATTCACCCTGGAGGCCGATGACATGGTGCAGGCCGTATTTTGGGGTCTGGGCAGCGATGGCACAGTGGGTGCCAACAAGAACTCAATCAAGATCATTGGTGAGGAGACCGACAATTACGCCCAGGGCTACTTCGTCTACGACTCCAAGAAGTCTGGCGCACGCACTATCTCGCACCTGCGCTTTGGCCCTCGCCCGATTCACAGTCCCTATCTGATTCAGCGTGCCACGTTTATCGCCATTCACCAGTTTAATTTTCTCGAGCACTACGACACGCTGGAAAACGCGGCCGATGGCGCGACATTGCTGCTAAACAGCCCGTATGGGGCCGATGGGGTCTGGCAATATCTGCCGCGCCTAGTGCAGGACAAGGTGCTGGCCCGGCAGTTGAAGCTCTTCGTGATCGACGCCGATAAGGTGGCGCGCGAGAACGGCATGGGCAGCCGCATCAACACGGTGATGCAGGCGTGCTTCTTTGCCATTAGTGGTGTGCTGCCGCGCGATGAAGCCATTGAGAAAATCAAATACGCCATTCGCAAGACGTATGGCAAGCGCGGCGAGGCCGTGGTGCGGCAGAACTTCGCGGCGGTGGATGCATCTTTGGCCAATTTGTTTGAGGTGAAGCTGCCCGATGCCACTGACCCGGCGCGCAACATGGCCGTTGTCGCTCCGACCGTGCCGAGCGCTGCGCCCAGCTTTGTGCAGCAAGTGACGGCGATGATGATCGCGGGCAAGGGCGATTTCATTCCGGTGAGCGCGTTGCCGGTGGATGGCACGTACCCAAGCGCGACCACGCAATGGGAACGGCGCAACCTGGCCGATGAAGTGCCGGTGTGGGACTCTGATATTTGTATTCAGTGCGGCAAGTGCGTGCTGGTCTGCCCCCACGCGGTGATTCGCGGCAAGGCGTATGAACCGGCCGAGCTGGCCGGTGCGCCCGAGACCTTCAAGAGCGCCGATGCGCGTTGGAAGGAACTGCCCGGCCAAAAGTATTCGCTCCAGGTCAGTGTTGAAGACTGCACCGGTTGCAGACTGTGTGTTGAGGTGTGTCCGGTGAAGGACAAGACCAATACCAGCCGCAAGGCCATCAACATGCAGCCGCAGGTGCCGCTGCGCGAGACCGAGAAGGCCAACTGGGAGTTCTTCCTGGGGTTGCCGGATGATCCGGAATTGGCGCTGACTGCGGGTGCAGCCCCGTTGAACTACACCAATGTCAAGAACGTGCAATTGCTGCGGCCGCTGTTCGAGTTTAGCGGCGCGTGCTCGGGTTGCGGTGAGACGCCCTATCTCAAACTGCTGAGCCAGTTGTATGGCGATCACACCATCATCGCCAACGCCACCGGCTGCTCCAGCATCTACGGCGGCAACCTGCCGACCACGCCGTGGGCCAAGAATGCGCAGGGGCGCGGCCCGGCCTGGAGCAATTCGCTGTTCGAAGACAATGCCGAGTTCGGTTTGGGCATGCGTCTGGCGCTGGACACCCAGGCCACCTATGCCCGCGATCTGGTGCAACGGCTGCGCGAGGACATTGGCCCGGATTTGGCCGATGCCATCTTGAGCGCGGATCAAAGCACCACAGCCGGCATCGAGGCGCAACGCGAGCGGGTGGTGCAGTTGCGGCGGAAGTTTGAAGTGACGACAAATGTGTCTTCAGTCGTCGATCGTCCGTCATCCGTCGTCGTTGATCTGCTCAGTCTTACAGATGCACTGGTTAAGAAATCCGTGTGGATTGTGGGCGGCGATGGTTGGGCCTATGACATTGGTTACGGCGGCCTGGACCATGTGCTGGCGAGTGGACGAAACGTGAACGTGCTGGTGCTGGACACCGAGGTGTACTCGAACACCGGTGGGCAGGCATCGAAGGCCACACCACTGGGAGCGGTGGCGAAGTTTGCAGCGGGCGGCAAGGCGACGGCCAAGAAAGACCTGGGCATGCTGGCGATGAGCTACGGCAATATTTACGTGGCGCAAATCGCGATGGGAGCCAATGATGCGCAAACGGTGAAAGCGTTCCTGGAAGCCGAGGCCTATCCCGGCCCCTCCATCATCATCGCCTATAGCCACTGCATTGCCCACGGCATCGACATGACCAAGGGCATGCACCAGCAGAAGCTGGCGACAGATTGCGGTTACTGGCCGTTGTATCGCTACAACCCGGCGTTGACGGCCGCGGGCAAAAATCCACTGCAACTCGATTCGGGTGCGCCCAAGATCCCCTTCAAAGACTATGCGCTTAACGAGACACGTTACCGGGTGCTGAGCCAGATTGATGCGAAAGCGGCCGAGGTATTCATGAAGCAGGCGCAGGAGCAAGTGACTGAACATTGGAAGAAGTATGAGGTGCTGGCGGCCAAGCCAGACTTGGCGGCCAAGCCGGATTTAGCGTCGAAGTAAGACGGCCTATTCAACCCAGCCATTCAGAACAAGCAAGATGTGAAGGAACTAAAACGATATGGATTTAACAACCACCTACCTGGGGCTGACGCTGAAAAACCCGATTGTGCCGTCGTCGTCGCCGCTCTCGCACAGTATCGATGGCATCAAGCGGTTGGAAGACGCCGGCGCCTCTGCTGTGGTGATGTATTCGTTGTTTGAGGAGCAGATTGAGCAGGAGATGCATTTGCTCGATCGCTATATGCAGCACGGCACACACAGCTATGCCGAGGCGCTGAGTTACTTCCCTGATATTCAAACCTACAACGTAGAGCCGGAGGCGTATGTGGAGTTGATCCGCAAAGCCAAGGCGAGCGTGGACATCCCCATCATCGGCAGCCTGAACGGCACCTCGACCGGTGGCTGGGTCCAGTATGCGCGCGGCATCGAGCAGGCCGGCGCGGATGCGATTGAGATCAACATGTATTACGTGCCGACGAATCAGGACCGGCGCAGCGATCAGGTGGAGCAGGCCTATGTTGATATTTTGAATGATGTGAAACGCACCGTGCGCATTCCGGTGGCCATGAAGCTAAGCCCATTTTTTAGCGCGCCGGCCTATATGGCCAAGCGGCTGGTGATGAGCGGCGTGAATGGCCTGGTGCTGTTCAATCGGTTCTATCAGCCCGATTTCGATCTGGAAACGCTGAGTGTGGTACCCAGTTTGAAGCTGAGTGACTCGGACGAATTGCGGCTGCCGTTGCGCTGGCTGGCCATTTTGTATGGGCGCATGCCGGTTGATTTTGCACTCAGCACCGGCGTGCACACCCACGAAGACGTGTTGAAGGGGCTGATGGCGGGTGCCAAGGTCACCATGATGGCATCCGAGTTATTGCAAAACGGCATCGGCCGCATCGGCCAGATTTTGAGCAGCTTGCAAACCTGGATGGAAGCGCACGAATATGAATCGGTGCGGCAAATGCAGGGCAGCATGAGCCAACTGCGGGTGTCCCAGCCCGACGCTTTTGAGCGCGCCAACTATATGAAAGTGCTGGACTCGTGGCATGGGCCCGTGTTGCGAGACCGGGCGCAGGCATTTGAGTTTGATGATGGGAATCTGGCCGATGTAGAAATCGGCATCGGTTCGTAATGAGATGAAGGATGGCGGACGATTGACGACCGGTGACTGAGCGGAGTCGAAGCCATCGGTCGTCAGTCGTCCGTCTTCCGTCTTCCGTCTTCCAAGAAAGCTATGAACACCAACGATAAACGCTACAAATTGCTGGATGCGACGATGCGGCGGCATGGCTATTCGGGCAACGCCGTGATCGAAAGTTTACATACTGCACAACAGGCCTACGGCTACCTGGATCTGGATGTGCTGCGCACGGTTGCACACGCGCTCAAGCTGCCGCCGAGCAAGGTCTACGGCGTAGCCACGTTCTACAACCTGTTCTCGCTGAAGCCCAATGGCGAGCACACCTGCGTGGTGTGCACAGGGACTGCCTGCTACATCAAGGGAGCGCCGCGCATTCTGGAGGGGATCGAAGCCAGTCTGCATCTGAAGCCGGGTATGACCACACCGGACAACAAGGTTTCGTTGTTACAGGCACGCTGCTTTGGTTCATGTGCACTGGCACCGGTGATTACCATCGATAGTGATGTGGTGGGGCAGAACACGCCTGAAAACGTGGTGGCGCGAATACAGCATTTAATGGAATTGGAGACGGTTGGGCAGAAAGACAAGGTGACACCATGAATCTGGATGAACTGCACAAGGCGGTTGAGACCCAGCAGCAAGCGGACGATAAATTTCAGCACCACGTGCATGTCTGCACCAGCACGGGCTGCGCGGCTTTGAACAGCGAAAAAGTGATCGAGGCATTGCAGACTGAGCTGGTCAAGCAGGGTCAGCAAAAGGCGTGTCGAGTTCGATCGGTAGGATGCTCTGGCTTGTGCGCGATTGGGCCGTTGGTGCGAGTGCGCGCGAGTGAAACGCATGCCGTGGATGCTGATCAAACTCATGCGGCAGCGGATGCGGCCGAGACGCTGTATCAGCAGGTGGGGCCGCAGGATGCGGCCGAGATTGTGGCTAGCCTGAATGACAAGCCGGTGGAGCGGCTGACCTTCTCGACCGATCAACCCTTCTTCAAGCAGCAGACTAAAGTGGTTTTGGAGAACTGCGGCGAGGTGGATCCCGAGCACATCGAGGATTACATCGGGCACGGCGGTTATAGCGCTTTGCTGAAGGTATTGACCGAGATGACGCCGGCCCAGGTGATCGACCAGCTTACCCAGTCTGGTTTGCGAGGCCGTGGTGGCGCGGGCTTTCCGACCGGGGTGAAGTGGGCGACAGTGGCCAAGAGCGCGGGTGAGCAAAAGTACGTGATCTGCAACGGCGACGAAGGTGACCCCGGCGCATTCATGGATCGCAGTGTGATGGAGGGTGACCCGCACCGCATCATCGAGGGCATGATCATTGCCGGCTATGCCGTCGGCGCGACTCAGGGTTATATCTACGTGCGAGCCGAATATGGGCTGGCCGTGAAGCGCCTGCGCATTGCCATTCGCCATGCCGAGCGCAATGGCTTCCTGGGCAAGAGCGTGTGCGGCACTGCGCTCAACTTTAGTATTGATATTCGGCTGGGGGCCGGCGCGTTTGTGTGCGGAGAAGAAACGGCGTTGATCTCGTCGATTGAGGGCAATCGCGGCACACCGCGTCCGCGGCCCCCGTTCCCGGCGGTGTCAGGGTTGTGGGGCTGCCCAACCTTGCTCAACAATGTCGAGACCTTCGCCAATATCGCACCGATTCTCAACAAAGGTGCGGCCTGGTTCGCCGGCATTGGCACCGAGAAGAGCAAGGGTACCAAGGTGTTTGCATTGGTGGGGCAGATTGCCAATGCCGGGCTGATTGAGGTGCCGATGGGCATGAGCCTGCGCACGATTATTTTCGACATCGGCGGCGGCATACCCAATGGTCGCACCTTCAAAGCCGTGCAAACGGGCGGCCCATCCGGCGGTTGCATTCCTGAGCATCTGTTGGATATGCCAGTGGATTATGAGTCGCTCAACAAGGTCGGCACCATCATGGGCAGCGGCGGCATGATCGTGATGGACGACACCACCAGTATGGTCGATGTCGCGCGCTATTACATGGAGTTTTGCATGGACGAGAGCTGCGGCAAGTGTGTGCCGTGCCGTGTCGGCACCGTGCAGATGCATCACCTGCTCAACAAATTCTCGGAGGGCAAGGCCACACCCACCGATATGAACAAGCTCGAAGGTTTGTGCGATCTGGTGAAACACACCAGCCTGTGCGGCCTGGGCCAGACTGCGCCGAATCCCGTTATCAGCACCCTGCGTTATTTTCGCAAGGAATATGAGGACAAGATGACTGTGCCGTAGTCCGGTTGTTTTTTACATGCATTTGATCTACAAAAACGCGGCGCACAAAACAATGTTTGTGCGCCGTGTTTTGATTGTCTGGCGATCTGGGTTTGTTGCTGGTTATTCAAACCGATGTGCTGATTCTCGGACATGTGGAGATGCCAAAGGGAAGATACAACGGGCAGGTGCCGACCAAGCTGGTGAGCACAAAGATCACTGCCAACGCCCCGAGGATGATCGCCCAAGTGCCTGTCACCTGACCCATCACAATCAGCGCAGCAAACACGGCCGCGGCCACGACTCGAACCACTCGATCTGCATTACCCATATTCTTTTTCATGCTAATCCTCCAAATCTCTATTTGTAAAAAACGATGTACGAACACGTTAGCAAGAACGTACGGGTTTGTCTGTGACAAAGTCACATAGTGGCGCGTCGGGCCAGGCCTTCGGGGTCCAGAACGGTGAGAGTGCCGCGGCTCGACTGGACGAGATGTTGCGCAGTGAAGTCTTCGAGGATGCGGCTGATCACCTCGCGGGCGGAGCCCAATTCCAGGGCGATTTGCTGGTGGGTGATCTTGATCGGCGGCATGTTGGGCCGATAGGCGCGGAATAGCAAGTCGGCCACCCGCACATCCATGCGGCGAAAGGCCACTTCGTTCACCACGGCCATCACAGTAGAGAGGCGCTTGGAGAGTAGATCGAACACGTAGTTGCGCCAGGCATCGTTTGTTCGCACCAGATCGCGAAACAGGGGAGCCGGAATCAGCACGGCTTCAACCGCCTGCTCGACCTGAGCCAGAGCCGGGAATTGTTGCTGACTGAGGATGCAGTTCGCGGTCAGGATGCAACTCTCACCTGTGGAGAAGCGATATAGCGTGATCTCGCGACCGGTTTCGCCGACCCTATACACGCGGACAACCCCCGACAGCACAAGAGCGATGTGACTGCACACATCGCCCTCCATGAAGACGATTGCGCCGGCAGACAGCGTCCGCAGAATGGCTTGCTCAACTACCAGATTGGGCAAAGCCACTCCTGGCGCGGTCAGAAACGGCAACGCCTGGCTTAGCCGCTTGATGGTTTGAGGATCCAGCATCCTATGCGTTTAGCGAGGAAACCGCCTCGAT
>Ga0105046_10015962_pt1 | contig 11535 bp, 5 predicted proteins | sample MAT03_FD_78385 | JGI IMG/M metagenome (GOLD analysis project Ga0105046, IMG submission 78385) | Freshwater microbial communities from Lake Fryxell liftoff mats and glacier meltwater in Antarctica - MAT-03 (megahit assembly) | ecosystem: Environmental > Aquatic > Freshwater > Ice > Liftoff...
GCCCGGCTCTTCCGGCGCTAAGGTGATCATGCGCACTGGACCGGCGGCGACGAGGGCAGCGAATTCGTCTAGATTGGGCTGGCGGATAGAGATGGCGGGTTGTGCGCCGGGAAATTTAGGGCTGATATAAGGCCCTTCGACATGCACACCACCTATGCGCGCGCCGTCGGCTGCTTGTGCCGGTTGACGTGCTACCGCAGCAACAGCCTGGAGGATGGCAGGATGGGGCGCAGTCATGGTGGTGGGCAAAAAGGTGGTGACGCCATGCTGGGCAAAAAAGCGCGCCATTGTCGTCAGCGCTTCGACGCTCGCGTCCATCGTATCAAATCCAGCACCACCATGCACATGCACATCAATAAAACCGGGTAATATCGTACAACCTTGGGCATCCAGGGTGGGACCCGCAGAAACTGCTTGGGGTGAGTGAATAGCATGAATATGTTCAGCCACCAGGTCAAGATCAGCAGCGACAAATCCAGCCAGCGCGGCACCTGGTGGCTGGTTGGGGGCAAATTCGTCGGGAATCATCCCCTTGCAGATTCGTAATTTTTGAGTGTTATTGCTCGGCATAAATAGGCTTCAACGATTGCGGTGACATACGTAGAGGCAGGTAGTTAGGAGGCGGGTGATTCGGGTGTGGCTGGCAGCCAGAGGGTAAAGGTGCTGCCAACGCCCAATTCGCTTTGGACTTCCAAGTTGCCCCCGTGCAAGCGGGCGATATGATAGATGAGAGCCAAGCTCAGACCAGCGCCGGGCTGCGTACGGTTGTCCCGGTCAAATTGTTCAAAAGGACGGGCAAATTGTTCGACGACTTCGGGCGTCATACCTACCCCTTCATCGCGCACCCGAAAGCCCACATAGGTAGATATCACCTCGACCGAAAGCCAGATGCGCGCGGAAGCGGGCCGCCGATAACGAATGGCGTTGTCGAGCAAACGCTTAATCGCTTCACGCAGCAGTTCTTCATCACCAAAGACCATGGCGGTGTTATTTTGCTCGAAAATGACGACCGCATTTTGGGCTTCCTCTAATTGCTGACGAGACGCGTTTGCAATATCGCGCAGGAGATTTAATGCGTTCAAATTTTCCACATTTTCGCTCTCAAGCGTGCGATTTTGCAATTCAGCCAGCATCAGAAAACTTTCGATCAGACGCTGCAAACGGCGACCGCCGTCTAGAATAGCCGCAGTGGATGCGCGCAATTCATCGATATTAAAATCGGTCGCCGTGGTATCCATTAGAAATTCTGCATAACCGAGGACAAAGGTTAGCGGGGTGCGAAATTCATGTTGCAACAGACCCACAATACGATTACGCAGCGCATCCATCTGCTGAAGCATCTCTTCTTGCATCAGCTGGCGCCGGCGCAACGCATTGTTGATAGCAACCACCAAATTTCGGCTGTCCACCGGTTTGGTCAAGTAGTCTTCAATGCCTATCTCGCGCGCACGCCGTTGATCATCCAACGAGGTGCGCGCCGTCAAAAAGATGAACGGTAGGGTACGCAATTTCGTGTCGGCGCGCGCATGTTTCAGCAGGGTATATCCATCCATACCCGGCATCATGATATCGCACAGAATAGCATCTGGCACCACGCGTTTGAGCCGATCCAACGCCTCTACACCATTGGCAGCTGAACTTACCCGGAAACCATAGGACTCCAGGATTTCACAAATGGCTGTATTTAAATCGGGGTTATCTTCAACAACCAGAATTGACGCATCATTTCGTACTTCTGATTCCATTCTGTTTGGATACTCCTTTGTACCAATCTCTACATTGAGGCCCGATCATTTTTGTCTCACTCTGGCGCAAATTCGCAACACTTCTCTATCCATGTGCGCTTTGCCCATTCATTGTAAGTCTTTCGTCAGGATATGTAAAATTAGGTGTGATACGCCAGGTACAAAAGGTTACATTTTCGCTTATCTTGTTAGGCGAAATAGGCTGACCAACGGAATTACGCCAATTTGAGCATCATCATCGCCAGCGGTGGCAAATTAAGGGTGGCAGAATAAGCACAATTTTGCCAGGGTAACGCCTCGGCCCCAATCCCATGTGGATTGGCAACGCCACTACCACCATAGTGCATCCAGTCGCTGTTCATGATCTCGCGATACATCCCATTCACGGGCAGACCAACGCGATAGCCAAGGCGCGGCAAAGGAGTAAAGTTGCAGATTACCACCAAGAAATCGGCTGGATTAGCGGCACGCCGGATAAAACTAATCACCGATTGTTCGGCATCGCTAAAATCAATCCATTGAAAACCTTCCCAACTAAATTCCACCTGATGCAGTGCAGGCTCACGTTGATAGAGATGATTCAGGTCAGCGACAAAGTTTTGCAATTGCTGATGGGTTGGCCATTCGAGCAGATGCCAATCCAAACTTTTGGCTTCATTCCACTCGGTCCACTGCCCAAATTCGTCACCCATAAAGAGTAATTTTTTGCCTGGATGGCCTGTCATATAACCGTAGAGGGTGCGCAAGTTGGCAAACTTTTGCCACAGGTCGCCGGGCATTTTGTCTAGCATTGAGCGCTTCAAGTGTACAACTTCATCATGACTAAAGGGCAAGACAAAGTTTTCATGAAAGGCATAGATCAGGCTAAAGGTAACTTCGCTCTGATGATAGCGCCGGTGGATCGGGTCTTTTTGCATGTAACTCAATATATCATGCATCCAGCCCATATTCCACTTCAAATCGAATCCCAACCCGCCCATATAAGTGGGCCGAGTGACCATCGGCCAGGAAGTGCTCTCCTCCGCAATTGTCAAAATACCTGGTGTTTCAACGTGGGTTAATTCATTAAAGCGCCGGATAAAATCAATCGCTTCCAGATTTTCGCGTCCGCCATAACGATTGGGCACCCATTGGCCTGGTTCGCGGCTGTAATCCAAATAGAGCATCGACGCCACGGCATCGACGCGCAGCCCATCCAGATGATAATGCTTGAGCCAGAAGACCGCATTGCTCAAAAGAAAATTGCGCACCTCATTGCGCCCAAAATTGAAGATCTTAGTGCCCCAATCTTGGTGTTCGCCCAGGCGCGGGTCGGCATGTTCGTATAGGTGTGTGCCATCGAAAAAGGCCAACCCATGTGCATCTTTGGGGAAATGAGCGGGCACCCAGTCAAGAATAACACCAATGCCATGCTGGTGACAATAGTCTACAAAATATTGAAAATCACTGGGTGTCCCAAAGCGGCTAGAGGGAGCAAAATAACCCGTCGTTTGGTAGCCCCAGGAGCCGTCAAAAGGGTGCTCGGTGATGGGCAGCAGTTCTATGTGCGTATAGCCCATTTGGTGCGCATAGGTTACAAGCTGATGGGCGAGATCCCGGTAGTTTAAAAAACCGTTGTCTGCGGCGGGTGCCCCTAGGGCGCGCTTCCAGCTACCCAGGTGGACTTCGTAGATGTTGATCGGCTTATCCAGCGCTTGCCGTGCAGTGCGGCCAGCCAGCCAGTCGTCATCGTGCCAGGTGTATTGATTGATATTCCAGATGCGTGAATCAGTGTTAGGTCGCTGCTCGGCATAGAAGCCGTAGGGGTCAGCCTTATCGATTTCATAACCCAGCAGACGAGATTTCAAAGAATATTTGTAGGGCATACCTTCTGGCAGATTGGGGATAAAGAGTTCCCAAATGCCAAATTGGGCGTGCAATTGCATGGGGTGGGTGCGATTATCCCACTCGTTAAATGGCCCAATCACACTGACCCGTTCGGCATTGGGCGCCCATACAGCGAAATTGACACCTTGGACGCCCTCTACTGTGCGGGCGTGGGCGCCCAATTTTTCATAGCTGTAGACGAAATTGCCCTCGACATGCAAATACATTTCATACTCGGTCAGGGCCAAGGGGAAGCGATAGGGATCTTCAATTTCGTGCTCGGCCCCAGCCGAGTCGACCAGAATCAGGCGATAGGCAAAGGGTTCTGTGCGCTGCGGAAATGTCGCCTCAAAAAAACCAGCATCATCAATGCGCGACATTGGGTAACGTTGACGCGTATCGATCTCTACGACAAATATCTGCCGATCTAGCGGGCGAAAGGCGCGAATCGCAAGGCTGTCTTCACCATCGATCACGATCTTATGCGGGCCTAACACAGCATGGGGGGCGCCATGATAGGCGCCGACGATAGCAGCAATCTCACCTGGATTTGTTGTCGATTGTTGTGGCATCAGTGAACCTCAATCAATGAATGATTACTACATTTTGTTTAAGCCAGGCAGCAAATAATCGTGTACAGCTACTAGCCAGTTCATATTCTGGGCGACAGTTCGATCATGCTCTAACTTTGACGTTGGGTTTGTGCGTCGCACGGAGACCCAAACATATCGTTTCAGCCAGGATAACCGATGTTATCAGAACTGCGGAGGAAAAATCGCAAAGTCTTTGGATAAAAATAACGAATCTACTATATAAGCCGTGATAGTATCACAAAACGGCTTTATTTAAAACATATACGTTTGACGATGATTGGCCATAGATTGGCCATGCGAAAGATCCGAGGCTTGTATGGATTAAAGGTGTGCGTCGTTGGCGCGGATTATTCATTCTTGGCTGAGGGATGATAGCGGACCAAGCCGCCGCTGATGCCACCAACCCAGACGCTACCCACCTGGTCGACGAGGATAGCTGTGACTTGGGGAGAAGGTGGGATCACGTCACCGGGCGGCTGCGTCCAGCGATCCCCATCGAAATAGAGCAACCCATTATTACGGGTGCCAACCCAAAGTTCATCGCCGGCCGTCACCCCAATTGCCGTGATCGCAAAGCCAGCGATCTCTGTAATCAGCGTTGCCGCGCCGCCTTGAACACGCGCAACACCCCGATTCGTACCGACCAATAGGGCGCCATCATTTGCCTGCGCCAGTGCGGTAATCACATCACTAGGCAAGGTGAGTTGATCAGCGCTGAACAACTGAAGTTGGTTTTTTGCGAAGCGAAAAAGGCCACCACCATTGGTGCCAATCCACATTGTATCCCCGTCTGGCAGCAATGCAGTTACATCGGCGCTGGGTAAGCCATTTTCCTGGTTCAGATTGAAGAAAGTGTTGCCATTCCACACACTCAAGCCGGTTGGCGTACCAAACCAGATCCGTTGCTGGCTATCGATCGCGAGCGCTTGAACGAGGTTGCCAGCTAAGCCATCAGCGGCATTGTAGACCGACCAGTTAGCGCCATTAAAATAATTGGCGTCTTGGGCCCCAAACCAGAGCCCCCCTTCTGGATCTGGTGCCAGCAACCCAGTTTCTGCCACAGCCAGGCCACTATTTTCTGGCGTAAACAGTTGCATTGTGGTGTCATCGCGCGGGTTTATCTGCTGGATGCCACCGTCGGTTGCCAGCCAGATCGAACCATCATTCGCCTCGGCTAGATCGTGAACGCGATTGCCGGCGACTACTTGATTGGGCAGACGAAACGTGCGCCAATTGACGCCATCATACCGGCTTATGCCGCCACCGTCGGTCGCGTAATAGACGTTGCCCAGCGGATCGAGCGTCAAAGCCGTCAATTCACCGCTTGCCATACCATCTGATGCACTTTTACCACTGGCAAAAAAAGCCTGGCATTGGGCTTCCACCGGATCAAAGTGGCAAATTTCACCGCGGCTGGAGCCAAGCCAGAGCGCCCCGTCGGCCGCAACTGCGATCCCATTGATGTCGCCCGCCGGGAAGGATGAGGCCAACACCGACAGCTGACTGTAGACAGTCCAATCGTCGCCACTCACTTTGTAGAGCGAACCACGCGCGCCCAGCCAGGTAGTGCCGTCCGCATCCACAGCCAGCGCGGTCACCGCGTCGTTAGCGAGTGGGCTATTGGTGCTGTCGAAAGATTTATTGCCCTCCTCCGTCAGAACAGTGACACCAGCACTGGAAGCGATCCAGATTGCATCTCGGTTGCCAACTACGGCCAGCCGTTCAACAGCATCTTTTTGCACACTGCGGCTCTGGTTAGCATAGCGCCACGTACCAGTACGCGCGTCGAAAATATCGAGCCCATGTTGTTGGTAACCAACCAACAGAAAGCCATTGTCCACGCTGCAGACCAATGCGGCCACGTCGTCGAAACTCATCGTGCTATTGCTGCTATTTAACCCCTTCCAGCGCCCCGTTTGGATATCAAAGATTTGCAAGCCCTGGTCACTGCCAAAGACGATGCCCAAGCCCGGCAAAGGGCAAGCGACCACCGCCGTTGTCTGGTTGACCGCTGGTCCATCCAAAGTTGTAAACTTGATGGAACGGTTGGTCTGCATGTTCCAAGCCACCATCCCCCCTTGTGTGGCAGCCCACACAGTGTTGGTGTAGAAGGCCAAATCGTTGATCTTGTTGGCGTTGGACAGCGTTTGCCAGCCAGGAGTGCGGCTTATGGGAACGGTGGACGTTAACCGGGGCAACGCGTTGGCGACGCGCGTCACCGTTGGGTTACTGGACAGCGTAGATGTTGGGGTGACCGTTGTCGTGATGGCGCCCCGCGGAGCGAAGAGCTGAACAGCATTTAATACAGCTTGGAAACGATTTACTGTTGTCGCTTGCCATTGCTCGGTCGGCGCGACGCCGACCATGACAAAGATGTGCGCGGGTAGAGGTTGCGCCATCGCGATGCGCCCGGCAAAGCTGCGCGCACGATCGCGGCTTGTCAGGTCGACAGTAAAGCCAATCGCGCCATCCACGGTAATCGGACGTTGTGCGCCGATGCTAAAATTGTCTTTTTCAGCGTAGAAGTTAACATATTGCTCAAAAATTTCTTCAAGGTCCGTAGCCGCAGCTGTGGCAAATTGTTCACGTCCGCCGCCACTCAACAAAAAGGCTTCGTGTGCCGCGGGCGTGGCGTCACTTGTATCATCTACGGGAGACAACATATTGACTGAACCATTTTGCAATTCTAGCGCGTAGCCGGGGAGAGGGCGGAAGGCAAAACCGCCCGTCTCAATGCGCCGTACATTGTCTAGTTCAACATCTGGTGTTTCCAGCGCAGAAGAGACCGCCACAGTGAATGGTGTGGCTGCGCGTGAAGCAGTGGGGCGCTCCACACTGAGGGTGACAGGCGCGCTGGTCTGGGCAATATTTGATACCGTCATCGGATTACTGAGCAACGTAAGCCGCACAACCAGCACCAACCCGACCAATAGCAAAATCGTCACCACCGTTGAAATCAGGCGGAACGATGTTGATGGCACGCCGGAGAACTCCTTTTTGATCGAATTGTGGATAAAATGATAGCTAGAAGCAATCTGCAATACATGGTGAATGCTTTACAGCTGTGGTATGACACGAACTGGTAACCATTGAACATTCACAAATATCAACTTACTGTGATTAAGATTGTAACACCGGACGGCTAGCGAGGCAAAGTAATCTGAAGAGGCAACGCTCAAGAAGGAAATTCGACTGTAGCATAAATGGGTTATTGGTGTAAATGCTCAATCATATAAATGACAGGCCGTTCACTTACGTGATCTGATTATGATTATCCACGCTATTCAAGGTAGCTTGATCCTGGTTCAGCTCTTCGGACATGTCTGCCCAGCTTTGGGGGCTATCCGGTTGACTGTAGCGTGCTTCATAACTAAGCCCTAGCAGAGCCACCACCAGTAATATTACCACCAGAAAAAACTCGGTTTGAGAAAACATAAGATCTCTCTCCTGCGCATCAGCTCGATCCGAGTTGTAGTAATCCGCTTGATGATCAATATTCGAATCCTATCGTGGAATTTTGTATCTATCTATCTATCTATCTATTTAAACGAATAAATCGACAAAAAGTTACGCTCGGTATACAGAATACCCGATCGCTGGGCAATAAGCAAGTGCTTGGTCGTTGTTGAACGGCAGTAATCGGGCGTAAAACTGAAGAGGCGTGCAGACGAGGCGATTGCGCCGCGCGCCTCTTCGACAGAGAGTTGCAATAACCAGCATCCGCGCGACAGATAGGCGCGCCGGTTAATTTACACCCCTGCTAGTTTTTTTCCATCGGCCAAGATGGCTGCCACCGCAGCTTTATCGGTCGTCTCGGTGTAGACACGAATCAGCGGTTCGGTGCCAGAGAAACGCACGAGCAACCAGCCACCGTCGTCCATGATAAATTTGTAGCCGTCAATTGTCACTTTTTCGGTTACTTTATGACCGCCCAGGTTGATGTTGGCCACGTCCACCGCGTCGAGTTTAGCCTTGGCTGCTCCTTTGATCGCATCGTCAGTGACACGGATGTCGATACGGTCGTAGAAGTGAGCGCCCACCTTGGCGAAGAGGGCTTGCAGCAACTGCGTGGGTGTCTTGCCCGTTTTCACCAGCAAGTCGAGCAGATAAAGATTAGCGACGATGCCATCGCGTTCCGGCACGTGGCCGCGGAAGGCGTAGCCACCACTCTCTTCACCACCGATCATCGCATTGTGCTGCATCATAGCGGGAGCCACATATTTAAAGCCAACCCCTGTATTAACGACCGGCACATCGTAAAGCTTGCCCAATTTGTCCAGCATCGAAGTTGTGCTCAACGTCTTGACAATCGGACCGCGTTCGCCGCGCACTTCCAACAAGTAATAGGCCAGCAGACCATAGACGCGCAACTGATCAATAAATTCGCCATTCTCGTCACCAAAGCCACAGCGGTCGGCATCGCCGTCCATAATGCAGACGCAATCAGCACCCAACTGTTTGCCCACGGCCAGGCCCGCATCAACATTCGGCGGGATCGGCTCCGGGCGTGTCATTTCGGGGAAGATCGGGTTGCGTTCGGCATGCACTTCGATAATCTCCGTGTTGCCGCCGCCCAAAATCTCGGTCAACCAACCAGCGCCATTACCCCACATGTTATCGACCACGACCTTGAGACCGGCATCCTTGATCGGCTGCACATCGATCAGTTCGGCGATACGCAGCATATAAGCGGGCTTAGCATCAAAATATTCGATGCGGCCATCGCGCAAGCCGTCGGCTAGTTTGATCGTCTGGATCGCAGCCGTATCACTCGCCGCCGGAATCAACGACTCGATTTGGGTTAAGCCGGCAGGGGCAATCGCGCCACCATTTTCGTCGCGCACTTTAAAGCCGCAATCTTCTGGCGGGTTGTGGCTGGCCGTCAGGTTGACCGCGCCCAGCGCGCCTTTATTGCCTACGCTAAAACTAATCACTGGTGTCGGCGTAGCCTTGTCGGTCAAAAAAACCTTAAAGCCATTACCCGCCAGCACTTCGGCCGTAGCCGCCGCAAAATGCTCGGCCAGGAAGCGCTTGTCGTGGCCGACCACCACGCTGCCTTGCAGGCCATTGGCTTTTAAATAATTAGCAAAACCCTGCGTACAGCGGCGTAAATTAGCGAAAGTATAATCATCGGCTATTCGCCCACGCCAACCATCTGTACCGAACTTAATATCACTCATTATCGCTCCTTTGCGGATATAAAAAAGATGGATCTTACATTTGGCGCATAAGAGACGCGGCTTTTAGTGGCAACCCACGGGGAAATCGGGTTATCCCCAAGCCGCGCTTTTGTGAGCCATTGGGCAAGTATAGCAGGCTTACAGGGGTTATGGAAAAACGTAAAGTTTATAATTTGGTGTTAGTGCATTTAGGTTAACAAAAACGGATAGCGCGGATTTTTAGGATCAAAGTGGTCACGTTTTTGAACAAACGACAAAGATTTACCGCAAAGGGCGCAAAGTACGCGAAGAAAAACCAGGAATTCTTCGCGTACTTTGCGCCCTTTGCGGTAAAAATCTTTTGGTTCTGGCTTATCCAGGTTAGGATAAATGCCGTAAGAATCAGCGTCCTATATCTTTTCTATAATTTCGTGGCGCATGTAAAGTTTGGACAGGTCTAGCGAGTGAGGAGCACAATTAAAGAGATTAACAAAATGAGCAGCAGCAGACCGATCAGCAGTCGTTCGCGGCTGGAGATGCGCGCCCAAAAAGAGGCCAGCAGCAGAATCGCCACCAACATCCCGGTGAGCACAGCAATCGTGCCCAACCGTGCGCCCCACACGGTATTGCCATCGGTTGTCAACGAAATTTCGGGGAAGAGACGCGCGGCACCGGAGTTCGCCGCCGCGGTGGCGGTCGCCTCCAAATAGGCTAGATCCGCTTCCACAGTGACTGCTTCTATCGTCACTGGCAATTCCGGCAGCAACTGAGCGGCAGGCTCGACGGTGACTGGTGTGACAAGGACAGGTGAGGGGGTAGCCGGTATTTCTACCGCCGCAGCGGCCATCGGCGTCCATGTCTCTGTAGGCGGAATCGGCGTTGGTGGAATCGGTGTCGGCGCAATCGCTACGACCACTGGCGGCGGTGGAACGGGTGTGTTGGTGACGACGGGATAACAGACGAGCAATTCGACCTGATCAAGATAGGCCCAGGTGCGCGCGCCATTGCCGTCGTTAAAAACGTTGAAGTAGATGTAGAAAGTCTGGCCGCGATAGGCGCTCAAATCGATCACATCTTGTTGCCAACTGTCATTCCGTAGCATGCGCTGCAAAATCTTGATCACCTTGCCGCCGGTGGTCAGCAGAATCACTTCCTGGCGGTCCGATTGGCCGCTAGGGTTCGGGTCGGGTGTCTGCTGGGTTTGGTAGAGGCGCCACCAACGCAACTGCGCGGTAGAGACATTGCTGGGGATGGTCACCAGTTGGCGTACGGAAGAGTAGGTAACCTTATCATTGCCGCCTGCTTCTGGCGGATGGCCTAGCAGCATCGATCGAATGCCATCTTGGCGTTGGCTGCCAGCGTAATAGGGCGGAACGGGGCTTTCACCGCAAATCCAATCGCTATCATTCTCGAAACCAGGGTTACGAATGATATTGACACAGCCAGACAGTGGCGTCGGCACGGGTGTAACGGTGGGAGGGACGGCCGTCGGCAGCGGAATCGGCGTGTTGGAGGGCGTCCCGGTGACTGTGCTTGTTGCCGTCGGCGCACCGGTTATGGTGGGTGTGATGGTCGGCGTCGATGAACAATATTCGATCTCAACATTGTCGACATACATCCACGTTTGGGCTGGCCCACCATCGTTGCGGACGCGAAAACGCAGGCTAATCCACTGACCAGCCAATGAAGTGAGCGTGGCATCGCGTTGACGCCAGGAAGGTGGCGTAGTATTGGGGCTGGTTTCGTGCCCGTCTAGCACCCGCAGAATTTGCGGATTTGATTCTAGTGCTTGGGGCGAATTACCATAGAGCACTTCCGCTTGCTGCCGATCCGAATCCAGCGCATCTTCGTAAAAGGGTAAATAGCGGAAACGCAAAATAATACGCGAAGCACCCGGCGGCAACTGGAACGCCTGATAACGCACTTCGCTGATGCTGGGTGTCGTAGAGCCGCCCGGGGCAGGCGTGTTGCCCAACACTAACGATTGGGCGCTGCCATCAAAGGTAAACTCACTTGTGTAACGCGGCGGGTTGGTGCTCGGTTGAAAGTTCCAAACGGGATTGATCGTCTCGAAATCGCCGCCTTCGATCAAGTTGATACAGCCAATCGCAATGTCGGCCAGTGGCGCGGCGCGCAGCAGGGTCAGCGGCTGCACGATTTGCAACCAGAGCA
>Ga0105046_10015966_pt1 | contig 11534 bp, 10 predicted proteins | sample MAT03_FD_78385 | JGI IMG/M metagenome (GOLD analysis project Ga0105046, IMG submission 78385) | Freshwater microbial communities from Lake Fryxell liftoff mats and glacier meltwater in Antarctica - MAT-03 (megahit assembly) | ecosystem: Environmental > Aquatic > Freshwater > Ice > Liftoff...
CCGGTGGTCTTCGACGCCGGCGACATCACCATGAACGACAACGCCGAACGCGCGCCCAGCCATGTGCTTGGGGTAGCCCCACCCCTGCTCCTCGATCTGCCTGGCCTCCGCCACCCGCTTGCCGTGGGTACTGGTGGGGTCCGGGTTGCCGCCATCGGCACAGACCAGGCGATCGATCATCAGTTTCAGCGGGCTGGGCGACTGGTACCAGTAGGTCGGCGCCACCAGGATCACACCATGCGCCGTCACCCACCGTTCATAGATCTCGGCCATCCAGTCGTGGGTCTGCGCTAGTGCATGTTTCGGGTAACAACTGCAGGGCCAATGGCACAGCGGCATCGCGCTTGCCACGCAACCCTTGCAGGGATGGATGTTGCGGCCGTATTCCGAGGTGACGAGGCTGAGGTCCAGTACATCGACCTCGACGCCTGCGCGCTGCACGACCTGCCGTGCGATTTCGGTCAGGCGCCAGGTTTTGTAAATTTCGCCTGGGCAGGAGGTATCGTTGCGTGCGCTGCTGCAAACAGGCAACACGCGCGAAGGCGTGCCAGGGTTGGCCCAGGCCAGTTGGGCCTGGTCGAGGGCCCGGGGCAGCGTGCCATTGTCCGGGGCGGACCCGGCGCAAGATTGATGACTGCGGGCACGTGCCCGTACACCGGAATCTCGGCTGACCAAGTCTGTAGCTGGCAGTGCCCGCGGATCACTAGTTGACAAGCGCGCCCGATCACTGACCTGCCGGGGGTCCGTAACCGGTCCCATCGGCCTGCCACGCTTTTCAGAACATTGCCTGCCCTCTGCTCCCGGTCATTGCCGGGCACGGGCAATGCGTCTCAATAGAGTGCACGGCACGAAAGCCATCACCCCTAGAGCAACGTTCTTCGTTATTTCCGTGACGAACGCGAGGTTGAGCCCGCTGTCATTCCACAACCGAGACATCCGGGTCAGGTCGCTTTACTTCACTCAGCAACACAGCGCGTCACACATTCAAGCATCACTCCCCCGTCTTCAGGAGCAAGTCATGAACGACAAGCTGCTCGCAGTGCCGATGCGATCCTTTACCTACACAGCCGACAGGAACGACCTGGTCATGAATGTCGACAAGTCCAAGCTGGACACCAAACGTATGTTCGACAAGAACCGCTGGCCGGACTTGAACGATAAGAAATACGTGGAGGACGTCGACCGCTATCTGTTGATCGAAACCGGCATCCGCAACAAGAAGTAACGCGCGGTTGGCGACCGCGCGCCACGGCATGCAGGACACCTGCTCGTTGGTCCCAATTCGACCGGAAGCAAGTTTGCGAAGGTCGGAGCCGGATTCGATACGATGCGCGGCTGACGGCGCGAGGCCGCCCGCCCCATCCCGCATCGGATTGGGTGCGTGTGTTCTGCGCGCAATTGATACCAGGCCGTCTGAGGCGAGATTCCAGAGCGGAACAGCGTGAAAGACTTAACGCGCATTCACATCGTTGTGGCCAAGGACGCGACCCGCAACATCGGACGCTCGTTGGGCGCGGCATTGGGTGGCGTCCACCGAATCATCGGACTCGCCCTCAAGGGCATCGGCGGCCCGCTTTGACGAACGGGCCCGGAGAACGCCAATCCTCGGGTCTCGAAAGAGCCTGGCGGCTGCTTAAACTCGCGGCCGTTGATTTCTTCGGCGACGACATGCCGACATATGCGGCAGCACTGGCCTTCCGGCTGCTCCTCTCTGTCTTCCCATTCGTCATCTTTCTCACTACGCTGCTAGGCTTTCTTGAATCGCCGCAATTCTTCGAATGGATGCGCAATCAGGCTGCGTATCTGCTGCCGCCCCAGGCAATGGTGCAGGTCGATGATGTCCTTGCGGAGCTGCAGACACCGCAAGGCGGGCTCATGTCGTTCGGGATCGCGCTTGCAATCGGGTCCGCGTCCTCAGGCGTGCTGGGGACGATGAAAGCTCTCAACGTGGCTTACGATGTTCGGGAGAGCAGACCAATGTGGAAGCGCTTTGCAATGGCGATCGTCTATACGCTTACGCTGGCGCTGTTGCTGATTATCGTGGCCGCCCTGATGGTCTCCGGCTCGGCATTCATCACCTGGCTTGCGCAGCAGGTCGGACTGGGTAGCCTGTTCATCAACGTCTGGATATGGATCCGCTGGCCGATTGCGATTGGCCTTTTGATGCTGGTTATTTCATTCATCTATTATGCCGCACCCAACCTCCGGCAGCCGTTCCGCCTGATAACGCCAGGCGCGGTCATGGCGGTAACACTTTGGGTCGCCGCCTCCTTGTCGTTCGGGTTCTATGTTCAGAACTTCGCAAGTTACAGCAAGACCTATGGCAGCATGGGTGCGATTGTGGTCCTGCTGATCTATGTTTTTCTTTCAGCTGCGGTCCTGCTTTTTGGCGCCGAGTTGAACGCGGTGATCAATCGTGGCTCTGGCAAACGTGCCGAGAAGGAATGATGGCTCTTAGCCTCATCGTACTTCGGGATTGCGGCGTTCGTCAGCCGCCTTTGCCGCCTGCGCCTGGGAACCGGCACGGGCATCTCCTGCGGCCTGCACTCCGGGGTGCGTGGGCTGCGCGATGGCCGCCGAATCGCCTTCGCCCATCCGCGTAGGCGGTGGCGCCGGTACGCGGGATGGCGGTTCTCTCTCGCTGCCATCGATCTGCGCCCGCATCCGGGGCAACCCTTCGGGATGCTCGCGCTGGAGAAAGTCGATCAGGGCTTCCCGTACGCGGCAGCGCAAATCCCAGGCTTTGGACGCGTCCGCGGCGCTTACGAGTGCGCGTACCTGTATTGCCCGATCGCTTGCTTCGACCACCTGTATCAGCGAGACGCGACCGTCCCACTCGGGCGCGTCCTTGCAGATCCGCTCGAGCTCCGCGCGCAGTGGTGCGAGCGGTACCCGGTAATCCACCCAAAGGAACACCGTGCCCAATAGCTGCGATTGGGTCCGCGTCCAGTTCTGGAATGGATGCCCGATCATCCATTCCAGCGGCACCACCAGACGCCGCTCGTCCCAGATCTTTACCACCACGTAGGTCGAGGTGATCTCTTCTATGCGCCCCCACTCGCCCTCGATGATGACGACATCGTCGAGCCGTATCGGTTGAGTCAGCGCGATCTGCAGTCCCGCGATCAGGTTCCCCAGCACCGGACGCGCAGCGATACCGGCGACCAGGCCTGCGACGCCCGCTGAGGCGAGCAGGCTCGTCCCGATCTGCCGCATACCGGGAAAGGTCATAAGCGCGGAGGCAGCACCGATCAACAGGAGAAAGAACATGACGGTGCGCGCGAGTACCCGCGTCTGCGTCTGGATTCGACGCGCGTTGAGATTGTCGCCGACGTTGGCCGGGTGTAAACGTATTACAGCTTCACCCACACCGCTTACTACCCGTATCGCGAGCCACGTGAATGCGCCGATCAGCGTGAGCGCCAGCGCGTGCCGGACGAGCGCTGCGTAGCGCTGTTCATCGGGCGCGGCCGCCAGAACGAACTGCAGCGCGAACAGCGGAAGCAACAGGCGCGAAGGCGCAGTCGTATACTGGACGACGGTGCTCGCGATGACGCTGACCCGTGTGATCCTTCGCAGCACCACGAAGAGCGCCGGGTGCAGGACGCCTGCCACGAGCACCGCGACCGCGCCCAGAAGCAGCGTCAGCAGCCAGGGATACGCTGATGTATCGAGAATGTCGGCGAAATCCATGCTTTCTCCGTTTCCGGCATGAGTGAGTGATCATCACTCGTCGGTGGAGGGTGGCCCCATGCCTATGCAATCGGCCGATCGGAGACCAGCCCGTCCTGCGCCGCGTTGACCGCATCGGCAAGAGCGGGACCGAAGGCCCGAAGCAGGACCTTCACGCGCGTCGTCTCCTTCAGCTCCGGGTGCGTGATCAGCCACAGGGGCGTCTGCAGTGGGGCGATTGGCGGTGACAGCGGCTGCAGACCGTCGATATGCGCTTCAACGAATGTCGGCAGCAGGGCGATGCCCAGCCCCGAGCGCGCTCGAAGCTGATCCAGCGCCGCCCTGCCGTCAGTTCGCACACAGCGCGCAGCGGCAGAATGGCGCCGCCGCGCGATGATCCATAGATCCTGAATCGCAGATGCGCCAACTTCCGGCCCACCAGCCAATCGGGCACGGTATCGGCGATGCGGATCGCCACCTCCGCCTCGCGCCGGCGCAGACTGACGTGATCCCGCGATGCAGACAGTTCTATCTGAATCCCCGGGAACGCCGAGCCGAATTGTGCCAGCGCAGGCGCCAAAAGGTAGTCGATGACGATAGGGGCGGCACTGACCCGCACCTCGCCATGCGGCCGCAGGTCCTGGCCGCTGATACGGGTTTCGGCAGCAATGGCCAGTAGTGTCTCGAAGCCTCGGGTGACCTCGACCATCTCCGCACCCGCCGCGGTAGGCGCGTACTGACCGCGGGTGCGCTCGAACATGCGTGTCCTCATGCGGTGCTCGATCTGGTCGAGCTTGCGCAGCAATGTAGAGTGCGTCGTGCCGAGTGCGCCGCAAGCGCGTGCCACAATCCCGTACTGGGCAACGACGAGCACGGTGTGGAAGTCGGTCCAGGCGACTTGCGATCGACTGCCGGTCCTGCGCAGGGCCGCAATGCCGTTGCCGACAGTGTCTGCATGCTTTTGCATTTGTGCAAACTTGGATTCGAGTTTCTGTATTTTACTTTGCATTCTTCATTGAACACACTGTATATGCGCTGACAGGGTTCTGCCTGACCGCGCGCGGCGAGTTGCCGATCGGTGCCGTCTGGGTCGACACCCGGGTGCACTGGCCGGTTGGCGCGGCCGTTCCCCCCAACGGGTTCGTCGACGCCATCAGCGGCTGCCGTCATGCGCCGGGCATTGACGGCGCCTGGCCGCTGGCACAAGTCCTCGGCGATTTCCCGGTCGCGGCGCTGGGCGGCGGCGCCCGGGAATGGAGGCGCTCGCAGCCGACGACCGGGCCCGCATCGACGCTTGCGCATCGGCTGCGCTTCAGCTGTTGCAGGAAAACTTCACACCGCACGGAATCCTGGCCGCCCGCCGCACGCCAGCCGCTGTCGAGCGGCGCTACACGCGCATCTTCGGCCGCGACGCGGCCATTCGCGTGCTCGCGATGTGTGGCAGCGGCGTCGAGGCTTTGGAGCGCGGTGCCGTTGCCAGCCTGGACACGCTGGCGACGATGCAGGCGGCCAACGGCCAGATCCCGAAGTACGTCGACCCTGATGGGTGCGATGCCGACTTCTGGTACCTGGGCTGCATCGACGCCACGCTTTGGTGGCTGCTCGCATGCGACCACGTGCTCCAGCATGGGGATGTCGGCGCCACGCGCTGGCAGCCCCAGGCGGCGCTGGCGATTCAATGGCTGCTGGCACAGGAGCACCAGGCCTTCCGGCTGGTGCAGCAGAACGAGGCCAGAGACTGGGCCGACATCATGCCCCGCTCGGGCTACGTGCTCTACAGCAACGCCTTGTGGCTCGAGGTCAAGCGGCGTTTTGGTCTCGCACAATCAGACGTGACGCTGCACCACTTCAACCACCTCCTCCACCCGACGCAGCTCCACCCGACGCAGCGCGACCTGCCGACCTACCACCGCGCACGTCTGCTGCAGCACGATGCGCGCCGCGGCCAGAGCGGGGTGGAGCTCTACCTCAGCTTCGTCAACCTCGCCTTCGCCGGCCACGAAGGCGACGTCTTCGGCAACCTCCTCGCCATCCTCTGCGGCGCGGCCAGCCGAGTCGATGGGGCACCGCATCGTCAAGACTTTGAGCAGCGCGAAGGCGGCCGATCCGTACCCGGTGCGCGTTACGCTTCGGCCATTGTCTCGCCAGCACGAAGCGTGGCGTCCCTATATGGCCCGGCACCGCCAGAACCACACTCACCAATACCACAACGGCGGCCTCTGGCCGTTCGTCGGGGGCTTCTGGGTGCTGGCACTGGCCCGCCTTGGGCGCAGCGACCTCTCCTGGCACGAGCTCGCGGCGCTGGCGCGTGTCAACGCGCTCGGCGACTGGCGCTCTACCGAGTGGTTCCACGGCGAGACCTTAAACCCGATGGGTATGGCAGGGCAGAGCTGGAACGCGGCTACCTTCCTGCTCGCCCTGCGCACGCTGCGAGGTGGCGGCGCCACGTGGTGACACGCCCGGGTTATCGACCCTGAGAGGGGCGAGCTCGGCAATCGGCAGACAGTCGTCGGCCCGGGCAACTGAAGGATGACGGTGGCACCTGAAGCAGCGTCGCTCAAGCTGTTGGCCGGGTTGCACTGCTGGCTGTCGTGGCCGCGGTGCTGACCCACGGACGGCATTGGCGAGTGCCGGACCGGTACAACCCCTGGGCGCCGCTGCGCATCGATGAGGTGCGCGGCCTGCTGACGCGCGACAAGCTGGCGCGGCTGGACGGCGCGCCAGCGTCCTGCCTGGCCGCTCTCCAACAGGCCACGATCCGATTCACGCCGGTCGCAGACCGTACCGTGGAACCGGGTTGCGGCTTTGACAACGCCGTGCGCATCGAACGCACGTCGGTGCAAGTGGTCGAGCCTTTCACCTTGTCGTGCCGGGCGGCGGTGTCGCTGGCGCTCTGGGAGCGCCATGCGCTGCAGCCCGCGGCGAAGTCGATGCTGGGCAGCAGGGTTCGCCGCATCGAACACTACGGCAGCTTCGCCTGCCGCAACGTCAATGGGCGAGAAGGCGGGCGGCCAGCCAGCACGCCACGGCCGACGCGCTGGATATGGCTGGATTCGTGCTCGAAGACGGCCGGCGAACCATGGTCGCTTCGCATTGGCGCGGCAACGATGAACGGTCGGCCTTCCTGCGGAGCATCCACTACCGAGCTTGCGGTTTCTTCGACAGCGTCTTCGGGCCCGAGTACAACGCCGCACACGCCGACCACCTGCACCTGGACCGCGGGCCGTACCGCCGGTGTCGTTGAACGTATGCCACAGCGCAACGATGCATCTTGACGACCTGTGCCGCGCTCGGGGAAGCCGCCGCCACTTCTGCGGGACGCAGCCAGGCATGGCAGGCACGAGATTCGCGTGAAGTGTCCTACCAACCGGTCACTCCGCACACGTCTCCCGCTGCGGGTCAGGATCGCCCCTGGCGAGAATCTGCGCTTGAACGCGCTGCCGGGCACCTCGAATATGGACTGTGAGGAAGATCATGTGGAATTCGACAACCCTATCGGGCCCCTCGCCCCACCCCGGCCGCCTATCTGCCTGGTTTGCGGGAACATCGAAGCCCTTCATTCCATTGATCGCCGGTTTCGCATTGGCCGCGTTATCGTTCAGCGGTATTGCGGCGGAGGCACCGGGCTCGCCTACCAGCCCCATTCCTGTATTCGAGGCGGTCTCACTGACCGGGCAGACGATCCGCCGCGCCGATCTTCTCGGTCAGCCCACTGTGCTAATCGTTACACCAGGACGCGATGCGGCCGCGTCGACACGGGCCTGGGCCAAGGCGTTGCGCAGCGAATTTGGCAAGACCGCTCGCATGCGCGACTTGATCGCCGTCGACCTGCCGTTCTTCATGGACGAGCATGATGCGATAGGCCGTGCGAAGGCAAAGATTCCGAAACGTTACTACGATCAGACGTGGCTTACGTCGAAGGAGACGCTGACGACGGCATTGGGCGTGGGTTCCGACGCCGAGCATGCACAAGTGTTCGTGCTGGATGCCAAGGGCCATGTTGCAGCTCACGTTCGCGGAGACCCGACCCCGGAGAAGCTCGACCAGCTTCGGTCTGCGTTGAGCGCTCTGCGCTAGACGCACGCACGCCCGGGCCTCGCTACCATGATCGCATCGAATCTTCTCGCAGCCACGCTGGTCTGCCTGGCTGTCTGGACACCCTTCAGCGCCGGTGCGCAACCTCACGAGACACGCGAAGCCGGCTACACATTGCGCAGCAGCACGGTATCCAGCGAAACCCTGCCGGCCTCGATGGCGCGGGCGCATGGCTTCGAGCAGACGCCAACCATTTCCGTCCTGAACGTGACTGTCATTGAAGACGCTGGCAGCGGCAACGGAACGGTGCCCGCGACCCTCGCTGTCCAGATACGCGCGTCCCGGGCTGATGCGCGATGCCGGTCTTCTTTCCGTGGCCGGCCCGCGGCTGATGTGCACCGCTGAGAAGCTAGGGCGACGTCCCGAATACCTGGGTCCAGTAGATGGTGGTGTCACTTTCCGGGTTCACAGCGTACGCCGCGCCCATCTCGGTGAATTCTGGGTTCATGATATTGGCGCAGTGGCCAGGACTCGCGAGCCAGGCCGACACGACCTGCTTCGGTGAGCTTTGCCCAGCAGCAATGTTCTCGCCGATACGGCGCCAGTTGTACCCCGCCTCCGTAGCGCGGTCGCTGACCTGACCACCGCCTTTACCAGCGTGACTGAAGTAGTTTCGACCTGCCATTTCACGGCTGTGTGCAAGCGCCGCAGTGGAAAGCTTCCCGTTCCATTCTAGAGGCGGCACGGCTTGAAATTTCTGGTTACCGCAGTTTCTCGCCGCGGCACGCGCTTCGTTCGTGTCTTTCAAGATTTGCTTCCCCGCTTCCGCCCACCCGCCCAGACCAGCGGAAAGCAGAGGCCGGGCAAACACGATACGCCACGTGTCGGCCTCGCGCGAAATCCCGATCTCCGAGTATCCCGGATTCAGCACCAAGCGACAGTAACGCTGCCTGATGAATCTCATCGCGGCAGCGGGATTCGCCGGCCCCGAAACCGTGATTGCCTGGGCGCTGGCTGCCTGATATCCGGCATCTTTCAATGCGTCGTGCAACTTCACACCGGGAGGCATCAGCATGCGGGCCAAAGCTGCATCGGGCGCAAGCGGTCCGGCCGGCACGGCTTGCCTGCCGGCGCAGGTTTGCGCTGAGCTGCGATAGGAATTTATGAGATTCAGGAGCTCGCCGTTGTTCTGGGCGGACACCGCTCCTGCCATCAGTGCGCCGGCCAGCAGGGCGCAGCCGCGAAGACGCATGCCCGAAGGATGATCCGGCGCCGCATGCAGCACTACCAGCCAAGGGATTGCCATCGTGTGGTGTCTCGGAAGGTTGCAGGACCTGCAGGCGTCGATGCACATCGACGCGACGCTGCGCGTATCGCACCATGTGTGCCCATTCATTCGCGCTGGATTGGGCGCGCCCGGCGGCCTCCTGCCGAGCGGTACAGCGGAGACAGATATCGTAGGCATACCTATTGCCCCGTAACGCAGTACTGAAAAGACTGACCGCTTGCTCTCGTAGTCCGTCCAGCATTTCATGCGGTTGGCAACAACCCAAAGCGCCGAACTGACCCATGCCCCTGCCCAGCTCGACGTCTGTGGTGAGGTGATGGATACCCTGCACCTGGCGCGCGCGTCCGGGCATGCGCCGCAAGCGCACGCCTGGCAGGTTCAGTGCGCCTTGCTGACCTTTCTGGACACGCACTGGCGCGAGCCGGACGAGGGCACCTTCCTACCTTGCAGCTTCTGGCTGGCCGACTGCCTGGAAGTGATCGGTCGGCATGCCAAGGCCGAGGCGCTTTTCGAGCGCCTGCTGGCATTACGCAACGATGTCGGCCTGCTGTCGGAGGAGTTCGATCCACGCAGCGGCCTACAAACAAGTCGATAGCGACTGGGGCAATCGATTGCGGGGCACGTCATTACGAACTTGCGCCAATAGCGATCTGGGTCCAGTCGACCATGGCGTGATCGCTCGATCACACTGAGCTGGCATTCTCGATCAAACCACTGCCGCAATTCACTGCCTGGCTGGATGGCTGCCCGACCGCGACAGTACGCGGTGCAGTGGTCGCGCCCATCCAACGCCTGGAGCGCGGTCTGATGGGTGACGTGCAACCCGGCGGCGAAGGCGTTTGCGAGCGCCGCCTACCGGACCGAGATCCCTGACGCGAACGACGCGTCCCATGACTCATCGTTTCGACCGGACTTCGCGCTTTCCGGCAGCCCCTGCCCGGCCTTTCGCCTCGGGCACTTTTGCCAGATCGGTGCGGGCGAGAAGCTTGTTGAGCGACGTCTTTGCGAGCGCAGGCGCTGGAGCCAGCGACTTCTTCCTGGGGGCCCGCCTGGCGTCCTTCACGCTCGTCCTGGTTTCCAGCGCCGACTTCGTCGAGCCTTCCATCTCCAGACCGAAGAGCGCCGCGAGATCGTCGCCTTCAAGAACCTTCGCCGACGCAGGCGCATTCGTCGCGAGCGTGCGTCCCGTAGCAGCGATCGCGATCAGTTCACCCTCGTCCACGGCGCGAAGCTTGAAAATTAGCGCAGGTTGCTTATCTATTCGCGCACCGATGCCGTAGAGCACGGCTGCCACATGCTTGCACATCGAGGCCCAATCCGGACAGCTGCACGATAAGTCAATCTCCGCAGGGGCCGGGAAGAGCCCGTTCTTTTGCTGGCAGACCCGCTCCATGATTGCCTTGGACAGACGCCCCTGCAGAAGCTCGACCAGCGAATCAATCGATCCTGAGCAGTCCTTGCAGATCGCCTTCCAGCGCGTCCTGGAGATCGGCGACACCTTCACCACCACCTGGTAGAGCTCCGAACCCATGACCATGGCCTTGGCTTCGCCGCAGTTCACCTGCAGATCGACCACCGATCCGTTGCCAACATAGGTCCGGCCACGGGGGAGTCGGCTGGCGTAGTCGCTATACGATTCGAGGTTGTTGCACCAGGCTTTGCCCCAGAACGTGGTCGCGAGCGTGCGCCCCCGCAGCGCCACCGGTGCGGGTGAGTACCCCTTCTTGCGCAGTCTGGCCATTTCACGCTCGGCCTTCCTGCGTCTTTCGGCGACGCTGACGTAAGGTTTCCATCCGTAAAACATGGCTCAGGGCTCGGGCTGCGGCGCCATTGATATTGCATTGATCGCCTCCGTTCTTCTCACCCCGGGTGCATTGCTCTGGACGCTGGACAAGAAGCTCGGCCTCCTGGCCGCGCGCCTGGACGTGACCTTCAGCGGTGTCAGCAGCCAGCGGTGAACGTAGTGAGGTAAGGCGGCTAGCCGGCTGGTCGCCGACACGCCCGATCAGATGGTGCCAATGCGCCTTCGCTCCTGGCGTTGAACAGAGCTTGATTCAGATCAACACTCAACGGCACGCCGGAGCAGACACTTGCACATGAAAGGCTTGGCATTTCGGGCCTCAACGCACCGCGCCGCGGACGCAGCGCGTTCGACAGACAGGCATGAGGAGAGCGACATGATTCGCAGGCGATTCGCATTTACGTTGATGGCGGGTGCCATGGCGTTGCCGTTGATGACGAACGCGCAGCCAGGCCCCGGTACCGGAGCAGGCCCAGGCAAGGGCTCGGGCACCGGTCCCGGCCCGGGCGCGGGGCCGGGCCAAGGTATGGGCATGGGGATGCAAAGGTGGTCGCGTGAGCGCATGTACGGGGCACCGCTGATGACGCTGGACGAGCGTCAGGAGCATCAGCGCCGGATGTGGAACGCGAAGACCGTGGAGGAACGCAACAAGGTACGCGACGAGCATCGCACGCAGATGCTCGAGCGGGCCAGACAGCAGAACCTCAAGATTGCCGAGAAACAGGACGACGTTTTTTC
>Ga0105046_10015967_pt1 | contig 11534 bp, 8 predicted proteins | sample MAT03_FD_78385 | JGI IMG/M metagenome (GOLD analysis project Ga0105046, IMG submission 78385) | Freshwater microbial communities from Lake Fryxell liftoff mats and glacier meltwater in Antarctica - MAT-03 (megahit assembly) | ecosystem: Environmental > Aquatic > Freshwater > Ice > Liftoff...
ATCACGAGAGCGAATACGCGGTCGAACTCTGGGACGATGAATTGATCGAATACGAGAAGTTCGACGAAGCGCAGTTGCGAATCCTCGAACCGAATCTGGCGAGCGAGGGACGTCAGGGCCCTGTCGGAATGCCTGGTCAGGGGGCTGACGCCCTCCGCTCGCCCAGTGCATTTTTTCTGCCCGGCATGGGCCAAGTGCGGAATCCTTGGTATTTGCGGGCGCTCATCGCCGGTTGCGAACGCCTCGGGGTGCGGTTGCGACCCGATTGCCCGGTCTCTCGGTGGACGCCGCATCATGATCAAAACAAGAGCGTCGAATTGGTGAATGGCGAGGAAATCACTGCGGGGAACTTCGTCCTCGCTGCTGGGGCTTGGGCGGAACCCTGGTTGAACCGCTTAGACATTCGAAACAGCGTCCATCCCGTTCGCGGCCAGATGCTCCTCTATCGAACACCCGCACCCATTTTGAACCGCGTAGTGATTTGCGGGAAGCGCTACTTCGTTCCCCGTGAAGATGGCCGATTGCTCGTCGGTTCCACCGAAGAGCCCGAAGCCGGATTCGTGAAGGAAACCACGCCGGAAGGAATCGCGGAACTGAAAGCCTTCGCCGAATCGTTGGTGCCAGCGTTGAAGTATGCCGAACTCGAATCGAGTTGGGCCGGTTTGCGCCCCGGCTCCGCCGACGGTTACCCCGCCATCGGACGATTGCCCTTCCACTCCAATGTGTTTGCTGCCGTCGGGCACTTTCGTGCGGGCATACAACTCTCCCTCGGCACAGCCCGGCTCATCCGCGATCTCTTGATCGGCCATACTCCCTTCCTCGATCTCGCTCCGTTCGCCCCGAACCGCGTTCCCAATTTGCCGCCGCGAACCGCCTTCCGTTCCTGAATTTTCTTCGCATCTGCGTTGGTCGAACGGATGCGAATTTGGAATGATAAGGGCATGGAACCCCAATCGCATCGCAGCCGTGCCAAGCAACTCGCCGAAGATTTGGCTTGGCTGGAAGACCATTGCCGCAAGAACGCCGATCTCCACGTTCACACGGCCCACCTGCGTTTGGCCGCCGCGCTCACCCGCAACGTGATCGGCCCCAAGATCGACGGCCAACCGGCCAAACCCCTTTTCATCGCGGTCGTCGGCGGTGCGGGCACCGGCAAGAGTACGGTGGTGAACTTCCTCGCCGGGGCGGTCGTCGCCGATGCCAATCCGCAAGCCGGGTTCACCCGGCACCCCACGGCGTTTCTCCCCGCGAACCTCGGCGGATCGTGGCCAAGCCACGATGGTTTCCTCGGGCCGCTCCAGCGCCTCTCCGAAGAGAAACCGGCGAACCTCGACGAAGACGTGTACCAGGTGAAGCGGATCGCTTCGGCCCCCGGAGAGAATCCCTTTCACGATTTCGCCATATGGGATTGCCCCGATATGACGACGTGGGCTTCCACCAATTACGTCTCGCGGTTGATGGAAGTGGTCGCGCTCGCCGATGTGGTCATCTACGTCGCGTCGGACGAACGTTATAACGATGAAACGCCGACGCAGTTCCTGCACCTGGTCATCAAGGCCGGGAAGCCGGTGGTCTGCTGTCTCACGAAAATGCGCGGAGCCGACGAAACCGCGATGACGGCCCACTTCCGCCAAGTAATCCTCGGCAAACTCCCCGCCGCCGTGGCCGATATCCCCGCGATTCCGGTTACTGCGATTCCCGATATTCCTTCGGCGGTGCGGGCAGATCCCGCCGGCGCCGGAGCGAAGTACCGGGCCGGGTTGTGGAACCCGATTCTCGCCCTATGCCCCACGTTGGAAGATGCCCGTGCCCGCACGGTGGCCAACGCGGTGAAGTACCTCGAAAGTGCCGGGCAGGGTTTGCTCGAAGTGGCACGACGCGATTTGGGGGAACTCGAACTCTGGCGAACCAGCGTATCCGGGGGCGAAACCCAATTCGCGGAGCGCTACCGGCGCGAGTACCTTTCGGGGGAAGCCTTCCGCGCTTTCGATACCACCCGCGATCAGGTGATGGGTATGCTGGATCTCGCCGGGCCTGGCAAAGCGGTGAGCTCCGCCCTCGCCGTTCTGCGCATGCCGTACAAGTACCTCCGCGATCTTACTGCGAAGACGTTGGCTCGCCCCTCGGCACTCAACCTCTCCGAACTCGCCGTCTGTTCGAGCGCGTTCTCGGCGTGGCTCGACGGTTTGCAAGCGGAAGCCCTGAGGCGTTCGAGCGGCAACCCACTGTGGAAGCAACTCACCCACGGCTTCGACGCCGGACTGAAATCGCAGGCGAACGATCTGTTCCAACAGAAGTTCCACACCTTGGAAGCGAAAGAATCGGACGAACTTCAGAAAACTGCGCGGGCCGTGCCGGAGAAACTCGCCCGCAGCCCGGCACTCTTGAACACCATCCGCGTGCTCGTCGTGGTTCTCGACCTCGCGGTGATCGGAGCGATCGTCGGCTTCTCGTGGCCACCGACTTGGTGGCTACTCCTACTGATTCCCTTCGGTGTTGCTCTCGCCCGGCAAGCGGTGGAAATTGTCGTGAAGCAGATCGTCGACGTCGGCCGCAACCGGTTGAAGGCCCAGCGCGAACTATTGCTCGCGGAACAGCTCACCGGGCCGCTGGCCGGGTGGTTGAAGGAGTATCCTTCGTCCGGCGGTTCGAGCATTGAACGGCTGCAACTCATCTTGCAACGGGTGCCGGAATCGATCCGCGAACTCGCGGCGTTGGCGAACGCGAAGGCGGCCCCCGTCCGGAATGACGTTGAAGTGCCATCGATTTAGTAGGCAATGTTCTAACCACGGAGGCACCAAGACACGGAGAAGTAACAAGAGTAGAATTTCACTAAGTTCTATTTCTTCTCCGTGCCTCCGTGGTTAGACTCTGAAACCACAGCCAACCATGACCGACGCCACCGATCAACCGTTCCTCCGCACGCTCGCCCCATTGCTGAAGGCGCTGGAAAAACAGTTGCGCTCCTGGCTCGATACCCGGCGACGTTACCCCATCACGCTGATTCAACGGGCCGAGATCGAAGGGCTTGCCACGGATTTCGAACGCAAGGCCGCGGCGCTCGATGTCGAAAAGCCGCTGCTCGTCATCATGCTGATGGGCGGCACGGGCGTCGGCAAATCGTCGTTGCTCAACGCGCTCGCGGGGGCGCCGGTGGCGCAGTCGTCGTTCACCCGCCCGACCACCCGCGATCCGGTCGTGTACTTCCATCAATCGGTGAAATCGGAACGTCTCGATCCGGCGTTGCGCTTGTGCCGATTGGCCCAACACGACCGCGATAGCCTGATGCAGAAGGTGATCGTCGATACCCCGGACCTCGATAGCAACGATACCGCCAACCGCGATAAGCTCAAGGAACTGCTGCCGATCGCCGATGTCGTGCTCTATGTCGGATCGCAAGAAAAGTACCACGATCGCATCGGTTGGGAACTCTTCAAGGAACAACGGCAACGCCGGGCGTTCGCCTTCGTGTTGAACAAATGGGATCGATGCACCGACGCCGGGGCCGGCATTCGACCCGACGAAGACCTGCTGAACGACCTGAAATCCGAGGGCTTCGAGAACCCCAAACTCTTCCGCACCACGGCGCAACTTTGGATCGACGCCGAGAAAGCCGGGTTGGAGGAACCGCAAGATCGACCGCCGGGCGAACAGTTCCCCGAACTCCGGCAATGGCTCGAACTCGGCCTCACCCGGATGGAAATCGAAGCCGTGAAAGCCCGCGGCGTGGGGCAACTGATCTCCAACGCTCAACATGTGATCGAAACGATCAAGCCCCCCGATCTCGCGGTGCAAGCCGGGAAAGTGCGAACCGCGTGGGAAGGCACGTTGGCTGCGGAAGCCGAGCAACAAGCCGAGGTTCTCGTGGGAACCTTGGAGCCGTATCAACCGGAAGTCGAACACCATTTCAGCGTGCAGGGGCAGCAGCGTTTCGGCGGGTTGATGGCCGGGTGGTTGAAGCTCACTACGAAAGTGCGTTACTTCGGCGGTTCGTTCCGGGACCGCATACCGTTCGTGCCCAAGCTCGGCGGCAGCGCCGTGAAAACGCCGGACGATTGGAACATCCGCGAGTTTGCCCAATCCTGCACCCGCGTCGCTTCCGAACGGGTGCTCACGCAACGCCTCTCCGCCGCGGGGAACCGCTTATTGGTGGATGCCGATCAACGCGGCTTCCCATTGCATCTCCTCGCGGATCGCACCGCCGAAGCCACGAAGCTCGATTGGGAAGAACGCTACACCCGCAATTTGATCGAGGCCCTCGGGGAGGTCGAACAGGAAGTGACGCGGCCCACCGGCTGGCGCAAGATCGTTCGCGGCGGCATCACGCTCTTGGCGAACGCGGCACCCACTCTCACGATGCTCGGTTCGATTATTCTCGTGCTCTACAAAGTGTTCGCGGAAGGGGAAGCTCCCACGCTGGTTCTGTTGTTGATGCCGTTGTACCTGACTTTGGCAGTGTTGATTCTCATGCAAGTGGTCATCTCGATCGCCTTGCCTGTGAAGTGGGCCGCGATCCGCGGCGAGTTCCAATCCCGGTTGGAACGAAAACTGCGCGAGGAATTCGGCCGGGTGTTCCTGCCGATCCCGAACGAGATCGCCACGGCGGTGAAGGAGGAACGGGTGCAAGCGGAGAAACTCGCTTCGGAAACGAAGCAGGTGGCGGATTGGCTTATCGAACGCGAACACGCCGCGCACGTCGGCGAGTTGTACGGGCGATGATCGAACGCGAACAACGATTACGCCCCGAACTTGCGGCGGGCCAAGGCTAATGCGCCGTGCAGCACGACCTCTTCGCCGAGTGTGGCGGGCACGATCTCCGTCAGCCCGGCGAGGGCTTTCATGCCGCGTTCTTGCACATATTTGCGCAGCGGTTGGAAGAACAATTCTTCTCCCATGAGCGAAACGCCCCCGCCGATAATCACGCGGCGCGGGCAGAGCAACTTGATCACCGAACAAATCCCCTCGGCGAGTGCCTGCACCGCAGCATCGACAAGAGCCAACGCCAACTTATCTCCGTTTGCGGCGGCCTCCGCGACGGCTTTGCCGCTCAGTGGGCCTTCCACTTTGGGCGGATAACCCACGGCGGCCCAACGTTCCGCCGCGTGGCCGATGCCCCAACCCGAGGAAAAGTATTCGAGAATCTGATCGTGCGCTTGCGAACCCTGCGGGTACACCGGCCGCAAGTGCCCGACCTCGGCGGCGCCGCGACCGGCGCCCCGGTAGATATTCCCATCGATGATGAACCCGCCGCCAATGCCGCTGCCCACGGTGATGTAAAATATCGGCGAGAACCCCTCCCCTGCCCCGTGCAAAGCCTCGGCCAACCCCGCGACGTCTGCATCGTTGCAGATGGTCGCGGGAAGGCCGAAGAGTTCGGTGAGCCATTTGGCGAGGGGAAAACCATCCCAACCATGAATGTGGTGCGAAACGATTACGGATTGCGTAGCGTCGTCGGTCGGGCCACCAAAGCCGACGCCGATACCGCCGAGATCATCGAATACGAGATCGGCGGAGGCCAACAATTCCGGAACCGCCTCGAAGATTTGCCTGCGGATGCCTTCGGCCCCGGCCTCGGGTTCGACGATCCCCCGCCACCGGTATGCGATACGGCCATCCCCTTTGCCGAGGGCCAATTGCAGTTTGGTTCCGCCGATTTCAATGCCGAGGAACATACTGAACTCGGGGAGATGGTTGTGCAAAGAGCCGGAAGTGTGAGCGACGGGTGCAGTTGGGCACCGTCGCTCACGCTTCCGGCTCCGAAGTGCCGTTGAAGCCTAGAGTCGCTTTACTTCTTCGCGGGGACGAAAGATTCGTTCTTGGTTTCCACCACCGTCTTTTGTTCTTGGAAGAGTTCGACCTTGCTTTCGGTGGTGCTGATGGCCACGGTGAGCGTGCCTTTCATGGTCACGTTCAATTCGGCGCGTTCGAGTTGGCCGGTTTTCACGTTGTACTTGAACACGCCGGGGGCGGTGCCCGCTTTGGGTTCGGTCGATTTCAGGCTGCCTTCCTTGATGCGGAAGAGCAAACCATCGGCATCGGTGGTGGGCGATTTGTAAGTGAGGTTCGCGGTCGCATCCACTTGAACAACGTCGCCGGTCTTGGCCTTCACGGTGAATTCGAGGCTGCGATCGTAGCTGCCGATCGGGCCGAGGGCCATCGTGTTGGTCTTGGTCCACTTGTCGTTGACACCCTTTTCGGGGATGGTTTTTTCTAGGGTGAGAGGCGGGGTCAGCCCGGCGAGCGGGTCGGACATTTCCTTGAGGGCTTCCGCGGTAAGGATCTTCTTGAGCAACCCTTCGATCTGCGGATTGGAAGTACCGAGCTTCTTGAGGAATTCGTCGCGGCCTTCCACGTTTTCCACCGCGAAGCCCTTGCCGTAGTTGATGGTGAATTTGCTGCCGATAAGGTTCTTGAAGAACTCGGTGAGGCCGGGGTTGTTGCCCGCGGCAGGTTGATCGGCGGTGGAATCGTAGTTCACCGGGTTCCCGGCCATATCGACTTTGAGCTTGGCCCCTTCGATGGTGAGTTCGACCGTCCACTTGTCGGCTTCGAACTTCTTCGGCTCCCATTTGAACATGAAGATTTGTTCGTGGTTCAGCTTCGATTCTGCACCGCCCGAAACGTTCACCACTTGGGTGACGCTCGTGCTCACTTGTTGGAAGAAGGCTTTATCTTTTTCGAACTTCGGCTCGAATTTGAACTTCTCTTGGGCCGTGGCCATCGAGAACATGCCGCAGGCGGCAGAGAGAACCAAAACGAACCGCAGGGTTTTCACGGGATCATCCTCGAAGGAACGGGCGCAACGAAGGTCATGTTTTAGATTGCGGAAGGCCAAGAAACAAGCCCATGCCGGAAAAACAGCGTTACAACCCTTACAATCCGTCACTCGTTCGATAATTGCCTTTCCTTTGATCAGAGCGAGATTCAGTTCGCCCGTTTGCAGCGTCGATAAAAGTGGAGGTATATCAACAAGTAAAGGCTCAACATGAACCGCAACATCGAAGGTGCCCTTAAGTACACTGGCGTGCTCATCGTCAGTCTTTCGACGGCAATCCACTTCGGCTGTGAATGTCATCACGGCCACGATTGCCCCAGCCCGAAACAGGAATGCCAAGCGTTCCGCTGCGTAGACACCCTGGCGAACGCCCCCACCCAGACGACGACGCCACCTCCGACGACTGCGCCGACGGCAATGCCCACCGAAATGAACAACTGACCCGGTTCAGCGCAACGGCATTCTCTCCGCGAGTTGCCGGATGGCCTCGCCGATGTTGGGACTGACAATCAACACCCCGTTAATAAACACTGCCGGTGTTCCGTGCAGTTCCAATCGTTCGGCCAACGCGAGATCGGCACGAATCGCATCGCGGGTGGTCGCCGAGTGGTAACGATTCCAAAAGGTGGCCGCATCGGTCGAGATCAACGTTGGTAACCCGTCTTCGATATCGTCTTCCGTGCATATGCCGTTCCGCGCCAGCAACCACTCGTGGACGCGGGCAAAGTCCGGCGTTCCCGCCGTGGCCATGGCCATCCGTGCACATCGGCAGGCACAATCGTGAAGATTGCTCTTCAATCGGGCGTTGCAGGGCCAACCGTGCGGAAGTTGCCGCCAAGTGATTGCAACCCCCTGCAACTCTGTGAGCGTGGCCACTTCGCGGGCCACGGTTCGGCAATACCCGCATTGATAATCCAAGAACACCGTGATTCGGATCCGAGCATTCGCCGATCCCACGCGAATACCTCCTCCCGCATCCGTACCCGGCAACCACCGTTTCGGTTCGATCCCCCGGGCTTCTTCGTTCACGATGGATTCAATTGCCGCATCGACACCGAGATTCCTTTCTTCAAGGTAGGATCGATCAACTTGCGGTTTGAGGAATGCGATCCCGGCGAGAATAATCCCGAACACACACGGCAACACGATGGCCGCCATGCGCCAACCCGGCGACCGCTGAGAACGTTCAAGCAACATCCAAGCAACGAGATTCGAAGCGTGGGCCGCAACGCAATACCCGCACCAAAATTTGTGTTCGAGGATCAATACGCAATAGAAATTGGAAACGATGGCCCCCAGCCGCGCCGCCCACACCAATGGGGAGGTCACCTTCCTGCCGGATGCGATCCACGCGAACGCCATTGCCACCGCATACGCGAACCCCGGATAAGCGATCGGCACACGGCCGATACGCGCGAAGGGGCTTTCCGCCGCAACGGCACAACCGCTCCCGACGCCGCACCCCGGCAGGCCGATGTGGAACAGTCGTTCGAAACTGAGTATTCCCGTGGCGATCACGCCGCAAGTTAAAGCGATGGAAACCGAGATCCGACGCGGCGAAATGCGCGGGGCCGGAGTTTCGGAAAAAGTTTCGGTATTCACCGGTTAGCAGATAACCCCCGGCCATTTTGCGGTCAAGCGGAAACTCCTCGCTCCGAACTTCGATTCCTAACCATTCCGTAGATTGACCCCAGCCGAGTTCGGGGAAGGAATCCGTATGAAACGCTGGCGTTGGCAAATCTTGGTCGGCCTGATCTGCCTGCCCGTGGCATTGTTGGCCTCCGGGTTCGGTCTGTCGTGGTTCGGTGAACCGAAAGGGCGAGCGCTCGCATTGCCGGTGCCGAGTGGCGATGAGGAAATCGCGTGGTTGCACACGACCACGGGAACGAATACCTGGGAACGCTTCGTCTTCGGCATCGTTCGTTCGCAGATGCAAGTACCCGGTTTGCACGTCGATGACTCGGCGGCATTCCAGGATTCCACCACCGCCGTGCCCGAGATCGTTCTTTGGAAGGAGGGTTCGCCCGGCAAGTTGCGAATCCGCTGGTACAAGATTCGTTCGGATGCTGCGGAAACCGAATGGGTGAACGCCTTGGCCGAGAGGTCGCCGGCGCCGTTGGCCGTGATCGGCGGCGGCTCGACCGATCGTGCGGTGGAACTCGCCAAGGCCCTCGAAGCCCGCACACAATGGCGTGGGGATCGCCCGGCATTCCTGATCACCACCGCCACGGCGGACCGCGTGGCCCCCGCCGAGAACCCGCTCGGCTCCTCGCCGTTGTTGGTAGATTTGTACGATGACCGCAGCTTTCGATTCTGCTTCTCGAACCGCCAAATGGCCGATGCGGTGCTCGATTTCGTGGATCAGAATCCGGAATTGAAGCCGCAACTCTTTTCCGATACCGCTCGCGGGGCGGTCGCTTCCGGGTTGAGCGTGGCGTTGCCGAATACGGCGTGGAAGCCGAGCGTGTTCTCCGTTCAATGGAACGACGACCCGTACTCGACCGACTTGCACGAACAATTCAAGGAATCGCTGTTGGAAAACGCATCGCCCGATGCGTTGGGAGAACACCCGTTTCAATTCTCTCGCTGGGACATTCCTTTCAGCATCGGCGGGTTCAACCGGGCCAACACCTACGAATCTCGAACCGGGGAATCGATTGCGAAGCAGGTGTTCGAACTACCGCCGCAGCGTTCGCTGTTGATACTCCCGGCGGTCACTCAACCGGCCCGGCGATTGTTGAATGCGGTGGTGGAAGCGTACTCCGATGCCCGCCGCCGTTTAATCGTCGTCACCGGCGACGGCATTCCCGTGAACGCGATGCTGCGGGATGGCGAGTTCGCGTGGCCGATGGCCCAACTCGGCGTACCACTCGTCTTCTTCACCCATGCCAATCCCGTCGGTTGGGATCCGCCGTCGGGGATGGCCCCGCCCGGCTACGCGCTCGCGCCGCCCAACAGCACCGAAGAAGCGTCGCACTTCGCCGAGATGGGGCGGATCATCGTCGAGGTCTGTTTCCCCGCCGATTCGAGCGAACTCGTGAACCGGGGTGATCGTGTGATTGCAAACCTGCACGCGTTAAAACCCGCGTTCTTCAATCGGAATGGCGAACGCCTCGGCGGCACCGGGGAATACGTCGTCGTGTCGCTTCCGCGGTACCGTGTGACGGCCGACGCGATCGAAGTTTGGCGACGTAAATCCGATGGCAAATGGCGTTGGATCGATACTGTCTCTCCCGCTGCCGGGGGCCAACGATGACGCCCGAAAACCTTCGAGTTTCATGGGGCACCGCCGCCAAGTACCTGATCGGCATCGCCCCTTTCGTGCTAGTGTGGTTGGTGCTCGTTTGTTGGTTGGTGAGCTTGCTCTATTCCCGGGCGAATTGGTCTGAAGAATCGGATGCGGCAATCGTCCGCGAGTGGTTGGAGGAAACGCGATCCTTCCGGAGAACGCTGCCGGAGTTGGTGCGCGAGTACGATCAAGTGCGTACCGATGCCAAGGACGGCGCGGTGCTGTCCGAACGGTTGAACGAGAAGAATGCCGAAGTGCGGGAACAGTTGCGGGCGCTCGCCGAGCCGACTCGGGCTTACGAAAACAAGCTCCCCGGCTTCCCCACTATCTACGAATTGCGGGTGATGTTCCGCACCGACAAAGGACTTCCCGAAGAGACCATCGTATGGGTGAACCCGGCTCCGAGGCCCCGACAGCAGAACCAAGGCCGCGTGCAAACGTTGATCTACAGGCCGTTCGGCGATGCCGACGACCGGGCCGAGATCCGCTGCGAATACCAGTTGCACGCCTTCAACAAATTGCAACGGCGCGAGTTGGAACGCCGGCGGGAATCTTTGGTGGCCGGGGCGGTGCTCGTGGGGGCGACGCTGATTGCCGGGGTGTTCGTGTATCGTTTTCTTAAACACGAACACAAACGAGAAACGGAACGTTTGCAGCGCCGGCTCGATGCCGCGGATTTGGAACTCCGGGCCGATGAAGCCGAGAAGACCGCCCTGCAGGTGAAATCGCAACTCTACGCCGGTATCGGCATCATGGCGGGCAGTTACGCCCACAACATCAAGAACCTGCTGGTTCGCCCCAACGATCTGCTCCGCCGCTGCATCGACGCCGAACGCGGGAACGCTTCGCAAACCGCCATGCTCACCGAAGTTCAAGCCACCCTCGGCACCGTGACGGAACGCCTCCAGCAAATCCTCCGCACCGTCCGCCGCGACCCGAGCAGAGTTGAGAAAACGCCCGTCGATTTGTCGAAGCTCGCGAACGAAATGGCGGCCACCTGGGGGGATACCGCCCGCGAAAAATGGAAGGTGAACGTGATCGCGGATGTTGCCGAGGAGGAACTGATCGTTCAAGCCGACGTTTCGCATTTGCACCAAGCCATCGAGAACCTGCTGTTCAACGCTCGCGACGCCACCTTTGAAATGCGCAACCACCTCCGCGAACAAGCGCGGCTCGCCACCGGGGAAGTTCGTAAACGGTTGTTACTCGAGAGCGCCGCGTGGAAAGGCGAGGTGCGATTGCTGGCTAGGCGGGAGAATGATCGCACCGTTTTGGAGGTGATCGACAACGGCATCGGAATGTCCGCGGCGGTGCAATCGCAATGTTTGGAAACCCACTTCAGCACCAAGCGTGAGAACGCCTTGTACGAAGGCTACTCCGCCGGGATGGGCTTGGGCCTTTCCTTCGTGGCGATGGTAATTGAACACCACGGGGCCAAGCTGGAAATTGAATCGATGCCGCTGAAAGGTA
>Ga0105046_10015970_pt1 | contig 11533 bp, 6 predicted proteins | sample MAT03_FD_78385 | JGI IMG/M metagenome (GOLD analysis project Ga0105046, IMG submission 78385) | Freshwater microbial communities from Lake Fryxell liftoff mats and glacier meltwater in Antarctica - MAT-03 (megahit assembly) | ecosystem: Environmental > Aquatic > Freshwater > Ice > Liftoff...
CAGGAACTTATGCAGGCAATCGCTGGAGCGGCTCTTTCCATTGATTCCGAAAGTACCAAACGGAAGTTAACAGCTGTTTCCTCTTCCGCTAAATCAGAGCCAACCATTCCTCGTCCGCTTCCGTCTGCCCAACCGGTGTCTCTGGAGCCAGCAGAGGGCACCATGGACCCGGAATCCAAGTTTTATGTGGAGCGGGTCTCTGATGCCATTGCTCTAGCAACTATTCGGCAGCAGGGTGTTACCCTGACGATTAAAGGGCCACGCCAGATGGGCAAAAGTTCATTGCTGATGCGGGCGATTGATACCGCAATGAAAGCAGGTAAGCAAGTTGCATTTGTGGACTTTCAGTTGTTTGATCAGGATGTGTTAAGGTCTGCCGACACTTTCTATCGCCAGTTTTGCATGAGTCTGACAGAGCAACTGGGCATCTCGGATCGGGTGGCAGAATACTGGCAGGAGGGAAGGGGCAACATCCAGCGCTGTACACGCTACATGCAAAATCATGTCTTAAAGGAGGTGAACGGTCCACTGGTTCTGGCTATGGATGAAGTAGATCGGATGTTTGATGCGGACTATCGCTCGGACTTCTTCAGTATGCTGCGGAGCTGGCACAATAACCGTGCCCTGCCGATGTATCGAATCTGGAAACAGTTTGATCTGGCCCTGGTCACTGCCACAGAGCCGTACCATCTGATTGCCAACCTGAACCAATCTCCTTTCAATGTGGGAGAAGTAATCTTACTGACTGACTTCACCCCCGACCAAGTCAGCCAACTGAACCAGCAACACGGTTCTCCCCTAACACCAGCCCAGGAGAGCCAAATCATAGACTTACTCAACGGACATCCCTATCTGGTACGACGAGCACTCTACCTAATTGCCAGCAATCAACTAGACGTTGAGGCACTATTGGAGCAAGCCCCAACAGATAGTGGTCCCTTCGGCGACCATCTGCGCTATCATTTGTTCCGCATTTATGATAAGCAGGACTTAGTGCAGAGCCTGCTTCAGGTAATTCGTGCCAGTACCTGCCCGGATGAACGGATTGCCCGCTTGCTGATTGCAGCCGGTTTAGTGCGGCGAGACGACCAGCAAGTGGTGCCCCGTTGTCAACTGTATGCCGACTATTTCCGGGAGCGGCTGCATGGTTAAACCCAACGTCTATACCGTCGGTGGTACCGTTCAGGCTAACGAGGGAGGAATTTATATTTCTCGTCATGCAGATAGGGAACTGCTGAAATTATGTATGGAAACCACCTTTGCCTATGTTTTAACACCACGGCAGATGGGCAAGTCTAGCTTGATGATTCGGACGGCTGAACAACTAATTGATGAGGGGATTCAAGCGGTTATCATTGACCTGACCCAGATTGGGACTCAGTTAACCGCTGATGAATGGTACAGCGATTTTCTCGACCTGGTGGCGAGCCAACTCATGCTCTCCACAGATGTTAAGCAATGGTGGCAGTCTCAGCAATCGGGAATCACCTTGCGGTTGACCCGGTTTTTCCAGGAGGTCGTGCTGGCAGAAATCGCAGAACCGATCGTTATTTTTGTCGATGAGATTGATACAACTCTTAGCCTCAGCTTTACGGATGATTTTTACGCTGCAATTCGCTACCTCTATATAGCCCGTTCAACGGATTCAAGATTGCGTCGCCTGTCATTTGTATTAATTGGGGTAGCGACCCCAGCGGATCTGATCCGCGACCCTAAGCGCACCCCTTTTAATATTGGTCAGCGGGTAGACCTAACAGATTTTACTGGCGAAGAGGCAATGCCTCTGGCAGAGGGACTGGGCTTACCTATGAACAACGCGCAACAAATACTCCGCTGGGCGATGGATTGGACAGGCGGGCATCCCTATCTGACTCAGCGTCTCTGCCGAGCATTGGTGGATCAGCCACCGGATTCGTGGTCTGAAAGAGCAGTTGATCAAGTAGTGACCAACACCTTCTTCGGTCGTATGAGTGAGCAAGATAATAACTTGCAGTTTGTACGGGACATGTTGACTAAGCGAGCACCGCACTTACTGGAACAGGAGGTGCTTGATACGTATCGCGAAATTTATCGAGGGAAGCGACGTGTCCTGGATGAAGAACAATCTTTAGTCAAGTCACACTTGAAGTTGTCAGGTGTGGTGCGGCGAGAAGACAAGCGGCTTGTAGTTCGCAACCGCATCTACCGTGAAGTCTTTAACTGGCGATGGATACAAGAACATCTACCAGAGACCTTGTGGCAACGTCTCAAGCCTGCTGTGCCGCTAATCGCCAGTCTGCTGGCATTTTCGGTTTTAACATCTGGATTAGCAGTCTATGCCTATGGACAACAGCGAAAGGCAGAAGAGCAAACCCGTATAGCTGATAAGCAGCGTGGATTGGCAGAAACTGAACGGAAAAAAGCTGTAGAGCAAACCCGTATAGCTGATAAGCAGCGTGGATTGGCAGAAACTGAACGGGAAAAAGCAGTGCTAGCACTGAAAGAGGCGGAGAAACAACGGCGTTCTGCAAGGAAACAAGCTGGTATTGCCAAAACACAAAAGCTACAGGCGGAGAAACAAGCGCTCCTTGCTCAAAAGCAAACTCTCCTTGCTGAAACGCAAACAGGGATTGCGCAGAAGCAGACAGGCATCGCTCAACAAGAAAAGCAACGGGCGGAGCAACAGATAAGGAAAGCAGAAATTGAGCAAGTTCGAACTTATCTAGCACTATCAAACTCCTATCTTTTAGGTAATCAAGGATTGCAGGCTTTACTTGAAAGTGTTAAAGCAGGAAAAATTCTTCAGCAATCAATTTGGCAAAGATATTTACCAGATAAAGACTTGTGGAATCAAGTGTTAGAACAATTGCAAAAAACTTTCTTAGGCACACGGGAAGTTAATAATTTAATAGGACATAAGGGGTCGGTAAATAAGGTTGTGTTCGACCGTAGCGGTAGCTACTTGGCAACTTCTAGTGAAGATGGTGAGGTTCGTTTATGGAGCCGACAAGGTCAACTAGTAGCAAAACTGAAAGGTCACCAGGGTTGGATTTCGAGTGTGGCATTTAGTCCAAATGGAACCCGATTAGCAACCAGTGGCGCAGACGGCATTGTTCGTCTTTGGGATCTTCAAGGCAAACAACTTGCAGAGCTGAAGGGACATCAAGGTATTGTTTGGAAGGTTGCATTTAGCACGGATGGAACCCAACTGGCAACCAGTGGAGAGGATGGTACGGTTCGTCTTTGGGATCTCCAAGGCAAACAACTTGCAGAACTGAAGGGACATCAAGGTCCAGTCTGGGAGACAGTGTTTAGTCCTAAGCGTATATTGGCTACTCGTGGCGCAGACGGCATTGTTCGTCTTTGGGATCTTCAAGGCAAACAGCTTGCAGAGTTGAAAGGGAGTCAGGGTAATGTTTGGAGTTTAGCCTTCAGCCCCAACGGAACTCAATTAGTAACTGGCGGAGAGGATGGTACGGTTCGTCTTTGGGATCTTCAAGGTAAACAGCTTGCAGAACTGAAGGGACATCAAGGAGCCGTCACTACTGTAGCTTTTGGCTCTGAAAGTAGCTTGGTAACTCGCGATCAAACAGGTGTTGCTCGGTTATGGAACCTACAGGATAAGAAGCCTATTGATCTGAAAAGTAATCAAAGTGGCGTTTGGGATGTTGCATTCAATCCTAACAATAGTCGGGTGGCGACAATTAGTGAGGATGGCATTATTCGCCTTCGGGATCTCCAAGGCAACCAACTGATTGAATTAAGAGGACACCGAGGACATGTTTGGAATATGGCATTTAATCCTGATGGTACTCAGCTAGCTACCGTAGGCGAAGATAGCTCTGTTCGTCTTTGGGATCTTCAAACTAATAGAGCTGAAGTTGCAATAAGAGAGACGAAAGCTGAAGAGCGTTCGAGCATAGATATTAGTCCGGATGGTAGCACTACAGTAACTACTATTAATACAACCGTGCACTTATGGAACTCCCAAGGCAGAAAGGTTGATGAGTTCAATGTACCGATAGAAGGCAGTTTCTTTAAAGAAACTCCTGAGTTTACTCCTGATGGAAATCATTTGGTTTTTGAGGATGATAAATCTACTTATTTATGGAATCTTGCAACGAAGAAACTGGTTAAATTAAAAGGTAGTGCAAGTGATGCTCGAAATGGCAGTGGCTCGTTAAACTATTACGATTCTAAATATGAAGGAGTTTTCAGCCCGGATGGTATGAAGCTAGTGACTCAAATTATCGAAAACGATAATTGGACTAAATATCTTTGGACCACTCAAGGGAAGCCATTGTTTAACGGTCGACGTCTGGATTCAGTATTTTATGGTTCCTATGGTACTCGAATCGTAACTATCGCAAATAAAGATGTTGCTCAGGTATGGAATCTTCAAGGAAATTTACTTGCTAAGACCAAATTGCCTAAGGGTGGTAGAGCAAGTTCAATGAGTCCAGATGGAAATAAACTGGCATTTATAGTGAGAGAAGATACTGAAGAGAATATTGTTCAAATATGGGACATTCAACATAATTTGATAAGCTGGTTTAACAGTCGTCATGAAAGTGGCTTAGGAACAGTGTTTACGCCTGATAGTCGTCAGTTAGTTACTGTATCAAGATCAGGTGGAGCAGCAGGTGATCGTGCTGCTCGATTGTGGGATTTGAAGGGCAGTAAGTTAGCTGAACTGATAGTCCAGATGAGAAGCAATGAAAGAGGTGGGGAAATTTTGGATTTATCTTTTAGCCCTAATGGTAAACAAATAGCTGCTGGTAGCAGTGATGGTATCGTCTACCTATGGGATCTTCAAGGTAAGTTGCTAGGCAGACTTAAAGGGCCTACAGGTCGAAGTATGAGATTTAAATTCAATTCTGATGGATCTCGAATCGCAATATTTGGAGTGGATGATATTGCTCGTCTTTGGAAGTTAAGCACGAATCAACCACCCCAAATCGAAGTTGAGATAAAAGGACATCAAAGCTCTTTATCACAACTAGAGTTTAGCTCCAATGGTAAGCAAATTGTCACTGGAGGTGAAGATGGTACGGTCAGGCTATGGAATTTGAATGGTAGTCAGATTGTAAAATTCACAATTCCTAAGCCTGATAGTAATACGTGGTGGACCACTGATTCAAATAAATTATTTTTTAAGAAGAATCAAATTGTTTACTTAAGTTTCTCAAATCTCACCATCTATAGATGGAATATTGGTGGATTAGATGCATTAATATCAAGGAGCTGTGACTCGCTTAATGGTTTATTACAGAATGGTAAAAATATTTCAAGTAAAGATCGAAGTCTTTGCAGATAATTAAGAAATCGTGAGTTGTACCTGAATCTTACATATTATTAATTGAGGTGTATGGATTGCGATAGATTCAGACTTCTCCTATTTTGAAAGTTAAGCATTTGACTAAAAATAAAGATTAAAGATAAAGATTTAAATAACTAGCAAAAATTCATAATGAAAATATGGTTGCCAAAAGCATCAAAAAAATATTCGGTATCATTGCTTTGACAAGCCTATATTTGATTTCTGCCAAGAATAGTTCTGCTACATCAAAAATAGTTTTAGATCTTGAGAATCTAACACTTCTTCCTCTTGAAAATCAAAACGATAACCTGCAAATTACTCAGAACTGCGAGGAGGGAAAAAAGTCACAGCAATACGTCCAGGTAATAACACTGCAAGGGGAATCACTTGAAGTACGCTCAAGCCCTGATGGTCGAGTTATTGGCGCAATCCCCAGCGGTTGGAATGTTATATCTCTTAGACAAGATGCTACTGGGAGGTGGACACAAATCGCCGATCATCATACTGTGCTTTATGGTGGAAATTTGTTCGAAGGGGCTACTTATTTTAGGTCTGCACCCCTATTTAGAAAAGGGTGGTTAAAGTCTTCCTCTCTCAAAAACGTTGGTCAGCACTGCGACAAGCCGGTCTCCTTGCAATCGCTCTATCCTCAAAGGACTCAAATGGGTTTGGCAATCCCGGTTAATGAAGATTGGCTCCAGCTAGGCGATAGGATAGCAAAAGCATATTACAAACAAATTTCCCAATAGGCTGATTGAGTTTCTAAAAATTGTTGTGTACCTTCCGATAGTAGTAATTCCTGTTTTCATCAACTAGAGATGACTCACTCCATTGAGGTTCCCGGTTGTGAAAAAGGTGGATATAGGTTAATTCTGGACAACGACATAGTGCATAACCGCTTTGAAGATAACGCTCGATTAAATCTTGATCTTCTGCGCCCCATCCTACAAACCTCTCGTTCCAACCACCGATCTGGTTGAGATGTTCTCGTCGAAAAAAGGGAACAACGCCAAATTTCTCTTTGCAAATCAAATGTTTCCAGAGGGCTGTAGGCATATCTTCGGGTGCAATAGTGCAATCCTCTAAGGTCGCTGTGATAGTATCAATGTCTAAAGTTTCGAGTGGAGACATGAGACGATATCCGGTTACAAGTAATTTAGGTGACTGGATGGCGAGTTCTAGTTGACGTAGAAGCGTATTGCCAACCGGAATTAAGTCCACATCAAAAGGTGCTATCCATTGCCCTTTAGCAATTGATAACCCAAGATTGAGAGCTTTTGTTTTATGAAAAATACCAGGGCAATGACAATGAATATATTGAATGGGTAAATCTGCAATCAGATTTTCCACCTCCAAGGAAGGCTGCTCATCAACCTCGATTAGCAACACTTCACAGTGCTGAAAAATTCCCTGCTCAAATTGCTTTCGCCACCAAGTGATTTGAGTTTTTAGATGTGCTTGTCGTTGTCGATAGGTAACAATCAATGACAGCTTCATAAAAACTTCTCCGATTGTATTTGAAGTTCCTGACCAATATGATTATTGAGTGACTTTGGTATCTGAATTTGTATGATTCGGTGCTGAGTTTGAGGAACTTCTTCTAGCAACAAATCTCCTAGGAGCTTCCCGTTTGCTAATTGGTTGAGGCAGATCATGATATTACGATTGCGAGTTTCGCTGGGAGGAAGATGATGAAAATGTTGGTTACGCTGCTCATCTCTATGCGAGATGTGAATAACTCTACCGACTACTTGAATCTGCACACCTAAGAGCCTCGCTCGTATTAGTAAATCTTGATCTTCCCAGCCCCATCCATGAAAGCACTCCTGATAACCACCCAACTTTAAGAGAGTTGTTTTACGGGCGCAAATCAGTCCACAGCCAGGACGCAACTGAGTATTTGCTGGACTGACAGGTAGAATTTCAACTTTAGCTGCACCAGCGCCAAGAGTAATTTGGTAGGTATAGCGCTCTCGTCGCAGTGATACTGATGCTGGGTTAGACTCCTGCACTTCATTGATGCTGCAAATAGTCTCATTTTGAGTAGAAACTTCCTGTAAAAGAGCATTGATGGCCCCAGCATTCCAAAAAATATCGGCATCAGAAACTAGCAGATACTCAGAAGTAGTCTGTAAGATACCCTGATTAATCAGATAAGACTTGTTAAAGCCTGGTCTCGGAAATTGCAACCAATGAATGTGCTCATATTGATCCAATTTTTGTAGAGTAGAGATGCAATCAGATTGTAGAGAGCCTCCATCACAGAGCCAAATCCGACTGACTTGCTTTAGGGACAGGAGCGATCGCACACACTGGTCAACCTCTGAACGATCTTTGACTGGAATAATTACCTCAACTGGCATATAAATTTAATCGCGGCTGTAGTTTCAGAGCTTCGGCACCTAATTTATACTTGCGCTTAACGGTGGTCCTGCAAGATGGTTTAGAGGAATTGGTTCAACTGTAACTAATGGTGTAAGGTCTGGAGCATTTCCAGTAACCACTGCTGCTCGGTTCAGAAGTGCTCGTTGCTTTACCTGTCGCAAAAGCTCTTGACGAGCAGGAGAGTTTAATCCAGTTTCAGGAGCCGTTGTCAGTGAACCTGATCGCTTGCGGCGGAAGTAACAAAAGCGGGGACTGTTACTTATCGTGGTTACAAAGCTGGCTCGGAGTAAGAATTCGGTATCACCACCAAACCGTAGTCCTGTTGCAAAGCCACCAAGCCGGACAACTAAATCACGGGTAACCAAACTGCTTGGATGGAGGAGTGGATGCCCTGGTTTTTCAGCCAGCGCTGCATTGACATCTAGGGGGTAGCACCCAAGCGAAAGCGTTGACTCCTCCTCATACACGCGGATCTCCTGTGTACCTACTAAATCTGCTTGTGTTGTATTAGCGATTTCTAGGAGAGTTTCCAGCCGGTCGCAACTCGACCAATCATCGGCATCTTGAAATAGATACGCCCAGTAGGTTGTCGTATCAATGACCTGCTGTACTAGGCGATAGGGTCCTACGGATGCTGGCGCAGCCAACAATGTGACTTGAGGAAATTGTTCTACGATTGTAGTTGGCGGTATCTCCGAACCATCATCAACGACAATAATGCCATCCAGGGGACGAGTCTGACACACCAGCGATCTCAGGCACTGGGAGAGCCATGCTTCACAGCGATAATGAGGCACGATAGCCAGAACAGGTTGTGGGTAAGAACGCAACCTGTTATTCTCCAGAGAATTTAATTCTGACGTTGTCGGTTCCGCTGAACACCATTGAAAGGCAATGTTCTGTAGCTTTAGCACTCTGCCCATGTTGAGCAAAGTCCAGTCCTCCGGTGTACGCAACCAGGGTAGAGCCGCTTCAATTAAGGGAATGGGAGCAAGCCATGCGATCGTGGCAGGCTTTACTTCGATCGCGGTTTCTTGAGGAAAAGAGACGGGACCGAGCCAGGGAATTAGGCCAGCGGTTGCACTGAGGTCAGGCAGAGTAGAATTTAACGTCGCATCTCGGGGTATCACACCCATCCATGTCGTCTCGATTTGGCTAAGATCTAAGCCTGCATTGGGGGAAAGCCAGCAAACAGCGACTGCCTGAGACTGATGACGCAGAACAATTTCAGCACTAGTTAAGGTTTCGTCTGCTGTAAAAATGCATAAATGATGGCAAGCAAACTGTGCGTGCTCTAGGTCTGCCGCAATCTGGTCGAGGCACTTCGACTCTTCTCCACGACCATCAACCAGCAGCGTTACTGACTGCACTTGTAACACCATGCCTCAAGCATCTAGATCTAATAACACTACCTGCTTATTGTTACAGGGTTGTACCAACTGGTCAAAAGCCGAGATTGCGGCAGAGGGCAAAGTGGTCGCCAGTAAACACTCGTAGGCAAGTTGATGTTGCCCCTGCTGCAAAAGGGATTTTGCTAAAGACCGTAGAATGGGTGCCCAAGCTATGGGTGCAACAGGGTTGGCTTGTACGGTTGATTGCAGCAAAGGCAACCACTCATTTGGGTCAATCGGATGACCTTCCATGAGCAGGTTATAGCCCTTCTCCAACAAAACTCGTGTTTGTTCCTGTGGCGATCGCGCGATCGTACTCAACCGCTCCAACGTCTGCTGACGATCGTCCGAACGACGAAGCATCTGCTGTCGCCAGGACAACCAAGTGTGTAAGAACTCATCTTCTGGTAAGACAACGGCAGCATCGGCAAGGGCTTTGCCGTAGAGCAACTCAAACCAATGAGCAATCCATGCAACGCTCATTCGGTTAGCAAGCTCCTCCAAATCGCCAAGTAGTATAGCCAGTAGAGGACGGAGTGCTGGCTGGGCTGGGATCGTCTTCTTTTTATTCGCCTGCTGCACAGCCGATTCAAAGGCATGGAGTAAGTGCTGAATGTTGAAGGTATCTGGTTGAACGTTAGTTTTGTGGAAGAGGGTTTTGAGGGCGTTCCATTCCTTGGATGTAATTGAATCAGGTGGGACAGAAAGCATGGGAATGAACGCATCGAGGGTGGCTGTACTCGATAGGTGAGGATAAGCATCCAGGACTCGACACAACCGTTCTAAAGCATGAGTGTAAAGGAGCGCTGTTGCTGGCGCACTCGCTAGATGACTACAGGCAAAAAACAAAATCCTGATAGTCATCCACTCTACAGTTGGAGATTCAGCTAGGGGTTGATGCAGCACTGCCTGGAGTAGTTGATCCGCTTCAACAGTGATTTTGCTATAGGTGATGGCATTGGAAGCAACAAGAGATTTGAGGAGACGTGCTGGCTGATGCAAGGCTCCAGAGGGCAACGCTGGTTGACGCACCCATGCAGCCCAAGCCCCTTCAGTCATTCCTTGAATCCAGGCATCGGCATCGCACTCTGGAGGCGGAGGCGAATGGTCTGACGACACATCCAGCAAGACGTGCACTGAGACAGAGCCAAACGTTGCTTCGACCCACTGTGCCATGGACTCAAATGACAGAGGGAGATCACTTGTGTCTGGTTGCACTCGAATAGTCATACGAGTGTCTGCCTCTCGCATAATTTGATAGTGCAGAATGCCATCGAAAGCAGGCATGAAAATTGCACCGGGATGCTCTTTGCCCTGTACCGTGCGAACCCAATCGTCCTGCCGCCCCAGTAACGTTGCAGTGGGTTCGGAACGACCGCAAGGGCATGGATCGGTGTCTAATTGCAAAACGTCGCCACACTGGTAACGTACCAGCGGCATGACACTATTCAATAAGTCAGTAGTGACCAATTGCTGATCCACAACTTCATACAGACAACGATCGGTATCCAGGTGCAACCGCCCAGCCTCTGGACAGGTTAAACCAGAAATGCCCGTTTCCTGGCAACCATATTCGTTGATGACGGGAGCTGAGAAAACTTGCTCTAGGAGCTGTTTTTGAAAGTCAAATAAACACTCCCCTGTGCAAATGACAGCAACAACACGAGGAAGCGATTGCCCCTTCAGTAAGGTCGCGACTTCACAGAGACGACTCGGATATCCTCGGATGGCAGAGGGTTGATGGCTTAACTGCTCTAACAACCGCTGCATCATGGCTGAATCCAATGAGCCAGTGAGCGTAGTGTCTTGTGGTCTCAGCGGAAACAATCGACTTGCGACATTTACAATCGGAACGGTGGCATCAATGCTCCACCATTCTAAGGAATGATGACGAGTTCGTAGCCGTGCTTCATTCCATGCTGTTCCAGCAAAATAGACAAAGTGCTGCCCTTTAGTCCCACTGGTGCTGCCTCGGTAAATAATATCTTCGGCAGTTGCCAAAAACAGCCCCGGATTGGCCCGAACAGTTTCTTTCGCTAAAATGGGCAATCGCTGGAAGGCTTTTTGCCAATCGATCGCAAGCTGAGAAGGCTTTGTAGTATCAAGTTGAGGGGAGAGTAGTCCTGCATTCAAAAACCGCTCCCGATTGCCTGGGGCGATCGCTGCAACCTCCAGGATTCGCTGCAACCTTGCTGTTGTGACTTCATCCCGATCGGATGGCTTATTACTCATGCAGGCAGCCACTAAGGAACGAGAACTAATTAAGTATAATTTTTCTGTACGGGCGCAGAACTGCGCCCGTACAGAAAATCTAACTTGTAAGAGTTACAAAACGGTTAACTCAGATCTTGCAGCATTCTCGATAAGCCCGATAGGGCAGGGATTTGAGGATAATTTGAAATCCGTACTGAGATGCAACGTCCGTGTGCCTTTGGATGGACTTGAGCAACTGGAGCCA
>Ga0105046_10015971_pt1 | contig 11532 bp, 10 predicted proteins | sample MAT03_FD_78385 | JGI IMG/M metagenome (GOLD analysis project Ga0105046, IMG submission 78385) | Freshwater microbial communities from Lake Fryxell liftoff mats and glacier meltwater in Antarctica - MAT-03 (megahit assembly) | ecosystem: Environmental > Aquatic > Freshwater > Ice > Liftoff...
GACGACACCAAGGGCAAGGAGCTGCTGTTCATCCACGCGGAGAAGAGCCACCACGTGAAGGTCAAGGGCTCGCAGGCGGTGGGCGTGAGCGGGAGCGCGGGGCTTGGGGTCGGCGGCGACCTGAATGAGTCTGTGGGCAAGGACCACAACGTGTCGGTGACTGGCAACAGCGTGCAGAAGGTCAAGGGCGACGCGCACATAACGGTGGTGGGCGATAGCGTTGGCCAGATTTCTGGCGCGCAGTCTTTGAAAGTGACCGGCAGCGCGAGCCTGGTGTACAGCGCGGATTACTCGCAGGGCGTGCAGGGTGACTACTTCGTCAAGGCCGCGAACATCTGCATCGAGGCGAGCACGAACGTAACAATCAAGGTTGGCGGCACGTCGATCGCCATCGAGTCTGGCGGGGTGACAATCGAGACGACCGGGACCATCGAGCTGAAGGCCAACGGGGGCGTCAAGGTCGAGTCCGGCGGCGGCAAGGTCGAGATCACGGGCAGCGCGGGTGTCAAGATGTCGTCGTCGGCGACGGTGGAGCTTTCGGCACCGACGATCAAGAACAATGCGTAGGCGGGCGGTTGGAGCGAGGCACTTATGGCAAGTCCGAAGTCTGGAAAAGCGCCGAGCCCACAGACGCCTTTGCAGCCCAAGGGCCCGGCGGGGCCGTCTGATGCCACGGGCGGGAGCAAGTCGGCGGTAACGCCGGCGGACCCGCCGCCGCCGCACGTGCCGCCCGCCCCCGGTGGTGGTGGCGGTGGCGGTGGCGGCACGCCCAGTGAGCTGAGCTGGATCGAGCTGGAGCTGAAGGATGAGGACGGCGTGGCGGTAGTGGGCGAGCCGTACGAGGTCAAGCTGCCCGACGGGAGCGTGGCACCGGGGACCACGGATGAGCGCGGTGTGGCGCGGATCGAGGGCTTCAAGCCCGGCACGTGCGAGGTGAAGTTTCCGCGTATGGATAAGTCAGAGTGGAAGAAGGCTTGAGCTGGCCGTGAGGTCAAATTGGTGCTGGTGAAGACCATGGAAGAAACGGGCATCTACCACATTGTGAGCAGCGGCGAGTGGTTGCAGAGCATCTGCCGGGAGTATCTGGTGCGCGATCCGATGCGCGTGTGGGATCACGGCGAGAACGCGACGCTCAAGAAGACGCGCCGCCCCGAGGAGCTGCACCCGGGCGACATGCCGTACATCCCGCCGGTGGAGCAGAAGATGGAGACCTGCGCGGACAAGGCCCGGCACAGCTTCACGGTCAAGAGCTTTACCGAGGACTTCACGCTGATGCTCGAGGAGCCGGACGGCTCGCCGATGAAGAACATGAAGTACCGCCTGGTGCTGGGCGACTACGAGTTCTTGGCCAGCACCGACGGCGCGGGCAAGATTGAGCACAAGAAGCTTGTGCTGCGTAGCGGGACGCGCGGCGTGCTGGAGGTGCCAGACCGCGCACTGCGGTACCCCATCGCGCTGGGGGCGCTCAACCCGGGCGACAAGACCGAGGGGCAAGAGCACAACTTCGACAACGGCCTCTCGGGGATCCGCCAGCGGCTGAACAACCTGGGCTATGACGCGGGCAGCAGCTCGGGCTCGGCAAACGAGGTAGGGCTGACTGCGGACGATCCGCTGTACGAAGCGTTGGCGGCGTTCCAGCGCGAGGTGATGGTGCGCGACGACGAGAAGGCGACTGGCGAGCTGGACGATGAGACGCGCCAGGCGGTGATCGATGAGTTCGGGTCTTAGCGTGCTTGGGCGGGCGACTTTGAGCGGGTGTGGGTGTGGGTGTGGGTGTGGGGGTGGGCGTACGAGTTGCGAGTACGTGGCGTCTGGTGGTTGCGGTCTGGTGTACTGGAGTGTGCGTGATGGCTGGTCCGCCGATGAAGGTTGAGTTTCAGTGGACGCGTCAGAGCGCCGGCACCGGCACGATCCGTCTTGCGCAGTGCGAGGGCCAGCAGATCCCTAAAGAGACGACGGTCACGAGCGGTATCGGCAACGGCGTTGTGCAGGCGCTGACCACTGAGAGCCACAGCGCATGCCTCTCGGCGGGCTCGAAGCAGACGATCCGCCCACCCAAGGGCTCGTTTGTGTATCTGGACGTCGGTCGATGGCTCAACGGGCACCAAGATTTCGGGCTGGTCTGGGGCAATCAGGCGGTGCTTTGCAAGTACACCGCCGGGACGACTGGGCCTGCGCGCACGGGCGGGGGCATTCTGAAGCAGGTCGGGTTGGGCGGCAACCTACTGGAGCGCTTCCTGGCTATCCCAGGCGTTAGCGAGGTAGACCGGGAGTGGATCGCCACCCATAGGAGCCCGAACTATGACAAGATCACGGTGATCATCGGTGACTGCCACATCCCGCCCAGTGTGCCCAAGAGCGTGCCGCGCCCGCCCACCAATGCGAAGTGGAACAACTTGACGTTTGGGAGTGCGTGGGACGACCCGCGTGCGTGGGACCGGTCGGTGGCGCACGACATCTTCGGATCGCGGCGAAGCACCGACGCGCTGGCGGAGTTCTTTGACAAGCTGGCGGGGCTGTCGTGGGCGAGTCAGGTTCACCTGGTGCAGGCCGGCGATCTGTACGAGCTGTGGGCGCAGCAGGACCGGTGGTTCCAGTCGCGCCCGAGCGGGCCGCCGGGTGTGGACTTTCGAAGCACCTCGGCGGTCAGCTCTTGCGCGGATCAGATCGCCTACATCCATGACTTCTTTGACGGTGTGTTCATGGGGCTCGAGAAGGTCTCAAAGGTCTTCGGGTCGGTGAAGTTCTTGCACGGGAACCACGACAACTACCTGTGGAACTCGTCGGTGGTGGCGGCAGCGAACGCGGAGATGGCCACGCGCGCGGGGCGGGCCCACGGGTCGATCTTCGGCAACCGCGCCTTCCCGCTATCAAAGTGCTTTGCGCGCGAATCGACCGGGAACGTCTTCAGCAACGGGATGCTGGTCGAGCACGGGCAGAGGATCGATACGTCGAACAGCGACGGGAACCAGACCGGCCACGACGCGACGCAGAAGGTGGTGGGTGATGGGGTGTCGGCCAGGGTGCTCAAAGAATTCGACTGCGTGCGGCGCGAGAGCTTTGTGTTTGGTGCCGCGGCGCTCTGGGTCACTCGGAACATGGACTTTTCGGTGTACGTGATGGGGCACACGCACGAACCACTGGTCAAAACGGTGGAGGTCGTGCACACGATCGGCGAGATGAAGGTCTACCCGTACATGTTCCCCGGTGGCGCGGGGGCGACGGTGACGTGGGAAGTTACGGAGAAGGACTAAATGGGCGGCACGACAACCAAGCCGGGGGTGGTCGCGGGGCCCGAGGGGCTGATGCTGCAGGGCGACCAGCGGGTCTCGCTTAGTGGTGGTCAGTCGCTGCTGGTGCGGCGGTCGGCCGCGCAGGCGGAAGTCGCTGAGCGGACGGGCCTTGGGTTGGCCAGCGAAAATAGCGGGGCCGGCGGTGTCAGCGAAGCTGGCGAGACGCTGACGCTGGTGGACGCGCGCGGCGTGGCGCGGCTGACCATCAGGGTGGCGGCCGACGCGACGAGCATTGAGCTTGGGCCCGGTTCAGTCCGGCTGGCGCTCGAGGGTGACTTGTCGATCGACGCGCGGCGTGTGAGCCTGCACGCGCGCGAGCATCTGGCCGTCAGCAGTGGGGGCGATGTGACGACCCATGCGGAGGACACGATTACCCAGTCGGCGAAGCGTCAGCACCTGACGGCGACGCTGGGCGACATCAGCGTGGCGGCCAACGACGACGTCCGCGTCGAGGGCGAGCGGATCCGGATGAACTGCTAGCGGCCCCGGGCCTGGAGCGAGTCTCGATGCTCAAGTATGTCCGCGATGCGTGGTCGGTCATCGGGCTGGGCCGCCGGCTTGAGGCCCTGCGCGAGGCGCAGTTGACCGAGGGGCTGGCCGGGCGGCCGGTCTCGACGGAGTGGCTCGAGCAGCAGGAGGCGCGGGTGCGGGCGCACTGCGTGGGGTTCTATTACAGCGTGGGGGCGCGGCGGCTGGTGGGTGATCCTGACGCCGAGACGACTACCGACGAGCAGGACGCGGCGGCGCGGAGCAACAAGCTGGGTGAGCAGATGACGGTGGTGGCGCACCGCGCGCTGGTGAAGATGCCGTGGGTCGGGCAGGCTGAGTTTGCCGACCCGCATCCCCTTGTGCCCGCGGCGGGCTTGGCTCTTGAGCCCGCGACGGGCTTGGCCCCTTTGCCAGCACGGGCGGCGGGCGATAGCGGCCAGAAGGGCGGGGCTGGGTCATGAAGTTCAGGCATTGCATCGCGGCCCCGTGCAGCTTTGCGTCGAGCTCGGTTGGTGATAGCGAGATGCTGGCGACGGTGGCGTGCAAGCTGACGTGCCGGATCGATGAGCGGGGCGTGTTGGTGCCGGTGGCGCTCGACCAAGCGTGGCCGCTGCTCAACGAGCCCTCTGAGCTGCTTGGCGTGACGCTGCAGCCGGACGTGGACTTTCGGCGTCCTGACGTGGACGTGCTGGTGGTGGGACCTGCGGTGACGCGCGGGGGTAAGCCCGCGCGGGCGATGAAGGTCCAGATCGAGTGCGGCGAGCTGAAGTGGGAGGCGGCGGTCTTTGGTGATCGCGTCTGGATCGTGGATGAGCAGGGTGTGCGGGCCAGCGAGGCCGAGGAGTTTACGACGATGCCGCTCACGCCCGAGCGCGCGTACGGCGGGGCTTCGAGTTTCGGGGGCATGGCGCTGATGGACGGGATGAACCCCGCCGGCCGCGGGTATGTGGCGGAGAAGGCGGTCGCGGGCGGGACGAAGCTTCCGAACGTTGAGCGTGTCGGCGAGCTTGTGCGGACGTGGGAAGATCGGCCGTCGCCGATCTCGACGGGGCGGTTCATGGGCGGGGCGATGGGCTTTACGTCGTCCGGGCCGCTGTCGGTGCAGGAGCTTGGCAAGCCCGAGCGGATATGCGATATGGCGGAGCGGTTTATGCAGGCGGGGTTGCAGTCAAGCCCGCTTGAGCTGACGTGCCCGGCTAAGAAGCTGGGCGCAGAGCTTCTGCTGCGCGGCTTTGAAGCCGGGGGAGATTTGCGGTGGAAGCTTCCGCCGGTGCGGGCGAATTATCCGGCGGTGATCGGCGAGGCGTGGGGCCCTGTGGCGCACGTGGCGGTGGGCGCGCTGCGATCAGCGTTCCCGCTGGCGATCTCACGGATCGTCGCGCTGCCGAGCCACCGCGTGCTGTGCCTGACGTACTCGACGAGCTTCAGGTGGATGTTCGAGCGTGAGCAGGCCGAGCGTTCGTGCGGGTTAGTTTGGCACGGGGCGTGGACGCTGGACCCGTGGGCCGACCGGGCGGAGATCGCGGCGATCGACGCGCGTGCGCGAGCGGCAGATCGGGCGGCGGAGTACGGGCGCGGAAGCGCTGCCGGGCAGGGGGTCTTACCTTGAGCGAGCGTGCGCCAATCCCGCGGCCCGTGCCGCAGTCAGAGATGCCGGTGATGGCGATCCCGCCTGAATACCAGGCCAAGCCGGGGCCGGTCGAGGTTGTCACGGCGCAGCCCGGTGAGCAGGCGCAGGTGGCGGTGGTGGCCAAGCGAACGTACCGGTGGGCGCACAACTGCGAGGCGGTCGCGGCGGAGGTTCAGCGCCCGCTGTACAAGGGTGATGAGCCGCACGAGCCGCTTGAGGACGTGCCGTTGGGCGATGAGCCGCCGATGACGAGCTTGCGGCGTGTGCCGGAGGTCTTCGCGCGTCGCCCGGGGACGGACGTGATCGTGCACGGGCGTGCGGTGCCCACGCCGGGCGCGGTGTCAATGAGCGTGTCGGTGCGGGTCGGGACCAAGCTGCACGCGGCGACGGTGACAGGCGATCGGCTGGCGCTCTTTGAGCCCGGCGGTATTCGGTTTACCGACCCGGCCGAGCTGGCACCGCTGCCGCTGCGGCACGAGCTGGCCTTTGGCGGTCTTGACCGGGCGGCGGGCCAGCGGTTCTTGCAGGGGGTGCAGGACGAAGTGGGCTTGATGGCCTTCCGGCGCACGGCGACATACCTGCGAAAGAAGTTCATCAAAGCGCCGCCGTTTAGCTACGCGCGGAACATGTACGGGCGCGGGTACGTGACGGATCCGAGCCAGCCCTGGCAGGGCGGGCCGGTGGCGTTGCCGAACATCGAACGCCCGGGCGATGAGCTGACGCCCGAGCGGCTTGGTGGCAACCCGGCGATGGCGTGGAGTCGCCTGCCGATACCGGCGCTGTTTGGGTTCTTGGATGCGAACTCGTTTCCGCGTAGCGCGATGTCTGGGCTGCCCCCGGCGTTTGACGTGCACCCTGACGAGATGCCCGAGGTCCGCGCGGGGTTGCTCGTCAAGGGCTACTGCCCGGGTTCATGGGCGACGGTGAAGCCCGAGGATGTTCCGAAGATGTTCAACCCTGATATGGCGCGGACGGCGCCGCTGGGCCTGCGGTTTGACTATTTGCGTCCGGGCGAGGTGATCTTCTTGCGGGGCATGGGCGGGCTTGAGCGTGAGCTGGCGGTGCTGCTGCCGCGCGAGGCGCCGGTGATGTCAATCCCGGGCGCGGGCGTTGGGGGGCGTGATCTGACGATGGGCGAGCTTGAGCTTCAGCAGGTGCTGATCGACGTGGACGCGGGCGAGCTGGAGGTGGTCTGGTCGGGTGTGGCGCCGATTGCGATGCGTCAGAGCGCGGGGCAGGCGCTGGCGTGGCGTGATGTGGCGCGTGTGGACTGGAGGCCGCTGTGAGCATGCGATTTGGTCGGGCGCTTGCGATCTACGGGATGGGCGTGGACTGTCACGCGGGCATGCCGCCGAGCCAGCCGCCGGTGCCTCCCGCGCCGGTCAACCCCGTGCCGGTGCCATCGAATGTGGTCGCCTCGATGTATGCGATGTACCCCTCGCAGTGGCTAATGGGCAAGTTCAGCAAGCCGACGGTGCACACCGAGGGCGACGGGGGCCTTTTGGCGGGGCACGACTGGGGCGTTGGGCAGCCGCACCTGTTCACGGGCCCGGTGATGATCGTGACGCCTTCGGCGATCTTTACGGCGCTAGGCGCAAGTCATAAGTACTGGATCCCGTGCAGCGCTGTGCAGGAGCCTGTCGAGGGCGGTTTGGTCAACGGCGCTACTGGCGGGTCCGGCGCCATCGCGCCCGTCGGCGCGTGCTGCCTTATGTCAACGCAGAACTGCATGGACGTGAGTGGCGCGGGCTTCAACGCCCCGACGGGCATTGGCATCTCAACGCCCACGACGCGCCAGGTCGGGGTGACGTGCGGTGACATCGTGGCCGGGATCGTGAGCCTGCTGACCGACTGCTTGGCCTCGTTCGCCTCCAGCAAGCTCGGGGGCGCGGTCGCCGGGCAGTTGGGGGCCGCCGCAGGCGGGATCGGAGAAGCGGCGATTGGTACCGCTGTGTCGGTCTACGTCAACGCGATGGGCACCGCGGCGGGGAACTCGATGAGCAACAGCAGCGGTGGCGGGCTGGCCGTGGCCGTGGGGCAGGCCACGACGATCCCGATCGTGGGCCCGGCGGCCCTGGTCGCTGGCGGTCTGGCGTTCGGCTCTGGCGCGCTCGCCGGCGCGCTGCAAGAGGGCATCGACGGGCCCCGCGATGAGAACGGGTTCATCAGGGCCAGCTCCGCGCCTTGAGCCGTTGGCCGCCCGCGGGGGACGGACTTCGACAATGGGGCGCCAGCTGCGCAACAAGTGGCCCTGCGCGCGGGACGACACACCGGTGGATCTCGCACCCGGCCGCAGTCCCCCGGGGCAGGGCTGACGCGGCCGCGTACGCTGCCCGCCAGCGGCGAAGCCGTATCCAGCAACGACGGCGTGCTTGCGTTGGGCTGGGCCGAGCGAGCGTGTCCGTCGTTCTCTCCCGTGCTGAAAGGACAGGATCGTCGATGCCACCTCCGACCCAAGCCAACCGTGAGATGTCGGTGAAGGTGCAGGGGCAGGCTGACGACGCGCTCTTGCTGCGTGGGTTCAGCTATACCGAGGAACTGGGGCGGCCGTTCGTGCTGTCGGTGCTGCTGGCGCCCACGAGCGTGGCGGTGAAGCCCGAGAAGCTCGTGGGTCAGAGCCTGACGGTGAAGCTGGTGTGCCCGGGCAAGCCCGACCGGTTCTTCAACGGCTTGGTTGCGTCGGCGTCGATCCCCGGGAACCACGACATCTTGGAGTATCGGCTGAGTGTGATCCCGAACCTTGGGCTGCTCGGTTACAGCACGCGCTGCCGGTGGTTTCAGGAAGAGTCGGTGCTCGATGTGATCAAGAAGGTCATCGGCGGGCACGCGGTGCAGGTAGAGGACAAGTGCAAGGAGCCGTACGAGCCGCTTGAGTTCTGCGTGCAGTATCGCGAGAGCGACCTGTCGTTCGTGACGCGGCTGATGGAGCAGTACGGGATCTACTACCAATTTGTGCACAGCGAGACGGGCAACAAGGTCGAGCTGTGCGACGGGCCGCTGTGCCACAAGGACATCGAGAACTACGACGAGCTGGCGTTCTACGCGCCGGGTTCGAGCCACGAGGGCGACGCCTTCAGCGTGTTTGGGCTTGAGGCGCGGATGTGTACGGCGACGTTTGCGACCAAGGACTACAACTTCAAGACCCCGCCGAACCAGCTGCTGAGCCCCAAGGACGTGGACTCGCCGTTTGGGAGCAAGACCCTTGATGCCGGGCTGCCTACGCGGATGTTCGAGTATCCCGGCGAGTTCAGCAACGCGGCGGGAGGCGGGACGGTTGCGTCGCTGCGTGCCGAGGCGCTGGCGGCGGGCGCGCAGACGTTCACTGGCAGCTGCGATGTGCGCGGGCTGTTCGCGGGCGGGGTGTTCAAGCTGACGGACCCCAACGGCGACCTGAGCGACGAGCTTGAGCAGAAGTATCTCGTGACGGGCCAGCAGGTGAGCGGGCAGGCTGACAGCTACGACCGCGGCACTGGTGGCGGCGGCGCGCGTGTGAGCTGCTGTGTGACGGCGATCAAGGACACCCAGGCGTTCCGCCTGTGGCCCAGTACGCGCAAGCCGGTGATCGCCGGTGCGCAGACGGCGATGGTCGTGGGCCCGAAAGACCACGAGATCCACACCGATGAATTCGGGCGCGTGCGCGTGCGGTTCCACTGGGACGAGGACCACGACGGCACCACGGGCGACACGAGCTGCTGGGTGCGAGTGGCGCAGCTCTGGGCGGGCAAGCAGTGGGGGGCGGTGTTCTTGCCGCGGGTCGGGCACGAGGTGGTGGTGCAGTTTCTAGAGGGCGACCCTGACCGCCCGCTGGTGACTGGCGCTGTGTACAACGCGGACAACATGCCGCCGTACCCGCTGCCCGACAAGAAGATGATCTCGGGGATCAAGAGCCACAGCGTGAAGGAGGGGCCGAACTCGGCGGATGCGCCGCGCGGCTTCAACGAGATCAAGTTTGATGACACCAAGGGCAGCGAGCTGTTCGCGACGCACGCGCAGCACAACATGACCGAGACGGTGCTGAACAATCAGGCGTCGACGGTCTCTGGCAACCGGACGCAGACGGTCAAGGGCACGCACACCGAAACGATCACCAAGGACACCAAGGTGGTGATCGCCGAGGGCAACCTTGTCAACGTGGTGAACAAGGGCAACGAGGAGCACACGATCGCGGAGGGCAGCTTTACCGAGACGGTGAAGAAGGACTACACCATCGCGGTCAAGGACGGGAAGTTCGCGGTGGAGGTTGAGCCGGGCGACGCGTCGATCAACGCCAAGACCGGCGGGTTTACCGGTACGAGCAAGGACCAGCTCTGGCTGGAGTCGTCCAACGCGACCTCGACGCTGAAGGCGAAGAACAACGTGGTTGTCTCGAGCGGGACGGCCAACGTAGAGGTCACCGCTGGCGGCGAAAACGTGACTATCAAGTGCGGGCAGTCGACCGCGACGGTGGCCAAGGACGGGACAATCACGCTAGATGGGATGAAGATCGCGGTGACCGGCAAGACGGAGATCAACCTTTCGGTGGGCGCCAACTACGTGAAGATCGATCCGTCGGGCGTGACGATCTTCGGCACACTGGTGAAGATCAACTAACGCACCCGGGAGCCGCGCATGCCCATCGAAACGCTGTTTGCGCGGAACACGGACGCGATCAGGCGGTTCCTGACCGATCGTGCGCGGACGCTGATGGTGCTGACGCGCGACGCGGACCTTGAGGTCGTGATCAAGAAGCTGCTGGTCAAGTTGGACGACACGTGCGAGCGGGTCATCATGGTGGCGTGCGAGGTGCCATTTGTAGAGCCGGCTTCTTGGTGCGAGGGGGTTATGCAGCGCCTGAGCGAGGCGCAGGAGCCGCTACGGGGCGTCTATCAGCGTGGCGGGGTGCGGCTGGCGTCGGTGCCGGTAGCGTCGCGTGGCAGGGGCCAGTTAGCAGGCAAGGCCCGAGCTCCTGCACAAGTCCAGTCTCCGGCGCAGCGGTTGGCGGCGTATCTCGCGGCCAGCGCCGAGGCGATCGCGCCCGTGAGCGATGCGATGGCGGTGGTGATCGTGCCCAAGTCGGTCGCTGACTTCGCGGCCTTCCAGCGAACGCTGTGCTTTTTAGCCGACAACATTCCCAGCACGAGGGTGAAGCTGATAGTACCCGATGACCGGAGCAAGCCGGGCTTGCCGCGGGTGGGCTCGATGTGCCGCCGGGGCTTTGTGCACCCCTTCCACGTGCCGCCCGAGGCGATGCAGGCGGAGCTTGAGCACGATCTTTCGCCGCAGGGCGAGCTTGGCGCGCTGATGTTCGGCGCGGCGTCCAAGCTCACCGCCACTTCTGCCGCCACGCCTGCCGCCACGTCTGCCGCCACGGCGGCCTCCACGGCGGCCCAGCTCGTCAAAATCAATGCCAGCAAGGCGATGCTCGCGGGGTTCCTCTCTTCATCAGGGCGGTTGGGTGAGGCGGCGGCGATCCAGGTTAAGCAGCTTGAGCAGGCCAAGGCCGGCGGCGACGTGCTTGGTGAGGCGCAGGCGCTCTACAACCTTGGCACCACGCGGCTCAAGCAACACCATTACGCAGACGCCGAGGCGATGCTTGACCGTGCGGTGGAGCTGAGCTTTGACAGCAAGCGCGACCCGCTGCTGGCGATGAGCCTGACGAACCTGGGCGTGGCGTTTGAGCGTCAGCGCAAGGGCGAGCAGGCGGTGCAGGCGTTTGACCTTGCGCGCGCGGTCTTTCGGCGGATGAGCCACCCGCCGGGCGAAGCGCACGTGCTGGACTGCAAGGCCGGGGCGCTGGCGTCTTTGGGCCTGCACGAGGCCGCGCGTGAGAGCTGGCGCGAGGCGCGGCGGCTCTACGAGGGCATTACCGCGCCGGCACTCGCGGACGTGCGCAGCGCGGGACGCGAGGACATTGACCAGAAACTTGCGCGGCACGAGAACAACCCCGCTGGCTACACGCCGCGCCCAACGCCGGTGAACCTTGAGATCTCAGCTCTGGCGCGGGCCGGCGCGGGTGGTGGCGCGGGTGGTGGTGGCGGCTCGCGAGCCATGCAAGGCGGTGGTGCATGAGCGGGCTTGACAAAATCGCGAAAGAACTGGGCGAGGGCGCTGCGCACGCCGGGCAGAGCAGTGCCGACGACA